>RCUR01000413.1_pt1 | contig 15230 bp, 9 predicted proteins | sample 2166151 | NCBI WGS metagenome assembly RCUR01 (sample SAMN09932785, study PRJNA488358) | compost metagenome | isolation source: compost soil in an enriched community | place: Germany: Experimental Botanical Garden
CCACATCCTCATCGATGCCTGGTGCCGCTCGCTGTTGATGAATGATTTCTTCGAGGTCTACACCGCCCTGGGCGAAGGGCGCGAGGCGCAACTGGCGGTGCCGCCACGCTATCGCGACTACATCGGCTGGCTGCAACGGCAGAACATGGCCCAGGCGCGGCAGTGGTGGCAGGACAACCTGCGCGGCTTCGAGCGGCCGACGCCGATTCCGAGCGACCGGCCGTTCCTGCGCGAACACGCCGGCGACAGCGGCGGCATGGTGGTGGGCGACTGCTACACCCGTCTCGATGCCCGGGACGGCATCCGTTTGAAGGAACTGGCGCAGCAGCACCAGCTGACCGTCAACACCTTCGCCCAGGCGGCGTGGGCCCTGGTGTTGCGCCGCTTCAGCGGCGACCGCGACGTGCTCTTCGGCGTCACGGTGGCCGGTCGCCCGGTGGACATGCCACAGATGCAGCGCACCGTCGGGCTGTTCATCAACAGCGTGGCCCTGCGGGTGAAACTGCCGCAAGACGGCGAGCGTTGCAGTGTGCGGGCATGGCTCGGCGAGCTGCTGGAGCGCAACATGGAGCTACGTGAATACGAGTACCTGCCGCTGGTGACCCTGCAGGAGAACAGCGAGCTGCCCAAGGGCCAGCCGCTGTTCGACAGCCTGTTCGTGTTCGAGAACGCGCCGGTGGAAGTCTCGGTGCTCGACCATGCCCAGAGCCTCAACGCCACCTCGGATTCAGGCCGCACCCACACCAACTTCCCGTTGACCGTGGTGTGCTACCCGGGCGACGACCTGGGCCTGCACCTGTCCTATGACCAGCGCTACTTCGAGAGCGCCAGCGTCGAACGTCTGCTTTCGGAGTTCAAGCGCTTGTTGCTGGCCTTGATGGAAGGTTTTCATGGCGACATGCACGACTTGCCGTTGCTGGGTGAGGCAGAACAGCAATTCCTGATTCACGGTTGCAATGAAAGTGAACACACCTACCCGCTGGAGCAGAGCTATGTGTCGCTGTTCGAGGCCCGGGTAGCGGCCCATCCGCAACGCATTGCCGCCACCTGCCTGGACCGCCACGACAGCTACGAGACACTGAACCAGCGCAGCAACCGCCTGGGTCACGCGCTGATCGCCGCCGATGTCGACCTCGACCAACCGGTGGCACTGCTGGCCGAGCGCAGCCTGGACCTGCTGGGCATGATCATCGGCAGCTTCAAGGCCGGTGCCGGCTACCTGCCGCTGGACCCGGGGCTGCCGGCGCAACGCTTGAGCCGCATTATCGGCCTGAGCCGCACGCCGTTGCTGGTCTGCAGCCAAGCGTGCCGCGCCCAGGCCGAGGCATTGCTGGGGGAATTCGCCTATGCCGAACGGCCGCAACTGCTGGTCTGGGAAGACGTCCAGCAAGGCACCTGGCCACTGGATAACCCGGGCATTCACAGCGGGCCGGACAACCTGGCCTATGTGATCTACACCTCCGGCTCCACCGGCCTGCCCAAAGGCGTGATGGTCGAGCAGCGTGGCATGCTCAACAATCAGTTGAGCAAAGTGCCGTACCTGGACTTGAGCGAGCGCGACGTGATTGCCCAGACGGCGTCGCAGAGCTTCGATATTTCGGTGTGGCAGTTCCTCGCCGCGCCGCTGTTCGGCGCTCGGGTGGACATCGTGCCGAACAGCATCGCCCATGACCCGCAAGGGTTGCTCGGCCACGTCCAGGCCCAGGGCATCACCGTGCTGGAGAGCGTGCCCTCGTTGATCCAGGGCATGCTGGCCCAGGAACGGATCAGCCTCGACGGCCTGCGCTGGATGCTGCCCACCGGTGAGGCCATGCCGCCGGAACTGGCCCACCAATGGTTGCTGCGCTACCCGCGGATCGGCCTGGTCAACGCCTACGGGCCGGCGGAATGTTCCGACGACGTGGCGTTCTACAAAGTCGACCTGGCGTCCACCCGTGGCAGCTACCTGCCAATCGGCACGCCAACCGACAACAACCGCCTGTACCTGCTCGACGGCGCTCAGGAGCTGGTGCCGCTGGGTGCGGTGGGGGAGTTGTGCGTGGCCGGCACCGGTGTCGGGCGTGGCTATGTCAGTGACCCGTTGCGCACGGCCCAGGTCTTTGTGCCCAATCCCTTCGGCGCGCCGGGTGAGCGTTTGTATCGCACCGGCGACCTGGCGCGGCGACGCAGCGACGGGGTGCTGGAGTACGTCGGGCGTATCGACCATCAGGTGAAAATCCGGGGCTACCGGATCGAGCTGGGTGAAATCGAAGCGCGACTGCACGAGCAGCCCGACGTGCGCGATGCGGCGGTGGCTGTCCAGGAAGGTGCCAACGGCAAGCACCTGGTTGGCTACCTGGTGGCCGGCGACCCAGCGCTCGATAACGCCGAGTGCCTGGCGCGGATCAAGCAGCGCCTGCGCAGCGAGTTGCCCGAGTACATGGTGCCGTTGCACTGGTTGTGGCTTGCGCGCCTGCCGCTCAATGCCAACGGCAAGCTCGACCGCAAGGCCTTGCCGAACCTGGACATCGGCCAGTTGCACGGCCAGGCGTACCTGGCACCGCGCAACGAGCTGGAGCAGACCCTGGCCGCTATCTGGGCCGAGGTGCTCAAGCTTGAGCAGGTCGGTGTGCAGGACAACTTCTTCGAATTGGGCGGGCATTCGCTGCTGGCCACGCAGATCGCCTCGCGGGTGCAGAAAGCCCTGCAACGGGATGTGCCGCTGCGGGCGATGTTCGAGTGCGCCACGGTTGAAGAACTGGCCAGCTATATCGGGTCGCTGGAAAGCCAGCAGATCAGCGAAGACAAAATGGACAGTCTGAGCGACTTGATGGCGGAACTCGAAGACTTGTAAACCCTATACACGTCATGCCAATGCGCCGCCCCCGTTGCATCGTCGGATGCCTCGGGGGCGGGGACGCAGCCTGGTGGCAGCTGCTACAACAACGCATTCCCAAGACGCACCCCGTCCCGTAGCAGCTGTCACCAGGCTGCGTCGCTTTTTTTGCCCACACATTCGAACGCAAAGCACTCGCCGGGTGTAAATCCATGCCGCGCTGGTGCGTTTCCAGATCAGGAAATCGCTGCGCATGCCCGCGCATCGATCGCACGTTTTTGCTCACTATCACCCGCGCATGAGGGATTGAGAGATGTCAGTTGCCATCCAGCTTGTCGACGCACCGCTCGGGGATAACCCGGCAGCCGCCGAGGTGCTTTATCAGTTCAACGAATCGCCGTTGCTGGCGCGCCAGCGCCAGCAGGAATCCAACGCGCGCAGCTACCCACGGCGCATCCCGTTGGCGCTCAAGCGCGCCAGGGGCATCCATGTGGAAGACGTCGAGGGCCGGCGTTTCATCGACTGCCTGGCCGGCGCCGGCACCCTGGCGCTGGGGCACAACCACCCGGTGATCGTCGAGGCGATCCAGCAGGTGCTCGCCGATGAGTTGCCGCTGCATACCCTGGACTTGACCACACCGGTCAAGGACCAGTTCGTCCAGGACCTGTTCGGCCTGCTCCCGGCCGAATTGGCCGGGCACGCGAAGATCCAGTTCTGCGGCCCGACCGGCACCGATGCCGTCGAAGCCGCGCTGAAACTGGTGCGCACCGCCACCGGCCGCAGCACGGTGCTGTCGTTTCAGGGCGGCTACCACGGCATGAGTCAGGGCGCCCTGAGCCTGATGGGCAGCCTGGGGCCGAAGAAGCCCTTGGGTGCCCTGCTCGGCAATGGCGTGCACTTCATGCCATATCCCTATGACTACCGTTGCCCGTTTGGCCTGGGCGGCGCCCAAGGGGTGAAAACCAACCTGCATTACCTGGAAAACCTGCTGAACGATCCCGAAGGCGGCGTGCAATTGCCGGCGGCGGTGATCGTCGAAGCCGTGCAGGGCGAGGGCGGTATGATTCCGGCGGACCTGGACTGGCTGCGCGGCCTGCGCCGCATCACCGAGCAGGCCGGTGTAGCGCTGATCGTCGATGAAATCCAGAGCGGTTTTGCCCGTACCGGCAAGATGTTTGCCTTCGAACACGCCGGCATCGTGCCGGACGTGGTGGTGCTGTCCAAGGCCATCGGCGGCAGCCTGCCGTTGGCGGTGATGGTCTATCGTGACTGGCTCGATACCTGGCAGCCGGGCGCCCATGCCGGGACCTTCCGCGGCAATCAGATGGCCATGGCCGCGGGTTCGGCGGTGATGCGCTACCTCAAGGAGCACAACGTCGCCGAACACGCAACGGCCATGGGCCAGCGCCTGGTCGAACACTTGCGCGTACTGCAGCGGGACTTTCCCCAGATGGGCGACATTCGCGGTCGCGGGCTGATGCTCGGCGTCGAACTGGTCGACCCGTGCGGCGCGGCAGACGCCCTGGGCCATCCACCGGCCTGTGGCCGCCTGGCGTCGCTGATGCAGCGCGAATGCCTCAAGCGTGGCCTGATCATCGAACTGGGTGGTCGTCACAGCAGCGTGGTGCGTTTCCTGCCGCCGCTGGTGATCACGGCCGAGCAAATCGACGAAGTGGCGCGCATTTTCGCCCGGGCGCTGCCCGCGGCCATTGCCGCGCTCTAATTTTCCAGCGCCTGCGCACGTCTGTTCCATATGACGATGGCGTGCCGCAGGGCAGCCCAACCCAGCAACGATGGAGAACAGCAATGACTTCCGTATTCGACCGCGACGACATCCTTTTCCAGGTGGTGGTCAACCATGAAGAGCAGTACTCGATCTGGCCGGACTACAAGGCCATCCCGCAAGGCTGGCGTACCGTGGGCAAGAGCGGCTTCAAGAAAGACTGCCTGGCCTACATCGAAGAAACCTGGACCGACATGCGCCCGTTGAGCCTGCGCAAGAAGATGGATGAGCAGGCGGTAATGGCCGGTTGAAGTGACCGCCCGGAGCGGGCTTGCCGGAACGCCGGACCGCCGCGGTGTTGCCATCGCGGCGATTCTACAATCCGATCAGCGAATCCCCGCGTTACGCAATGCCCCCGGAGTGAAGTCGTTCATGGTGACCTTCTGCTCGTAGCGGGTAGCGTGCCTGGATTCGTTGGTCATGCCCCCCACCAGGTAGCGCCCGGCAATCAGGTCGTACAATCCCTGGGCGGCATACAGGCTGATGCCGCGCTGGTAGTCGTTGACCTGATAGCCTTCGCCCACCCGCCAGAGTTGGCCGCGGCCGTCGTAGTGATCGACTTCCACCAGGGTCCAGGTGTCTTCGTCGAAGAACATGTGGCGCTTGGCATAGATATGGCGCTGGCCCGGCTTCAAGGTGCCGACCACTTCCCATACCCGGTGCAGCTCGTAGCGCGTCAGGTTCTGGTCGATGTGCCCGGGCTTGAGGATGTCGGCGTACTTCAGCTGGGGCGACCAGAGCTTGTAGTTGTTGTACGGGATGTACATTTCCTTCTTGCCGACCAGCTTCCAGTCGTAGCGGTCCGGGGCGCCGTTGTACATGTCGGCGTTGTCGGCGGTACGCAGGCCGTCGGAGGCCGTGCCCGGGCCGTCGTAGGCCACTTGCGGGGCGCGACGCACCCGGCGCTGGCCGGCGTTGTAGGACCAGACATCGCGCGGTGCCTTGAGCTGGTCGATGGTCTCGTAGGCCAACAGCACGTTACCGGCCAGGCGCGACGGCGCGGTGACCGTCTGTTTCATGAACATCAGCTGGTTGGCGCTTTTCTCCGGGTCGACATCCGGCATCTGCTGCGGGAAGGCCAGGTCCTGGTCCATCAAGACAATGGTGTAGGAACCGTTAACCTGAGGCGTGGCCTGGGCGATGGTCTGGGTGTAGTTGGTTCCGCGATAGCGCGTCTCGTGGTTCCACACCACCTCGACGCCGCTCTTGGGGATCGGGAAGGGGTAGTAGCGGGTGCTGCTGAAGTTGCTCAGGCCATTGCCGTCATTGACCAGCTCGGTGGTCACGGCGCTCTTTTTGGCGATGTCATAGATGGCCTGCGGCGAGGACGCGGTGCGCTGGGTCTTGTACACCGGGATCTTGTAGCTGTCCGGGTAGCGTTTGAGCATCGCTTGCTGGCCCGGGGTCAGCTTGTCCTTGTACTGGTCGACGTTGGCCGCAGTGATGACAAACAGCGGGGTGTCGCTGGCAAAGGGGTTGCCGAGGAAACCGTTGGCATCCACAGGCGCGGCGTCGGGCTTGAGCCCGCCGGTCCAGGCCGGGATGCTGCCGTCGGCATTGCCGGCCTTCTGCGCGCCCAAAGGCGTCAGGGTGGTGCCTAGCTGGGCCGCTTCCTGGGGTGAAACGGCAGCCATCACGCTGCACGACAGCAGCGACAAAGCCAATGCGCCAGTGCGCAGGATAGAGATCGAGTTCATTGTTGTTGTCCTCTCGAGGGGTGCATCAGAAATTCACGCCGAAGCTGAGTGCGACGAAGTCGCGGTCGATGTTGGTGTTGTAATCGCCATCGAAGAAATCCGTGTAGCTGAGGCTGGCGGTGTAGGTGTTCTGGTAGTCGGCATCCAGGCCGATGCTCACCGCCTTGTTGCCTTCCTCGAAGTTCGGGCCATAGCCGTCCACATCGTGGGACCAGGCCAGGTTCGGCGCCAGGTTCACACCGGCGATGGCGTTCGGGTAGTCGAGCCTTGCGCGTGCGCGGTAGCCCCAGGAATCGGCGCTGTAGTAGCCGTGGTCGTTGCACTTCTGCTGTGGGTTGCTGGCATTGGCCCGGCCGGCGTTGGTCCCGACGCACAGGGCATTCTGTGCCCCGGGCAGCTCGCCCGCGCCCCAGGTCGGGCTGCGGCCAAAGCGCAGGTCGGTGCCGTCGGCCTTGCCCAGGCTGGCGATGTGGTTGTAACCCACTTCGCCGACCAGGGTCAGGCGGCTGGCGCCCAGTACCTGGTCGAAAAACTGCGTGGCGGTCAGCTGTGCCTGGTACACCGGCATCTGCTTGTAGCCGTCGATGGTGGCGCCCGGCGTGTTGTCGGCGTGGCCGGTGCTGAAGATCGCGCCTCGCGGGTTCTGCCCCAGCGCGGCCAGGTTGAGGTCGGCGGTGTTGATCTGCAGCGGCATGTTCGGTCGGTAGCTGATTTCGCCACCCAGGGAAGTGCCGCCCAGGTTGGTCTGGAAGCTCAGGCCATACAGGTGCACGTCCTCGGGGTAATCGATGTAATAGCGCGAGGAGCGGATGGCACCGAACGGATCGCCCGCCGTGGCCAGGGCCGGGTTGTTGCGCTGCATGCTCAGGAACGGGCTGCGGCTGTGGTAGTTCAGGGCATAGGCGCCGAACTCGGTCTCGTTCAACTCGGGGATGAACCAGCGCAGGGCCACGCCGTACTGGCCGCTGTCGCGGGCATCGTTATCTTCCAGGCGCGGCACATAGGCATCGTCGCTGAATTGCGCGGCAACAGCCGCCGCGCCACCGGTGTTGCGGGCAACGCCGGGCGCCAGGTCCTGGCCTTGCACCACCAGGCGGTCGTTGCAGCCTTCGGGGAAGGTATCGGTGCCGAAGAAGGTGCCGCAGTTGTCGACCACGGTCTTTTCCCATTCGATCTGGTAGAAGGCCTCGGCGGTGATGTTCTCGCTCAAGCCCTGGGATACATAGAGCATGTTGACCGGAATCAGGCCTTCCTTGATCTCGGCGCCAGGCCGGCGCAGGGCAGCCACATCGATGGGGTTGATCGAGTTGATACTGTTGCCGATGAACGTGCTTTCACCCCAACTGACCACTTGCTTGCCCACCCGCACGTTCCCTGGCAGCTCGCCGAGGGTGTAGTTGTGGTAGACGAAGGCGTCGAGAAACTCCGCGCCGGAGGCCTTGGCCATGTCGTGGTGGCCGCTGTCGTCGATGTCGTAGAAGTGCTGGTCGCCATCCTTGAGTTCGAAGTCGTACCAGTACTTGCCGCGCAGGAAGGCGCCGCTGTCGCCGTACTTCAGCTCCAGGTCGTGGATGCCCTTGAAGATGGTCGAGAAGTTTTCGCCGGACTTGAAGTTCTGGCGGCCGTCGTCGAGGGTGCGCGAAGCGGCCTTGCCCCCGGCAATGCCCTGGCTGTTGAAGTTGGAGATGAAATCCTTGTCGGCGCCTGTGGTCGACCAACTGCCACCCACCGACAGCGATGAGTCGAATTGCCCTTCGATTTCCCCGACAGTGAAGTTGACGGCGTGGGCTTGCGCGCTCACGCCCAGGGCGACGGCGGTCGCCAGTCGGCGCAGGGGCAAACGGAGGGGGCGTGCTTCAATCGGTAGCCACATGCAGTGTTCCTCGGTGTTTTTGTAATTGTTTTTTTGGCAGCTGCGAAGCAATGCTCAAGAGGCTCCCGGCAGGACTACGCAGTCAGGACAAGGTGCCCAATTTCGGCCAGGCAGGCACAAGCGAGGGCCGACAAAAAATGATCATGGCGCGGCGTTGCCATGCCCTGACCACGCGCGGCAAAGGAGGTGATTGGTTTTTGTCGGGCACCGCTTGCGTGCGACGCCGGCAGTTGGAGCTCCATGGCGGCGCCACCTGTTCAGGTGTGCGCCGCTTTCATTTGAGCCAGGAGAATTTGCCGTGCGCTATTGGATGACCGCATTCGGTCTGGGAATCAGCCTTGCCACCGACCAGGCCGCAGCCCTCGATCAACAACAGGCGGGGGCATTGGCCCAGCAAGCCTATGTGTTTGCCTATGCGACCGCCGAGCACAACAAAGTGCTCGAGGCCATCGCCGCCAAGCTGCCGTACAACACGCTCTACAGCGAGGCGCGGCTGCTCGGGCCGGATGACACCAAGGTGGTTTCGCCCAACAACGACACCTTCTATTCGCGCGCCTTGCTCGACCTGCGCGGCGAACCCATGGTGCTGCAGGTGCCGGTGGTAGAGGGGCGCTACTACAGCTTCCAGCTGATCGACATGCGCACCGACAACCTCGATTACATCGGGACCCGCGCCACCGGCACCGAGGCCGGCCGCTACCTGATCGCCGGGCCGGACTGGAAGGGCGACGTGCCCGCCGGTTTCGCTGGCGTGATCCGTTCGCCGAGCCGCTTGTTGTTCCTGCTCGGGCGCACCGAGGTCAAGGGCGAAGCCGACCAGGCCGCGGCGGCCCAGGTACTCAAGGGCTATGCCTTGCAGCCGCTGTCCAAAGCCCTGGGCAGTGCGCCGCCGGCCTTGGCCAAGCTGCAATTGCCGGCATACCAGAACAGCAAACAGGGCAGTGCGGTGGCGCTGTTCGACAGTTTCAATCGCCTGGCTACCTTGCATGAGTGGAGCCCGGTCGAACGCCGGCAACTGGACCGGTATGGGGAAATCGGCATCAAGCCCGGCAGTGCATTCAACCCGCCAGCGGCATTGGCCGAGGCGATTGCCCGCGGCGCCGAAGCGGGGCGCGAGCAGGTGCGTGCGGCGTCGAGCAAGGTGTCCCGGGAGCAAACGGGCTGGTTTCGCTCCCCGGCCAATGTCGGCAAATTCGGTGCCGACGACCTGACCCGCGCCGCCGTGGCCTGGCGCTATATCTATGCCAACGATGCGGTCGAGGCGCTGTACCCCATGGCCCTGAACGATACCCAGGGCCAACCGTTGGACGGCAACCACACCTACCGCCTGCATTTTGCCGCCGGGCAATTGCCACCGGTCGATGCCTTCTGGTCGCTGACCCTGTACGACGGCACGACCCAGTTGCTGGCGGCCAACCCGCTCAAGCGCTACGCCCTGGGTGACCGCAGCCCAGGCCTCGAATACGACCCGGACGGAGGCCTGACCCTGACTTTGCAGGCGAACGCGCCGGCCGCGGGGCAGGGCAACTGGTTGCCGACCCCACCCGGCCCGTTCAACCTGATCCTGCGCCTGTACCTGCCCCAGCAACCGGCACTCGATGGCCGGTACCCGTTGCCCACCATCATCCGCAGCGAGGGTTGAAGCATGCACATTCCTTTCAGCCGTCGCCGCCTGCTGGGCGGCATGGGCGTGGTGGCGACCGGTTTGCTGTGCCCGCGTTGGTTGCTGGCTGCCAGCCAGGTCAATACGTCCTCACCTACGGATGTGCGCGCCATCGCCCGTGAGGCGTGGATCTACGCCTACCCGATGCTGATGCACTTGCAGACCCTGCATAAACAGGCGCTCGATGCCGGCGGCGCCGAATACGTCGGTGGTTTCAACGTTTTTCGTCATTACAGCGAGCAGTTCACCCCGAAAAACCGCGATATCGTCACGCCCAACAACGACACGCCGTACTCCTGGGCCTGGCTGGACCTGCGCAGCGAGCCGCAGGTCCTGAGCGTGCCCGCCGTGGCAGACGACCGTTACTATGTGCACCAGTTGGTCGATCAATACACCTACAACTTCGGTTATGTCGGTGTGCTCAGCACCGGTCTCGAAGCCGGCGATTACCTGATCGCCGGCCCCCACTGGCAGGGCGAGACGCCGGCCGGGATCCGCCAGGTGCTGCGCAGCGAAACCGAGATCGTCATGATCCTCGGCCGTACCGGCCTGCAAAACGCCGCCGACATGCCTGCGGTGCAGGCGCTGCAACAACAATACCGGTTGCGCGCCCTGCATCAATACACGGGCTCCGCACCACCGCCTGCCCCCGGGGCAATCGACTGGTTGCCATGGGACAGCAAGGTTGGCCTGGGGCCCGATTTCATTGGTCCGCTCAACCAGATCCTGAGTTTGTGCCCGACCCATCCCGCCGAGCAGGCCCTGCGCGAACGCTTCGCTCGTATCGGCATCGTGCCGGGGCAGCCGTTCGACCTGGCGGTCTTCACGGCCGAACAGCGCCAGGCACTGGTTGCCGGTATCCAGGACGCCCGGGCCACGTTGCAAGCGGCGGGGGAACGGGCACGCACCACCTTGGGTATGTTCGGCACGCGCGCGGCGATGCAGGGCAATTACCTGAACCGCGCCGTGGCCGCGGCGATCGGGATTTACGGCAACAGTGTCGAAGAGGCGTTCTACACGGGCAGCCGCCTGGACGACCAGGGTCAACCACTGCAAGGCGGCCGGCATTACCGCGTGCGCTTCACCCCCGGGCAATTGCCTCCGGCCAGCGAGTTCTGGTCGCTGACCCTGTATGACCTGCCGGATCGGCAATTGGTCGCCAATGGGATCGATCGCTATTGCCTCAGTAGTCGCGATGCCTTGCACATGGACGACGATGGCGGCCTGACCTTGTGGGTGCAGAGCACGGCGCCTCAGCAGGAAATGTTAAGCAATTGGCTGCCGGCACCGGCCTCGGGGGCGTTTACCCTGATCCTGCGTTTGTATGGGCCTGGGCAACAGGTGATCGAACAGCGTTGGCAGATGCCGGTGGTTGAGGTACTGGCCTGAGCCCTGTGTAGGCTGTTAGGGCCTCATCGCGGGCAAGCCCGCTCCCACGGGTTGTAGGAGCGGGCTTGCCCGCGATGCAGACAACGCTATTTCCTTTCAGGTGCGCATTCAAGGCGTCACGATATTGAACTGCGGGCTGAAGCTGTCCATCGCACCCAACAATTCACCGAGCTTCTGGCCATTACCTTCGAGCTTGACCAAGCCCTTCTGGATCGCCGTCGGGAAATCCAGTTGCTTGAGGCTGATCTGATCCAGCGTGCTCTTGGCCATGCTGACGCCGGCATCGGCCTGGGGATTGCTGCCGGTGCGGTGGGTCAGTACGCCAATGCGCAAGGTCAGGTTGTGGGCCTGGTTCTGGTCGGTGAAGGTCCTGTTCAGGGTCAGGTCGTGGCCCACGGCCTTGTCGCTGTCCAGGTGGAAGGCCAGGTAGTCGAAGAACATGTCCGGGGTCATGGCGCGGATCATGTCGGCCGACGCCGAACTGCCGGCCTTTTCCGGCACGCCGTTGTGCAATTCCATCACGGCGGTCAGGCACCTATTGCGCCACAGGGCGTTTTCGCTCTGGTAGCCCAGTTGTTCCAGGGCGCCCGCCTGGGCAGCGCGGAACTGGGCATTGTCGGGCTCGGCAAACACCAGGTGGTTGCCCAACTGTGCGGCCCAGCGGTAGTCGCCCTGGCTCATGGCCTCGCGCAATTTCGCCAGCACGGCTTCGGCGCCGCCCATGGCCTGTACATAGTGCTTGGCCGCTTCGACTGGCGGTAGCGGGTCGAGGTTGGCCGGGTTGCCGTCATAGAAGCCCATGTAGCGCTGGTACACCGCCCGCGAGTTGAAGCTCAACGAACCGTAGTAGCCACGGGTGTACCACTTGTTCGCCAATTCGCCGGGCAGCCTCTGCTTCTTCTGCGCGATTTCGTTGGGCGTCATGCCTTGGTTGAGCAAGTGCAGGGCGCGGTCGTTGAGGAAGGCATACATGTCGCGCTGGTCGGCCAGCAGGGTGCGGATGCGCTCGCCACCCCAGGTCGGCCAGCTGTGCTGGGTGAACATCACCACGCACCTGGTAGATCCGTGGGCCGACCTTGAACAGCCCCGCATGGGCGCTGAGCTGGGCCATGCGCCAGAGGCTGGGGTTGACGCTGTCCGGCGCCTGGTCCTTGTCGAGGAAGCGGTAGGCGTCGATGTCCCAGATGACCTTGTCGTTGGCGTCCTTGACCTGGCCCTTGAAGGGTGCCACCAGGCCACGGGTGACCGACTCGTAGTCGGTGCGGTCGGTGGACGGCAGTTGTTGCAGGACGGCGGCATTTTGGCTGGCTGTAAAGCTGCTGGCGACCGCCGGTTGTTCGGCGGCGGTTGCCGGGTGCGCCAGGCTGGCAGCAATGAGGCAAGCCAGCAGGCCACGGTGGCTCAGGTTGAAACGAGGCATGCAAACTCCATTTTCTTGTCGTTATTGCGGGCGGTTCGAGCCTAAGGTTCGGGGTGCGCCAGGGTGCAATCGCCAGACGACAAAAAATATGCAGGTTACTGCCCGTTATTCCCCAACGCCTGCAACCGTTGTGGCGCAAGAATTTCGATACGCCCATAGCCCAATGCCAGGATGCCCTCGCCAGCCAGGGCATTGAGTTCGATGGAGAGGGTTTGCCGCGATACCCCGAGCATCATTGCCAGGGTTTCCTGGGGTACGTGCAAGGTGTTGTGGGTTTCGACGCTCTGCAGTGAGTCGCCACGGCTCAGCGCCAGCAAGCGCCGCGCAACCCGGGCGCGCAGGCCGCGCAGGGTGGTGTCTTCCAGCAGCCCGTAGAGGGTGCGTATGCGCCGGGCGAGCAGGGCGACGATGGCATGGGCAAAGGCGGTGTCCTGCATCAGGCGGGCGAAGGCATCGTGGGGCACCACCAACAGATCCAGGTCGCTCAGGGCGGTGGCGTCGTGAGTACGTGGCTCGCCGTCGAACGGGGTGATTTCGCCGAACCAGCTGCCGGGCTCGAGGACCGACAGGATGGCTTCGCGGCCGTCGCTGCGCAGGCTCGAGACCTTGATCTGGCCATTGATCAGGCCAAAAAAGCCGCTGCTCGCCGCCGATACCGGTTCGTTCTGCCGAAACAATACCGCGCCCTGGCGCAGGTGCAGCCATTGGCAGGCATCGAGCAGCGCCGTGCGGGTGGTAACCGGCAAATCGACGAACCAGGGGTTAACGTCCAGGGCTCGCTGGTGGGCGTCGGACAGGGCAGGGTGCAGGGGCATACGGGTGTCCGGGCAGGGAAAGGGCAATTGTCAGATTCCCGATAGTTGCCGGTCAAGCGCCGGGCTACAGTCGTTCACATCAGTACACCCCCATCAGCCATAAGAAGAATCGACCATGAATGCTGCCGCACCGTCCGATGTTCAAGCCCGCGTGAGCGCCCAGGAATGGCAATTGCGCGTCAACCTGGCTGCCTGCTACCGCCTGGTGGCCCTGTACGGCTGGACTGACCTGGTGTTCACTCATATCAGCGCGCGTGTTCCAGGCCCCGAGCACCATTTCCTGATCAACCCCTATGGCTTGATGTTCGAAGAAGTTACCGCATCGAACCTGATCAAGGTCGACCAGGACGGCAACCAGGTGCTCGACACCCCGTACCCGGTCAACCGCGCCGGCTTTGTGATTCACAGCGCCGTGCACGCGGCCCGCGCGGATGCGCAGTGCGTGTTGCACACCCATACCCGCGCCGGCGTGGCGGTCAGTGCGCAGCAGTGCGGCATCCTGCCGATCAGCCAGCAATCGACCTTCGTCTTGTCGTCGCTGGCCTACCACGACTATGAGGGCGTGGCGCTGCACGATGCCGAGAAGCCGCGCTTGCAAGCCGACCTGGGCACCTCGACCTTCTTCATGTTGCATAACCACGGCCTGCTCACCGTCGGCAAGAGCGTGGCCGATGCCTTCCTGGCCATGTACCTGTTCGAGAGCACCTGCCAGATCCAGCTCGCGGCGCAGGCCGGTGGCGCACTGTTGCAGGTCGACCCGCACATTATCGAAGGCGCCGCCCATGCGGCGAGTGTGCAGACCAGCGGCCTGGGCGGCGACTTCGTCTGGCCGGCGTTGCTGCGCAAGCTCGACCGTACCGATGCCAGCTATCGCACATAAGGAGCGCGCAATGACTGACAACCTCTGCATCGGCGTTTCCCGCCAGCTTCCGCCACCGCTGCTCGAACGCCTGCGTGCCGTGGGCGCTGTGCGCATGCCGGACATGGATGCGCCGGCCGACCTGGCCGAGCTGTTCAAGGACGCGGACTACGCCCTGGTCACGCCGCTCGACGGACAGATCGACCGCGCGGTGCTGGCGGCCTGCCCGAAATTGAAGCTGATCAGCACCATCAGTGCCGGTTACGACCACATCGATATCGAGGCCTGCGCGGCGCGGGGCATTGTTGTTTGCAACACGCCCGGTGCGGTGGTCGCCGCCACCGCGGACCTGGCCTTCGGCCTGATGCTGGCGGCGGCGCGCTGCATCGTCGAAGCCGACGCGTATGTCCGCGCCGGGCGCTGGGGCAGCGGCTCGGCACCGATCTATGGCATGGACGTGCACCACAAGCGCATGGGCATCATCGGCCTGGGCCGCATCGGCGCCGAACTGGCCAAGCGCGCCAAGGGCTTCGACATGGACGTGTGCTATTACAACCGGCGGCAACTGCCGCCGGAGGAGGAAGCGCGCCTGGGCGTGCGTTACCTCGATCTCGACAGCCTGTTGGCACAGAGCGACTTTGTCATGGTGCAGGCCCCTTATGGGCCGCACACGCACCACTTGATCGGCGCGGCGCAACTGGCGCGGATGAAGCCGTCCGCAGTGCTGGTCAACGCTGCCCGTGGCGGCGTGGTGGATGACGCGGCGTTGGCCGCGGCGCTGCGCGAACGGCGCATTGCGGCGGCGGGGCTGGACGTGACCGAAGGCGAACCCGGCGTGCATCCCGACTTGCTACCGCTCAGCAATCTGGTGCTGTCGCCGCATATCGGCAGCAATACCCGCGAAACCCACCTGCGC
>RCUR01000415.1_pt1 | contig 15128 bp, 6 predicted proteins | sample 2166151 | NCBI WGS metagenome assembly RCUR01 (sample SAMN09932785, study PRJNA488358) | compost metagenome | isolation source: compost soil in an enriched community | place: Germany: Experimental Botanical Garden
TTTTTCCAGTTAATGGATTTGAAGTCGGTTCAAAATTGGTTCCTTTTTTAGAAACCGTAATCGTTTGTACAGCGTCAGTTCCTGGCAAGAATACTTTGGCAGTTGCTGTATTGGCAGCATCTGTAGCATATACTTTTAAGGTTAATTTGCTCCAGTCCATATCTTTTGTGGATTGTGCCAATCCAATATGAGGAATCGCAGAACCGTCTCTTACCAAAACTACAATTGGGATATGGCCCGCTTTGATTTTATGCCATCCGCCTTGGTATACTTTTCTAGTTTGGTAATCAATCCATGTCCCGGCAGGAAGATAAACGTCTCTTTCGGTTACTTCTTCAAATAAAGGAGCCACTAACATGCTTGATCCAAACAAGTATTCATTGTCTACCAACCAAGCACCAGGATCGTTTGGATATTCAAGGAATAAAGCACGCATCATCGGCAATCCTTTTTGAGAACTTTCTTTGGCTTGCGCATAGATATAAGGCATTAATTCGTAACGCATATTATCGGCGTTTCTAAATCCTTCCAAGAAGTCTTTGCTGTACAACCAAGGTTCTCTTGGAGGCTCACCGTGACTTCTCACGTGTGAAGTAAGCATTCCGAACGGTGCCCATCTGCGGTATAAATTTTCAGGTGATTTGGTTGCAAATCCTCCCACGTCATGACTCCAAAAACTGAATCCGCTTAATCCTAATGACAATCCACCTCTTAATTCGGCAGACATGGCACCATTAGTTGTTTCGGCATCACCACCCCAATGCAATGGGTAACGTTGGCTTCCTGCCCAAGTGCTTCTTGCCCAAATTAAAGTATATCCTTTTTCTTTTTGAGTGATTTCGGCAACGGCTTTGTTATAACGCAATGGATATAAATTGTGCTCATAGAAACCGGTACGCCCTGAATGGTAAATTCCGTCTGGCGGTGCAGCTTCTCCAAAATCTACTTTGAAAACACCCACACCCTGATCAAATAATTTTTTCAATTTTCCTTGGTACCAAGTAACCGTTTCAGGATTTGAGAAATCCAATACAGCATCTTCATAAGGAAGGTTTCCTTTACGATCTCTAACGGCTAAATTTTTATCCATGATTTCGTTGAATAAAGTATTCTTTGGCGTGAAGTAAGGCAGTTGCCATAAACAAACCTGAAAACCATCTTTCTTCAAATCCGACATCATTTTTACAGGATCTTCAAAACGGGCTTTAGCAAACTCATAGTTGTTTCTCCAGTCTACATCAAACCATCCTGTATCAAAGTGAATTACATCGGTTGGGATTTTATAGGCACGTAAATCTTTAGCAACCTGACGACCTTCTTTTTCAGAAAAATAGGTAATACGGCTCATCCAGAAACCAAATGACCAAAGTGGTGGCATTGCAGCTTTTCCGGTAAGATTGGTGTATTCATCCAATATTTCTTTTGGTTCACCGATGAAGAAAAACAAATCGGCTTCATCATCTCCAATATACATTTCGTTGGCACTCGCATAATATCTTCCGAAATCAACTGTAATCGGAGTTGAATGATGCATAAATACACCATAACCGCGGCTACTCATATAAAACGGAACCGGTTTGTACATGGTTTCGTTTTGGATTCCATTGGCATCATCTGTCCATAAAACCACTTTTTGTCCGCGTTTATTGAATTGGGTAAATGATTCCCCACAACCAAATATTTTTTCGTCTGGTTCTAAACTGAAAGCCGCTCCCATACTTCTGGAATAATCGCTGTTTCTGCGTACATACGAAAATGGAAGTGTTGGTGTGTAGGTATTTTTAAAATCGGAATCATGAAGAGTTCCTGTTAACAATTTTCCTTTTTCATCGTAAATTTTTACGTGCCAAGGTTTGGTCTGAATTTCAACCGAACCGTGTTTGCTGGTAAATTTATAACCGCCTTCAATTTTAGAAGACTTCCATAATTCCGGGTGATTTGGAGCTACTCCATCCACCAACATCAAAGATTCTTTTTCGGGATGAAATTGTGGTCCTGAAGTTGTTTTTATTCTCAAAGTACGATCAGAAACAAACTGAATCTGGAAAGGCAATTCCGGAGAAACTTCATACTCGGTAGCAGGAAACTCATTGGCAGGAACAACACCTGGCTTCATCATCATATTGTTGAACGCCTGACGGGTTTGATAATTGTATCTAAGATATTTTATCGTTCCTTTTCCTGTTTGCGGATCAAAACCAGTCAGCTCATCAGCAAAATAAAACGTATTTAGGTAATTCTGAAAATCCTTACTGATGTCCATCGGCGCGTTCAGAACATCGGCATTTTGAATTTGAGCAAACCCTTTTGGAGCTATAAAAAGTCCCAAAACCATAAATATGGATAGTGGTATTATTTGTCGTTTTTTCATCTGTAGCTATTTATTGTTTTTTATCGGTCATATATAATTCGCATATCTAAGTTGGTGTTAACGACCAATTGCAGTTATGCTCATTTCATTGTTGTTAAATTTTATTCTTAGTTGATTCACAATCTAACTAGCTTAAAAACGAGTTAGCTCTAAAATCCATTTCTTTTTATTACTTAATTTATCGACCGAACCTACGGTTCTTTAATTCATGTACTGCTAAATTATGGATGGATTAAAATCCATCCCTACAAAATAAGTCGAGCCTAAGGCTCTAAAAAGTTCCGGAGGAACGGTTCATTTTGTAGTTGAAGAAATATGCCAACCCAATTGAGTTCCGGAGGAACGGTTCATTTAAAATAAAATAGTCTAAAACGATCTCTTTATTTAACCGTAATTATTGTTGAACTGCTTTTCAAACCATTGGCACTGGCAGTCAATTCTAATTTTTCTGCTTTTTCTCCTGCCTGAATAACAACGAGACATTTTCCGTTTAAGGCTGTATGTTTTGTCCCTTTGTAGGATTCATGACTTACTGGATCACCGCTGCAAACCCCAACAATTTTTCCGTTTCCTTTCAAAGAAAATTGGATTTCGTTATTGGCATTTGGCGAAAGCACACCATTTGCATCTGTAATATCAACCGTTACAAAAGACAAATCATTACCATCTGCTTTGATAGTTGCTCTGTCTGCAGACAATTTTAAAGTTGCTGGTGCTCCGGCTGTTTTAATTTCTTTTTCTAAAACTGTTTTTCCATTTTTACGGGAAATTGCTTTTAGAGTTCCTGCTTGAAAAGGTACGCGCCACATGATGTGCAAATCGTCTCCTTCTTTCTTTTTAACTCCCAATGATTTTCCGTTAAGGAAAAGTTCCACCTCATCGGCATTGCTGTAATACGCCCAAACATCTACATTTTGTCCTTCCTTCCAATTCCAATGCGGGAAGATATGTAGCACCGTTTTATTGGTCCATTCGCTTTGGTACATGTAATACACATCTTTGGGGAAACCCGCCAAATCTACAATTCCAAAATAAGAACTGATTGACGGCCACTCATAAGGTGTTGGTTCACCGATATAATCGAAACCAGTCCAGATGTACATTCCTGCAAGGAAATCGTGTTTTTTCATCACTTTCCAAGTCGCTTCGTGCGTAGAACCCCAAGGCGCCTGAACCTGATCGTAAGCAGATACAGTATTTCCTGGATTTCCGTCCGTAAATTTAAGATCCCATCTTACCGGCCATTTCTTAACGACATCCGAAACGGCATCATAATATCCTCGTGTTTCGAGAGCCGAAGTAGTTTCGGTGGCTATGAAAGGAACATTAGGAAAGTTTTTTTGATGGTGCTCAAAAGTTTGATGGGCATAATTGTAGCCAATAATATCCAAAGCCCCAGAAGTTGCCAATTTATTGAAATAGGTTTTAGACTTTTCAAATTGTAGCGTTACCGCATCAATATCCATATTAACGGCAGGGTTCATTGCGGCAGTAACCAAACGTGTAGTGTCCAATTTTTTTACGATTGCTGATAATTCTTTGGCAATTATAGGCCCTTCATCGCTCCATTGTTCTGGTATTTCGTTTCCGATACTCCACATAAATATACTGGGATGATTACGGTCACGTAGTATTTGATCCTCTAAGTCTTTTACATGCCATTTATCCCAGTCAAGGCTGTAATCGTATTTGGTTTTGGCTTTTTTCCACATGTCAAAAGCTTCATCCATAACAATGAAACCCATTTTGTCGCAAAGATCCAAAAGTTCCGGAGCTGGTGGATTGTGAGAGGTTCGGATGCCGTTAACTCCCATTCCTTTAAGAATTTCTAACTGGCGTTCGATGGCTCTGGTGTTGATGGCCGATCCCAATGGGCCTAAATCATGGTGCATGCATACGCCTTTGATTTTGACTTGTTTTCCGTTTAAAATAAATCCTTTATTTAGATCAAATTTAAAATCTCGAATTCCAAAAGTGGTTTTATATTCGTCAACTATCTTGTTGTCTATGCTAATTGTTGTAACTGCAGTGTATTGTTCCGGTTTTTCATCAGACCATAAAACAGGATTATTAACTAAAACATCTTGATTGAGAACCTGATTTGCATTTGCAGCAATGCTTATATTTTGGGTAACCGAAGTTACTTTAGTGTCGTTTTTGAAAATTGTAGTTAAAATCGATGCGCTTTTTAAAGTAGCGTATTGATTTTTAATTGTTGTTTCTAAATGTACCGAAGCACTTTCGGCAGTTACTTTTGGGGTAGTAATATAAGTTCCCCATTGTTCAACATGGAGTTTATCTGTTGTTTCCAACCATACGTTTCTGAATATTCCTGAACCGGAATACCAACGTGAATTAGGTTGTTTTGAATTGTCAACTTTAACAATAATTTCATTGTTTTTATCTCCATAATTCAGATAAGGAGAAAGGTCGTATTGAAAACCAATATACCCGTTTGGGCGTTTGCCAAGATAATGTCCGTTAATCCAGATTTCACTGTTTCTATAGACACCATCAAAAACGATTGATGTGATTTTCTCTTTGTTTTCGGGAGCTACTTTAAAAGTCTTTTTATACCATCCCAAGCCTCCGTTAAGAGCGCCACCGCCATAACCTGCAGGGCTTTTTTCGTCAAATTCACCTTCAATGCTCCAATCATGCGGCAGATTTACTGTTCTCCAAGTTGTAGCGCTGTTGATTGTATCTTTATCTTTTATACTGTCGTTTAAATGAAAACTCCAACCTGAATTGAATACCACTTTTCTAGAATTGGAAATAGTTCCCTTTTCTTTCCCTGTATGGGACATCACTAGAATTGTAATTCCTAACAGTGTCAACGTTTGTATAAACCTGCTTAAATGTTTCATTTTTTTTTATAATTAATAGATTGATTCGTGAAATACTATAAATATACCGATAAGTGATTTGGGATCAAGATCTACCCTACCGGTATATTAAGTTCTTATTTATTGGTTAATTCTCCTTTCTTTAATGGGGCTCCTTTTAAGTAAATGGTATCGAGAGCTGATATATCTTAAAAACAAACTAACTCCCGACACCTTAAACCCTGTTTCAAAACTCAAATTAATCTAACCAAATCTTAAATTTCATTCTCAAATTAATCTAATTTGAAACGGGCTTTATTTTACTTTGTAATTAAAAATAATTTGACAATTTCCCTCGCCCGTTCTGCTTTGGTCTCTAACTACTGAAAGTCGCATTTGATTGTCATTAATCTCAATAACTTTAATGCTTGTCCAGTTGCTTACATCAGGATGATAATCTCCACCGTAAAGTAATTCCGGACCTCCACTAAAAACTAATGCATCCTTAGCTATATCTAAATTAAAAACTCCTGTTTTAGTAGTTTGATCCATACTGTTTAAAGCTGTTTGCACCACTTTAACATTATAGCCACCATCAAGGTCAAAAGTCATTTCACCCCAATCTTTCATTGCCATAGACCAACTTTGATAAGATCCTGGAATCCACCACCAGTCTCCTGAGTAAGGAGCCGGACCGGCAAAATTCAATGCTGCCCAAGCAATAGGGTCGCTCATGTCTAACACCCAAGTTTTTCCCTCTTCTCCATTGGTCAATTTATTCCATGTAGGATCACTGAAATACGTTGGGTCATTCTGGTCTACTGTTACTGTTACAGGATTTGCATATACTGCCCCTCCTCTTGTAAATGCAGTAAAATCAACTGTGTAAGTCCCTGCAAATGGGAAAAAGAGTATCTGCTCATTGGTGTTATAATGGCCTATTTCTCCATTTGAATCTGAATAAGACCAATACGGAATAACCGTAGGATCTAAATTCGTCAATTTTACTTCGTTGTTTTTCTCCGGATTTTGTACTACCGAGAATTTAAGCGTTTCTGGAGTTAATGTTATCGCAGGAAGGCTATCACGATCTTCTATAGGTTCACAGGAAAAAATGGACCCTAAGGCTAATGCAGCTACAAGTATATATAGTTTACGTTTCATATATGTTAAATTTATTTGTTAGTGGTCATATATGGTATCGCCTTTTTATTTATTGATGTTTGCTTATGCAAACTTGATGTGAGTGGCGATTTCATAGTTTCTTTTTTTAATAGTTAAAATTACCAACCAGGGTTTTGTGACATCGTTCCATTAGAAAGTATGATTTGAGATTGAGGCAATGGGAACCAACCCAATGTTTCTGTTCTGAAAGTCACATTAAACTGAGAATCAGCATCAACATTATCAATTGCCGCTTTAGCCACATCAGTCCCTTGTCTGATCAGGTCAAAATAACGTTGTCCTTCAAGAGCTAATTCTAAACGACGCTCATTCATAATAGCTGTTTTAGAAACTGTTACACGGTGTGTTGCATCTTGATAAGCACGGTCACGTACTCTGTTCAGTAAAGTCTGGGCAAGTCCGTCATTAGTTCCTAAGTTAAGTTCTGCCGCCATCAACAATACATCTGCAAATCGGATTACAACTAAATCCTGGTAGTTGTCAATTTGGAAATTCCCTCCATTGATTTCAACGATAGCTTTTCCGGCTTCATCAGTAATTGGGCAATATTTTTTCCAAGCGTACCCTGTGTATTGACGTTGCTCTCTAGCTTCTGGATCAAAATCTAAACCTTCTCCTTCGAAATCAATTATTGTAGCATCTCTACGAGTATCTCCAATTCCATAAGCATCATACAAATCCGGGTTCACCGTAGCTCCACCCCATCCTGTACCATAACGTCCTATGGCACCACCACGCGGAGCGATAAGTACTTGAAAACGGTTTCCTTCGTGCAGATTCCAATCTCCTTTACCTGATCCGTTAAAACGAACAGCCCAAACCATTTCGGTATTGTCTTCACCTGCAAAATCTTCCAGCGAAGCCGCAAGCCATAAATGAGAAAAATCAGAAACCAGTGCGTGCCCACTATTACTAACCGCGTCATTTACATACGTGATCGCTTCTGACTTGCTGATTACACCCGCTAAATCTTCTTTACCGTAATAATCAGTGTAGAATAAAAAGGTTCTGGCGATATAAGCTTCGGCAGCCCATTTTGTAATACGTCCGTAATTAGGATTTCCGGCTTGAGAATAATTATCGTTACCCAAATTATCCGCAGCAAATTTTAAATCACTGGCAATTAAAGCATAGGTTACTTCTGGAGCAACTCTTGGAGAGTACAATTCGTTTGAAGTAAGTGTTTTGTCTAACGCTACCACATCTCCAAACATTTTGGCCAATTGAAAATGAAAATGAGCTCTCAAAAAACGGGCTTCCGCTTCGTATTTCGTTTTAAGTGCTGTATCGGTTCCCCAATCTACTTTATCCAAATTTTCTAACAGAATATTCGCTCTGTAAATCCCTTGGTACGGCATTTTCCAAGCCTCTTTATTCATGTCTTTATCCGAAACATATAAGAAACGATCCCATTCTAAATCTCCTTGACCATCAGCAATTCCATATCCTCCAAAACAATCATCCGAAGCTTGCTCACTAATCAATAACGGTCCACCATACGCCTCACGTTGTAACACATCATAAATGGCTATAAGTCCTTCATAGGCATCCTTAGGCGTTGTATAAAAATTCTCGGTTACTTTTTCAGTATAAGGTTCGCTTTCCAAAAATTCTTCAGAACATGCTCCCAGTACGAATAAGCTCGAAACTGCAAATAATTTTATATATTTTTTCATCGCTATCATTTTTTAAAAGTTAACATTAAGACCCATCATGTATGTTCTAGGCTGTGGATAGTATCCTACATCAATACCTCTTGCCCATGATTGGTTTGAGTTTCCAAATCCAATTTCCGGATCCATTCCTTGGTATTGTGTAAACGTAAACAAGTTGTTTGCCGCTACATAAAGTCTGAATTTGCTGAAGAACCCAAGGCTGTTTGTCAATTTTGTTAAATCACAACCCAAAGTAGCCGTTTTAATTCTGAAGAAATCAGCATCTTGTATATACAAATCAGAGAATTTAGTATAATTCCCGTTTGCATCTGTACCATAGGTAACTCTTGGAATACTGTTTGAAGTACCTTCTGTTGTCCATCTGTTTAAGATACTTGTAGTGTAGTTATTGTAAGCACGAGTATAATCATGAACTCCAAAAGCATTTTGGCTTCCTGCCACACCATAGGTATATATAGAGAAATCAAAAGCTTTATAAGTAACTTCTAAATTGAAACCGTATGTGAAATCAGCATTTGGATCCCCAATTTTAGTTTTGTCATTAGCATCAATCTTTCCGTCACCGTTTAAGTCAACAAAACGTACGTCACCTGGTTGTGCATTAGGCTGAACAGAAGTAAGTTCAGATGCATTTTGAAAAATTCCGTCTGTTTTTAATCCGTAGAAATATCCTATTGGTTGCCCAACTTCTACTCTGTTCATCTCATCCAAACCTTGAAACAACAAATTGGTATCCCCGTGAATGATTCCTTCTGCATTTGCAATTCGAACTACTTCATTTTCGTTGAAAGAGGCATTTCCGTTTGCTGAGAAAGTCCAGTCTTCACCAAAATTTGTTCTATAACCCAAACCAAATTCCAAACCTTTATTGTTGATATCACCACCATTGATAAAAGGTGCTGTAGCTCCTGCGATATCTGGAACCGAAGCTTGTACTAACCAGTCTTTGGTTGTTTTATCGTAATAGTCAAAAGTAAAAGTCAAAGAAGAAAACAAAGTAAGATCAAAACCTAAATCCAATTGCTCTGAAGTTTCCCATTTTAAATCTGGATTAGAAAGGGCGTCCGGGCTAGATCCCACTTGTAATGTTTCATCGGTTGTACCAAAATGATAGCTCTTATCATACGAGCTTATTGTTGACATATAAGCAAATTGCTCTGCAAATTGGTCATTTCCATTTTGTCCCCAACTCGCTCTAATTTTAAGACTTTTGACAACATTGTTTTCCGGGAAAAAGCTTTCACGGTCCACGTTCCAACCAGCAGAAAACGCTGGGAATACAGCATATTTATTGTTTGGTCCAAAATTAGAAGAACCGTCTCTACGTATGGTAGCTGAGAATAAATATTTATTATTGTAATCGTATAACAAACGTCCAAAATAAGATTGGATTGAATAGTCATAACGGCTTCCTGATACAGTATTTGAAGTTTGGTCTGTAGCATTGCTCAAATAAGCATGTGCAAAATCATCAAAATTCAAATTTTTACCTGTAGCACTCATGTATTCTGAAGTGTTCTCTTTAGCAGATGTCCCTACCAATACATCAAAATGATGTGCATCATTGATAGACGCTTTGTATTGTAAGGTATTTTCGAACAACCATCCCAATCCTTTATTTGCACTTTGTGTTACGCTGGATACCGTATTATTTGTGTTTGAAGAAAGAGAATACACCGGCACATAAGAACGGTACGTACTATTTGTGATATCAACACCAAAACTGGTTCTGAATGTGAAGTTTTTCAAAAATTTCGCTTCCGCAAAAATATTCCCTACATAACGGTCAATTTTGTTTTCATTGAAATTATTATAATACAAAGACCCTAAAGGATTGCTGATATCTGATGAAATAACAGAATGTGCAAAATCACCATTTTCGTCATAAGCGGCATCTATTGGAGCTGCATTTAAAAATCCTCTGATACTGTTACTGTAAATTCCATCATCAGAAACACCACTGCTTTCGATATTGGCATAAGAGAAATTCTCTCCAATTTTTAAATGATCTTCAATAACCTCTGAAGTCGAATTTACATTGAAAGTAATACGCTCGTATTTGGATTGATTGGTTTGGCTACCAATAAGTCCGTCTTGACCATAGTAGGACAATCCGGTAGCAAGAGTCGATTTTTTATCGCCACCAGTAATCATTAAAGAGTGATTTTGTTTCATGGCACCTTCATTAAACAAATCGTCTTGCCAATCATGATTAGGGAAAGCAGCAATTTGTTGTGGTGTGTACAAAGGTGATAAGCCTGAATTTACTCTTGACTCATTCACGATAGTAGTGTACTCCTGTGTGTTAAGCAAATCAAGTTTTTTTGCTATTTGTTGGTATCCTGTATAGCTGCTTAATGCCACATTCATTTTTCCGTCTTTTCCTTTTCTGGTTGTCACCAATACAACACCATTAGCAGCTCTTGCTCCGTAAATAGAGGCGGCAGCTGCATCTTTCAGGATATCGACTCTCTCAATAGAGGAAGGATCCAAGTAACCAATACCGTTATCTACCACAACTCCATCCACAACATATAGTGGCGAATTGTTTCCTGCGGTCCCGACACCACGAATGTTTATTACCATACCTGCTCCCGGTTGACCAGAAGTAGAAGTAACATTAACCCCCGAAGTTTGTCCTTGCAAAGCATTAACAACATCGGCGCTGGCAACACTTTGAATATCTTTGGCCGATACAACTGAAGTGGCTGCTGTAGAAACTTTCTTTTTCTGAGTTCCATAACCAATCACAACAATTTCTTTAAGTTCTGCCGTTTCCAATTGTAAAACAACGTCTATTGAATTTCTGTTGTTTACTGAAACACGTTGTGTTTTATAACCAACAAAGCTGAATTTTAAAACGCCATCCGATTTTACATCGATTTTATAATTCCCGTCAAAATCTGTGGTGGTACTGCTGTTAGTCCCTTCTACAATAACACTCGTGCCGGGTATACCCATGCCATCGCTGCTAGAGGTTATCTTTCCGCTTACAGAAAGGGTTCGCTGTTGTGCAAAACCTGATTGCAGCATAAATATGCTCAACAGGATTGTCATACAAAAGGGAAGCATTGTCGAAGTACAATATTTTCTTTTCATAATAATTAAGGAATTGATTAATTTGTTTAGTTAATAATGGTTTAATGATTAATAGGCGTTGGCGATAATTTGCTCAAACAGCTCTTGTTTACCGCTTATCCTTTGTGGTTCTCCTTTGGCATGAGCCAATTCACTAAGCGCTTCCAAAGAGAGTTCTCCTTTTTCATACTTAGCTCCGTTGCCGCTGTCAAATGATTCGTAACGCTGTTGGCGTAATTTTTTATAATTTGTATTTTGCAAAATATGATCGGCACAAATAAGACCTCTGGCAAAAACATCCATACCGGCAATATGTGATATGAATTTGTCTTCTAAATCGATTGAATTTCTTCTCACTTTAGCGTCAAAGTTGATTCCGCCTCCCTGGATGCCACCACCTTCTAAAATAACTAACATGGCTTGTGTAATTTCATAAACATCAACAGGAAATTGATCGGTATCCCAACCATTTTGATAATCTCCACGGTTAGCATCTATACTTCCCAACATACCGGCATCTACTGCCACTTGTAATTCATGTTCGAAAGTGTGCCCTGCAAGAGTAGCGTGATTTACTTCCAAATTCAATTTGAAATCGTCTTGCAGTCCGTATTTATTAAGGAATCCTAATGAAGTAGCAGCATCAAAATCATATTGATGTTTCATAGGTTCCATTGGTTTTGGTTCAATTAGAAAAGTTCCTTTGAAACCTTGCTTACGTGCGTAATCTTTACAAGTAGTCAAGAATCGTCCCATGTGATCCAATTCTCTTTTCATGTCGGTATTCAAAAGACTCATATAGCCTTCACGTCCTCCCCAAAAAACATAATTTTCACCCCCTAAAGCAATGGTGGCATCTATGGCAATTTTGGCTTGACCGCCAGCATAAGCAACCACATCAAAATTAGGGTTGGTTGATGCTCCATTCATATAACGAGGATTACTGAACAGGTTTGAAGTTCCCCACAACAATTTGATTCCAGATTCCTGTTGTTTTTGTTTAGCATACTCCACCATCGCTTGCACGCGGTTTTCAAATTCTGCCAAAGTTGGTGCCTCATCCACTACATCTACATCATGAAAACAATAATAAGGCATCCCTAATTTGCTCATGAATTCAAAAGCGGCATCCATTTTATCTTTAGCTCTCAAAATAGCATTCTCGTTTTTATTCCAAGAGAACGTTTCTGTTGAACTACCAAAAGGATCTCCTCCGGTGTTGCATAGGGTATGCCAGTAGGCCATAGAAAAGCGCAAATGTTCTTTCAATGTTTTTCCTGCCACCACTCGGTTTTCGTCATACCATTTAAAAGCAAGCGGATTATCACTTTCCCTTCCTTCAAATTTGATGGTATCAATGTCTTTAAAATAAGTTTGTTTTGTAGTATTCATTATATTTCGATATTAATATGATTTTTCCATTCCTGATATATATCCTGATATTGTGAAGTCAATGCAGGATTTGGTTCGATGCGTTCGATGCATTTTAAACCTTCAAAAGCTTGGTCCAGCGAACCGTAATAACCGTAACCATAGGCGGCTCCACGGGCGGCTCCTTCTGCTCCGGAGGTGTTGTATAATTCTAAAGCCGTTTGCGTTGTATTGGTAAAAATTTCCCTAAAGACAGGGCTTAAAAACAAGTTTGCATTTCCTGCACGTACTACATCACCTGATGCTCCCACGGATTTCATTACGTCAAAACCGTAATTCATGGCAAACACAATTCCTTCACAGGCAGATCGGATAAGATGTCCCGGCTGATGAATATTGAAGTTCAAATTTTGAATCCCTGAATTGACTTTTTTATTATTGAAAATACGTTCTACACCATTCCCAAAAGGATAAAATCGCAAGCCTTCGCTACCCGCATTTACTTTGGCCGCTTCTGCGTTTAATTTTTCGTATGCAATTAAATCGGTGCTTCCAACGGACATGATTTTGCGCAACCATTGGTATAAGATTCCGGAACCGTTGATGCAAAGCATTACGCCATTATTTTTTTGAGTTTCGCTATTATTTACATGTAAAAAGGTATTGATGCGATTTTCTCTGTCATAAACATCTTGATCACTTACCGCATAAACCACCGCTGAAGTACCTGCAGTTGTAGCAATTTCCCCAGGTTTTAGAACATTTAATGACAAGGCATTATTGGGCTGGTCGCCGGCACGATAGGTAATTTGAACATTTGGATTAAGTCCTAATTCTAAAGCGACATCCGCATTTACAGTCGCCTGATAGCCAAAGTTGGGCACGATCTCAGGAATCATTTTTTCAGGAAGTCCCATGGCTTGTAATACTTCGGTTGCCAAACCGCCTTTGGTGAAATTCCACAAAGCGGCTTCCGATAAGCCCGAAGTACTTATTTGTGCTTTACCGGACAGTTTTGCAGCAATAAAATCGCCAGGAAGCATCATGAACGCCGCTTTTTGAAAAATCTCGGGTTGATTGGCCTGAACCCATTTTAATTTAGAAGCTGTAAAATTTCCTGGGCTTCCAAGAATTTGTTGTTGGCAATATTGGTGCCCCATCTGATCATAGGTTTCATTACCAATACTGGCCGCTCTACTGTCACACCAAATAATAGAAGAACGCACCGGATTATTGTTTTCATCAGTCAATACCAAACCATGCATTTGATAAGCGATCCCTATCCCGGCAATCTTTTTTAAATCTATGTGTTGTTTTGATCCCAGAGCTTGAATACCACTTTTTACATATTCCCACCATTTATTCGGATCTTGTTCTGCCCAGCCAAATTTAGGAGCTATAATATCCATCTCAAATTCAGGAACCGTAACTGCCGCAACAGTACTTCCCTTTTCAGCATCCAGTACCGATAATTTTATAGATGAGCTTCCTAAATCGATTCCTAAAAAATACATCTTCTTGTGATTATATGATTAACTTAATATTGTTTTTTGTACTTTTGGTCAAACAAACCATAACGTTATGGTTAATTTGACTACAAGTATAAAACATATTTTCCGTATTAACAAAAATTTGTATATAATTATTTGTATTTCATAAAAAATAGAAAATATTTTTATTGATATACTAGGTCGAAAAAGGGTTTTTTTTGGTTTTTTTGTAATTTTATAACAAGCAAATCACTGATTAATAAGCGATTAAAAACAGAAGAGTTAAAAAACAAAGAATATTCGAAATTTTGAAGTCAGAATTTGGTTTAATCATGATTATTTTACAAATATCTCATGGAACACGATACTACTCTTTGAAAAAATATTAATTTAGTGCTAAATTTTGTAAGGCTATGGGGGATAAAATTATTGACAGGGATTTAATACAAATTGTGGAACAATCAGCCATGAATGCCATTACTATTGACTGTGTTATTTTTGGTTTTGACAATGGAATTCTTGAGGTACTTTTAGTGCAACATGCTGAAGGTATCAGTAAAGGAAAATGGGGACTTCCCGGTGGTTGGATAAAAAAGAAAGAAAGTACCGATGCTGCCGCACACCGTTTGTTGGCAGAACTTACCGGTATGGACAATATTTACCTTGAACAACTAAAGGCCTTTGGAGAACCTGACCGTTTCCCCTTGAGAAGGGTAATTACCATTGGGTACTACGCATTAGTAAAAAGAGAAGACTATAATATTAAGGCTGGTTTTACGGCATCTGATGCAAAATGGTATAAAATCAATGAAATACCCGATTTAATTTACGACCATAATGAAATTTTGGCTTACAGCATACAAAACCTGCGCAATAGAGTGCGTCAAGCGCCAATAGGTTTTAACCTCTTACCCGAAAAATTCACTTTATTACAACTGATGCATCTTTATGAAGAAATCCTAGGAATAGAGATGGATAAATCCAATTTTCGCAGAAAGATTTTACACATGAAATTGTTAGTTCCTTTAGACGAAAAACAACAAGACGTTTCTCATAGGGCAGCCCAATTGTATAAATTCGATCCAGAAATCTATGATAAGCTGACTAAGAAAGGATTTAATTTTGAGTTTTA
>RCUR01000420.1_pt1 | contig 15100 bp, 13 predicted proteins | sample 2166151 | NCBI WGS metagenome assembly RCUR01 (sample SAMN09932785, study PRJNA488358) | compost metagenome | isolation source: compost soil in an enriched community | place: Germany: Experimental Botanical Garden
ACCATCAACCGCAACCCGAAGGCGTACCTGTTCGCCATCGTCGGCGCCGAATACATCATGAAGCTGCTGCCGCGCGGCACCCACGACTTCAAGAAATTCATCCGCCCTTCCGAACTCGGCGCCTGGAGCCGCATGGCCGGCCTGACCGTCAAGGACATCATCGGCCTGACCTACAACCCGCTGACCAAGCACTACAAGCTGGCCAGCGACGTTGACGTCAACTACATGATCCAGACCCTGCGCGAGGAATAAGCATGCGTTTAAGAGCAGTACTTTTCGACATGGACGGCACCCTGCTCGATACGGCGCCGGATTTCATCGCCATCTGCCAGGGCATGCGCGCCGATCGCGACCTGCCGGCAATGGACGAGCAGCGGATTCGCGATGTGATTTCCGGCGGTGCCCGTGCCATGGTCGAGGCGACATTCGGCCTGCCCCCCGAATCGGCGGAATTCGAGCCGTTGCGCCTGGAGTTCCTGGAACGCTACCAACGCGATTGCGCCGTGCACAGCAAGCTGTTCGACGGCATGGCCGAACTGCTGGCCGACATCGAGCGCTCCAATCTGATCTGGGGCGTGGTGACCAACAAGCCCGTACGCTTCGCCGAGCCGATCATGCAGCAACTGGGCCTGGCCGAACGCTCGGCCTTGCTGATTTGCCCCGACCACGTGAAAAACAGCAAGCCGGACCCGGAACCGCTGATCCTGGCCTGCAAGATGCTCGACCTGGACCCGGCCAGCGTATTGTTCGTCGGCGACGACCTGCGCGACATCGAATCCGGACGCGACGCCGGTACCCGCACGGCTGCGGTGCGCTATGGCTATATTCATCCTGAAGACAACCCGAACAACTGGGGTGCGGATGTGGTGGTCGATCATCCGCTGGATCTGCGCAAGGTGCTTGATAGCGCGCTTTGTGGCTGTTGAGAAGTCACCACAATTTTCGAGGTTTACCCATGTTTGACTATTCCGCCCGCCCAGAACTGCTCAAGGACCGGGTCATCCTGGTCACCGGCGCAGGTCGCGGAATCGGCGCTGCCGCCGCCAAGACCTACGCCGCCCACGGTGCGACCGTCCTGCTGCTGGGCAAGACCGAGGCCAACCTGGTCGACGTCTACGACGAAATCGAAGCCGCCGGCCACCCACAGCCGGTGGTCATCCCGTTCAACCTGGAAACCGCCCTGCCCCACCAGTACGACGAACTGGCCGCCATGGTCGAAAGTGAATTCGGCCGCCTCGACGGCCTGCTGCACAACGCTTCGATCATCGGCCCACGTACGCCGCTTGAGCAGTTGTCCGGGGAAAACTTCATGCGTGTCATGCACGTCAACGTCAACGCCATGTTCATGCTGACCAGCACCATGCTGCCGCTGCTCAAGCTGTCCCAGGATGGGTCGGTGGTATTCACCTCCAGCAGCGTTGGCCGCAAGGGCCGCGCGTATTGGGGCGCCTATGGGGTTTCCAAGTTTGCCACCGAAGGGCTGATGCAGACCTTGGCCGATGAGTTGGAGGGTGTCGCACCGGTACGGGCCAACAGCATCAACCCGGGCGCTACCCGCACCAGCATGCGCGCACAGGCCTATCCGGGCGAGAATCCGGACATCAACCCGCTGCCCGAGGACATCATGCCGGTCTACTTGTACCTGATGGGCCCCGACAGCACCGGCATCAACGGCCAGGCGTTCAACGCCCAGTAGCCTTCAGCTGTCTTGCAACGCCAGCCGCGCGCGCTCGGGCTGGCGTTGTTCGTGTTGCAGGCAACGCTCGAGAAACAGGTGCATGTAGTCGTAGCTCTTGCAAATCGCCCGGCGCAGGTCGGCCTGCAAGGCTTGCGAAGGGTTGTTGCCTGCCAGGGTGCAGATGATTTCCAGCGCCTCCCAGGGGTGCGCGTCATCGTACTGGGCATGCATCTTCAACCATTTCATCGCACGCTTGCGCACATCCTCGGGAAACGCCGCGGCATAGGTACCACCGGAACAGACCAGCGCCGACCATTCGCCCGTGGCTCCTTCGATGGCGTAGTTGGTCGCGGCAATGGCAATCACCAGTGGGTCGGCAGAACTGGTATGCCAGCACCAATCGCTCAAGGCCTGTAGCTCGGCCGGCACCTTTTGCGCCTGCAAGTCCTCGATGCTCACGCCGTGGGCATGGCTCCAGTTCACCCAATAGTCGGCATGATTGAGTTCCACGCGGATGTTGCGCATCAGCCAGCGCCGCGCCATGTCTTCGCCGGGGTGGCGGGCGAAGCGGGTCTTGGTCAGGTTCTGCGCCATATACAGGGCGAACTGCTCGACGACCGGCCAGCCGCCGACCAGGTACAGGCGCAGGGTCCTGGCACTGAGCGTGGCGTCACGCATGCGCTGGTAGAACTCATGCTCGACGACCCGGCGCTTGCTCTCGCTGCAGTCCTGGACAAGCTGGCGGGCCCAGGCCGGATAGCTGCCGAGCTCCATCAATGGACCGGTCCGGCTGAACGCATCTATCACTGGCGACTCCTTTGACTTGGCCCGCGCGGCCCTCAGCGAAACGTCCCCGGGGCCTTGACCAAGAGTGGCCGGGTGCGGGGATGGCGGTGCTGCAGGCTGGCGCTGGTGAATACTTGCGGACGTTCAATCAGGTAACCCTGGGCGTAATCGACCCCCACTTCGAGCAGCGCCTGCTCGATCAGCGGTGTCTCGACAAATTCGGCGATGGTCTTCTTACCCATCACATGCCCGATATGGTTGATGACCTCGACCATGGCGCGGTTGACCGGGTCGTCGAGCATGTCCCTGACGAAGCTGCCATCGATTTTCAGGAAGTCTACCGGCAAATGCTTGAGGTACGCGAACGACGACATTCCGGCGCAGAAATCATCCAACGAGAAACGGCAGCCCAAGCCTTTCAATTCATTGATGAAACGAATGGCGCTGCCCAGATTGGCAATCGCACTGGTCTCGGTAATTTCAAAACAGATCAGTTCCGGGGGGATGTCGTACTGGGCAATCTTCTGGCGCAGGAACGCCAGGAACTTCTCGTCACCGATGCTGCTGCCCGACAGATTGATCGCACACATGGCCAGTGGGCCTTCATGCCCCTCGACCATACAGCGCCGTATGATCTTGAACACGTTCTCCACGACCCAGCTGTCCAGGGCGGTCATCAAGCCATAGCGCTCGGCCGCCGGAATGAAGCTGTCGGGGAGGATCACCCGACCTGCCTCATCGTGCAGGCGCAGCAGGATCTCGACGTGCCCGCCCTGATTGTTGTCATGCCCGCTCAACGCAGCGATTTCCTGGGCATACAGGCAAAAGCGGTTCTCCTCCAGGGCCATGTGCAGGCGCTGGACCCAGGCCATTTCACCAAAGCGCAAGGACAGTTCCGAGTCGTCGGCGTGATAGACCTGGACGCGATTGCGGCCCTTCTCCTTGGCCATGTAGCAGGCCATGTCGGCGGCCCGCAACGATGCCTCCAGGCTGGTCGGCGCCTGGGTGACGTGCACCACGCCGATGCTTACGGTGGTCACGAACGGGCGGCCTTTCCAGACGAAATGCAGGTTCTGCACAGTCTGGCGCAAGCCTTCGCTGATTTTTTCAGCAACGTCTGCCGGGCAGTTTTCCAGCAGGATGCCGAACTCGTCGCCCCCCAGGCGGGCCAGGGTATCGCCTTCGCGCAGGCTCGATTGCAACAAGGTACAAATGTGCCGCAGCAACTCGTCGCCGGCGGCGTGCCCGCAGGTATCGTTGACCAGCTTGAACTGGTCCAGGTCAAGGAACATCAGGGTGTGATGCCCGGGCTGGCGTGCCAGGCCCGCCAGCGCCGCCTCGAGCCGATGCTCGAACTCGCGACGGTTGGCAAGGCCCGTCAAGGCGTCATGGCTGGCCTGCCAGGACAAATCATCGATGTACTGTCGTTCCTGGGTCATATCATGCAACACCAGCACGGCACCGTTGACCCGTCCCTGGGCCTGGATCGGCGCCCCCACCAGGGTCACCGACACCGTGCTGCCATCCAGGCGCTGGAGCAACCTGGCATGTTCGCTGCCGCTGCGCAGCTCGCCCTCGAGAATGCGCTCGATCAGGGTGAAATTGCCTTTATCGGCGTGCTCGTCGAGCAGCTTGAACAGCGCGGCCAATGGCAAGCCCTGTGCCTGCTCGGCATTCCACAGGGTCAGTTGCTCAGCTGCAGGGTTCATATAGGCAATCGTACCGTCCACCCCCGTGGCGATCACACCATCGCCAATGGACTCGAGGGTGACCTGGGCACGCTTGCGCTCCTCCTCCAGGGCGCTGGCAAAGGCATGCCGTTGCGACAGCAGTTTCTGCGAGCGCCACAGGGCCAGGAAAATCAACACCAGGGCGGTCACCAGGTTGGTCGCCAGGAGCATGTGCAAGAGAAAGCGCGAGCCTTCACCCAGGGCGTCGCTGAACGCCTTGGCGGCGGGCGTCACACGCTCGTTGATGGCGTGGATCTGCTGCTTCCAGCGCACGATCTGGGCCTCGCTGGCCACCCCCCGGGATATGCCCTGGTGCATCTGCCGGGCAACGTCATCGAGCTGCTGCAAGTACTCATCGCCTACCGTCCACAGCTTGATGGCGGTTTCCAGGTAACTGAAATGGCGGAAATTCAAGTACAACCAGATGACGCCGGAAACGTCGTCCGGATGGTTCCCCCCCTGGAGGATACCCCGGCGCGCGGCGTCGAGGTCCGGCTGGGCTTTGTCCAGGGCTATGCGCAGGTCGTGGCTGCCCTGGGGCACGGCAATGGCGCGCTGGTAGCTGCGAAAAACCGCTTCGTCGCGGCTGTCGGCATACAGGCCAAGGTAGAAAATCGCATCCTTTTGCCCCTTGGACCACAGGCTCTCGCCCGCCACGTAGCCGCGCACGGCGGAGAGCACGTAGAGGCTGAAACAGCCCAGCAATACCTGGAACAGCACGACGGCGACAAATGGCCAGACGATGCCCAACAACCTTGGCGTTTCGAGAGTCCGTTTTTGCTTCATGAGGTCCCTTACATCCGCAGTGCCAGCCACAACCCACGTCACCCCTGCTCAGATTAGGTTAATTCCGGCAGGGGCAATGGATAGAATTCTCATTCATGAAACAAAATGTGGCTCAGATTTGTTGCAAATGACCGTACAGTTTGGCGTACAGGCCACCCTCGGCGATCAGCTGCAAGTGATCGCCATCTTCAGCCACGTGGCCGCCATCGAACACCAACACCCGATCGGCCTGTTTCACCGCCGACAAGCGGTGGGCGATGATCAAGGTGGTGCGCTCACTCAAGAAGCGTGCAAGGGCCTTGTGCAGGTTGTACTCGGTGGCGGCATCCAGGGCGGACGTGGCCTCGTCGAGGATTACCACCTTCGGATCGGACAGGACCATGCGGGCGATCGCCAGGCGCTGGCGCTGGCCGCCGGACAAGCGCACACCGGAGCGCCCGACGATGCTGTCCAGGCCCTTGGGCAACGCGGCGATGGTAGCGTCGAGCTGGGCGATTTCCAGCGCACGCCAGCAGGCGTCGTCGGAACATTCGCGACCCATGGTCAGGTTGGCGCGCACCGTGTCGTTGAACAGGGAGGGATGCTGCAGAACCACCGCGACGTTCTCGCGCACGGTTTCCAGGCCAATTTCCTGCAGGGTCGAGCCACCGAAGCGGACCGTCCCTGACTGCGGGGTGTAGAGCCCCAGCAGCAACTGCACCAGGGTACTCTTGCCGCCACCGCTGGCCCCCACCACCGCGACCTTCTCGCCCGGCGCAATGGACAGATTCAACTGGTCGAGCACCAACTCCTCGGTGTAGCCGAAACTCAAGCCCCGCACCTCGATGCCCACCGTGTCGCGCCCCTTGAACGGGTCGGTACCACCGGGGTACTGCGGCTCGTCGGCACGGGCCAGCAGTTCGTTGATACGCGTCAGCGCGCCGCCGGCAGCGTAGTAGGCATATTGCAGGTTAAGCAATTGCTCGACCGGGCCGATCATGAACCACAGGTAGCTGAACACCGCGAGCATCTGCCCGATCGACAGGTCGGAGAACAACACCGTGAGCATTGCCGCGGCGCGGAAGATATCGATGCCGAACTGGAACAGCAGGCCGCTGGCCCGGCTCGATGCGTCGCTTTTCCATTGCGACGCCACGGCGTAATCGCGCACTTCCTGGGCACGCAAACCGAGGCGGCCAAGGAAGAACCCCTGGCGGTTACCGGCGCGCACTTCCTGGATGGCATCCAGGGTTTCGGTCAGGGCCTGGGTGAACCGCGAGGTGCTGTCGTTCTCGAGCTTCTTCAGGTGCTTGACCCGCTTGCCCAACTGCACCGTGGCAAAGATCACCAAGGGGTTGAACAGCAGGATCAGCAGGGCCAGTTGCCAGTGCATCCACACCAGGATCGCCGCGGTGCCGGTCAGCGTCAGCATCGCCACCAGAAAACGGCTGAGGGTCTCGCCGACGAACTTGTCCAGGGTATCCAGGTCGGTGACCAGGTGCGTGGTCACCGTGCCGCTGCCCAGGCTTTCGTATTCACTCAGGGAAATGCGCTTGAGGCGCTCGATCAAACGGATGCGCAAGCGGTAGACCATATCCTTGGCCAAGCCGGCAAACAGTTTGGCCTGCACCACGTTGAAGACCAACCCGGCGCCGCGCAGGGCCAGGGTCAGCACCAACATCAAGCCGATGTAGCCGGCCGCGACCTGCCAGTTGCCGGGCAGCAGGCGGTTCATCCATTGCAGGGCCGCATCGCCGTGGCCGAGCAACACTTCGTCGACCAGCAAAGGCAGCAACAAGGGAATGGGCACTGTGCACAGGGTCGCCAGCACGGCGACGCCGTTGGCGATCCACAGGGCTTTTTTGTGACGCAGGGCCAGTCGGCGAATTTCCGCCCAGGTCAACCGATCCACATGGAGCGGTTCCTTGACCGTAGGCAATTGCGGTGAGCCCGATACGTCAAGCATAAGTGGCGCGCTCCAGCCAGCGGCCGAGTAGCGGCGCGAGTTCTTCAAGAGGTTGATAGCCGTTGGTCAACAGCGCCAACTGGCCGTTACGTTCGGCCAGCAGGGTCGGGAAACCGGCGATGCCCAGGTCCTGGACCCAGGTGAAGTCGGCCGCCGTGGCGCTCAGTTGCTCGGCGCTGTCGAAAGCGGCGGCGAATTGATCGCGCGGCAGGCCCGCGGCCTCGGCCAGCTCCACCAGCACGGGTGCGCGAGTGACATCGCGGCCCTGGGCGTAGAACGCCTGCTGGATCAGCTTGACCAGTGGCCAGGCTTTCGACGGGTCGAGGGTGCGTGCAGCGACCACGGCGCGGCAGGCAGGCTCGGTGTCATAGACGAAACCTTCCGGCAGCGCACCTTCAAAGGCGAAGGGCTGGCCGGTGGCGTCATGGACCGCCTGCCAGTGTTCGAGGATGTAACGTTTGGTCGAAGGGTCCAGCGCTAATCCACTGCCAGTGCGCAAACCGCCCACCACCAGATGGACGTCCACACCGGCGTCACGCGCCTGCTCGATCAGGGCCTCGGCCACTGGCGCAAACCCCCAGCACCAGGAGCACATCGGGTCCATCACATACAACAGGCGAGTGGACATGGATCAAACCTCCGTGGCTTTCCGGTAATTATGGCCGATCGGGTGTGGCAAGTTGCGTGCCTTGGCCAGCTCGATCTGCTTTTGCCGGTCGATCGCACTGCGGCGAGTCTTTTCACTGAGGCTGTCCCAGCAATGCGGGCAGCTGATACCCGGCGAAAAGTGCTCGGACTCGCGGTCCTGCACGCTGATCGGCGTGCGGCAGGCATGACATTGATCGTAGTCGCCCTCGCTCAGGTCATGGCGCACGGTGACCCGGTTATCGAAGACAAAACAGTCGCCTTCCCAGCGGCTTTGTTCCTGAGGCACGTCCTCAAGGTATTTGAGAATGCCACCCTTGAGGTGGTAAACCTCCTCGAAGCCCTCGCCCAGCATATAGCTCGAGGCTTTTTCGCAACGAATGCCGCCAGTGCAGAACATCGCCACTTTCTTGTGCCGCGCAGGGTCGAAGTTGGCCTTGATGTACTCGGGGAATTCACGAAAGCTGGTGGTCTTTGGATCGATGGCGCCCTGGAAAGTGCCGATCGAAACCTCGTAGTCGTTACGGGTATCGATCAACAACACTTCAGGGTCGCTGATCAGCGCGTTCCAATCCTGCGGCTCGACATAGGTGCCAACCCGGTGGTTGGGGTCAACGCCCTCGACACCCAGGGTGACGATCTCTTTCTTGAGCTTGACCTTGGTGCGGTAGAACGGCTGCTCGTCGCAGTAGGATTCCTTGTGGTCGATATCGACCATGCGCGCATCGCGCTTGAGCCAGGCCAGCAGGCCGTCGATCCCTTCGCGGGTACCGGAGACGGTGCCGTTGATGCCTTCTTCGGCCAGCAGCAGCGTGCCTTTGATGCCATTGTCGACCATGGCTTGGAGCAGTGGCTCGCGCAGCTGGACGTAATCTTCGAGAGTGACGAACTTATACAGTGCCGCCACGACAATGCTTTGTGTCATGGGTAATTCTCCAGGTGGCTGCCCTCGTAAAGGGCGAACCGGATGCAAAAAAAAACGCGCCGACAGGCGGCGCGTTGCGGATTCTAACAAAAACAGCAGCGTCAGTGTTTACTGCCGCCAGCACAAGTCGGCGATGCCGGTGCCGCGCCGATCCTGGCCCACTCCTCCGGCGTGTAGGTGTGCAAGGCCAGCGCATGGAACTGACCCATCAACTCGCCCAGGGTGGCATAGACTTTCTGGTGACGCTTGACCTGCATCAAGCCGGCGAACTGGTCGCTGACCAATACCGCCTTGAAATGGGTCTCCAGGCCGCGGCTGTGCATGTGGCTCTCGTCAAGCACCTGCAGGTGTTGTGGCTGCAGGGCGCCCAGCGCCTGTTCGATACGTTCTTGCATGGACATGACCGGCTCCGCTTATGGCTGTTTCTTCGCCGGTGCTGCGGCGGCGCCTTTAGGGTCCAGTTCCTTGGTCATGTCGGCCAGCAGCTTGTTGACCACAGGCACCGCGCTTTCCAGTTTCTTCTGGGTCAGCTGTGCCGACTGCTGGGTGACGACCGGCATTTTTTCAAGGACCTTGCGGCCCAGTGGCGACTGGTAGAACGCAACCAGGTCCTTGAGCTCTTGCTCGGTGAAGTTGGTGGTGTACAGCTTGACCATGTCAGGCTTGAGCTTGTTCCAACCAATGGCCTGGTCCAGGGCGGTGTTGGCCTTGGCCTGGTAGGTTTCCAGCACTGCTTTTTTCGAGGCTGGCGCCTTGGTCTGCTCGAAGCGCTGGGCGAACATCTGCTGCACTTGCATGTAGACCGGCGTGCCGAGCTTGTCGGCGTGTGCCAACTTCAGGAAGGCTTCGGCGCTGGCGTTATGGCTGGCGGTATCGGCGAAGACCTGGCCGCTGGCGCAGACCAGAGCAACTGCGGTGCAAATGGCACGAAGACGAGTCATCGGGTTTCCTTTAATTGGCAGGCGAGGTTTCACCTCTGGGTCAAGTATTCTGCGCCCACGCGGGGGCACCGCTCAACCCTGGTTACGTTGGAGGTTACCGTCAGATCATGGATCAATGGAACCGAAGTGTCGAATCGAGACCTAAACTGCGAATTCAGACCACAAAGGAGTGAGCGCAGGATGAGCCGTATCGAAACTGACAGCCTTGGCCAAGTGGAAGTTCCCGACCAGGCCTACTGGGGTGCCCAGACGCAGCGCTCGCTGATCAATTTTGCGATCGGCAAGGAACGGATGCCACTGGCGGTATTGCATGCCCTGGCCCTGGTCAAAAAAGCCGCCGCACGGGTCAACAACCGCAACGGAGACCTGCCGGCGGATATCGCGCGGCTGATCGAACAAGCCGCCGACGAAGTGCTCGATGGCCAGCACGACGAACAATTCCCGCTCGTCGTCTGGCAAACCGGCAGTGGCACCCAGAGCAACATGAACGTCAACGAAGTCATTGCCGGGCGCGCCAACGAATTGGCCGGCAAGGGGCGCGGCGGCAAGGTGCCGGTGCACCCCAACGACCATGTCAACCGCTCGCAAAGCTCCAACGACTGCTTCCCCACGGCCATGCACATTGCCGCGGCCAAGGCCGTGCAGCAGCACCTGCTGCCGTCCATCGCCGAACTGTCCGATGGGCTGGCCGAACTGGCCGCGCACCACCAGCACCTGGTCAAGACCGGCCGCACCCACATGATGGATGCCACGCCCATCACCTTTGGCCAGGAAATATCGGCGTTCGTCGCCCAGCTCGATTACGCCCAACGCGCCATCCGCTCTGCCCTGCCGGCCGTCTGCGAATTGGCCCAGGGGGGCACTGCCGTGGGCACCGGGCTGAATTCACCCCACGGCTTCGCCGAAGCGATGGCCGCGGAACTGGCCGCGCTGTCCGGCCTGCCCTTCGTCACCGCACCCAACAAGTTTGCCGCCCTGGCCGGGCATGAGCCGTTGACCACGTTGTCCGGCGCCCTCAAGACCCTGGCCGTGACGCTGATGAAACTGGCCAACGACTTGCGCCTGCTCGGCTCCGGCCCGCGTGCGGGGTTGGCCGAAGTGCGCTTGCCAGCCAACGAGCCGGGCAGTTCGATCATGCCCGGCAAGGTCAACCCGACCCAGTGCGAGGCCTTGTCGATGATCGCTTGCCAGGTAATGGGCAACGATGTTGCCGTGGGTTTTGCCGCAAGCCAGGGGCACCTGCAGCTCAATGTGTTCAAGCCGGTGATTATCCATAACCTGCTGCAATCGATCCGCCTGCTGGCCGATGGCTGCAGCAACTTCCAGCAGCACTGCATCGCCGGCCTTGAGCCGGATGCCGAGCAGATGGCCCGGCACCTGGAGCAAGGCCTGATGCTGGTGACCGCGCTGAACCCGCATATCGGCTACGACAAGGCCGCCGAGATTGCCAAGAAAGCCTACAGCGAAGGCTCTACGCTGCGCGAGGCGGCGTTGGCGCTGGGTTACCTGACCGACGCCGAGTTCGATCAATGGGTGCGCCCGGAAAGCATGCTCGAGGCCGGCAAACATGGTTGAGCGCAAAAGCGGCGCGACCCTGCTCGAAGGCGACGGCAAGCGTATCTTGATGATTTACGGCACCCCCAAATCCATCAGCCTCGGCCACGCCCTGGGTGAGGCCTATGCCCAGGGCGCGCGCAGTGGCGGCCACGTGGTGCGGGCGCTGCGCCTGGCCGAGTTGAAGTTCGACCCGGTGCTGCACAGCGGCTACGAGCAATCGCAACCGCTGGAACCGGACCTGCTCGAAGCCCAACGGCAAATCCACTGGGCCGAACACCTGGTGTTCGTCTATCCGATCTGGTGGGGTGGGCTGCCGGCGCTACTCAAGGGCTTTCTCGACCGGGTACTGCTGCCCGGTTTTGCCTTCAAGGCCCATGGCCGTGAGGACCAGGCCAACAAGCTGTTGCTGGGGCGCAGCGCCGACCTGCTGGTGACCATGGACACCTCGCCCCGCTATTTTCGCTGGGTGTACGGGGCGCCGGCGCACAAACAGATGATCCGCACCACCCTGGGCTTCTGCGGAATCAAGACCCTCCACCTGAAGGAATTCGCCCCGGCCCAGAGTTCTTCGGAAGCGCAGCGCCAGCAGTGGCTGCACCAGACCGAAGCGCTCGGCCGACAGATTGGCGCTTAGCTCAGGCCATCTTCAGGCGGCGTGCGCGCCAGCCGGCCAGCAGCGACGGCCCCAGGGCCGTCAATGCCGAGCCGAGCACCACCAGGAGCGCACCGCCATACCCCAGGCCGTTGATCTCTTCGTTGGGCACATACTCAGGCCAGATCCGCGCCGCCACGGCCACGGCGGCGAAGGTCACCAGCGGCGTGATGGCCAGCGTCGCGCTCACCCGTGACGCCTCCCAATGGGCCAGCGCTTCGGCGAAAGCGCCATACGCAACCAGGGTGTTGAGGCAGCAGGCCAGCAGTAGCCAGCCTTGAACCGGGCTCAACTGCAGGGCTTCCATGGGCTTGGCCCAGGGCGTGAGCAACAGCGCACAGAGCAGGTAGATCACCATCATCACCTGCACGGAATTCCACACAGTCAGTAGTTGCTTCTGGCCCAGCGCATAAAACGTCCACACCGTGGCCGCCAGCAAGGTGATCAGTACGCCGGCGGTGTACTGGCTCAGCGAGGTGAGCAATTCTTCCAGGCGCTGGTTGAAAAACAGGCCGAAACCGATCAACAACAAAGCCAGGCCAATGCCCTGGGCCAGGCTGAAGCGCTCCTTGAAAATGAACACGCTGCCGAGCAACAGCAGGATCGGGCCCATCTGGATGACCAGTTGCGCGGTACCGGGGCTGACCAGGCGCAAACCGAGCAAGTAGCACACGTAGTTGCCCACCAGGCCGCATACCGACAGTGCTACCAGGCCCATGCCGCTGCGCCCCAGCGGCTTGAAGCTCGGCAGCCGCTTGACCGCCGCCAGGTAGATGAACAACAGGCCGCCCGACACCAGCAGGCGAAACCAGGTGACCGTCACCGGGTCCATGGCTTGCAGTACCTGCTTCAACTTGATCGGCAAAATGCCCCACAAGAACGCAGTCAGCAAAGAGAGGAAAAGGCCATAGGCCCAACGTCCGGAGGAAATATGCATAGCCAGCCTCGACATCCCTGGGCGGGACAAAGCTCGATTCTATGCGGTGTTCGTTTTTTTACACAGGTACAGTTGGGCGGGCGGTCAGACCACAAGTGTACTCCCGCCCGTAGGAGCTGGCTTGCCAGCGATGAGGCCCGTCCGGACAACAAAAATGCTTAGCCAGCAGCCTCGAACAACCCCGCCGCCCCCATCCCGCCGCCCACGCACATGCTCACCACGCCATAACGCACCTTGCGCCGTTGCAGCTCGCGCACCAGGTGCCCGACCTGGCGCGAGCCGGTCATGCCGAAAGGGTGGCCGATGGCGATGGCGCCGCCATTGACGTTGTAGGTGTCGTTGTCGATTTCCAGGCGTTCGCGGCAATACAGGCACTGGGAGGCAAAGGCTTCATTGAGTTCCCACAGGCCGACGTCGGCCACGCTCAGGCCGTTGGCCTTGAGCAGTTTGGGCACCGCGAACACCGGGCCGATGCCCATCTCGTCCGGCTCGCAACCGGCCACGGTGAAGCCACGGAAAATCGCCCGTGGCGTCAGCCCCAGTACCTTGGCCCGCTCCAGGCTCATGACCAGGGTCATGGAAGCGCCGTCAGACAATTGCGACGCGTTACCGGCGGTCACCGAGCCGTCCTCGGCGAACACCGGCTTCAGGCCCGCAAGGCTCTGCAGCGTGGTGTCCGGGCGATTGCAGTCGTCGCGGTCAACCAGCCCTTCTTGCCAGCGCTGCTCACCCGTGGCCTTGTCTTCGAGCAGATACCGCGTGCTCATGGGTACGATTTCATCGGCGAACCAACCGGCGGCCTGGGCCTGGGCTGTGCGCAACTGGCTTTGCAAGGCGTACTGGTCCTGGGCCTCACGGCTGACCTGATAACGCCGGGCGACGATTTCCGCAGTCTGCCCCATGGCCATGTAGATGCCTGGGTGCTGCTCCTTGAGCACCGGGTTGATCAAATGGTCCTGGTTGACGCTCTTGAGCGTCAGGCTGATGGACTCCACGCCGCCGGCCACGATGATGTCGCTACAACCGGAGGCAATCTGGTTGGCCGCGATGGCGATGGCCTGCAGGCCGGAGGAGCAGAAGCGATTGAGGGTCATGCCTGCCGTGCCGGTGCCCAGGCGCGACAGCACGGCAACGTTGCGGCCGATGTTGAAGCCCTGGGCGCCTTCGTTGGAAGCGGCCCCGACGATGCAGTCTTCCACGGCCGCCGGGTCGATACCGTTGCGCTCAAGCAAGGCGTTGACGCAATGGGCGGCCATGTCATCGGGGCGGGTCTGGTTGAACTTGCCCCGAAAGGATTTGGCCAGCCCGGTCCGCACACTGTCGACGATCACTACTTCACGCATGGCACTGCCCTCTTGTGGTTAGCGGTTGAGTTCGCCGAGCATAAATCCGCATGATCGATTCTTGCGACGATCATTCAAACCCTGTATGCAAACCCATCCGCCAAGGGCGTGTCAGCCGGACTTCTTGTCCGCCTTGAAAGCCGCCTCCAGTGCATCGTTGATGGTACGCAGCACCTTGATCCGGGCCCAGCGCTTGTCATTGGCCTCGACCAGGGTCCAGGGCGCGATCTCGCTGCTGGTGCGGTCCACCATGTCGTTCACGGCCTGACGGTAGGCGCCCCACTTCTCCCGGTTGCGCCAATCTTCCTCGGTGATCTTGAAGCGCTTGAACGGAATCTGCTCGCGCTCCTGGAAGCGCGCCAGCTGGGTCTGTTCATCGATGGTCAGCCAGAACTTCACCAGGACCACGCCGGCATTGGTCAGCTGCTCTTCGAAGTCGTTGATTTCGCCGTAGGCGCGCATCCAGTCGGCCTGGCTACAGAAGCCTTCCACCCGCTCCACCAGCACCCGGCCGTACCAGGAACGGTCAAACACGGTGAACTTGCCGCGCGCCGGAATATGCCGCCAGAAGCGCCATAGATAAGGCTGCGCCCGCTCTTCCTCGGTCGGTGCGGCAACCGGCACGATGTTGTATTGGCGCGGGTCCAGTGCCGCGGCTACCCGGCGGATGGCCCCGCCCTTGCCGGCGGCATCGTTGCCTTCGAACACTGCCACCAATGCATGGCGGCGCATGCGCTTGTCGCGCATCAACCCCGACAACCGCGCCTGTTCGGCAATCAACTGCTTGTTGTAGTCGCTCTTGGACAAGCGCTGGCTAAGGTCCAGGCTGTCGAGCAGGCCGAGCCTGTCGATGCTTTCGCCCACCGGTGCGGTGTTCTGCTTGCGTACTTTCTGCGGTGGCGTCTTGAGCGCCGACTGCATCGCCTCGAGCAGAATTCGCCCGACCGCCAGGCTGCGGTAATGCGGGTCGAAGCCCTCGATCACATGCCATGGCGCATAGTCGCGGCTGGTACGGCGCAGCACCCGCTCGCCGAAGCGCACGAAGCGGTCATAGGTTTGCGATTGCTGCCAGTCCAGCGGGCTGATCCGCCAACTGTGCAGGGGGTCGTCCTGCAACGCCTTGAGGCGCGCCTTCATCTGTTTCTTGGACAGGTGAAACCAGAATTTGACGATCA
>RCUR01000421.1_pt1 | contig 15095 bp, 9 predicted proteins | sample 2166151 | NCBI WGS metagenome assembly RCUR01 (sample SAMN09932785, study PRJNA488358) | compost metagenome | isolation source: compost soil in an enriched community | place: Germany: Experimental Botanical Garden
ACAACGGGGTGCCTCCCTACGCCGAGACGCAATCCTACGTCACCCTCGTGCAGTCTTTGACCGAACGCTATCGCAACCATCGTTAGTACCGGGAATGGCTCAAGCGAACGCTCACACTCACCGGTCGCTATTGGCTGTGGGTTCAACCGGTCGATGCAACAGATTGGCTGAATCGTTCAGCGGGTGTTTCGTAGTGTCGTGTGTTCCGGGGGCGGCTATTGAGCGGCCCTGGTTCTCCATCAGCAATTGCCATGAATAGAGCTACGCTTGTCTGCAATGGAGAGACTGTGCGCAATCCTTCATAGGGCAGCGGAGCCAAAAGACATGGGAATTGAACAGGATGTTTATCCTGCGGCCACCGTTCTGGTGGTCGATGACACGCCAGACAATCTGATGCTGATGGCCGACCTGCTCAAGGACAGGTATAGGGTCAAGGCCGCCAACAGCGGCGAAACGGCGTTGCGCGTGCTGCAAAACAATCCACTGCCGGATCTGATCCTGCTCGACATCATGATGCCGGGGTTGTCGGGTCATGACGTCGCCCGGCTGCTGCAGCAAGATCCGCGCACCCGCCAGATTCCGATCATTTTCCTCACGGCCCTGGCGTCAATGGAAAACGAAATCCAGGGCCTGGAGCTGGGCGCGGTCGACTACATCACCAAGCCGATCAGTCCGCCACTGGTTCTGGCCCGGGTGCAGACCCAACTGAAGATCAAGGCCGCGGCTGACTTCCTTCGCGATCAGAACGACTTCCTTGAACAGGAAGTCCAGCGCCGCACCCGTGAGGTCATCGCCATTCAGGACGTCACTATCCAGGCCATGGCTTCACTGGCCGAAACCCGCGACAACGAGACGGGCAACCATATCCGTCGCACCCAACATTACGTCAGGCTGCTGGCCGAACTGCTGCGTGATCATCCGCGTTTCAGTCAATTTCTGAACGATGACAGCATCCGCCAGCTGTTCAGGTCGGCACCGCTGCACGATATCGGCAAGATCGGCATTCCTGATCACATCCTGCTTAAACCGGGGCGATTCACCCCGGAAGAATTTGAAATCATGAAGACCCACACCACCCTGGGGCGCGATGCCATTCAGCGTGCCGAGGATCAGTTGGGCCTTTCGGTGGACTTTCTGCGCATGGCCAAGGAAATCGCCTACAGCCACCAGGAAAAGTGGGATGGCAGCGGCTACCCGCAGGGACTGGTTGGCGAAGAAATCCCCATGAGCGCCCGATTGATGGCGGTGGCGGATGTCTATGACGCGCTGATCAGTCGTCGTGTGTACAAGGCAGGAATGCCGCACGACCAGGCCGTGCAGATCATTCGGCAGGGGCGCGCGAGCCATTTCGATCCAGACGTCTGTGATGTGTTCCTGGCCAATGCCGAGCAATTCCATCTCATTGCCGAGCGCTTTGCGGACAGCGATCAGGACATGGCCAGGCTGGTCGACCTGCATCGCACTACCCAGAAACCCTGAACGTTCAACACGCCGGTTTTTCATCAACGGGAATGGCCATGACCCGAGTGCTCGCTCTGCTGGAACGTCTGCCTCTTCGTATCAAGCTGATCCTCGGTTTTGCGACATCAGGGGCGCTGGTTCTGGTGCTCGGCGTGCAGAGCCTGCGTACCCAGGATTTGTTGAAAGCGGACATGCAGAGGCTGTACGAGCATGAGTTGGCGGGCATCGAACCCTTGCAGGAAGCACGGGTGCAGATGTCGCATCTCATGCAGGGATTGCAGCATGCCGTCGGCAGCAACAGCGAAGATGATCGTAGCAAGGGCGTCGAGCAATTTCGTGAGGCTCGACAACATCTTCAAGAAGCGTTGCTGCAAACACAACCGACCCTCTGGCGCGAGGAGAATCAAGAGCGATTCGCCACCTTCGAGGTTTTGTTGAAGCGTTTGCTGCACGACGGTGAGACAGCTCTGGAACTGGCCGATGAAGGGGAGCAAGCGCAAGCCTTGCGGCTGATCAATAGCGTCGGGTTCCAGGGGGTGGATGAGCGAGGGGACAACTTGCTCAAGCAGATGGCGCAAATCAAACAGGCGTCCATTCATGACACGGCCAAACAGATCGCAGAATTTGCCGGGCGCAGCACCCGGCTCACTTATCAATTACTGCTCGGTGGCCTGGCACTGGCGTGGTTGATGGGCTGGTTGATCAGCCGTTCGATTCGCCTGCCCCTTTACCGGGTTCGCGCCGCCGTTGACGAGCTGACCGCCGGCCGACTGGACGGGACGATTCCCCATACCGATCTGCAAAATGAAACCGGTGATCTGGCGCGTGCCATCGCGACGCTGCAGACCGAGTCGCAACAATTGGAACGCCAACGCTGGGTCAAGGCGCAAACCGAGCAACTCCAGGCTGACTTGCCACAAGCGGAAACGCCACGGGAGCTGGCCCAGGTCTTTTTGCGCCATATGGCGAGCATGCTCGGCATCTGCCGAGGCGTGCTCTATAGCGTGCAAGAGCAAGATGAAAGCCTGCAACTGATTGGCGGTTACGCGACCGATCCTGATTACCCGCCAGCGCCGACGGTGGCTCTGGGAGCCGGCCTTCTAGGGCAATGCGCCCTGGATCGTGCGCCCCGTGAATTGCAGGGGCTGACGCAGTCGCTCGGACGGTTGCATTCGCAGTTGGGTGAAGTGCCGGCCAGCTATCTGCTGGTGCAGCCGGTATTGCGTGGTGAACGTCTGCTCGGCGTGCTCGAACTGGCGGGTCATCAACCGCTGGGGGCCCGTGAACAGTCGCTGTTGCAGGAGGCCATGCCACGCCTGGCCGGGGCCTTGGCGGTGATGGAGCGTCATCTGGCGGTGCAATCCTTGCTGATCGAGACCCGGCGCCAGGCCGACGAAATGGGTCAGCAGGCCTTGCGGCTTGAGCTGCAATCGAAGGAACTGGAGGCACAACAGACTGCGTTGCGTGCCACCAAGGCCTGGTATCGCGCGATCCTCGAGGCGGCACCGGACGGCATGATCGTCATCAATGCCGAGGGCGAAATCCTGATGACCAACCCGCAACTGGACACGCTGTTCGGTTATGCCACGGGTGAGTTGGTGGGCGAGACCATCGAGCGGCTGGTGCCTGACGCGGCGCGCGGCCGGCATGTAACGTTGCGCAATGGCTTCATCGCCCATGGCAGCACCCGGCAGATGGGCGCGAAACTGGATGACCTCAAAGGCCTTCGCAAGGATGGCAGCCAGTTTTCCGTGGAGATCGGCCTGTCGCACTTGCCGCTTCTGGAGGGGCGAGGCACCTGTATCTGCGCTTCGGTTCGCGATGTCAGCGAGCGACGGCAGATGCAAGCGGCACTCAAATCCAGCGAAACGCAGTTGCGTGCAGTATTGGACAGCAGTCCGGTGGCCATGCTGATCCGTGGCGATGATGGCCGCCTGAGCTACTGCAACCCGGAGCTGGAGGGCCTGTTCGGCGTCAGCCGCGAGCAACTTGGCGAGATGGACGAGAGTCGCTTCTGGTGCGATGCACAAGCGCGCGGCCGCTTCCTGGACGCGGCCGCCAAGGGCGCGGTTTTAAACTTCGAGGCCAGCCTGCAGCGCGATGGTGGAAAGCGTTTCGAGGTCTTGCTCTCGGCCGTCCCCCTGACACTCGGTGAGCGCAACATCAGCGCCAGTTGGTATTACGACATCACCGACCGCAAGGCCGCCGAGGCGCTAGTACAGCACGCCCGGGAGATCGCCGAAGAGGCGACACGGGCCAAAAGCGAATTCCTCGCCAACATGAGCCATGAAATCCGCACGCCGATGAATGCCATTATCGGCATGAGCCACCTGGCGCTGCGCACCCACCTCGATAACCGGCAACGCAACTACATTGTGAAAGTGCATCGTTCGGCGGAGAACCTGCTGGGGATCATCAACGACATCCTCGATTTCTCCAAGATCGAAGCCGGCAGGATGGACCTGGAGCGTATTCCGTTCCGCCTGGAAGACGTGCTGGAGAACTTCACCAATGTGGTAGGCCTGAGGGCCGAGGATAAAGGCCTGGAGCTGCTCTACAGCACGGTTGCCGATCTGCCGACCGCACTGATTGGCGACCCGCTGCGGCTGGGCCAGGTCCTGGCCAACCTGGGCAACAACGCGACGAAGTTCACCGAACAGGGTGAAATCGTGCTGGGCATCGAGCGCCTCGGGAGTGACGAGGGCAAGGTCGAGCTGCATTTCTGGGTGCGCGACACGGGCATCGGCATGAGCGAAGAGCAATGCCAGAGAATTTTTCAGTCTTTCATCCAGGCCGATAGTTCCACGACTCGCAAGTACGGAGGGACCGGCCTGGGACTGGCGATTTCCAAGCGACTGGTGGAGATGATGGGAGGCCGCATCTGGGTCGAAAGTGTGCTGGGAAGTGGTTCGACGTTTCACTTTTGCGTGAGTCTGGACATGCAGGCAGATGCTCCTGCGCGACGCATGTTCACCGCCGATGAGCTGCTGGGCATCCGCGTGCTGGTGGTCGATGACAACGCCAGTGCCCGGGAAATTCTTTCGGGCATGGCGCACAGCTTCGGTGTCGAAGTGGACGTCGCCGAAAGTGGTCGCATGGCCTTGCGCATGCTGGCGCAGGCCGAGAAAGATTCACTGCCTTTCGACCTGGTCCTGATGGACTGGCGGATGCCGGGCATGGATGGGGTGGAGACGGTCCGCCAGATGCGCTGCGCCAACCTGGCCCGCACACCGTCAGTCATCATGGTCACCGCCCTTGATCGCGAGGAGTTACTTGAACAGGCCAGGCACCAGGACGTCCATCTGCCGGTGGTGCTGACCAAGCCGGTCACTCCGTCCACCTTGCTGGAAGCCATAGGCACAGTGTTCGGCAAAGTGCCGCAAACCGGTACCCGCGCCCATGAGCGCAACGAGCAGAGCGCTGACAACATGGCACGCCTGAAGGGGGCGCGCCTGTTGCTGGTGGAGGACAACGAACTGAACAGGGAGCTGGCGTGCGACTTGTTGCAAGAGGCAGGCATCGAGCTCGAGCTGGCAGATGATGGCCAACAGGCACTCGACAGGTTGGCCCGGGACAGCGATTTCGACGGTGTGCTGATGGACTGCCAGATGCCGGTGATGGACGGCTATACCGCGACCCGCAGGATTCGCCAGCAATCGAACCTCGCGGCGTTGCCGATCATCGCCATGACCGCCGACGCCATGGCCGGGGACCGCGAACGCGCCCTGGCCTGCGGCATGAATGACCACCTGTCCAAGCCATTGGACGTAGACGGCATGTTCGCCACGCTGGCCAGGTGGATCAAGCCACGGCCCGGGCGTGGCGGCCCGGCGCGGGAGGTGACCGTTGCCGATACATCCGGACAGTTGCCCGCCGAGCTTGCAGGTATCGATCAGGTCGCCGGACTGGCTGCCTGCTCGGGCAAGACGGCCCTTTACTTGCGACTGTTGCGCACATTCCATGAAACCCAGAAGAACTTCGTCGAACAGTTCAAAACGGCAATCACCGATGCCGATCCGACGGCGGCTGTTCGAATGGCTCACACGTTGCGTGGTAACGCGGGGAACATCGGCGCCAGGGCGCTGGCACAGGCTGCAGCACGGCTGGAGCAAGCGTGCCGGGTTGGCGAGCCGAGCGATGGCGTGCAAGCTCACTTGACCGAAGTCAGGCGGTGTTTGAAACCCGTGTTGAGCGCGCTGGCGCTTTTGCCCGAGGAGCAAACGGTGTCAGGGGCGCAGCCGCCGCAGCCCGAGGCGGAGCTCAGTGACCGGCTCACCCGGCTCGGGCAATTATTGGCCGAGAGTGACACCGCAGCCATTGAGGCGCTTGATGAGTTACGGCGGCTGTCTCTCGGTGATGCATTGGCCAGGCGTCTGAGCCGGGTAGCGCAGCAGCTTGAGCGCTTCGACTTCGATCGGGCCCTGGCGTTGCTGCAAGGGGAAATCGAACGCTCCGCCCTGCCCCCCGAATGACCGGAGTGCACCGACAGCAAGGAACCTGGTGTCGCTTAGTACCGATAGGTTGCCTGCACTGAAATGCCATTCGCACTATTGCGGTAGTTGGCACTGTATTGCGGTTGAAGACCGGAGTTGTTCGACTGCTTCACCGAGACTTTGGAATCCCAGAGATAACCATAAGCAAAGTCTATCGTCAGATCCGGACTCGGCGAATAAGCACCTCCCAGGGTCACGGCCTGGCGATTGCCAACCGGAACGCGCACGCTGCGATCGGCATTTCTGATGGGCGAAGGATCATAGGCGTAGCCCGCGCGCAGCAGCCATTGTTGGTTCAATTGATACGAGGCGCCAACGGCGGTGCTCCAGGTGTCCCGCCAGTTCATTTCTTCGATCACATGCCCCAGGCCAGCCGCCTGGCCCAAGGGGGTAAGACCGCTGTTGACGGCCTCGACCTTCTTGATCCGGCTCCAACGTTTCCAGGTGGTCCCCAGGTAGCCCGTCCAGCGACTGTTGAAATGATGGGTGATAGAGGTGTCCACGGATTCGGGCATCGTGAGGTCTATCTTGTTGTCATACTTTCCGTCCAGCGGGACAACGCTCGGGGAGCCGGAAACCTCAGTATGCCCTTCGAGTTCATAGTCCACCTTCGAGTGATAGTTAATCCCCCAACGGGTAGCCTCGGTAAAGTCAACCAAGATGCCGACGTTGTAGCCAAGTGCCGTGTCATCGCCTTTGATGGTAACCAGTGTGTCCTCGCCGTTGTTCAGGGCGCCGGTGGCCAGGTAATTCTGAAGCTTTGCATTGAAACGGTTTATGGTCGGTCCGCCACCAATGGACACGTAATCATTGATCCGCCAGGCAATGGTGGGCTGCAGGGTTATTTCCTTGGTCGTGCTATAGGAACCATGGTAACGGCCTTGAAAACTGCTCTCGTAATCATTGATCAGACCACTCGGAGCATACAGGCCCAGACCCATCGAAAAACGATCGTCAAGCGGCGTCGACATGTAGGCAAAGGGCACAACCCCCAAAGGGACCGAGTCCCCTTTGTTCGTTCCCGGGGCACTGCTCTGCGCGTCACTGATGTCATCGCTCACCGAGACAACCGCGGCTCCGCCGGAAATCTCACTGCGCTTCAGTTTGGTCAAGCCCGCTGGGTTGCCAAAGATGGTGCTGGCGTCCAGCGCGGAAGATGACCGTCCCGCATAAGCAGTTCCCGCACTGCTTGCACTTTGTTCGTTAAGGGCAATGCCATTGGCGCTTGCGCTTGTTGAAACGCTGAGTATTACCGCGGCACCTGTGAATCTGATCCAGGAAGACACTTCTTGCACAGCTGAGAGACACGGGGTTGCACGCTTGCTCAGTTTCATTTCCCACCTCGAATTGTTTTTATTGATTGGTGCGCAGGCAAAGCTTCGCCTTCCGGTGCACTTGGCAGTGCCGGCAGGCGTTGATCGAAGTTGTGAAAGGCCCTGGCTGACAACTACCAGGGCCGAGACGCCGGACTTACGAAGCCGGGATCATTTGAGCCACTCCACCTGAAAGCTATAGCGACCAAGAAGGAGGGCCAAAGACTCTTGATCTCTACCGGCGCGGATGCACGCGACTAACCCACGTTGTTCATGCTGGATGACCTCGACCGCAATGTCCTTCAGACACATGCGTTGCACTTCCTGCCGAACGACTCGGGTTACTTCGCGCTGCTGCAAGGCGGGCTTGAAGATTTTGCCAACGGCCGTCAATGGCAGTGCTTCGAGGATTTCGATCCGCTTGGGAATGGCCGCCCGCTCACTGATGTGGTGCTGAGCAAATTGCTCGAGCTCTTCAATATTGCAGACGTGGCCTGGTCGCAGCTGCACGTAGGCGACCGGCACTTCGCCCGAATAGGCGTCCGGGCTGCCGATGGCCGCCGCCAACGCCACCGCTGGGTGGGCTTGCAGCGCCTCTTCGATTTGCTTGGGATCGATATTGTGGCCGCCGCGGATAATCAGCTCCTTTTTACGCCCGGTCAGCCAGAAGTAGCCATTTTCATCCTGGCGCCCCAGATCGCCCGTGTTCAGCCAGCGCTGACCATTGATCTCAATCCACAGACCCCGGTTATGGCTTTCCTCAACGTAGCCCTCGAACAGGTTCGGACCCGTGATGGTGATCACGCCAATTTCGTTGGCGTCAGCGTCGCGCAGATACTCTCCAGCGTCATCGAGCATGACTGTGCGCATGTCCTGATAGGCAATCCGTAACCCGATGGAGCCGATGTAGCGTTCGCCATGGGCCGGGTTGACCGAGGACACGCACGCGCCCTCCGTGAGTCCATAACCTTCGAGGATCTTCACCCCGGTCCGGCCTTCGAACGCCCGGAAAAGTTCGACCGGCATCGGCGCGGCACCACACATGGCATAACGAAGGCTGGACAGGTCGCGGCCTTCCAGCTCGTTTTGCAACAGTGCGCAATAGACGGTTGGAACGCCGGAAAAGAAGTTGATGCCGAAGTACTCAACCATCTCCCAGAAGCGTGGCATCACACCCTCACCGCGATAACCCTGCGGCGTGCCGAGGATGACATGATCACCTTGGCTCCAAGGCATCAGGCCTGTCACCAGCTGTGCATTGACATGGAACAGCGGCAACCCACAGAAAATGACCTGGCCACTCCCGTGTGGCTGCATGTGCGTGTCCATGGCCCACGCGTTGAACACCTCCGCCCCATGGGTACGCATCGCTATCTTGGGCAGGCCGGTGGTGCCGCCGGTGCAGAAGTAAGAGGAACGATCCTCCGGACTGAACAGCCGGGCACTCTTCAAGTGCGTGCCTGGCTGAGCGTCCATCAGCGTGCGTAGTTCGTGAATCGTGGCGCCCTTGTGCAACTCACGTTCTTTTTCTGCCAGGGATTCAAGGGATTCACGCTGAGCTGCATCAACGTAAGGCCCCATGCCAACCCACACGACGTGCTTGATCCGGGGAAGTTGATCAAGCTCTGAGGCCAGCTTGGGCCACAGGTCACTGCCCGGAGTCGGCGCGAGCGTTACCACCACGCTGGCGTTCGCGGCCCGCAGCAAGGTCGCTATCTGTTTGGCCTCTTGCAGCGGATTGATCGCCATGACGATACCGGCCGCTTCACCCCCCCAGATGGTGAAGTGGGTTTCCGGCAGGTTGGGCAGGATGAAGGCCAGCACTTCACCCGGGGTAATGCCCAGGTCGTGGAAGGCATTCGCCGCGCGAGTGATGTCTTTGACGAGTTCGGCATAGCTCCAGTGGTGGGTGTTCCTGAAACGGGTAGCGTCGGCGAAGAAACTCAGTGCCGGCGCGTTGGGGCCAAGCCCGGCTGTCCGGGTCAGTGCTTCATAAGTGCTTGAAGCCAGGCCACGCTCTGCCAGCGGGACCTGCTCAATACGTTCAATGTCGCCCAGAGATCGCACCATCATTTTCAGGCCTCCTCTACGACTCGGTTGCGTTGCACACCCAGGTCGATCACGCCATCGGCACTGCGAATGCGCGCCTCGACCACGTCGCCTGCCTTGAGATACTGCGTCCGTCCTTCCTGCGCCTTGAGGAATAGCTTCCACTTGGTGGCTTCGGGCATCAGGGCGGCAATGCGCTGTTTGGCCGGCGAAGGGATGGTCAGTGCGCATCCCGCAGGCGTACCGGTGGCGATCAGGTCGCCGGGGGCGAGATCCTGGACGGTGGAGAGTTCGGTCAGGGTTTCAGCGGGGCCATACACCAGGTTGGCCGTGCTGTCGCTTTGTCGGACTTCGCCGTTGACCGTCAGGCGCAACTGCAAGGCTTTCAGGTAATGCATGTCCTGGGCATCCAGCAGGCAGAGATACGGACCGACCGGGCCGAAAGTACGGAAGCTCTTGCCCTTGTAGAACTGCATCTGAGGGATCTGGATGTCGCGTGCCGAGTAGTCGTTGACAATGACCACACCCGCAACGAACTCATGCAGGTTGGCGTCATTGACGGTCACTGCGCCGCTGATTGTGCGTTTCATCACCAGCCCGAGTTCGATCTCATAGTCAAGGAAACGCACGGTGCGCGGCTTGATCAGAACGCTGTCTGCGGCCACCAGGCAACTGGTCGCCTTGGTGAACATCATGTTGTATTTCTTCGCATCCGGGTCCATGCCCGACTCGATCATGTGCTGCCGGTAGTTGGCTCCCTGGCAGACGAACTGTTGGTTGCGGGTCACCGGCGACAGCAGCTTCACTTCGTGCGCCTCCAACTGCTTACCTTCGAGTTGAGCGAGGTCGTCGATACTGTTCTGGCAGATGAAGTCACCCGTGGTCTCAAAAGTGCCCGGGACAATCGTGATACGGTCTTGGCGCAGCACGCCCCAGTGGATACCGTTCTCAAACTCAAAGCGGACGACGTGTACAGCGGACATTGAAGGTACTCCTGGGGCAGCGTTTGTCCCGCGCTCGACGGCGCGAGAACTGTGGTGTTGTTCTGAGAGTGGGCTGGCGACGCGGTAGATCAACGAGCCGCTGGCGATCAAGGCTCCGGCTTTGAGTAGGTCTCGCCGGCTATACCGGGTAGCGATGCCCGACATGGCGGCCGCTCTACCCGAACATCCGCATCAGCGTGATCAACTTGCGAATCGTCAAGTCCGGGCTGCGTCGCAGGTTGCGGACCAGCGCTCGCATGTTGCTAAAGCTCATCTTGGGTTTGGTAAAACGCTTGGGCATGCGCTGCCCCCACTGCGCCATTGCTTCCGGGCTCACGGGATGGATGCCCGTAGGCCGAGTGGCCGTGAACACATCCCCGTCGCAGTAATGCTCGTGCTTGTCGCCCCATGGGTCTTGCCAGTAATCGAAGATCTGACTGCCCAGAATGTGCCGACCGATCCCCCATGAGTGTTCCCACCCCTGCTCCCGCAGGACGCGCTGCCCCATGCCCACTGCATCTGCATCGACGACTTCATAGGCACTATGGCTATAGGCAGCCATGAACCCCTGCGCTATCGCGAGCGTATGATGGGCGGCGGGCGTTTCGCCGAGGTCAAGGCGCATGAAGGCGACGATAGGCGAGCCGTCGGGCAGTACCTGCACATCACTGGGAATAAATCCGAAATGCCGGGTGTACCAGGCACAGGTCGACTGGTAGTCGGCCACTTCAATAACGATATGACCGAGCTTGAGTACCTCAGGCGGAGCGATCGGCGGGCGTTGTGTGGCGTTGATTCGCGGTTGCTGCTGCGCCAGGTTCCAGGATAGAGGCGCCCGATGTTTCAAAGGTCTGGCTGGCGTCCGGTCGCAAACAGCCTCCACGATGAAACCGGAAGGATCCTTCAGATGGACGCAATACCCGCCACCAGGATGGTCCGACTTCTCGATCGATGACGCACCCGGGATTTGAGTCAGCTTTTCCAGATCGTCGAGAGACTCGACAGCCAGACCGAACCCGACAAACCGTGCCTGCTCGGCACGCTGGACGCGGTAGCAGTAGGAACTCGCTTCAGTAGCGCGTAGATAGAGCGTGTCGGCGTCCTGCTGACCGACCGTCAGGCCGAAGTCCGTCAGGAAGCACGCCGCCTGGTTCAGGTCCGGCCGTTGAAAGATCAGGTGCGTCAGATCCTGCGCCTTCACTGTCGGCTGTGGATGCCGGGCCGGTTGCGGTGTCGCCAGCCGGTGCGGTTCTTTCTTGTGGGTCATTGTTTTTGTTTCCCGGTTTTTTAGGGCAAAGCTATCCCGCCCCCTGAAAAATCAGGGGGTGTTATCGGGTCGAGTGGGTTACGTGATCAGTCTGGAGACGGCAGTACCGGCAACTCCGAGGTTGCCAGCGCACGAGCCTCTTGCGGTGGAATGCCTAATGCCCGCAGCACCAGCTCGGCCGTGTCAGAGCCCGCTTCGCGCCACGTTCTATGCCCTTCCAGCACCAGGAAAATCGAGCCGAGGACGCTGCTCGATATCAGCGTGAGTATCGAGAGCAATTGCTCCTGGCGAAAGGTGTAACGCCCACTGGAAAGTCCGTTCAGAAGATCGGTAGTCGCCTGGCCGCTGAACATTTCACGCAATGCCGGGTTGCTCATGGCGAACTTATGGATAAAGGCCCCCCATTGGGAGTCCTCATGCGCTCGACGGATGAAGAACCGGATGCCATTGGCAAGGCGCTGAGCGGGGTCGGACAGGGAGTTGAAGCTCTTGCTGACGCGCTCATGCATCTCCGCCGCAAGCTGCCCGGCAACTGCCTCGAACAGGCTTTCCATATTGTCGATGTTGCTATAGACCGTTCCGCGAGCCACGCCGGCCTCTTGTGCAAGGTCCAGGATGTTCACTTGCGAGGTACCTCGTTCAGCGAACAGGCGAAAAGCGGCTTGATGAAGGCGGCGTTGCGTTGGATTCAGGGATTCCACGGTTCTCTCTCCAGGATTACCTTTATGACGTCAATTGAACACGCGTGTTCAATTGACGTCAACAGTGGTTTTTGAATTAAATCCGTCAATCCCCATGAAAAGCGTTATAACTCTTGAAAACAGGGTGTACGAAGCCATAAAAGGCTCAAAGTGAGCTCTTCGCACAGCAGGCAAATGAACATGCATGTTCAGCATTTTCGGGCAGTGGCTTCGACCTGATAGTCACTGGCAACGTCGGGATGACATCCGATCAGGCGGGAAGCGGTTTGCTGGCAATTCTCCTGGCTCTGGCAGGTGTTGCGCCCAGCGCCTGGAGAATCATTTCGCTGACCCGCAGATCGTGCTCCAGCGCTGCACGGCCCTCGACAACCGCGCGCATTGCTCCAGTGGTGCATGACAAGACCATGTCCAGGGCAACGCCTTCGTCCACGTAGGCGAAAGTGCCCGCACGCAGCCCCTCGCGCAAATCGTCAAGGACATGGGTGGCCAGGCGCGAGCGCATTGCCTGATCGAAATGGATGATGCGCAGCAGCGCATTTGCCCATTGATGGTCGGTAGCGGCCCGACAGATAAACATGCGAACACCAATCGAAAGCCGCTGCGCGCCGCACTGCACGTCCGAGGTCAACACGGAAATGGCGTCAGAGAACTCGGTGGCCATGGCGATGCCCACCGCCTCCAGTACTTCGTCGCGCGTGCGGAAATAGTTGTAGATGGTCCCGTTGGATACCTCCGCTTCCGCGGCCACCTCCAACAGTGCGATCTCCCCCACCTCTTTGCGTGCAACCAGGCGCAACGCCGCGTCCACCAGGCCGCGACGGGTGCGCTCACGCTTCTTGTAGCCCCTGGTAAGAGGTTGGGGCGCGGCATCTTCTAAAGAAAGTGTGGGGGAAGGCATGATCAAGCTCGCAATCGGGTGGGCTCATTGATAGTAATGGAAACGCGGTCAGGCGTGGCGTCATCACTCATCAGCAGACCCCAACAGTCTCCTAGGAGTCTACTGGCCTCTGTGCCAGGGACGTGATGCATGATGATACGGTCAGGGCGAACGGCGACCAGCGTTCCTTTTGCAGCCAGCGGCAGGATGTCATGGTTCATGTCTTCGATGAAGTCACAACGGCCGCCGGAACGTTGACCGCGGGGTCTGACCGCCAGGAAGTGGCCCCCCATCTTTTCCCAGGAAACGATCTGATCAGTGGTGAGCAGCGACAACGGGTCAACACCGAATCCAACCAGGGTCAGGTTGTCTCCCAGTGCATCGTCGCTCAGCTTGATCTGCTTTTGCAGGGTGCGAACCCAAGCCTGGGGAAACAGGCTGCCACGGACCAACTTGTCACCCCTGCGATGCTGCACGAACAGGCCGTGCTTGAAGATGTTTTTCGGCTTGATGTCCAACTGCTCGAAGTACCTTCTGGTAGCGGGGGTCAACGCCAGCGTGCGCATCAGGCCGTGGATGAAGAATGCGGCGATCCTGTTCTTTGGCATCACCAGGCGGCCCATGAGCTTTGCCAGATCGATCATGGCCCGGGCATGCGGGCGGCGCTCTGCATCATAGGTATCGAGTATCGCAGGCGCGGCATGGCCACGAAGAACCCAAGCCAGCTTCCAGGCAAGGTTGGCGCCGTCACGAAGGCCCGCTACGAGACCTTGTCCCACAAAAGGAGGGGTGATGTGTGCGGCGTCGCCGACCAGGAAAGTACGTCCCTTGCTGAATCGATTGCAGCAACGCGCGTGGAATCGATAGACCGCCTGGCGCTCGATTTCCAGTTCCTGCGGATCGACCCACGGCGCAATGAGCCGCGCGATGCTTTCCGGGCTTTCCAGCTCCTCCCGGGATTCGCCGGGCTGCAGCATGAATTCCCAGCGCTCCCTGCCACCGGGGGCGGGCATGTGCGGCGTGGGCCGCCGTGGATCACAGATAAACTCGATGTGATCGATGGCTGACTGATGCCGGTTCCTGGCATCGACAATCAGCCAATCCTCTGCATAGGTTTGCCCTTCGAACTCCTGGCCGATCAGAGCCCTGACCCTGGAGCTGGCGCCATCCGCGCCGATCAGGTACTGGGCGCGAACGGCATGCGACTGCCCATTTTCATCCCGTACGGTGGCGACCACGCCGTCCGCTTCTTCAACCAGACTCTCCAGCTCGAAACCACCCAGGCTGGTCACTGATTTGAGTCGGGAAACCTGGCCACGCATCGCTCGTTCGAGGTCGGGTTGATAGAACGTCACAAGCTTGGGATGGCCATCGATGCACCCTTGAGTATCGGCTCGACCGAATTGCCCGAGGACCGGAGAGTGCATCCTCACTTCAGGGATAGCGATCTTCTCGAAAGCGTCCTCCGACAATCCGGCGAGTTGCAGGATGCGCAGGGCCTCGTTGTCCAGAGCAATGGCACGAGGCATCAGTACGATTTCATGGAGCTTGTCCAGCACCAGGGTCGTAACCCCGTAGCGGCCGAGCAGCGCCGCGATTGTCGCCCCTACCGGACCGTTACCGACGATCAGTACATCGACGGTGGAGGAAGGCAATTCGCAAACTTTCTTGTTGTTGTTCATCTCGAGCCCTTGTTGTGATTGAAGTCGTGAGGCGCACAGGTCTCATCGTCAGGCAGGGTCAAGGTATGCAATATTGAGGAATATTTCAATATTGACGTAATTTTCATTTTTAGCTTCGAGCCATTGCCAGACCACATCGGGAGGCATGCCGAACAGCCCTTCGCAACGGGCAGCTTTCGGCCAGGCGCTGTCGCCGACGAGCGGCAGCCTTGCGGTGGCCCAATGCGCTAGCCTTTAAACGCTTGCCCGAGCAGCCAGCGAGTCCACTG
>RCUR01000423.1_pt1 | contig 15074 bp, 16 predicted proteins | sample 2166151 | NCBI WGS metagenome assembly RCUR01 (sample SAMN09932785, study PRJNA488358) | compost metagenome | isolation source: compost soil in an enriched community | place: Germany: Experimental Botanical Garden
TCATCGACAGCAGGGTGGTTTCCTGGCCGCCGTGCAGGCTGGCGGTGGAGGTGAATACGCCGGCCGGTTTGCCGACCAGGCCGCCGCTCAGCCACAGGCTGCTGGTGCCGTCGAGGAAGTATTTCAGCGGCGCCGCCATATTGCCGAAGCGGGTCGGGCTGCCCAGGGCCAGGCCCGCGCAGTTCTTCAGGTCGTCGAGGCTGACGTAGAGCGCGCCTTCGGCGGGAATCTGCGGGGCTACCGTTTCGCACTCGCTGGAGATTGCCGGTACCGTGCGCAGGCGCGCCTCCAGGCCGGCCATTTCCACGCCGCGGGCGATCTGCCGGGCCATGTCGGCGGTGGCGCCGTGGCGGCTGTAATACAGCACCAGAATATAGGCTGCGCTCACGGCAGGAGCTCCAGGAATTTCTCCGGTGGCCGGCCGATCACCGCCTTGCTGCCGACGATCAGGATCGGCCGCTCGATCAGTTTCGGGTGGGCCACCATGGCCTCGATCAGTTGCGCCTCGCTCAGGCCGGGGTCGGCCAGGTTCAGCGTGCGGTATTCGTCTTCGCCGCTGCGCAGCAGTTGCCGGGCGCCGATCCCCAGTTTGCCGAGCAGGTCGCTCAATTGGGCCGCGTCGGGCGGGGTTTCCAGGTAACGCACGATGGTCGGCGTGAGGCCGCGCTCTTCGAGCAGTTGCAGGGCGCCACGGGATTTCGAGCAGCGGGGATTGTGATAGAGCGTCAGATCGGTCATATGCGGGTCGCATCTTGCGTCAGGTGGCGGCTATTCTAACCGCGTCGACGCCTTTGTCTGAACAGGGTTGAGTATTTGTGGCCTGCAACGGGGGCGTGAGTTGATAGCTAAGGAGAGGGCATGCGTCAGCGCTTGAACAATTGGTTGGAATTCTGGCGCTTTCTGCTGCAGCGCTTTCTCGCCGATCGCGGCGCCAACAATGCCGCTGCGTTGACCTACACCACGCTGTTCGCGGTGGTGCCGATGATGACCGTGACCTTCAGCATGCTCTCTGCCGTGCCGGCCTTTCAGGGTACGGGCGAGCAGATCCAGGCGTTTATTTTCCGTAACTTCGTGCCCTCGGCCGGTGAAATGGTCCAGGAATACCTGCGTAACTTCACGGCGCAGGCCCGTCAGTTGACCTGGATCGGCGTGATAGTGCTGGCGGTTACCGCCTTGCTGATGCTGGTCACCATCGAAAAAGCCTTCAATACCATCTGGCGAGTACGTCAGCCGCGCCGCGGCGTCTCGAGTTTTCTGCTGTACTGGGCAATCCTGAGCCTGGGGCCGATCCTGCTCGGCGCCGGCTTCGCGGTCAGTACCTATATCGCTTCGCTGTCGCTGCTCTCCGGGCCCGATGCGCTGATTGGCGCAAAAACCCTGCTGGGTTTCGCGCCGCTGCTGTTCAGCGTGGCCGCCTTCACCCTGCTCTATGCCTCGGTGCCCAACGCGCGGGTGCCAGTGCTGCATGCGCTGTTGGGTGGGTTGTTCACTGCGGTGCTGTTCGAGGTGGCCAAGGCGCTGTTCGGTCTTTATGTGCAGCGTTTCCCGGGCTATCAGTTGATTTACGGCGCCTTTGCCACCGTGCCTTTATTCCTCCTGTGGATCTACCTGTCCTGGCTGATCGTTTTGTTTGGGGCCGAACTGGTCTGCAACCTGAGTTCGTCGCCGCAGTGGCGCAGGCGCGCCATGCCGCGGTTGTTGGTGGTGATGGGGGTCTTGCGGGTGTTCCATGCGCGTCAACAGTCGGGTCTGAACGTGCGCCATCGCGATGTGCAGCGCCAGGGCTGGCAGTTGCCGGAGCATGAGTGGGAGGAGGTGCTCGAGTTTCTCGAGCAGCAGCAGTTGGTCGCGCCGACCAGTGCGGGAGCCTGGGTGCTGAGCCGTGATCTCGGTCGTTACAGCTTGCAACAGCTATTGAACCGCAGCCCCTGGCCGCTGCCACAGCTCAGTCAGCTGCCGGAACAGCTCGATGAACCCTGGTACCCCGCGCTGCGTCAGGCGCTGGAGCGGCTGTACGAGGAGCAGGCAACGTTGTTCGAGGGCAGCCTGGCGGACTGGCTGAACCCAGTGGCCGAGTGACAAAAAACGTCGGTTTGCGGCATGGCGTCGGTCTCCGCTCAGCGCTATCGACACTGGCTGGCCCTCAGTGGGGCCAAAGCAGGCTGGCACGCTTCTGGCAATCGTTATGGCAGATTGCAATCAGGTTGTCGGCATTGATGGGGATTGAAGGCGTTTCATGACAATTGAACGTTTTAGCGAAGCCGCTCATGGCAAGGTGATCCACTTGCATCAACGCGATCCGCAAGAAGCGTTGGAGCGACTGAATCGGATTACCGGGCTGCATTTTGCACGCTGGCCCGAGTCGCTGGTGCCGCAGCTGGCAGAACCCGGCGCAGAGCCGTTAGCCGAGCCAAACGGCTGTACGGCGCAGGTCAGCGTCTGAGCAAAGCAAGAACCTCCCGCGGTTTGGCGATCTGCAGGCTCAGGCTAAGGCTTGATGGCTGTCTTGGCGAGTCGCGTCGACCGCCTGGATAAACAGCTCTTCGACCACCAGGGTAGTCGCCGGCACCGCAGAGCGCAGGCGTATCTGCATATCTTCGATCTTCTGTTTGACCGGGAGTCTGGCGATGCCGGACAGCAGGATCTTGTCATGCGGGCTGACTTTGCCGTGATCCACGCTGACTTCGCGGCGCTTGTCGCCATCACGGTAGCTGACCAGCAAGGATACTGGCAGATTGGCCAGCCCCGGCAATTGCAGCCAGGTGGCGATGTTGTATTCGGCTACACGTCCTTCGTAGGGCGTGACCAACAGACGGGCGGCATCGACGATGCGCGATGGCGCAGGACCGATCAACTTGTCGTGGGCGTTGGTCATTGTGCTGTTCCCAAGCTTATAACGGAGCGTATCGAGGCGATGGCAGCGAATTATAGGCAGGGGGCTGCCGAGCAAACTGTGCGCTCGGCCACCGCTCGCCGTGATCCGTCTCGCAGTTCCTGTTGTTCAGGCCAGTTGCAGCGGGTGGCGCGTGACCGAGGCGGTGCTGAGGTTGGCCGGGGGCAGTGGCATGATCACCTGGTTATGCACATTGGCCTGCTGCAGCCAGAGGTTTTCCCCTTCGCCGAATTGTCCATGGGGCAACCACAGGCCATGGTGCCAGCCATTGCCGGGTGCCGGCGTACTCTGCAAGATGCCCGGGTGCGTTTGTGCGCTGGGTGTGCGGCGCAGCCAGACCGGCTTCGCCAGGCCTTTCAGGTAGTGCAGGCCGAGGTGCAGCCCCTCGATATTGAGATGGCGCCAGCGCACCAGTGCCAGCAGCGGTGCCGCGCTGCCGGTCAGCAAGAGCACCAGTTGCCCCACTGCTACCTGCGCCGCTTGATCGGGATGGCACAGCAGGCGTGCGCCGCCGGTACTGGCATCGAGCATCTGGGCTGGCGAGGAGCAAGGCCGCTGCTCCAGCAGTTGGGCGTGGATGGCGGGCAAGCCAGCCAGCAGGTTGCAGGCCACATCAAATTCTTCGCGAGGGTAGCGGCGTTGTTGCTGGCCCATCCAATGGTGCTGAACGCGCTCGAGCAGTTGCCGCTCGTGGGCACTCTGCAGTGGGGCTGGATCATGCAGGGCGACCAGCAAGGCGCCCAGCTCGAAACGCCGCAGGACGTCGCGGCTGCCGTCGGGTTGTTGCGCATAGCCGAGACAAGGCTGCGACTCGGTCAGGTCGACGATCGGCGCTTCGCTGTCGCCCTCGTCATCCCAGGGCAGCAAGCGCGCCAAGCCTGCCAGGGGTGCGAGGGCGCCAAACAACTGGGGACATTCGCCTTCGGCAAGGTGAAAGGGGTTGCTCAGGGCGAGCAGCAGCATCTGCTGATAAAGACCGCGCAAGGTGCTCGCCGGTGCTGGCTGGAAGGCGGCCGCAACCGGCTCGTCCAGGCACTCCTGGTGTTCGCCGATCCAGTACAGCAGATGACTGTCGCGCCACAGGCTGGGTGGCGGTTCCTGATACAACTGGTAGTGGCGCAACAGGCTCTGCGCGAGGAAATGCTGGGCCATGTACAGGCACCAGGCCAAATGCGGACGCGAGGGTTGCCGGCCTTTGAGGATCTGCAGCAGCAGGCGTTTGAAGCCGATGGCCAGCTCGTTGCACAGACGCACGAACAGCGGCGACGGGGGCTTGCCTTCAAGGTAGACCGCGGCATAGTGGCGATATTCGTCGCTGCAGTTTTGCAGCGCACGTTGCCTTTCGAGTAAGGTCATGGCATTGCGGTTGAGCCTGAACAGCAGGCCGAGCAGCTGTTGCAGTGCATCTTCATGCGGCAGCGAACGAGCTTGGGCTAACCGCTCGTTGAGGTCGGCCAGAGGCGCCGCGTCTTCTTCGAGGATGTCCGGCACTTCAAGGCGCAAGGCATCTAGCGTCATATCAACCCAATGTGGACGAGGAGCGAATGCATGGGAACGCGATTCCGGGTCGTGATTCGTACGGTGATGGGAGTTTGCGCCGGCTTGATCCTGGCTGGTTGCGCCGAAGATGTCGGCGTCGATCAGCATGGACGAAAGGTACCGGCTGAGCGTCTGGAAGGCCAGTGGTTGGTGATTAATTACTGGGCCGAGTGGTGTGCACCCTGCCGTAGCGAAATTCCCCAGCTGAATGCCCTCGCCGTGCAGCTCGAGGCGCAATCGGTGAGCGTGTTGGGGGTAAATTTCGATGGCCTGCAGGGTGCGGAATTGACCAAGGCGTCCCAGGCGATGGGGATTGAATTCACCGTGCTCGAGCAAGACCCGGCCGCGCGCTATGGGCTACCGCCCAGTGCCGTGTTGCCGGTCACCTATATCGTCGATGACCAGGGGCAGATGCGCGAACGCTTGCTCGGCGAGCAGACGGCGGCCGGCTTGGCCGCGCGGGTGCAGGCCTTGCGGACTGGAGGGTAGTGGCATGCAGCGAATCTGTTTACATGGCTATGTCAGTGGTCGGGTGCAGGGGGTGTTTTTTCGCCAGGCCACTGCCGAACAAGCCGAACGCCTGGATGTGGATGGCTGGGTGCGTAACCTCGGCGACGGTCGCGTCGAGGTGTTGCTCGAAGGTGAGGAGCCCGCGGTGCGCGAGCTGGCCGCCTGGCTGGAGCAGGGGCCGCCAAAGGCCAAGGTCACCGCGCTGGCGCTGGAGGAACAGGCGTTGCAAGGGATCGCCGGGTTCATCGTGCGGCGCTGATGGCACAGGAGCGGACTTGTCCGCGCAGCTTGTTGCGTTTGCGCCACCGGCTCACGGCCAAGCGCTAGCCCGGATGCAATCCGGGAAGATGCGCACGCGAACCCTCCCCGGATTGCATCCGAGCTACGGGGTAATACCGCGACTTGTAGGAGGCGCGCCCCCGCGGCGAATGCAGCCCGCAGGGCTGCCCAGCTATCGCCTGGCGAGCACAGGTTAAAAGCTCGCCCCGAGGTCGGGCCTCCCACAGAAATACAATCCGGGCCTCGCACATAAACATAGGATCTACGGGGGATTGCGCTCAGTCAGGAGATTCTGTCTCGTCCAGCCACCCGCGAATCACGGCTTGACGTACCAGAAATCGTGCCAGAAACCGATGACCTTGGCCGGATAGGTCTGTTTGCCGAGGCTGCCGTTGTAGCGCGCGAGGGCGCGGCTCAGGTTGCCGTTCTCTTTGCGCAGATAGAAGCTGAGGATGGTGCAGCCGTAGCGCAGATTGGTGGCGTTATCGGTGAGGTTGTCCTGCGGGCGACCGAGTTCGGCTTTCCAGAAAGGCATCACCTGCATCATGCCCTGGGCGCCGGCCGAGGAAATGGCGAAGCGGTCGAAATGGCTTTCCGTGTGGATCAGGGCCAGAACCAGGTCGGGGCGCAAGCCGGCCTTGCTGGCTTCGCGGTGCACCAGCCGGAGCAGGCTCAGGCGTTCTTCGGCGGCAGGGATGTAGCGGGTCAGGCGGGTCGACATGTCCAGCAGCCAGACCTCGGCATCGAAGCGGTCCTGGAAACTGTCGGCCTCGGCCACCGTGCGCTGCAGCAGCGTACGCAGTTCCGGCTCGGGTGCCTGGCGCAGGCTGGCATGGCCGGGCAGGCACAGCAGCGTCAGCAGCAGGGTCAGGCACAGGCGCAAGGCCATGCTCGCGTTCAGTCGTTGCCGGGGTCGGCAACCAGGCGCCCGGCATCGCGCATCAGGGCCAGCAGGAAGCTTTCCTGCAGTTCGGGGTCGTTGCGGGTCAGTTCGATCAGGCTCTGTTCCAGCTCGCTGGCTTCTTCCTCCAGGCCCAGCTCGGACAAGCGCTTGACCCGGTGCACCCACTGTTCGACCTCGTCGTCTTCCAGATCATCGTAGATCAGCTTGTGCGCTTCCTGCAGCTTGCCGCGCAGGGTGCGGCTGACCAATAAGGCGGCATCCGCCCGGGTCGAGCCTTGCGGGTCTTCGACGCTCAACTGCAAGGTGCCGATGCGGCTGACATCCTGCTCGGCAAAGGGACTGTCGAGCAGGTTGAGGCGCAGCACGCCATTGCGGTCGGTCAGCAGCTCATGGGTTTGTTCGTTGGCTTTGACCAGTACCGAGCGCTCGGCCCAGGGCAGGCTGGAGTATTCCATGCGGGCGTCCTGGCGTTGCTCGTCGAGGCTGGCGAGGTTCTGCTGCGAGCGGCCGTTGGACTCGACGTTCATGAACGGATTGAGCCCGGCGAAGCCATAGCTGATCCAGTCTTTGGTGGCGCTGTCCGGCAGCCTGCCGAGCAGCACCACGTTGAGTGCGTTGGCGCCGATGCCGGCGATTACGGCAACTGCGCCCAGCGGCACTTCGTAGAGTTCGCGCCAGGGTTGGTAAGGCGTGTAGCGGTCGTAGCGGCGGCTGACCTCGAAGGCGGTCACCTCGAAGGTCTTCTGTTCGTGCACCCGCACCCGTCGTTGCGGCAGTTCCAGTACGCGCGGCTCGCCGATGTCGATTTGCAGGCTGTGATCCAGCAGTTTGCGCTCGACACGCTCCTCATGTTCGCTGCGTTGCGGCAACTGGTTGGCGCAGCCACTCAAAAAGAGGGCGCCGCAGAGTGCGGCGCCGACAAGGCCTGGGGTGCTTCGTTTGAACATGACGGCTCTTATAAAAGGCTGAAATCAGCGGCGGATACGTGCGTGGATAAAGGACATGATGTCGGCGACGGCAACCACCTGAGCCTCGGTTTCCTGGCGGCTCTTGTATTCCAGATTGCCTTCGGCCAGGCCGCGATCGCTGATCACGATACGGTGCGGGATGCCGATCAACTCCATGTCTGCGAATTTGATGCCCGGACTGGTCTTTTTGTCACGGTCATCGAGCAGCACTTCGAAGCCGGCAGCTGTCAGGTCGGCATAGAGTCGGTCGGTAGTTTCCCGTACGGCGTCGGTTTCATAACGCAACGGCACCAGGGCGATCTGGAACGGCGCCAGGGTGTCGTTCCAGAGAATGCCGCGCTCGTCGTTATTCTGCTCGATGGCGGCGGCAACCACGCGCGATACGCCGATGCCGTAGCAACCCATGGTCAGGGTCGTCGGCTTGCCATTCTCGCCCATCACGGTGCAGTTCAGCGCTTCGCTGTATTTGCTGCCCAGCTGGAAGATGTGCCCGACTTCGATGCCGCGCTTGATCTCCAGCGTGCCCTGGCCGTCCGGGCTCGGGTCGCCAGCGACCACGTTACGCAGGTCGGCGACCATCGGCAGGGGCAGGTCGCGCTCCCAGTTCACGCCAAAGTAGTGCTTGTCGTCGATGTTGGCGCCGATCACGAAATCGCTCATCAGAGCGACCGAGCGATCGACGATGCACGGCAGTGGCAGGTTCAGCGGGCCGAGGGAGCCGGCACCGGCGCCGATGGCGTCGCGCAGTTCGGCTTCCGAGGCCATTACCAGCGGGCTGGCCACTTGTTCCAGGTTGGCCGCCTTGATCTCGTTCAGCTCGTGGTCGCCGCGAATGACCAGGGCGATCAGGGTGCCGGCCTCGGCACCATGTACCACCAGGGTCTTGATGGTTTTATCGATAGCCACGTCGAACTGGTTGACCAGATCGGCGATGGTCTTGGTGTTCAAGGTCTCGACCAGGCGCAGCGCCTCGCTCGCCTCGCCGCGCACGGTTTCGCGCGGAATGGCTTCGGCCTTCTCGATATTGGCGGCGTAGTCGGAACTGTCGCTGAAGGCGATATCGTCTTCGCCGGATTCGGCCAGGACGTGGAACTCATGGGAGCCGGTGCCGCCGATCGAGCCGGTATCGGCCTGTACCGGACGGAAATTCAGGCCCAGGCGGGTGAATATCTGGCAGTAGGCCTGGTGCATGCGGTCATAGGTCGCCTGCAGCGACGCCTGGTCGACATGGAAGGAGTAGGCGTCCTTCATGATGAACTCGCGGCCGCGCATCAGGCCGAAGCGCGGGCGGATCTCGTCGCGGAACTTGGTCTGGATCTGGTACAGGTTGAGCGGCAGTTGCTTGTAGCTGCTCAATTCGTTGCGCGCCAGGTCGGTAATCACCTCTTCGTGGGTCGGGCCGACGCAGAACTCGCGGCCGTGACGGTCCTTCAGGCGCAGCAGCTCGGGGCCGTATTGCTCCCAGCGGCCCGACTCCTGCCACAACTCGGCGGGCTGAATCGCCGGCATCAGCACCTCGAGGGCGCCTGCGGCGTTCATTTCCTCGCGGACGATGGCTTCCACCTTGCGCATCACGCGCAGCCCCATCGGCAGCCAGGTATACAGGCCCGAGGCGAGCTTGCGGATCATGCCGGCGCGCAGCATCAGCTGATGGCTGATCACCACGGCATCGGAGGGGGTTTCTTTGAGTGTCGAGAGCAGGAACTGACTGGTGCGCATAATTGGCCGTTCTGTCGGTTGCAAGGGCTTTTGATAGGTCGGCATTGTACGGTGCCTGTACTGTGGCGTACAGGATCCAGGCAGGTGGCTCAAGAGGAGGTGGGTGTGACGGTATTGACGGCAGAACAGGTTCAGGCGCTGATTCGGGCGGGTTTGCCAATAGCCGAGGACATCGAGCTCTGCATCGACCGCTTGGATACGCAGGGGGTGCTGGCGCGGGTGCCTTTTCATGCCAAGTTGGTGCGCCCCGGAGGCACCCTGTCCGGGCCGACCATCATGGCCCTGGCGGATGCGGCCATGTATGCGGTGGTGCTGGGGCGGCTGGGGCGCGTGGAAATGGCGGTGACCTCGAACCTGAATATCAACTTCCTGGTCAAGCCCAGGCCGGTGGACTTGTTGGCCGAGGCGCGAATATTGCGTTTGAGTCGGCGCCAGGCGGTGTGCGAAGTGTCGCTGTATTCGCTGGGTAATGCAGAGGAGTTGGTGGCGCACGTAACCGGAACTTACGCCTTGCCACTTTGATGGTGGCTGGTTAAATAATGATCAATATTTAAGTGGCAGACAAGAAAAAGCCCGGCACAAGCCGGGCTTTTCATGTCGCTAACGAATTACAGCTGAATTACAACACGCTCAGCGGGTATTCGACGATCAGGCGGAAGTCGTTTACGTCAGCACTGTAGTGATCATTCATGGCGCTGTTGGCGCGCCAGATGGAGTTGCGAATGCGGAACGACAGGTCTTTGGCGGCGCCTTCCTGGATCACGTACTTGGTTTCGAAGTTGAATTCGTGCTCTTTACCTTCGTCGGCACCGACTACGCCGGTGTCGATGTTGTCGCCGTAGATGTAGCGGGTCATGAAGCTCAGGCCCGGTACGCCGTAGGTGGCCATGTTCAGGTCATAGCGAGCCTGCCAGGATTCCTCGTCTTGACGGTCGAAGTCGGAGAACTGCACCGAGTTGGCGAGCCAGATGGTGCCGCCGCCATCAACGCCATAAACATAGGCGGTATCGCCGGAGGAGCGCTGGTGAGCCAGGGTGAAGGTATGAGCGCCCAGGGAGTAGGCGGCTGCCAGGCTCCAGATCTTGTTGTCAACGTCGCCCGAGAGCTTCTGGCCATCGTCTTCGGTTTTATAGCCGTTGAGGTCGAAGTTCAGCGCCTGATCTTCGCCCAGCGGCAGGTTGTAGTTCAGGTTGACGTAAGTCTTCTTGAAATGGTCTTCGATGTCGGATGCGTGGATCGCGGCGCTGAAGTTGTCGGTGAAGCTGTAGCTGGCACCAACGATATTGGCCGAAGTCAACTCGAAGGTGTCACGGTCGCTGCTTTCCTGGCTGCTCAGGGCGGTGAAGCGGCCGGCGCTCAGTTCCAGACCTGCGATTTCGTTGCTGGTCAGCAGGGTGCCGGTGGCGACTTCAGGCAGGATGCGGCTGTCGTCGGTGGAGAAGACCGGGCTGGCGGTCATCTGGTTGCCGTACTTCAGGACGGTGTCGGAGATGCGGAACTTCACGGCGCCGCCCACTTCGGTCTGGGTATCGTCGCCGCTGCCGTCATCGGTCTGGTCGAACTGTCCGGTACCAAAACGACCCCGGCCGCTGTCCAGTTTGATGCTGGAGAGGGAGTGGGCGTCGACGCCGAAACCAACGGTGCCTTGGGTGAAGCCGGACTCGGCCAGCAGGCGAATGCCCAGGCCGGTTTCTTCGCGATAGCCATTGTCGCCGGTACCGGCAGTGTTGGAAGCACCGTTACGGAAGTCACGGTTCATATACAGAACGCGATTGAAAATATTGAAAGTGCTGTCTTCCAGAAAGCCCTTGGACTCGGACTGGCTGGAGGCCACTGCCATTTGGGTACTGCCCGCTGCTACTGCGAGGGCGATTACGCTCCACTTCATCACTTGCATCGTGATTGCTCCTTTGGTTTAGAAGAGTTGCGCTGTCCGACTGTTTGTTATATGGACAGCTCTTTCTTTTTGTGTCGGCGCTAACTTATAGCACGCAGCCAAAGTTGGCGATAGTTGCAATCTGTTCCTTGCGCTTTGTTCACGGTCATGTCGCAAAATCCGATAAAACATGTCGCAATTCTGTAGATTCCTGCGCGTGTTTTGCAGCGCCGACGAATTCTGCAATTTCGGTTGCGGGCAACCGGGTTTTGATCCTTGGCGGCCCGGTATCCCGGGCGCCGCGGTAGTTTAAAGCAAAAGTCGTGCTCAAGATGCCGGGCTTTCATCATTGCTTGAGCTTTTGCTGGGCCAGGCTTCTTCTGGCCCACATTGTAAGGGAGTTTTCGCCAGATTTCATGGGGGTTACAGCCATGCCATGACAGATGCAAGTAAGCGGGAAAATTGGTGGTGACACAGGCCTCTTGATGTGTATTCGCGGCGTTCGACTGGGGCGCTCGGTTGCTGTGGTAACGCGTGCGGGGGGTGCCATTACGCTAGGAAACAAACGGTGCGCAATAATGGTGCGTTGCTTGTTGCGCCGTGCTCATGCGTGGCTGGTCTGTATGGGGTGTTGTGGCTGCATGTTGGGGAGGTGAATCCGTTGCGGCTCCCGCGTATCCTGCTGGTCCGTCGCTTGGCATGTCGGGTTTGCGCTATCGGCACTAAGCTTTGTCTATTCAATGGTCTGGCAGGAGGGTGCCTATGTTCGTTGTGGATCCGCGTTTGCAGCAGGACACTCTACCGGTGGGGGATTTTCCGCTGTGTCGTTTGTTGTTGATGAATGATGCAAATTATCCCTGGTTCATCCTGGTGCCCAGGCGTGAGGAGGTGAGTGAGCTGTTTCAGCTCGATGCCCTTGATCAGCAAGCCTTGTGGCAAGAAGCCACGATGCTGGCCGAGACGCTCAAGGATGCCTTTGGTGCCGACAAAATGAACATTGCCACCCTGGGTAACGTGGTCAGTCAGCTGCATATGCATGTGATCGCGCGGCGGCGTGACGATCCGGCCTGGCCGGCGCCGGTGTGGGGAAGGCTGCCTGCGCAGCCGTATGGCGATGAGCAGGTGCTGGCGATCAAGGACAGGTTGCGCCTGGTATTGGCTGAGAATTTCTGTTTTATCGAGGATTGAGGGATGAATGCGGAGCAGCGAATCACCGATCTGGAAAGCCGTTTGGCTTTCCAGGATGACACCATTCAGGCGCTCAACGATGTGCTGGTGACTCAGCAGCGGGAGTTGGAGCGCTTGCAGTTGCAGGTCGCGGCTCTGGCCAGGCGCCAGGAGGAAATAGGTGGGCGGCTTGATGCTGCGGAAGATGAGGCGCCGCCCCCTCACTATTGATAGTGGCTGGCGATGTCGTATAAACAGAAAAGCCCGCATTTTGCGGGCTTTTCTGTTTGGCGTCGGGGCTAGCGGCGGGCGGGGGAGGCGGCAATCACGTCCTCCGCTTGCAGGCCCTTGTCGCGCTGCATGACGGAGAACTCGACGCGCTGGCCTTCGACCAGAACCCGATGGCCCTCGCCGCGGATTGCGCGAAAGTGCACAAAGATATCGTCACCCGAGTCGCGGGAAATGAAGCCGAAACCTTTGGAGGTATTGAACCATTTGACTGTGCCGGTTTCCCGGTCGGCCATGTTCTGTGGTGCTGCGCTGTCGCGGACTTTCAGGCGCAGGTTGGTCGCCAGGTGCAGCAGTACGGCGGCCAGCACGGTGAGCAGGCTGAACAGGGTGGCGGGCAGGTCGGCGATCGTTGGTAGCGGGGCCAGCAGAATCAAGGCTTGCAGCAATGTGCCCAGGATCAACAGGGCGGAAACCAGGTTTTGCAGTTGATGGCGCAGGCCCGAATGCCAGATAGGCAGTTGGGGTGCCAGGATCAGGTTGAGTAAGCCGAACAAGGCAAGGCTCAGGGCTTCTGGTTGTTGCAGGAATGGCAGGGTGGTATTGCCGAGGCTTGGCACAAAGGACAGTAGCAGGGCGGTGAGGCCCGTTAGCAGGTGGACGATTTTCAACATATTCAATGAGCTCAGTTATTAAAGGATCGCCAGGATGAGCCGGTTGCACGGGCATTGCCTTGAGTTGAGGGCGTTGTGGATGCGCGTGTGATCGGCCTATGCGCTGATCCATGGCTCGGAGCAGCGGCACGGGGCGTATTTAACAGCAAAGAGGTGAGCTACTCAAATCAAGCGCTTAGGGCGCTTTCGCGGGATTCGGGGTGGACCTGGTTGCGGCCGTTGTGTTTGGCCTGGTAAAGCGCGTCGTCGGCGCGGGTGAGCAGGCTTTCCAGGTTGTCGCCGGGTTTGGCCAGGGCGAAGCCGAAGGAGGCGCTGATGCTGTCCAGCACCTGGTCGGTGCGGCGTACTTTGATGCGCAGTGACTGGATTTTCATGCGCAGGCCTTCGGCGAAAGCGTGTGCGCTATGGCTGTCGAAGCACTCGCGAAGAATTACGCAGAACTCTTCGCCGCCGTAGCGTGCGGCAGTGGCGCGCGGTGGCAGGGCGTCGCGCAGTAGTTGGCCGACATGCTGCAGAACCCGGTCGCCCAGTGGGTGGCCGTATTGGTCGTTGAATTGTTTGAAGTGGTCGATATCCAGCATCACCAGGGCTACGCCCTTGTGCTCGCCGGCGAGCGCCTGTTCCAGTAGGCGGGTAAAGGCGTGTCGGTTGAATACCTGGGTCAGGCTGTCGAGGGTTGCCGCGACGTGGGCGCGTTCCAGTTGGCCACGCAGGTGCTGGATCTCGTTCTGCGCTGCGCGTATGCGGTAGAGAAATTTCTCTTGCTGATCCTGCATCAGTTGGGTGCTTTGTTGCAGGTCGTTCAATACGTTGGGCAGATCGTCGATGATCGGCTCTTGCAGTGCGGCGAGGCCCTGTTGCAGGCTGACTTGGTAGTTGTGGCTGCCGGCCACGCTGAGCGAAACATCGTCTTCGATGCCGTCAACCAGTTCGATGACTTGTTGCTGGCCTGCGCGGGCTTCTTCGAGTTCGTGGCGAATGATGTAGTCGCGGAACAGTTTGGTGGCTGCTTCCGCAGGAAAGCTGTCGAAGTCTGTGACGATCTTGTCCAGGCGCCGATTGAGGTCCGGCTCCTGGCCTTTGCTGTAGGTATACCAAAGAGCGTAGTGCAGCGGGTTGGGGGGTATGCCGTGACGCATCATCAAGGGCACGGCCTGCTTCAGCAGGGCGGCTGCCTCGCGCGTGTCTTCCGGGTAGCGCTCAACAATGCTGGGGGTTTTGTTTGACTTGCTCATGCGCGTCACTATGGCAATTTGCGAATGGCTGAAGCATAGAGCAGGGAGTGGTCCTGCGCCTAGGCGCATTTCTCAGCGTTGCCTGTTTCAGGTAAAGGTCCGGGTGACTGGGTCTTTGCCTGTCGGTGGTTTCAATCGGTTGGCAGGCCGTCGAAGCACTGTCGCATTGATCAACGGCCTGTTGGCGCTTTGCGTTCGCCGACTGTCAGGCGTCGAGCAGGCTGCGCAGCATCCAGGCGGTTTTTTCATGCACTTGCATGCGCTGGGTCAGGACGTCTGCGGTAGGTTCGTCGCTGACCTTGTCGAGCAATGGGAAGATCCCGCGCGCCGTGCGGATCACCGCCTCTTGGCCCTGAACCAGTTGTTTGATCATGTCGGCAGCGCTCGGTACGCCTTCTTCTTCCTTGATCGAGGATAGGCGCGCGTAGGCCGCGTAGCTGCCGGGGGCCGGGAAGCCGAGGGCGCGGATGCGTTCGGCGATCTGGTCGACCGCCAATGCCAGTTCGGTGTATTGCCCTTCGAACATCAGGTGCAGGGTGTTGAACATCGGGCCGGTGACGTTCCAGTGAAAATTGTGGGTCTTCAGGTACAGGGTGTAAGTGTCGGCGAGCAGGCGGGATAGGCCTTCGGCGATGGTGGCGCGATCCTGTTCAGCGATTCCGATATTGATTTCCATGCCATTTCTCCTTTCAGGTGGATCGGAGCTTGTCTGGCTCCGTAGTGGGCAGAGCCTAACATGGGGGCTGCATGCTTGATCCTGGCTTATGTCAATAAGCGTCATTGTTTGATGCTATGGGTTCTAGGCCGGCATGGTTGTCTGCTGCGGGGGACTTGGTGGGGCTGATGGGGGGCGTTTGCTGCGCGACCGTCTGGAGGCGGCCTCGCGACGGCGCTCGATATTTTCCCGGCCCCTGAGTCCGTGTGGCTGGACAAAAGCGCTTGGGCTGGCGGCTGCAAGTGACGGCTTAACCATATATAATCCCGCGCTTTGCCGCGAAACGCGGGTTGAGGGCGGTCTGGCGCAAGCGCGCCGTTGGTCGATTGCTGGCCCCGCCGAATGCTGCAATTGCAGAAAATACCGC
>RCUR01000427.1_pt1 | contig 14993 bp, 9 predicted proteins | sample 2166151 | NCBI WGS metagenome assembly RCUR01 (sample SAMN09932785, study PRJNA488358) | compost metagenome | isolation source: compost soil in an enriched community | place: Germany: Experimental Botanical Garden
GGAACAGCTTGGGGATCTCCCGCACCAGCCAGCTCTTGGCCTTGCCCATGGTATCCCGCCGCCAGGCCAGCACGACCTGGATCTGATGGCGATACTCCGGGCCTATCACCTTGAGGCGCCCCGCCTTGATGTCCTCCTCTATCCAGCTCAACGGCATGGTGCCCACGCCGATCCCGGCCAGCAGGGCGTCGCGCTTCTCGCTCATGGTGCTGACGGTGAGGCGCGGCTGCTTGTCGAGCAGCCGATAGGTGAGCACGGGTTTGCGCAGCGCCGAGTCGGCGATGGCGATGGCGCGGTAGCGGCGCAGGGTATCGTCCGCCAGGGGTTCAGGCTCCTGGTGCAGCGGGTGATCCGGGTGGGCGACATAGAGCATCACCTCCTCCTGCAGCGGCTGGTGCTTGATGCCGGTCAGCATGATGTCGGGGTTGAGGGAGGAGATGAGCAGGTCGGCCCGGCCATCTTCCAGGCACTCCCAGCTGCCCGCCAGCACCTCGGCCCGCAGCCGCAGCCGGGTGTCGGTGAGCTCGGCCAGGCGCTCCACCAGCGGGTAGAGCGCCTGCAGCGGCACCAGGGCATCCACGGCTATGGTGATGTCGGTCTCCCAGCCACGGGCCAGGGCCCGGGTCTCCCCCACCAGATGCTCGGCGGCCTCTAGCAGCACTCGGCCCCGCTCCAGCAGCATGCGCCCGGCCGGGGTGAACTTGGTGCGATGGCCGCTGCGATCGAACAGCATGGCGCCCAGCTCGTCTTCCAGCTTCTGTACCGTGTAGCTCAGCGCCGACGGCACCTTGCCCAGTTCATCGGCGGCGGCCGCGAAGCTGCCACGGCGCTCGATGGCATCCAGCACCCGGATGGCCTCCAGGGTCAGCGCCCGCTCCTTGTTCCCATCTTTGGCCATATCTACCCTTCAATTTTTTTGAATATGTTTGCCAGATTATCTCGCTAACAAGTTAAGACAAGCGACTCTATTATTCAATCACCGCTCGGACAGGATGGTTCAGCGACCAAATAAGTGCAGTTCAAGGCTGTGACCCCTCTCAAACAGGCGGTCAGTCGTCAGTAAAAGAACAACATAATATTTGAATAGTCTCTTGCATGGAGGCATTGGCCCAGGCTGAACGGCCTATCAATGACATAACAATTCAAGAGAGAAATGAGCATGAAAAACGTAATCAAGATGCTGGCCGTTGCAGGCCTGATGACCGCTGGTGCCGCCCAGGCCAGTGTCCCCGCCGACTTCAACGCCGCGCCTGGGGTCCTGTTTGTCAACTGGCAGGCCAGTGCCGCCGTCGACGGCCCTGCCAACCCCATGCTGGAGGTGCGTGACGAGTCTGGCGATGTGCTGGCATCCGTCCACGCCAGCCTGACGGGCACCCAGCAGGTGAAGATCCCGAGCCGCACCCAGGGCAACCTGACGGTCAGCCTGGGTGATCAGAACAGCAGCTACCGCATCCCGTACGGGGTGGGTGGCGGTCGCCAGCGTTAATCAACCGTATCGATATTTGAGGAGCACACCATGATGAAATTGAGAGCCGCAGAAGAGCGAGGTCATGCCAACTTTGGCTGGCTGGACGCGCGTCACAGCTTCTCGTTCGGGCACTACTATGACCCGGACTGGATGGGACACTCGGTCTTGCGGGTCATCAATCAGGATCTGGTGTCGCCGGGTGGCGGTTTCGCCACCCACCCTCATGCCAACATGGAGATCCTGACCTGCGTGCTGAGAGGCACCATAGAGCACAGGGACAGCCTCGGTCATGCCGAGCAGATCCCGGCCGGGGATTTCCAGCTGATGAGCGCAGGGTCCGGCATCCGGCACAGCGAGTACAACCCCTCGCAGACCGAGCCACTCTCCCTGTTGCAGATCTGGATCGAGCCGAATGAATACGGCACTACCCCAGGCTATCAGCAGAAGAAGATAGAAGCCCAGCCCGGGCTGACGCTGGTGGCGTCACCCGAGGGTGAGGAAGGATCCTTCAGGATCCGCCAGCAGGCCAAGGTATGGCGACTGCAACTTGCCGCAGGGGAGACCCTCGAATGGGCATTGCAAGGCCGGCATGGTTACCTGCATATGATCTCGGGGGAGCTGACTGGCAACGGTCTGGCTGCCCGACCCGGCGATGGCCTGCTCAGCCGTGACGAGCAGGCCTGGGTGCTCACCGCCTCCCAGGCCAGTGAGGCCCTGTTATTTGATCTGCCCTGATAAATAAATCTTGGCGAAATGAATGAGTTAACAATTCGGTCTTACACTATTAACACAGTTATGGGTAATCAAAGGAATCTGATGATGGACAAGATGAAAGACGTGGCACTGCTGGTGGGTCGTGTACTGCTGGCGCTGATGTTTGTGATTGCAGGCTGGGGCAAGATCGGCGGTTATGCCGGTACCCAGGGTTACATGGAAGCCATGGGCGTGCCCGGGGCCGTGCTGCCGCTGGTGATCCTGCTGGAGCTGGGTGGCGGTCTCGCCATAGTGCTGGGCCTGTTTACCCGTAGCATCGCCGTGCTGCTTGCCGGTTTCACCCTGATGGCGGCCTTCCTCTTCCACTATCAGCCTGCCGAACAGATGCAGATGCTGATGTTCATGAAGAACCTCTCCATCGCCGGTGGCTTCCTGGCCCTGGCGGCGGCCGGTGCGGGGGCCTTCAGCCTGGATGCCCGTCTCGGCAAGAACTGGTAATACCCTGATAGTTCATATTTTCCAATAAGTTCCAACGCCATTGGCCGGTGCAGCAGCACCGGCTTTTTTATGCCCGCCAGTGCCTCCTATCCGGAATTGTGCCGACGCCGTGATCGGCGGCCGCAAGCGCCTTTTGCATCTTCCCCCCCGATCCCCGACAATCCCATTTCGTGTGAAGTGACGGGAATGACTCACATTTTCTCGCGCGCACCCCTCTTTCGAATTGGCGGGAGTCGTCCATGTTTACCCTCTACCACTCCAATCAGCTGGATCTGCTCAAGGAGCTGCTGGTGAGCCGCATCCGGCAGGCGCCCCTCTCTCACCCCTTCGAGCACGAGCAGATCCTGGTGCAGAGTCCCGGCATGGCCCAGTGGCTCAAGCTGGAGCTGGCCAAGGCCTTCGGCATCGCCGCCAACATCGACTTCCCGCTGCCCGCCAGCTTCATCTGGGAGATGTTCACCCAGGTGCTGGCGGATGTGCCGCGCCAGAGCCCCTACAACAAGGGCTCCATGAGCTGGCAGCTGATGACCATATTGCCGGCCCTGCTGGAGCGCCCCGCCTTCGCCCCCCTTGCCGCCTATCTGGGGGGCGCTGAGGAACAGGATCCGCAGGCAGATCCCCGGCAGGAGCCCGAACAGGTGCGGCTGTGGCAGCTGTGCCAGAAGATCGCGGATCTGTTCGACCAGTATCTGGTCTACCGGCCGGACTGGATCGCCCGCTGGGAAGAGGGTGAGGGTCTGGGGCTGGAGCTGGCGGGGGTGAGCGGCCAGGATTGGCAGCCCGAGTTGTGGCGCGAGCTGGTGGCCCGCACCCTGGCGCTGAGCCCGAGCGGTTATCACCGAGCCAACCTCTATGAGGAGTTTATCCAGGGGCTGCAACAGAGCGCCGAGCTGCCGGGCAGGTTGCCGGAGCGGGTGTTCGTGTTCGGCATCTCGGCGCTGCCGCCGCGCTATGTGGAGGCGCTGCAGGCCCTCGGCAGCCGGGTGGAGGTGCACCTGTTCATCACCAACCCCTGCCGCTACTACTGGGGGGATCTGCTGGATCGCAAGACGCTCGCCCGGCTGGCCAACAAGCTCAAGCCCGGCACCGACATCGAGACCCTGCAGGGGCCGGCCAACCCGCTGCTCGCCTCCATGGGCAAGCTGGGGCGCGACTACCTGCACCAGCTGATGGAGCTGGAGGTGCCCCAAATAGAGGCCTTCGTCGATATCGACGACCTCGATGCCAAGGGCAATGTCAGGCTGCTGCGCGCCATCCAGAAGGATGTGCTGGAGCTGGCAGAGCGGGGCGCCGGTCGGTTCGATCTGGACGGCAGCCAGCACAAGAGCCCGCTCGATCCGGCGGATGGATCCCTGCAGATCCACGCCTGCCACGGCCCGATGCGCGAACTCGAAGTGCTGCACGATCGGCTGTTAGGGCTGTTCGAGCAGGATCCGACCCTCACCCCCAAGGACGTGGTGGTGATGATGCCGGATGTGAACAGCTACGGCCCCTACATCCAGGCGGTGTTCGGCGCTCGCGGCCAGATCCCCTTCGCGGTCTCGGATCGGGCGGCGAGTCAGGAGAGCCCGCTGCTGCAAAGCTTCCTCGCCCTGCTCAGGCTGCCCAACGCCCGCTTGGGGGCGGGGGAGCTGCTCGCCATTCTCGAGGTGCCCGCCGTGCTGCGCCGCTTCGAGCTGGATGACGACGAGTTCAACCAGCTGCGGGTCTGGGTGCAGGAGACCGGCATCCGCTGGGGGCTGGACGATGCCTATCCGCTGCGCTTCGACTTGCCACCGCTCAGCGGCAACAGCTGGCTGTTCGGCCTGCGCCGCATGCTGCTCGGCTTCGCCATGGGGGACGGCGAGCCGGTGGCGGGGATACTGCCCTACGCCGACATCGAGGGTCAGCAGGGGCTGGCGCTCGGCAAGCTGGCCTGGTTTGTGGATTCTCTCGCCGAGTTCCTGCCCCGCCTGCAGCAGGCGCAGAGCCTGCCCGGCTGGGTCGCCTGCCTCAACGGGCTGCTGGATCGCTTCTATCTGGCGGACGAAGAGGAGGAGCGGTTGCTGCAACTCATCCGCAGCCAGCTCGCCGAGTGGCAGGCCCAGCTGGGTGAGGCGCGTTTCGACCACCCCATCAGCCCTGAGCTGCTGCAGGACTACCTCGGCAATCAGCTCGGCGAGCAGCGTTCCAGCCAGCGTTTCCTGGCCGGTCAGGTGAACTTCTGCACCCTGATGCCGATGCGATCCATCCCCTTCAAGCAGGTCTGCCTGCTCGGCATGAACGACGGCGTCTACCCGCGCACCCTGGCCCCCATGGGCTTCGATCTGATGGCCACGGCCTCCCGCCGCGGGGACAGATCCCGCCGGGACGATGACCGCTATCTGTTCCTCGAGGCGCTGCTCAGCGCCCAGCAGGGGCTCTACATCAGCTATCAGGGCTTCAGCGCCGAGGACAACAGTCCCAAGGTGCCCTCGGTGCTGCTGGCGGAGCTGGTCGACTATGTGCGCCAGGGCTTCGTGCTGGCGGGGGACGAGGCGCTCCCCGACGAGGTCTCCGGCGAGCGGCTGCTCGCGCACCTGGTGGTCGAGCACCCGCTCACCCCCTATAGCCATAGTTACTTCTACCCCGAGCCCGATTCTGAACATGAGTCGCGACTCTTTACCTATGCCACCGACTGGCTGCCGGCCCTCAATCCGGTGCCGGGGGCGAGCAACTTCCAGAGCGGCGAGCTGCCGCTGCCCCCCGAATGGGGCAAGGAGCAGGGGCTGGAGCTGGCGGAGCTGCTGCGCTTCTATCGCCAGCCCACCAAATATTTCCTCAACCGTCGCCTCAAGGTGTGGTTTGAACTGAACGAGGCCAACATCGAGGACAGCGAGCCGTTCGAGCTGGACGGCCTGCAGCACTATCAGCTCAAGAGCCTGCTGCTAGAGGCCCACCTCAGGGAGGGCAACAGTCCGGAGCGGAGCGATAGTGTGAACAAGCGGCGCGAGCGGCTGCGGCTCTCCGGCCAACTGCCGCAGGGCTGGTTCGGCAACCTGCTGCTCGACGATCTGGACGAGCAGATGGGCGGCCTGGCCGAGCGCCTGCGCCCCTGGCTCGCCGGTGAAGAGGATGGCGGCAAGCAGGCGGTGGAGATCGACATCGCCCTGGCCCAGGGCCAGCTGCAGGGCTGGATCGACACCCAGCGGGGTCGCCAGCTGATCGTCAAGCCCGGCAGCTTCAACGGCAAGGATCTGCTGCTGGGCTGGGTTCAGCACCTCTGCCTCGCCCTGAGCGAGGCCCCCGGTGACACCCTGCTGCTCGATGCCAAGCTGGGCTGGCGACTGCCCGCGCTGTCCGCCGACGAGGCGCGGCCCAGGCTGGCGGCGCTGGTGGCGCTCTGGCAACAGGGGATGAAGCGGCCGCTGCCCTTCTTCCCCAACACCGCCTGGGACTGGCTCAAGGCCATCGAGAAGGATCCGGACAAGCCGGAGGCCGCCGACAAGGCGGCGCTGGCCCGCTTCCAGGGCGGCTGGCAACTGATAGGTGAGGGCGAAGACCCCTATGTCGCCCGCTGTTTCCCCGCCCTCGACGAGGAGGTGCTGAACCAGTTGCAGGCACTGGCCCGCGAGCACCTGACCCCGCTGCTCAACTGCCTGGAGGAGCTGAAGTAATGGCCCAAGCACTCAATACCCTGCGCTTCCCCCTCCATGGCGAGCGGCTGATCGAGGCCTCCGCCGGGACCGGCAAGACCTACACCATCGCCGGCCTCTACCTGCGGCTGCTGCTGGGCCACGGCCCGCTCATCGAGGAAGGGGAGGAGGCGGGTCAGCCCAGCGCCCACGAGCGGCCGCTGTCGGTGACCGAGATCCTGGTGGTGACCTTCACCGAGGCCGCCACCGCCGAGCTGCGGGGGCGGATCCGCGCCCGCATCCACGAGGCACGCCTCGCCTTCCTGCGCGGCGAGAGTCCGGATCCGCTGCTGGCCCAGCTGTTGCTGGAAGTGGAGGATCACGAGCAGGCGGCGCGCCGGCTGCTGGCCGCCGAGCGGCAGATGGACGAGGCGGCGGTGTTCACCATCCACGGCTTCTGCCAGCGGATGCTGAAACAGAACGCCTTCGAATCTGGCGCCCTGTTTGAAACCGAATTTCTGACCGACGACAGCCAGCTCAGGCTGCAGGCGGTGAGCGACTACTGGCGCGCCGAGTTCTATCCGGTGGACGAGGCGCTGGCCCGGGCGGTGCGCCGGCAGTGGCCGAGCCCCGCCGCCCTGCTGCGGGACATGAGCGGCTGGCTGGACAACAGCGAGCTGGAGATACGCCCTCAACTGGGGGATGAGACCCTGGCCGAGCGTCATGAACAAGCCATGAGCCGCATTGAGGCGATCAAGCAGGGCTGGCTCAGTCAGCTTGACGAGATCCGCCGCCAGACCGAGGGTCAGATCAAGCTCTATACCGGCAAGAACTACGAAGGCTGGCTCGGCAAGATCACCGACTGGGCACAAGACCCGACCACTGGCTACGCCTTGGCCAAGGATCTCGAGCGCTTCGGTCAAGAGGCATTGGAAGCCAAGCTGAGCAAGGGCAAGGCGCTACCGACCCTGCCACTGTTCACGCAGATCGACGAACTGCTCGCGAGCCGCCCCGGCATCCGGGATCTGATCCTGCAGCGGGCCGCGCGGGTGGTGCACGAGCGGATGCGGATCAGCAAGCGTCAGGCCCATCAGCTGTCGTTCGATGATCTGCTCAAGGATCTCGACGGGGCGCTCGGCTCCAACCTCGGTGACCGACTGTGCGAGCGCATTCGCGCCAGCTACAGGGTCGCCATGATCGATGAATTCCAGGACACCGACCCCCAGCAGTACCGCATCTTCCATCGGCTCTATGGCGGTCAGCGCGACACTGCGCTGCTGATGATCGGTGACCCCAAGCAGGCCATCTACGGTTTTCGCGGCGCCGACATCTTCACCTACATCCAGGCGCGGCGAAATGTGAGCGCCCACTACACCCTGGGTCGCAACTACCGCTCCAGCGGCGCCCTGGTGGCGGCGGTCAACGGCCTGTTCCAGCGGGCCAAAGACCCCTTCATCTACGAGGCGGACATCCCCTTCCTGCCGGTGGAGGCACAGGGCAAGGGCAAGGCGCTGCGACTGGCAGGTGAAACCGCTCCCGTGCTGCACTGCTGGCAGCTCGGCGGTCAGCCCACCTTCAACCGGGGGGATTACCAGAGCCTGATGGCCCGCGCCACGGCGGCCGAGATCCACCGGCTGCTGAGTCTGGCCCGGGAGGAGCAGGCCTTGATCGGCGACCAGCCGGTCAAGGCGGGGGATATCGCCGTGCTGGTGCGCACCGGCGCCGAGGGGCGGCTGGTACAACAGGAGCTGGCGCGGCTCGCCATCGCGTCCGTCTACCTGTCCAATCGCGAGAGCGTGCTGGCACAGGTGGAGGCGCGGGAGATCCTGCTCATCCTGCACGCCTGCCAGAACCCGAGCGAGGAGCGCAGCCTGCGGGCGGCGCTGGCCACCGGCCTGTTCGATCTCGATGCCAGGGCGCTCGACACCCTGGCCTCGGACGAGCGTGCCTGGGAGAGCACGGTGCAGGAGTTCGTGGAGTACCGCAAGATCTGGCACCGCCGCGGCGTGCTGGCCATGCTGCGGGCCCTGCTGCACGGGCGCAATCTCGCCTCCTCCCTGCTGGCGAGCCCTTACGGGGAGCGGCGCCTCACCAACTTCCTCCATCTGGGGGAGCTGCTGCAGCAGGCGAGCGGCGAGCTGGACGGAGAGTATGCCCTGCTGCGCTGGCTGGGGGAGGCGATCGCGCACCCCAACGGCCAGGTGGCGGAGCAGGTACTGCGGCTCGAGTCCGAGCGCAAGCTGGTGCAGATAGTCACCATCCACAAATCCAAGGGGCTGGAGTACCCGCTGGTGTTCCTGCCCTTCATCTGCAGCCATCGCGCCGCCGAGACGCCGCTCTATCACGAGGCGGATGAGGCGGGTAATCACACCATTCTCGATCTGACCGGCGCCGAAGGCTCTCTGGCCGAGGCGGACAGGGAGCGGCTCGCCGAAGACTTGCGGCTGCTCTATGTGGCGCTGACCCGGGGCGTCTACGCCACCTGGCTAGGGCTGGCCCCGGTGCGCTCGGGCAGCGGCAAGTCCGAGACCACGGATCTGCACCACACCGCCATCGGCTATCTGCTGCAGAAGGGGGAGGCGGGCGACGCCAGCACCCTGGCCACCGCCTTGCAGGAGCTGGCCCAGGCGCTACCCGGAGTGGCCGTCGGTGAGCCCTCGCTCCGCCGCCCGGCCCCGCTGGCACCCGAGCTGGTGCAGTTGGGCGAGCCCCAGGTGCGCCACTTCACCGGTAAGCTCGAGCGGGACTGGTGGATCAGCTCCTACTCCGGGCTGGCGGCTCAGGGCAACGGCCATAGCAAGGGGGTGCTGGCCAATCCCGGCTTCGATGACGAGGTGGCGCCCGAGGCGGCCGCCGCGTTGCCGGAGGAGGCAGAGGTGCCCCAGCCCTCCATCTTCACCTTCCCCAAGGGCGCCCGCCCCGGCACTCTGCTGCACAGCCTGTTCGAGACCATCGACTTCCCGAGCGCCGGCGGGGACGAGCTGGCGCAGCACATCGCCACCCTGCTGGTGCAGGATGGCTTCGACGCAGCCTGGACCCCGGTGCTGCAACAGCAGGTGGAGGCGGTGCTAGATACCGAGTTGCCGCTTCCCTTGCAACAAGACGAAGGCGGCGAGCCGGTTCGGCTGCGCCAGCTTACCGATCGCCACAAGCAGGTGGAGCTGGAGTTTTTCCTGCCCATGGGGCGGGTGACGGCGCCGGCCCTGACCGCGCTGTGCCAGCGGCACGATCCGCTGTCGAGAGGCAACAAGCCCCTCAGCTTTGCGGCGGTGCAGGGCATGCTGAAGGGCTTCATCGATCTGGTGTTCGAGTGGCAGGGGCGCTGGTATCTGCTCGACTACAAATCCAACCACCTCGGCATGAGTCCGGCGGATTACGGCCGCCCGGCGCTGGAGCGGGCCATGGCGGAGCATCGCTACGATCTGCAATACCAGCTCTACTCCCTGGCGCTGCACCGGCTGCTCTCCCTGCGCCTGCCGGGCTACGACTTCGACCAGCATTTTGGCGGTGTCTTCTATCTGTTCCTGCGCGGCATGCCGCAAGGGGGGGTCTTCCATACCCGCCCCAGCCGCGAGCTGGTGCTGGGGCTGGACGAGTTGTTTAGCGAGGGCGCGGCGCAGCCCGCTGCCGGTGCGCAAGAGTGGAATGAGGTTGAATCATGAGCGGCGGAATGATCATCGAACGGCTGAAGGCCTTGGCGCTGGCGGGCCGCATCCGTCAGCTGGATCTGCAATTTGCCAAGCTGGTGGCCGATCTTGGCGGCAGCCCCGAGCTGGTGCTGGGGGCGGCGCTCACCTGCTTCGAGCTGGGTCGCGGCCACGTCTGCCTGCCGCTGGATCTGCTGGCGCATTCTGGTAACGGACAGGGAGCCTTGCGCCCGTTCGGGCTGGATCCGCAACAGAGCCGGGATCTGCTGGCGGATCTTGCGGATCCTGGCCGCTGGCCTGGCCTGTTTGCCGAGAGCCCCCTGGTTGGCACCGAGCAAGCGGGTCACGAAGGGAGCGAGGGTTATGCCCCCCGCTGGCCGCTGCGGCTCTGGCAGGGGCGGCTCTATCTCACCCGCTACCACGATCACGAGCAGGGGGTGGCCCGCCACCTGCGCGCCCTGAGCGAGCGAGCCGAATGGCCGGAGATAGCCCCGGCGCTGGCGCGGCTGTTTGCCCGCGACTATGGCCTGATCTTCGCCGCCCTGCTCAAGGCGCGGCTCGCCCCCGATTTTTCGGCGCGCCACTTTATCGAGAAGTATCTGGATCTGGTCTTTCCGAATGAAGTGGATTGGCCTGCCATAGAGGCGCTGCTGAGCGGCGCCCAGGCGGCGAGCGAGCTGAGTGCGCTGGATGCCCTGGTGCCCGAGGCGCTCTGCTGCAACGGCCAGAAGCTGGCGGCGGCCACCGCGGCGGCGCGCCCCTTCGCGGTCATCTCCGGCGGCCCCGGCACCGGCAAGACCACCACGGTCGCCAAGCTCCTGGCCATCCTGGTGGAGACCGGCCTGCAAGCAGGCAAGGCCCCGGCGATCCGGCTGGTGGCCCCCACCGGCAAGGCGGCGGCGCGCCTGACCGAGAGTATCGGCTCTGCCCTGCAGGCCCTCGATCTGCCCCCCGAGTGGGTGGAGGCGATCCCCACCGAAGCGGGCACCCTGCACCGGCTGCTCGGGGTCATTCCGGGGCGCAGCCAGTTCCGCCACCACAAAGGCAACCCGCTGCACCTCGACTTGCTGGTGGTGGACGAGGCCTCCATGGTCGACCTGCCCATGATGGCGCGCCTGCTGGATGCGCTGCCGGCCCACGCCCGCCTGATCCTGCTGGGCGACAAGGATCAGCTCGCCTCGGTGGAGGCGGGGGCCGTGCTCGGCGATATCTGCAGCTTTATCGAGCAGGGCATCAGCCCGGAGCAGGCGGCCTGGCTCTCGCGCCAGACCGGCTATCGGCTGCAGGGCACGCCTACAGGCGCCCCGGTACGTGACAGCCTCTGCTTGCTCAGCAAGAGTTGGCGTTTCGACAAGCACTCCGGCATCGGCCAGCTGGCGCGCGCCTGCAACGCGGGCGACGCGGCGGCGGTGGAGGTGGTCTGGGGTGCGGGCTTCAAGGATATCAGCCTGCATCCCTGGGTCGGCGAGGCCTACGAAGGGCTGATCGCCCAGGGGGTGGCCGGTTACGGCAGCTATCTCAAGGCAGCCCGGGAGGGGCAGGATCCGACGGCGGTGTTCAAGGCATTCAACGGCTTCCAGATCCTCTGCGCCCTGCGCGATGGCCCCTTCGGGGTGGAGGGGCTGAACCAGCGCCTCGAACTGGCCCTGTCCAAGGCAGGCCTTATTCAGCGCGACGGCGACTGGTATGCCGGTCGGCCGGTGATGGTAGTGCGCAACGATCACGGGGTCGGCCTCTACAACGGCGACATGGGGCTCTGCCTGCCCGATGAAACCGGTCGGCTGAAGGTGTGGTTCGAGCAGCCGGATGGCAGCCTGCGCGCGCTGTTGCCAAGCCGGCTGCCACCCCATGAGACCGTCTATGCCATGACCATCCACAAGTCACAGGGCTCCGAGTTTGCCCACACAGTGCTGGTGCTGCCGGACAGCGCCAGCCCGCTGCTGACCCGCGAGCTGGTCTATACCGGCATCACCCGCGCCAAGGCCCGGCTCGATCTCTACGGGGATCGCGCCCTGCTGGCACAGGCCGTGCGGAAAAAGACCGAGCGATATTCCGGATTGGCGGAGAGGTTGGGGAACTAATGATAGTGAATCGTATAAATATGAAATTAATTCTGATGGTACTGACTGTTTATGTTAGTGCAAATTTCATTGCTAATTCAGCGGAGTCTTACTCTGATATTGAAAAAGAGATGTGTGCAAAACTGCCAGCGGTCATTAAAAAAGGTAATGAATTATACAGGGTAGGGGAATATAATAAAGCAAGAGATTATTTTACTGAGCAAGTCTCGCTAAGTGAAGGTTGTGGATATGCCTATGGCAAACCAGATAAAACTGCGATTATCACAGCGTATAATAATGTTGCACTTTCTTATATAAAAGAAGAGGACAAACTGAAGGCTCTGGCATGGTTGTCATTAGCTCCAAACGATAAAAGGTCTAAATTCAACTACAGTCTGCTTAAAAAAATATCTGCCTCTGTTGGACATGATATGGTGGGAACCTATTGGGGGTATGCCGGTTTAGGAAGCTGGAATGTTGCCTCTGTAGAGAAACATGATGATGACTACTTGATATCCTTGAACCTACTATACTTTGGGCTAAGGGGAATGGCTTATGGTCCTAATATTGGCGACATATCTCAGGTCGTGACTATGAAGGATGGTAAAGGGATTATAAAGCTGACTGGTGAAGAGGGTAATTGTGAAATTTCTATAAAATTTAGCGACAAAGACAATGGTATTCTTGAATTTGATACAAATCCTGATAAAAGTGAGTGCGGGTTTGGGCACAACGTATATGCTAATGGGGACTTCATTAGAGTTTCGAATAAACCTACGCCATTTTCTATCGGTTATTGAGGTAGGGTGGAAAGTATTTTTCGTTAAATCTTGTATGCTGGTTTTTGCTTGCTCGGCAAAAATATGATTAGTTGAGAAGGTTGTGAGCGGGTATGGCGAAGTCCAACGTTTACCACATACTTTCTTTTCCTACCCCTCATCCCCAGCCCTTCTCCCACAAGGGGAGAAGGGCGCAAACAGATCGTCCTATTACGCTTCGCTAATCAAACCTAGGTGGCTGGCGCTCATATTCTGGGCCTCCCCATCGGGAGAGGGCTAGGGGGCCGGGTTGGCACAATGCAACAAATCGTAGGGTGCAATGAACGAAGTGAATTGCACCGCCAAGTGTTATCTGCCAAAAGGGTATAAGGGGCTGCGCTTATTGCACCCAACATACTTACGACTGGATGTCATTCATTGCGACTTGAATTTAAAACTATCGACCTGGAGCGGGACTATGAACTCTGTGTGCAGGCGCGCAGGGATGCCTATTTTTGCAGCTTTCATACCCATAATGGCTTTGCCGACTTTATCTGCGGCTATCGGGAGCGGATCCATGAAAGGTTGGGGCAAGCGCAATGGCATTACCTGCATGTCTGGGCTGGTGAACAACTGGTGGGTCAGTTGGAATTTCGCAGCTTTTCCGATGAACCCAAGACCGGCTATGTGCAGCTTATCTATCTGTTCCCCGAGTATCGTGGCACCGGCCTGGCCGCAGAGTTGCAGGCATATATCCGCCAGCAGTTGCTGGGGGCGGGTTGCAAATGGGCGTTGCTATCCGTTAGTCGTACCAATTTGCGGGCGCTGAACCATTACCGGCGTTCGGGCTGGACATTTTTGCGTTCCAATCCAAAACACGAAGAGACGGATTTTTATCGACTTGAACTGGCAAAATAATCTCGTATGTTGGGCTTCGCAGGCTCAGCACCAACCTACCCGTTACATAAGTTGTGGCTGAACGTAGCGAAGCCCAACGTTTACTGCGTAATCTCTTTTTTCCTTCCCCTCATCTCCAGCCCTTCTCCCGCAAGGGGAGAAGGGGGTAAAGATCGCCTTTACCACCTCCGACTACGCTTCATTATTTTAATTCGCGTGGCTGGCGATCATATCCCCGGTGCCGCTTTATCCCCTCTCCCTTTGGGAGAAGGTCAGGGTGAGGGGCCAATACAGGGGCTAGATGGTCAACTCCAACCGGTTGCCTTCGGGATCCAGGAAGGTGCTCTCGTAATAGCCGTCGCCGGTCCAGCGGGGGCCGTCCAGGTGTTTCACCTCGGCGCCTTTCAGCAGCTTGAGGCGGGCTGTCATCTTGTCCACCGCCTCCGGGCTGCCGAGGGAGAAGGCAATATGGGCCAGCCCCTGCAGCGGGTGAGGCAGAGTTAGATCAGCTGGAAACAGGTTGGGGCTGTGCATCAGCTCCAGACTGGCGCCCCCCTCGAAGCGGATAAAGTGGGAGCTGAACTGCTTGGCCGGGTTGTGGTAGCGCTCATTCGCCTGGCCGCCAAACAGGGTGCAGTAGAAGCTCTTGAGGGCGTCCAGATCCTGTGCCCAGATGGCGACATGATGGATATGCATGGTGTGTCTCCTTTGCGTTGATGCCCTCCATGCTATGCTCGGCGGCTATGGTCCGACATGGCTGAGCCCGTCCTGATGATGTCTGAAACTGCCAATCTGGAAGTGATAGAAGTCTCCCCCGACTGCCGCGAGCAGATCTGTTGCGACAGCCTGTTGCCGGCGCTGACCCAGGAGCGGGTGTGGCTGGCGGGCCATTCCCGCCTGCAGACCCACTATCGGATCGAACGCCGTTTCGCGGACGTGCACTGCTTCTTGATCACCCTGGGCGGCGAGGGGGAGGTGCTGATCGGTGAGCGCTATGAGCGGCTTGTCAGCGGGGAGTGGGCGCTGATCCCGGCGGGCCAGCCGCTCTGCTACCGGTTAGCAGAGACGCAGTTGCCGGAGCCGCAACTGCCCACTGGCGGTCAGTGGGAGCTGGTGTGGCTGCTGCTGCACAAGGGCTCCCCCTGGGATGCCTTCGCAAGCCACTCCAGACTGGGTTGCACCTCCCAGCAGGCCAGCCTGCTGCATACCCTGGAGAACCTCTATGCGGAGCAGGAGCGCCATCAGGACCCGCTGCTCAGCGCGCTGCTGGTGGAGCAGCTCGGCTTCTATCTGCGCCGCCTGTTGCAAAAAGGGGAGGGGCAGAAACGTGGCGAGCGGCTGGCGCTGCGCCTCGAGCT
>RCUR01000429.1_pt1 | contig 14966 bp, 11 predicted proteins | sample 2166151 | NCBI WGS metagenome assembly RCUR01 (sample SAMN09932785, study PRJNA488358) | compost metagenome | isolation source: compost soil in an enriched community | place: Germany: Experimental Botanical Garden
GGCTCCACTTGAAGCGCACCGGTGCGCCGCTGGGCGCGTCGGCGATCTCGATGCGGTACAGGCAGTGCTCGAAGCCGGTGTAGCCGCCTCCGCCCACCACCGGGCAATCGCCCACCAGGTTCAGCACCGGCGCCAGGGTGGCACTGAGCCGCCCCTTGCTGGAGGGGTCGTCGCGCAACCGCGCGAGGATGGTGCTGCAGTCTTCGCCGGCAGCCAGGCGCAGCAGGCGCAGGCGGAAGTTGACGAAGGCGCGCTCGCTGGTATCCGGGCCGCCCAGGGCGGGCTCGATCAGCCGTTGCGGGTACTGGAAGCCGTGCAGCGCTTCTTCCGAGACTTCGAGTATCACCGCGTCGCGGATGCCGTCGTCGATCTGCGCGGTGGTCGGCTCGGGCGTGGCCAGCGGCGGGCCGAAGTAGGTGGCCAGGCGCGTGACCGGCGCCAGCGGGTCGGGGGTGACGCCCGCCAGCCGCGTGAGGATGCCGTCGGCCCAGGCACGGCCGGGGCGCAGGCGTAGCTGCACCCCGCCATCCACCACCGCCGCCGCCTCGACGCGGAAGCCCTCCGGCTCGCTGGCCGGTACGGCGCAGACGCCGGCGCCGATGATGTCGCGGCCGGCCTGGCCGTTCCAGGCCAGCTCCAGCAGCTCGCCCTCGGTGAGGTCGGCGTCGAGGGTCACGCGGCCCTGCTGGTGCAGCACGCCGCTGAGGTTGCGCAGCACGCCCCGGGCCGGCGGGTTGACCCCGCTTTCGTGCTGGTGGGGGTCGAAATTCAGTATCGAGAAATCGCCTTGCATGGCTCCCCCTTCGTCAGGTGACGGGTACAACCAGCGGCCTCACGCCTACCGGCATGAATTCACGCAGCCGCACGTGCAGGTTGGTCCATTTGTGTGCCTCGAGCAGGAAGCCGAAGGCGCCCATCGCATCGTCGTCCGGCCCGAGTTCGCGCACGCGGCGGTCGGTTTCCCGCTGCAGTTGCGCGTAGCCCGGGTCGTTGAAGCGTTCCGAGGTGAAGTACACCCGCGCATCCGGCGCGTGTACGCAGAAGTGGTTGGCCGGCAAGCGATCGACAGCGCCGCTGAAGGCGCTCCATTTGATGCAGCCGTGCTGGTTGTCCAGCACTTCGAAGCGCTGGCTGAAGATGCCGCCCAGGCCGCCGACGGCGGCCACCCGCACCGGGCCGAAGCAGGTCAGGCCCTGGAAGTCGAGCGCGGCGCCCCAGGCGTTGGCCGGGTCGCTGGCGGCGGCGATGGCGTAGAGGCCGCTGGGGGCGTCGTCGAAGCCGAGGCCGGCGTCCACCACGCTGTCCTGGATGTCCAGCCGGTAGCGCGGGTCGATGGCGATGGCGCCGACGATCGAGCGCTGGATCAGGATGTCCGGCGTGGGGACGAAGGCGTCGATGTCGTCCGGGTCGCTGAAGCCGTAGCCGTACGCCAGGCGCAGCCCCGGCTGCATCGGCGCGCGCGTGCCGTCGCGCAGGCTGTGGCCGCCGGGGGCGAGGGTGCAGCCGACCAGCTCCAGGCGCGCCACCGCGGCGCGGTCGATCAGCGCCTGGCCGGGCGGGAAGGGTGCGGCCGCGTCCGCCGCCAGGTACAGGCCTTCGAGGCGCACCTGGGGGGCGAAGGGCGTCGCGGCGCTGGCGTCCAGCACCCGCAGAGACAGGGGCTGGGCCAGCAGCAGGATGGGGCGGTGGTCGCCGGCGGCGCGGATAGTCAGCGACTGCGCCAGGCGCAGGGAGCGGGTGCCGTCCACGGCCGTGCCGGGCAGCGCGGCGAGGTCCAGCGGGTGCACCAGGCTGTCGTGGATCTCGACGATCACCGGGCCGCTGGCGCTGTCCAGGCCGTCCAGCGCCTGCTGCAGGCTGATGCCGCCGGCCACCTCGCCGACGTGGCGCACCTCGGCATCGGCCGGCGGCGCCGGGAAGTGGCGTGACAGTGGGTGCGCACCCACCGGGCCGGTGGCGCCATAGGTGAAGCTGGCCTGCATTCGCGAGACCAGGGCGCCGTCTACCGTCGCCACCAGTTGGTCGGCCTGCCCGGCGGTTTCCAGCCCCACCAGCAGCCGGCCGATATCCGGGTCGATGATGATCTCGCCGATACCGGCGGAGCGGCGCAGGCCGGTTTCCCAGGCGCACAGGTTGTCGCCGCGCAGCAGCCAGCGCCATTCAGCCTGGGGTGCGGGCGGCACCAGCAGGGGCGCCAGGTCCTGGGGCAGGAACAGGTGCAGGCCGACGTCGCCCAGGTCGAAGCCGGTCGGGGGCGTCTGCGCCGGGTCGTAGAAGTCCTCCCGCACATAGGCGTCGCCGTGGCTGGCCAGGCGCGCGTCGAACATAGGGCCGGGCACCGCATCGGCTTCGGTCAGGGGCGCCACCACGCCGCCCGAGGTGGCCGCCCGCAGGAAGCCGGGGCGGCTGGTGTTGAACAGGCGCACCGGGATGTCCAGCGGGTGCAGGTCGAAGCGCAGGACGAAGCGCGCCAGCCCGGCCGGCTGGGCGCCCAGGTCGATGCGTCCCTTGGCCAGGGGCAGCACGCGGGGCAGGCGGTAGGCCGCCAGGCGCCAGAGGAAGATCGCCAGGTTGGGCAGGTTGATGTGGCGCTGGTCATCCACCGCCGGTTTGACGTCGGCGCTGTAGGCGAAGGGGTCGAAGGGCGTGCCGAGCAGCGCCAGGGTGGCCGGCGCGCGGATTGGCGCGGTGCCGCCACGGGGCACCTCGAAGCGGCTCAGCGCCGGGCTGCCATAAGGGGGCAGGCCGCCGGCGTCGGGGCGCTGGTGGTTGAGGTGCTGGGTCCAGCCGAGGTTCTCGCGCAGTTCGACGCCACGGCAGGCCCAGCCGGTGAGGTTGACCGCCAGGCGTTCGATGGCCCCCAGGGTGCCCTTGCGCCGGCGCAGGGCGATGGTGTCGGCCACGTCGGCGCGCAGGGTGCGCGGGTCGCCCTTGAGGTGGGTGGTGCCGAGCAGGTCCGCGAGATAGGGGATGACCCAGTCGTCGCAGGTGTCGATGAACAGGTCTTCGTAGAGCTGGGCGATGTGCTGGTGCAGGGCGTCGAAAGGCCCTTCCACGGCGCCGAGGTAGGCGCGCAGCTGGTTGGCCGGCGTGACCTCGGCGTCGCGGGTGCGATAGATCTCGGGCAGGCGCTCGAACAACGGGACTCGGCTCATGGGCATTCCCCTGCGGCAGGTTCGGCGACCGGGGTCAGGGTCAGGTGCGGCAAGGCCAGCTGCAGCAGCTCATGCGGGCTGCAGGGCAGTACCTGGGCCAGTGGCCGGGGCGCCGCGGGCAGCGTGGCGGCCGCGTCGAGGCCGGGGGCGAACAGGCCGAAGGCGGTGACCCGGCACCAGAGCACCCCGGCGACGTTCTGCGCCCGGCCTTCGATGCGGCTGGCGTACTCGGGCTCGCCCAGGCGCCGCGCGTGGAGGCCGAACAGGCCGCTGCGTTCGTCCGCCACGACGGCGGCCAGGCCGAGGCTGGTGCGCAGGGCGGCCTCCACGTCTTCCTGGCGATGGCGAGGATCACGGGCGTAGCTGAGGTCGAGGAAGACATGCCGTGGACGCGCCTGCTGCACCACCAGCGGGAAGCGGTCGGGCCCCCGGCAGCGCTGGGCATGGGCCAGGGTGGCCTGGACGGCGGCGAACTCGGCCTCGCGCCCGGCGGCCAGCAGCACCCGCAGGATCACCGCCGGCACGCCGGCATGCAGGTCCCACGCGGCGGCAGCGGTCACCACGCCGGGCACGCCGAGGGTCTCGCTCTCGTAGTCGCGGATGCTGACCAGCCGGCCCAGGCTCTGCACCTTGCCCGGCGCCGCCTCGCGCGCCTTGTCGCCGGGCTCGGGCTCGGCGCCGCCGGAGACGATGCCGGCCAGCGACAGCTTGTCGAAGCCGGGCGGGCGCTCGCTGGCGCTGGGCGTGGCGCCGGGCTTGATCGGACCCTGGGCGCCGACCCCGCTGCGGTAGCGGGCCACGACATTCTTCAGGCCGGAGGGCAGGCGCGCGCCCGTCTGGCCATCGCCGAACTGCACGAAGCTCTGGCCCTGCGCGTTCTCCCGCACGATGTAGACCTGCTCGTCCGCTCCGCGCCCGTAGAAGGCGTCGACCCGTTTCCAGCGGCGCCCCTCGACCCAGATTTCCAGTTCCGGGGTTTGCGGCGGCACGCCGCCGGCGGCGAGGAAGTAGGTCAGCGGCGCTTTCGGCAAGGGGAAGGTCTGCCAGAGCTGGCGCTGGTCGCCATTGCCGAGCACCGCGTCGCGCTCGCGCTTGCCCTGGGAGGCGTCGACCAGGTTGCCGAACACGCTGATTACCGGCTCGGCCTCCTCGAAGTCGGCCGGTACGAAGGGCAGGGGCGGGCGGTCGAAGCTCAAAGGCCAGGGCCGCGCGGCATCCGGTGTCGGCGTGGCGAAGCTGGCGACGCTGCTGGTGCAGACCAGTTCCAGGCTGCGCCCGTCCGGGTGCGCCAGGTACAGGCGCCGCCCGGCCAGGGCCCGCGCCTGGCTGGCGGTGCCGTAGAAGCACAGCGCATTGCTGCCATTGGCGAAGGCGCTGGCGGTGGGCGCGGACAGCGGTTTCAGCTGGAGCGTCGGGCTCGTCACTTCGTGCAGCAGGTAGTCGCGCACGTCGCAAAACGGCGAGCCGAGGCCCGTGTGCCTGATCAGCGGCTGGTTCAGCGTCAGCAGCGTGCTCGCGGCGTTGAGGTTGCCGAAGCCGAGGGTGCGGGTCTCCAGCGCGGCGATGCTGCGCACGACGCTCAGCGCCACCGGTGTGGCGACACCGTCCTTGCCGACGCGGGTCTGCACAATCAGCCGGCTACCCGGTTGCAGGTCGGCGATTTCCGCGTCCAGCGGGATCAGCGTCGAGGGCAGCGGGATGGACGCGCTGGTGTTGTAGCAGTCGTGGTCCTTCTCGATATGCCGTTCGAACCAGGTGGTCGATTCCAGCGCCCCGACTATCTCGCTGCCGCTCTTCTTGCTGGTTACCGTGCGTGGCGGTGCGTTGTGGCCGAAGTGGCGGAACGAGCGGTTGATCCGGTAGGCCGTGAGCGGCAGGACCCAGGCCTGCTGCAGGGGCGCTTCGATCTCGACCATGACGCGGCCGAGCCGGCGCGTGACCTGCTTGACCTTGACCACCTGGGGCGCCTGCTGGCTGCCCAGGGCCGTCCCGCTGCTGGTCCAGCCCGGCTCCGGCGGCTGCAGCAGCAGGCGGTCGCCGACCTTCAGGTCGAAGGCGGCGAGACTGGCGCTGTCGGTGGCGCTGCCCACGCCATGCAACTCGAACGCGGTGCTGCCGGCGGCCAGGGTTGGTGCATGGTGCCGCGGCCGGTACAGGTTGAAGCGGCCGAGGTGCGGCCAGGCGAGCAGCTCGGCGTCGGTCTCGAAATCGGCCGGGGCGGGCAGTTGCGCCAGCTCCAGCTTGACTGCGAAGCCCTGGTGGATGCTGACCGGCGCCTCGCCGCGCGCCTCGAAGGCGAGGGTGGCGCGGCCGCCGATGCCCGGCGCCAGGCGGTAGCCGGTGAGGCGCACCAGTTCGGCCACGCTCTCGCGCCAGGCGGCGGTGCGCAGGTAGGCCTCGTTGGCGTAGTGCTCCTGGTAGAAGCTGAGGATGTCGCCGAGGATGGCTGCGCCCTGCAGCAGCGCGATGCCGGGGTCGTCGGCTCCGCGGTGGGTCCAGGCGGCGAGCTCCGGGGCGGCGTCGATGCTGCGGGTCATCGCTTCCAGGAAATCGGCATAACGGCCGATGCGATAGGCGATGCGCGGCAGGCCGGGGCGGTTGTCGGCACGGCGCGGGAAGATGAAGGGGTCGGTGATCAGGGGATTGCACGCCATCATCGCCTCCCGCCCTGGATCTCGAAGCGGATCAGCCCGCGTTCGAGGTGGTCAGGGTCGTTGGCCAGCAGCACGGTTTCGTCGAAGCCCATCTCCAGCACCGCCGCGCCGGGCACGCCGGGCAAGGGCGCGGAGAAGCGCTTCATGGCGATGCTCACTACATGCCGGATGCCGGCGATGCGGTGGATGCGGCCCTCGATCATGCTGCGGTGCAGGGACTGGCCGAAGGTCCATTGGTCCGGGTGGAAGAAGCCGGGGCGGCCATCGGAAGTCCAGGCATCGGAGAATTCCTGCTCCAGCACGAAGCGCAGGTCCTCGCGCCAGTAGGCCTCGTCGGCGCAGACCACCACGCGGATCTCCAGCGGCACGTAGCGCGGCGGGCGCAGCTCGATGTCTTCGCCGATCAGCCGGACCGCCTCCAGGTGGGCGGCCACGCGCGGGCGCAGCTCGTCCCAGAGTGCATCGGAGCGCTCGTCGCCCAGGGCGGTGAAGCCGGCCGGGTCGATGGCGATGCGCACCGTGCGCCAGCTGCCGGTCCAGGCGTAGCGCGCCACCGCCCGCGAAACGCCGCCGACCTCTTCGGCGCGGCGCACGTAGTCGGCCAGGGTGACGGCGCGCAGCTGGCGCGCACGGAAGGCCTCGGGGGCGTTGCGGCGGATGCGTTCGGCCGGCTCCGGGTCGCGCCCGTCGGTGACGTCGAAGGGGTTGGTCACCGCGACCACCGCACCGTTCAGCGCACCGCTCAGGGGCCCGGCATTGACCAGTTGGTCGGCGCCTATGTTGCCGCGATGGTCGCCGCCGAGCTGGTAGCGGGCGTGCACCACGGCGCCGGTTGGCAGCAGGCGGCCATTGCCGCCGTTGCCGAAGCGCAGCTGGCTGCGCCGGTGCTCGTCGGTTTCCACCATGAAGTGGTCGCCGTTTTCCGCCGAGTCGTCGCTGTGCACCAGGCTTTCCACCTCGTCCCAGTCCTCGCGGGCGCCGCCGGGGGTTTCCACCTGCAGCCAGAGCGTCGAGCGGGCCGGCTCCTCGCCCGTGGGAGCGCCGCCCAGGCGCGGTGGCAGGTAGGCCAGCGGGCCGTCGTCGGGCAGCAGGGCCAGCACCCAGTCGCGGCCGTCGCCATGGCGGTCCAGGCGCTGGTAGTGGCGGTGGCGCAGGCCGGGGACGTCGCTCGGCAGCAGGCTGCCGGGTTCGTGGAATTGCACGCGCAGCGGCCGGCCTTCGTGCACCGGCAGCAGGTTGCCGTAGAAGATGGAAATGTCCGTCACGCTGCTGGGTGGAGGGCCGGGGCAGAAGGTGGTGAAGGCGTAGTCGAAGCGCAGCGCATCGTCCTCGCGCCAGTGCAGGCGGACCATCCAGGTGCCGGTCAGTGGGTCGAGGACGGATTCGGCGCCGCCCCGGTCCGGGTCGTCGCCGGGCAGCAGGCGCAGCAACTGCCGTTTGCCGGGGTTGCGGCCGGGCAGGGCGCCGGTCAGCGGGTTGAGCACCTCGGCGATCAGCAGCTCCCGCCACAGGCCATTGCGCACCAGGTCGCGCAGGGCATCGGCCTGCGCCTGCGAGGCGAGGCCGGCCAGGGGCACCAGGTCCGCGCTGGTGCTGCCGGCAGCCAGCGCCGGCTGCGCATCGCGCCAGGTATGCAGGCGCAGGCGATTGAGCAAGGGGTCCAGGCGCTGGCGCTGCGGCGCTTCGAGCCGGTTCTGGCGGCTGGCGAAGAACACCGCGTCGTCGCTGGGCGCAGCGTTGCCGGTCCAGGCCACCAACTCCTGGTCGTCGAGGCTGAACGGCGCCTGGCCGTCCACCAGGTCCAGCGCCAGCCAGGTGCTGGCCTGGTTGCCCTGGTGCAGGTGGTAGTCGACCAGCCGGGCGTGACGGGCCAGGGAAACGCGCTTGCGCGTGGTGGCCAGGTAGGCCTCGGCCATGACGCGGTCCTGGAAGTCGCTGAGCTCGTCGGCGGCGGCGGCGAACAGGCCGATCAGCACCTGGTCCAGGTCGGCCTCGCTGGTGCTGGCCCAGCCCGGCACGCGCTCGGCCATGGCGACCATCAGGGTGTGGCGGAAGGAGTCGTAGTCCTTGGCCAGGTAGTCGATGGCCGGGTTGGGCGCCTGCGGGCGGCCCGCTTGCGGTGGCGCGCAGTCGTTGGTGAAGCAGCCGGGGCGGAAGCGAAAGCCCATGGCGCTGAAGAAGGGGTCGATCAGGCTGGCGTTCCACACCAGTTCGAGACGGTAGGTCGAGTAGTCGCCGACCGGCTCGATGCGCAGCGCCAGGCGCGTCGCGTCGAGGCCGGCCACGGCCGTGACCTGGACCTGCCCGGCCGCGTTGCCGGCGACGATGCGCGCGCCGCCGCGCAGGCGGAACACCTGGCGCGCGCGCACCGGGTCGGTGCCGATATCGGCGAGGATGGCCGCCAGGTGCAGGCCGTTGAAGAAGTGCAGTTCGAGGTCCGCATGGCCCGGGTTCGGTCCGGCCGGCAGCGACACCAGGGCGAGCTTGAGGCCGTCGAGACCGTGGCCCTGGAGCACGTCGGCGCGATCGTCGACCAGGTCGGGAAAGACTATGGCAGCCATGGCGGGCGGGTCCTATCGGGAGTTGCGCTGGAACTTGATGACGCGCGAATCCGGGCTGCCGGCCGGGCGGTATTTCACCGTCACCTCCAGCGTCGCCGCGGCGTCGTCCCAGACCACGTCGATCAGCTCTACCGTGAGCCGGTGGCCGAGCCAGCGCGACAGGCCGTTGGTGATGCGCGCCTTGACCACGCCGCGCAGGGTTTCCGAAGCCGGCTCGAAGACCAGCTTGCGCACGCCGCCGCCGAACTCGGGCAGGAACAGGCGCTCGGCGGGGCTGGTGAGCAGCAGTTGCAGCAGTTCGTCGCGCACATGGGCGTCGTCGTTGGCCGGGGCGACGGTGCGCCCGTCGCTGCCGATGCGGAAGGGGAACGCCAGGTGCCGTCCGTTGGAGAGTGCCATGTCATATCCCTTTGGCTTTCTGTTGGGTCTGCACCACCAGGGCAGTGCCCTGGGGCGCCTGCGCCGCATTGAGGCAGAGGCCGACGCTGTTCTGCAGCAGCACCGGCACCTGGTTGATCGAGGTCTGGGTCGCGGCGGTCACCCAGCGGATGGTCAGGCAGGGCGAGGGCACGCCGCCGGGGGCGAAGGCGCAGCCGGCGATGGGGTGCAGGTCGGTCTGCAGCAGCATCGGCGCGCCGTCCACCCGCGCCAGGGTGTTGCTGGTGATCAGCTGCGCGGAGCCGCCGTGGGGGCACATCACGGTGCTGCTGGTGGTGAGGATCGGGATCATGTCGGCGGCGTCCCGAAGACCATCGCTCCGTTCACCAGGCTCACGCCGGCCGGGCCGACCTTGATGATGCCCTTGTTCAGCGAGATGGCGCCGTTGGTCAGGCTGATCTCGCAGGCACCGCAGGTGATCAGGATTTCACCGGCGGAAATGACGATCGACTTGGGGATGGCGCTGTCGCCGTGATGGATCTCCACCTTGTCGTTCTTGTCGTCGAGGATCACCTTGTGACCGTGTTCGGAGATGATCATCCGCACCTCCGGGTCGCGTGGCTTGGGCTGCTGGTCCGAGGCCCACCAGGCGCCGGACCAGATCGGCTGGTCGAGCCGGCCCGCCTCGAACTCGATCCACACCCCGGAGCCGACCTTGGGCAGCAGCACCATGCCGTAGCCGTCGCCGGCGAAGGGCGCGGCCGGCAGCGCCCAGCCGCAGGGGTGCTCGCCGAGTACGGCGGGCACCGTGGCGCGGATGCGGCATTGACCATTCGGATCGCCGACATCGGTGACGGTGCCGCGGTACTTGCCGAAGTAGCTGCCGGCGACGCGTTCGACCAGCCGCTCGACGGTGCTTTCCATCAGATCGTCCATCAGAAGATCTCCACGTTCGCCGATACCGAGAGTTGCAGGCCGCCGCCCAGGGCCTCGGCCACCGCCGCGCCGGAAACCTCGGACACCGAATTGGTCTTGGCTTCGAGTTCCTGGGTGTAGAGCGAGGGGGTGATGCGGTGCACCACCCGGGTGATCAGGTAGTCGCCGCTGTAGGGGGTGGCGCCGGCGTCCAGCCGTACCTTGCGGTAGGGGTTCAGCAGGCCGCCGTAGCAGCCGGGAATGACCTGGCTGGTCAGCCGGAAGATGTAGCCGCTACGCCGCGCCCGCGCGGTGGTGGCTGCCGTCGGGTCTTCGCCGGCGATGTCCGCCGGGGGCATCAGCCGCCGGGGCGTGAGGTCCGCCGGCAGCGCCGGCAGGGCGCGCATCAGGCCGAGGTCCGCAGCGCTGGTTTCGAACCTGGTGACGCCCTGGTCGTCGACCCGCAGCACCTGGGCGCGGCTGCGTTCGCCGCCTTCCGGGTCCTGCCTGACGCTGGCATTGGCCAGGTTGCGGCCGGCGCCGAGCAGCACCAGCGGCGGCAGGTCGGTGGCGTCCTCCGGGTCGGCGAGGAAGCAGCCGATGCTGGCGCCGGGCGTCTCCCCGGGCAGGACATAGGCATGGCGATCGTTGGCCATGGCCAGCTCGCGCAGGAACTGCAGCACGGTGCCGCGCCGGGTGGTGGTCTCGGGCGTGGACTCGGTGGCGTCGATGCGGGTGTCGCCGATCTGCGCGAAGCGACCGAACAGCTCGCGGGCGATGTCGCTGGCCTTGCGGTTCTCGAAGGTCGGCTCGGTTTCCTCGTCGCGGTTGAGGAAGGCGCTGTCGTCGCGCACCACCATGGTCGCGACGCTGCGGCCGGGCTGCGAGTCGAGGGCGGCGTCGATGCTCACCAGCGGCCCGTCGATCAGCGGGGCGAAGCGGCCGTTGCCGATATCGAGCTCGACCCGCACGCGGGAGAAGGGCTCGCTGGTCTCGCCCGGCCAGTGCAGCCAGGCGCCGTTGGCGTCCAGGCAGAGCACCATGCGCAGGCGGGCTTCCCAGAAGGCGTCCATTTCCTGGGTGACCTCGATCTCCTCGATGCGGCGCAACTGGTCTTCGCTGGCGGCGCTGTCGCCGAACCAGACGCGGAAGCGTTGCTCGGCCATGCTCAGCTCCCGGGCACCAGCAGGGTTTCACCGGGCGTCTCCACCAGGCTGCGCCCGTCCAGCGCGCTGTTGGCATCGGCGACGTGCCAGAACTGCGTGGCATCGCCCGTGCGGGCGTGGGCGAAGAGGTCGAGGCGGTCGCCGGCCTGCACCATCTGCGGCTCGCCGCGCGTGGGCGTCAGCTGGCGCAGCTTCAGGGCGACGACGGTTTCGCCGGTCGACGTGCTGGTGACCACCGTGGCGACCCTGGCATAGCGCGAGTTCTGGAGAAACATGCGGCCTCCTGCGGTTGGCTACAGGGGTATCAGTTCGACGATCTGTTCGGCGGTGTTGGCCAGGTTGGCGATGGCCTGGGCTTCCTTGGCGATGGTCGAGTACTCCAGCGCGCCCTTGGCCAGCACGTCGTCGGAGCAGTCGTCGACGGCGATGACGCTGAGGCTGATGTCCACTTCGGCGCGGGTCGGGTTGAGGATCGCGTCGTACTCCAGCTCGGAGATGCTCATGGAGTCGATGGTCACCGGCAGGACGCGCGTGAGGCCCCAGATGAACAGGATGCGCGGGTACTTCTCCCGCGGGATGGGTTGCGCTGGCGCGTCATCGCCACCACCACCCAGGGCGTCGCCAATGGCATCGAGCGCCGCGCCGATGAGGCCGGCGAGCTTCGCGCTCGGCAGCACCATCTTCTCCAGCGCGGCGAGCTGCGGGCCGATGCCGAACAGCTCGGCCAGCACCTTGCCCTCGTCGAGCATGTTGGCGGCGCTGAAGTGGGCCTTGAAGCTGATCTTCTCGAAGGTCTTCTCGCCGGCCTGGGCGGTCTCGCGCTGGGTGGCGCCGGTGGGGCGCGGCGGAATCTCCAGGGTGCGCGTCAGCGATTCGGGGTTGAACTGGAAGATCACCACATTCGGGATCGGGCCGATCAGGTCGGTGCCGTACTCGATCAGGGCGCCGCGCAGCAGGGTCATGGCCGCTCTCCCCGGAGGCTGCCGGCGATGCGCTGGGCGATGCTCGCCGCGAGCGCATGGGCGTCGGGGGAGGCGGTGCTGGCCAGCGCGCCGGCGTCGAGGCGTTCGGCGGCCGGCGCTGGCACCGGCTGGCCGGCCAGGGCCTGGGCGAGCGCCGGGCCGAGCAGGCGGGCGGCCGCTTCGGCGGTTTCCGCCGGGATGCCGCGCAGGTCGAGTTCGAGTGCATCGATATGCAGCCGCCGGTGGCGCGGCGAGGGCGCGGTCATCGTCTGGTCCTCCGGGTGGCGACCAGCTCGGCGTAGGGGCCGAACTGGTCGAGGCTGTTGGCGCGGTCCAGCTTGTCGTACTCGCGCTGCAGGGCGCGCACTATCGCCGGCATGTCCAGGCGCCGTGGCGCGCCTTCGGCGGCGCTCTGCAGGCAGGCGTTGAACACCACGCCACGGATGTGCCCGCCGGCCAGGGCGAAGCGCTGGGCGAGGAAGTCGAAGTCCAGCGCGCTGGCGTCGACCCCGGCGGGAATCACGCTGCGCCAGATGCGCAGGCGTTCCTCGGCACCCGGCAGGGGGAACTCGACGACGAAGCGCAGGCGGCGCAGGAAGGCTTCGTCCAGGTCCTTGCGGCGGTTGGTGGCGAGTATCGCCAGCCCCTTGAAGCGCTCCATGCGTTCCAGCAGGTAGCTGATTTCCAGGTTGGCGTAGCGGTCGTGGGCGTCCTTGACCTCGGTGCGCTTGCCGAACAGGGCATCGGCCTCGTCGAAGAACAGGATCAGGTCGGCCGAGTCGGCGGCATCGAACAGCCGGCGCAGGTTCTTCTCGGTCTCGCCGATGTATTTGTTGACCACCTGGGACAGGTCGATGCGGTAGAGCGGCAGGCCCAGTTCGGCGGCCATGGCTTCGGCGGCCATGGTCTTGCCGGTGCCCGGCGGCCCGGCGAAGAGGGCGCTGAGGCCGCCTTCGCTCCAGGCGCGCGCGGTGCCCCAGTCGTAGTGCACGCGGGTGAGGTTGTGCATGGCCGCGACCAGTTCGTCGATCTGCGCGGCCTGGGCCGGCGGCAGCATCAGTTCGGCCCGGCCGAAGCGTGGCGTGACGGGCTGGGCCAGGGCGCCGAGGTCGAGGTCGGCGCGCGCGGCGGCAAACAGCTCGGCGGCGCTGGGGGCCCGGCCCAGGGCCGCGAGTTCGGCGGCGACCCGGGCGATGGCCGAATGTTCGTAGCGGAAGCGCCGCGCCAGTTCCGGCAGCAGCGGGGCCAGTTCGGGCTCCGGCAGGTGCCGGTGCCAGCAGGCGAGCCGCTGGGCGTGGTCCGGCGGCGGCACCTCCAGCGCCGGCAGGGTCTCGCCGAGGCCGCGCAGGCCGCCGCGCTCGTGGACGCCGATGAAGAGCAGCAGTGGCAGGCCGGGCAGCGGCGGGGTGTCCAGGCCGCCGTCATGGGCTGTGGGGTCGGCCAGAACCTTGGCCGGCAGGTATAGCGCACAGCCGCGCAGCCAGGCGGCGCAGAGCACCTGGGCCAGTTGGTCGCGGGGCAGGGCGGTGCTGGGCCGCAGCGTCTCCACCCCGGCCAGGGCGGCGCAGGCCGCGGCGGTTTCCGCCAGGGGCGCGCCGGGTGCGCCGAGCACCGGCAGCAGCTGCAGTGCGCCCACGTCGGCCAGGGCGGCGCGGACCCGCGCGGCGGCCGGGGCCAGGTGCTCGGCCGGGGCCAGCGGCGGCACCGCCTGCAAGGCCGCCGGCAGCCCGCCGCCGGGGAACAGCAGCTCGCGGGCCACCAGTGCCGGCACGGCCAGGGCGCTGTGCCAGTCATGGGGCTGGGTGGTGGTCAGCAGGCCATGGCGCAACAGCGGGTGCGCCGGATCGAAGCAGCGCAGGAGCTCGTCCGGCTCGTCCCACAGGCGTTGCGCCAGGGCCAGGCTGGGACTGCTGCGCGACAGGTCGTTGAGGCAGCTGGCGATCACCGGCCCGGCGGCGCTGTCGATGCCCGGCAGCAGCGCCAGCGCCAGGACGAAGCGCTCCACCGGGGCCAGCTCCAGTTGCCGGGCGACCCAGCCGAAGGAGCCGCGCGGCGCGCTGGCCGTATCCGCTGGGGCGGCGGCGGCGATGCGTTCGCCGAGGTAGCGGGCGGTGACGTCTTCGGCGAAGAAGGCGCGCTTGTCGCGCTCGTAGCGCAGCAGGTCGAGGGCGGCCAGCGCGCCGTCCACCGTTGGCGGCCACGCGGCCTCCTCGCCGCCCTGCAGCCGGCGCTCGCGCCACAGCCAACAGACCTCGCGGCGCAGGCGCAGGGTGACCTGGGCCAGCCAATGGCGTGCCTGGGCATCCTCGCCGTGCACGCCGGGGAGGAAGGCCACTGGGTCGGCCAGGGCCTGGGCACTGAGCGGATTGCTCATGGCACCACCACCCTCGGGCTGGCCTTGGCCTGCTGGTTGTTCACCCGCAGGATCACCCGGTAGCTGCCGGCCGGCACCGCCGCCGCCGCGTCGGCCACCACCAGGCTCTGCTGGTCGGCGGCGGTGGTGGCCTCGTCGAACAGGTGCAGGGTCACGCCGTCCGCTTCGCGATAGAAGAGCACCATCAGGTCGTCGCTGTCGGTGCCCAGCAGGGTGCCTTGCAGGTGCAGGTCGCCGCCCACCAGTGCGGCGCTGCCCAGGGTCGGCAGCAGGCGCGCGGCGAGCAGGTTGCTGGAGCGGGTGCGGGTGGGCGACAGGCGCCGGCGCACCACCAGCGGCATTTCCCCGGCGGAGAGGGTGGTGCCGGAGGCGATGGGGCTGCCGGCGCTGCCTTCGGCGATCACCACCAGCCGCTGCGGCTGGCGCTCGACCACGCTGAGCTGGACGTTGCCCAGCATGACCTCCAGGTTGCTCGGGTTGAGGTCTTCGCCATGGAGCGTGAAGGTGGCGCCGGCCTCGAAGCGGGCGGGCTCGACCCGGTCCAGGCGCGAGCCCATCGACGGGATCACGGCCACCTGCACGCCTTCGCGGCCGATCAGGGTCTCGGGCGTGGTGCTGTAGTCCACGCCCACCAGCAGCGCGCCGCGCGGCAGGCTGGCCGGCACTATCATCACCGGCCGCACCTGGAAGGCCACCGAAAGCCGGTAGCGCTCCTCGGCGCCCTGCATGGTCTTGGCCAGGAGGTCGGCGCCGGATTCGTCGAAGCTCAGCTTGAGCGGCTCCGGGTTGTGCTCCAGGGCC
>RCUR01000430.1_pt1 | contig 14954 bp, 34 predicted proteins | sample 2166151 | NCBI WGS metagenome assembly RCUR01 (sample SAMN09932785, study PRJNA488358) | compost metagenome | isolation source: compost soil in an enriched community | place: Germany: Experimental Botanical Garden
CGCCTGGAGCTTCCAAGCTTCGCCGGCCAGCCAGGCGAGCACTCGACCTTCCACGTTTGACAAATCCGCTACCACTAGCTTTTTGCCCGGCGGCGCGATGATCAGCCCTCGGATCGCGCTGCTGCACGCTTCCATAACCGTTGTCATACCAAGTCCTCACAATCCGCTTTGAGCGCCTCGATCCACAATTCAATCTCAGCGTTTTTGATAGTAGGCCTCGGGCAATTTTGCAGCTGAATTAAGCGCCCCGCCCATCGGCCGGTTCGGCCTGCCCCGCAAAAAGCTGCCGTGCCACGGATGCGGCCATCTTTACTGCTGCCATTGATCGCGCGCTTATACTTTGACGTACTCGTTTTTGATGCCTGAAGCCGAACCGCCAGTAGTTCGCGCAACTCAACCGGCAAATCGGGGTCGTCGATGCGGCGCTCCAAGGTGCTGATCTGCAGATCGGGAAGCCCTACGCCGTAAGCCTCTAGGATGTGTTCCAGCATCTTGTCACGCTGGTTGGCGCTGGTCACAGCGCCATCGGTCAAACGCACTGCATCAGCGGCGTGGATCTTCTGAGCACGATCTGAAGCGCGAATGGCGGCGTGCGCCAGGTCAAGATCCATCAGCACGCCGCGTTCGTTGATCTTCTGGTCGAGGTGCCACAACTCAAGCTCCGCGCCGCGGTAGTTCCAACGCGGCAGCTTCTTGTAGATCTCGCGCATCGCCTCGATGTCTAGCCCCCCGTAATCTCGGAATCTCTGCCATTCCACCGGGTGGGTATCCCGCGTCGCACGACGAATCTTCCGCCCCTTGGGCTGAGGCTTGCAAAAAAGACTGATCCATGTCTTACCTTCTTTATCCTTCGCTTTGTCGGTGGCGACGCCAAGGATGGCGCAGAGAGTTCCGAGAGCACCTGGAAGGGAATGGGACATGGCGCACACCATAGTGTCAAAAACTCGGTCGACTGGGATGTCGATTCCGGTGGCGTGTCGGATGACATTCCGATCAAACGCCGAATTGTGGATAACCACTTCATAACTTTCATCCTCAAGCAAAGCGAGCAAGTCGCTGATGTCTTCATCCCCATCGCGAATCTCGACAGGCGCATCGCCGACCGCCCACTGCCACATGATGATCTCGGCGCCTTCTGCATAACGATGCGTCCCGTTATTGATCGGCGTTTCGCAAAAGGTTTCCGTGTCGAGGAAGATGCATTTATCGAGGTTCATCAGAGCAGTTCCAGCGGGAGTTCTACTTCGTCGCCAAGTTGCGAAGCTACGATAGCCCGACAAACGGCTTCCGCAGGCGTCAGACCTTCGCCTAAGTGGTTGCCTGCGTGCGCCCACCAGTAACCGTCGCGCGGGCTACAAAGCGTCGTGATCCAATTATCTAGCAGCTTGAAAGTCACGCCCCCTTGGACAGTTGGGCTGTACGGATGCCCTCCGTCTGTCACGACGTACCAAGTTCCGAAAGGAATGCCGAAGCCGCCATCGCGCACTAAGCGTACTGTCTTACGCGTAGCCCTGGCCGTAGCCCAATCCAAGCGAGCGTTTGTTAGTTCTGCCGTTTTCATGCCTGCGGCTCCTTTGCTTGGAGTTCGACGACAGCGGCTTCCAGCTTCGCCAAGCGTTGTTTAGTCTTGCCTGCCGGCTTTTCGCGTTCCGCTTTCAGTTGCTGTTCTAGGCGCATAAGCTCGCCCTCGCGTGAGTAGTAGCGTTCACTGGCGCGACGGTAATCCTGTTCGGCCTTCGTTCGAACATTCATCAGGAACTTGACGAAGTTGTAAGCGATCTCCGCGTCCGTGTTGCCGACCGGCAAAAGGCCTTCCTCGTCGTGCATCTTGCGGACCAGTTTGTCGACGTGTGTCCAGGTTATTTGCTCTGACATTTCTTCTTTCTCCTGAATTCTGGTAGCGGTCCGCCGCCGATCTCGTAAATCTTTTCCCAAGTCGGCCAGTTCAAAGTCAGGTCGCCGCGCGGTTCGGGGATCGGATGAATGCGCGGGCGCCCCGGATGTTTCGAGTTCATTTCAACGAATATCCCGCGGTGCTCTGCGGCCTTCTTGAGATTTTGCCCTCTGGCGTATCCGATTACTCGAGCAGCGTAGTTCCAACTTCGCCCCTCCTTCGCCATGCGCTCTAAGGCCTCACGTAAGTTCTCCCCGGTGTCCTTCAGGTACCCAAGGGCACGCGCTGAGGGTTCGAAAGGGTCTTTGCCAGGTGTGTGCGAAAGCAGATGACAAAAGCTGTCCGGCCTATACCCGATTGCCCTGGCTGTATCGAATCGGGTATATCCTTTGTAGGCAAATTCCCGGATAAGCTGCCAGAATTCCTTGCCAAACTTCTCCTCGACTTGTCGCTTCGTGGTCACCGCACGTCCTCCGAATCCGCCCACTTGATAATCGCGCCGGCCAGGAGCGATATGCTGACCGAGAAAAGTACAACGCCGATAGAGAAATACCAGATCATTCGCTTGCTCCCGATTCGGTGGGCTTGGCCAGTTCGATGCACCAAACTCTGATATAGTCGATGCAGGCGTAGACGCCGGCAGTGTTCTCGCAGCCGGACAGTTCTTTGAATTCATCAGGCAGCGAAACAATGGAAGCGACCAGCTCCGCATTCCGCCGCTCGGCGTCCGCAAGGCGCCGTCTGTAATCACTCAAGGAAAAGTCTGCGTCGTCTTTCCAGCGCCTTTCTTTAGCCAGCTCTTCCCGCAAAGCAGCCAGCTCTGCTTCGTATTCAAATGCGTTTTTCATGTCTGCTTCTCCTGCCGTGCGCGATACGCCTTGTTCCAGCCGTCCGTCCAGCGCTTGCAGGAGAAGGAACATTTCTCTGCGTCGAAGGGGTTTTCCTTACGATCCATGCCGCTCAGGAAAGCCGCGTAACCTTGTTCAAACGCTGTCATTGCGCACCTCGAATTGAATTGGGCAGTACGGGGAATTGTAGTCCTCGCCATACAGGTAGACGGACTGGCCCTGCGCAGCGCGCCACGGGTGAACCCACTGGACGTAACCGTTAAGAACGATCGTGGTTAACATTCGACACCTCCGCAGGAAGGCTGAACATATCGCCGGTGAGAGGATCGACGATGAAGCCGGATACGACGCTGACACAGAACCCTACCCAGTACCAAGGCGTGGTGTGCGAGTCGAGTTCGGTTGTCTTGCCATCCTCGTACTTGACCTGGTAGGTCTGCCCGTCGAAGAACCCGGCCGCTGCATCCAGTTTGATGTTGTCGGGCGTAGTGCCGGTGCGCACACTCTTGCCGTCTTCGTCCGTGATGCTGTAGCGCTGGCCGGAGGGCTCAGACAGCACGCTCACATCGGTAATGCGGTCGTTCATGATGGTCGAGCAGCCGGTAAGGCTGATGAGCAGTGCAGCGGCGATAAGGGTTTTCATGGTTATTCTTCCTCGTCTTTATCATGTGGCGCACCGAGCGCCTGATTGCGGCTTTTAGAAACGATAGCCTTCGTACCGATATCGAAAACGTGGAACCACTGAAACCTGTAGCGATCCTTATTCATGAGCGCTTCGCCGTATGCTTCAGCCTCTACCGCGGAGCCAAAGCTATCCACTAGGTCGTGTGCGCCGCCTTTCGCGTAGTACGTTTCGCCGGCGAACAGAATGAACCTTGACATTTCCTTTCTCCCTACTTGATGAACGGATAACGCGATTTGTAGAACTTTGCTGCGTAGAGCGCGGCGGCGGGTTTGTAGCCCTTGGCGCGGAGCTTCTTGTAGCACTGGATGCTGAATTCGATGTTCATTTGGCTCGCTCCGGTAGGCCCGGCGAACCGGGCGGATAAGCTTAAGGAAGAATGGCTACACATTCGCCGGTTTGGATGAAGTGGGCGCGCTGCAGGAAAGCCAGAGTGTGATCCCACTTACCATCGAGATATTCCTGCGCATTTTCTTCCATATCCTTGAAGTAGCGCGCTTCGTCGTTAACCCGGTACTCGCCATTCTTGACAGCGGCGATGCAAGCCAAAGCGTTGTCGTGATACCACTGGCGGGCGGCCTGAATCGATTCGTTTGTAAGAGCTACCATTTCCCGTTACTCCCTGCGTTTGTTTTCGTTAAAGCAAATGTACAACGCATTACTTGTATTGTCTTGCGTATCCCGACGAACGGTCAACAAAAAGCCCGACGAGAGCCGGGCCTTCTGGTGTTGCTTTAGAGCGGCTTTGCGTTATCAGAAAGCTCTTTCTCCAGAGCTTGGATCTTTTGAAGCTGCTCAAGGTTTGTAACGTGAAGCTGCGCCAAAGCTTCTAGGAGCTCTTCTTTTGGGTATGTCCGGTAGAAGACTCGAAAGTCCTCTACCGTAGAAGGATACGGCCGGCTCATGCCAGGTCGTCCGCATCGGCGCCGTCCGCGATCTCTTCGAAGTCGCTAGCGTCAGCCGAGGTGCCGCCGCCGGAGAACGCTTCGCCGTCCTTGACGAACTGGATGCCTTGGAGCTGGGCGTTGACCTTCTTGCCATACTGGTTGTCCTGCGCCCATACGTCGATGATCACGTTGACGTAGCAGCCTGAGTACGGCTTGCCATCGGCGGCGACCAGGGGGCTGCGATCGCGGTCTACAACAGTAGGGCGAACGGTGTTGTTGGCGTTGAAGAACAGGTTTCCTTCGTAGCCGACGTATGAAGCTTTGCTGTCGCCATCATGAATCAACAAGTTGTCGCCGGCTTTCAGCTCTTTACCGATCTGCGCCCACTTGGCGCCCCACTTGGCTTTGCCGACTTCTTCGATCACAGCTTTCAGAGCGGCGATGCCAGGGTGATCGGTTGGGAAGATGAACGCCGCGGCGAACTTGCCGTCCTTGTTGGCTTCGAAGATGTCCGGGAATGCGATACGGGCGTTAGCGAAAGTGTGTTTCATGCGGTGAATCTCCAGTCTATTTTGAGGGTTCTATTTCTGTTGGTTACACAAGGTCGTCGAAATTATCTTCGGCAACTGGTTGTTCTACTTCCGCCGGCAGCTCTTCGAACTGCTCTGCAATCGCCATGCTCAACGCAGGACGCTTGTCGCTGGCCGGTGCTACGGATGGCTTGCCATCACTACGGCCAATCAACGGCTGCAGCTTGTTCCACTTGCGTGGGTTGGCTTCCTTCAAGACCTTCTCAGCCGTTGTGGGACTGATCAGCTTGAAGTCGTACATTTGGTCGACCTTCAAGCGCATCGCCTTCAGCGCGGCTTCGGCTTCCTCCTCGCTGGTCCAGCTACGCGCACCCTGGCGACCTTCGACCAGCTTATATCGAGTATCGGTGAACTTACCGGCCAGTAGTCTCCGCTCAACTTCAGCGCGTACCGCTTTGGCAAAGCCTTCGATCATGTCGGCCGCGTCCATCAGCGTCGCCAATCGCTCATCTGATGCGTCCGGCAACTTGGCTTCAGCTGCTTCGAGACTCGGACGAATGTTCGGCTTCTTGACGGTGAAATGCGTTGCGTATTCAGATCCTTGATAAGACTCGTGAAGGGTTACAGCCGCTGGTTTCACCCCGAACGATTGCGCCAACAGCTTTTCAGCTTGTGGCATCTCCACCTTGACGAAGCCTTTGTCCAGGTCTACGAAATCGGAGCAAATTACCTCGAGCGTGTAATCGGTTCGCTCTTGGCACTGGTCGGGCGGCACTTTGCAGAACTTGCACTGCTTAGCGCCAGGTACCGCTGTAAGACCTTCCGGGCCTGCCAGGATCTTCTTAGCGGTCTGCCGGATAACCTCGATGCGCTCGTTCATTTCGGCGACCGACAGCTTCCATACGTCGAAGTGGTTTAAGCGCGGCTGCAGAATGTGCAGCTCCACTTCCTCGATCTCACCAAGCGCGTCGAAGTCTGCGACCGCCGAAGCGCCGTAGATCAGCAACTGCTCATTGCCTTCTGCGAAGACCTGGACGCCGCGCCCGTACTTCAAATCCGCGATGACAGCCGTCTTGCCTTTGATGATCACCGTGTCGCTCGTACCGGTAGCGCCAGGCTCGCCGGTGATGAACTCAATCGACAGCGTTTGTTCAGGGTATATCGTCGCGCCTTCGGCCAGGGAGTGGATAACGTCCAGGGTCTTCTGGATCTCGTGCACCATGTCACGGCCTACAGGCCACTGGCCGGAGGTATGGAACTCCGTCTTGCCGTCCTTAACCTGAATCCGCGTACCGATGAAGTGAGCGGCTTCGACTTGCTTCTCGAGGCACTGCTCGAGCAGGAAGTGCGCTGCAGTGCCCTCGTCGGATGCTTCGTTCGGCATGTCAGGGATATCCTTCTCGCGCCAGATCTTGGCGTTACACAGGAGCGCGGCTGGCGCCCCTGATGGTGAGAAAAAGGCGTGTGCCATGACTCAGCCCTCAAGCGCTTGAAGATCGGCGTAAACGGCTTCCAGCTTCGCCTGGTCGTTAACGGTGCTGAAGTCGTCTTCTTTGTCCAGCAGCACTTTGAGGTTGGCGATACCGTGCTTGGCGTTCAGCGCCTTGATCGCGTCACGCTGCGTCGGGGCCAGTTTGAGCACCAATGCGCGGACGGTTTCGTATGGAACGGCGTCGGCCTTTTCTTCTTTCACCAGCTCTTCGATTGGCGTGCTCAAGTCACGAGTATCGATTTCGCTCATCGAAATTTCTTCTTTTTTCACCTTCTCGGCTTTCTCAACCTTCGTTTCTTTCACCGGAGTACGGCCGGCCAGGGAAAGGGTCAGCAGCTTGACGGCTTCGGTGTTAGCAAGCAGCGCTTCAGTATGGGCTTGGATCAGGGCTTCAATGGACATGTTGCGAGTTCCTTTTTGGTTAAGGTGTGCCGCAGATGGTAGAGAGCGGCACAAGGTATGTCAAGTGGTTTAGTTGCTAATACTTGTAGCTTTATCTGCATCGCGCTTTTGGTGTTCGATCCACCAAAGCTGCGTATCCAAAGGCAGCGCGGCGATTTGCGAAGGATCTAAGCGCTTCATCAGATCGCAAAGCATTTCAGCTACGTCGCTGTTGTGCCGGAAGTCTGCACGAGCTGAGGCCCTTACTGCGTCCGCTGAATCTCTTGAGTCATAACACGGCATTTCTGTCTCCTTTCACGTTATGGATGCAGTACCAACCGTTCGAGGGGCTGGAACTTCCTTTGCGGTGTGTGCCGTTGTCGAACGGGAAGCCCGAGCACTGGCAGCCGTACTTTTTGTGCTCTGTCTTGAGCCTATACACGTCTACCCGGAACGTGCCGCCGCAGTCGCAATGCACGATCGGCTCTATTCCTTTTGCTCGTGCTTCCCGGCATGCCTTGCACTTGCAGGCGTTGCGCATGTTCTCAGGTAGCTGCGTAAACGTTCTGCGGCCTGCACAGCGCCGGCAGCGGCACGGATAGCGATTCACTTCAGCCGGCCGCACTGCACGTAGTGAAGAACCTGGCGCACAAGCTCTCTGTCGACTCCAAGGCCAGCTAAAGGCTCGTGCTGAGACATAAGTTCGGCGCACCGCTCACGCAGGAGGCGCAACTCAACACGAACTGAGGCGGCTTCAGACTCCGCGCGGGCAAGTTTTGTTTCGGTCTGCCGATGCATGTAGTTGCTGAAGTCATTGATACCGGGATTGCTCAGTACGCGCAGTGCCGCATTAGCGTCTAGGAGCAGCGCCAGGGCGCTACGGGTCGGACTTACCGGGGCACCGGGCGTTGGCACTTTGGTAAAGTCGTGGATCTCTTCAATCAAATTGCGGTAGGTATCAGACATCATCCTTCTCCTTTATCAGTTCAGTACGCAGGATGTGAACATCGCGCGGCGCGGTGAAATTGAGCTTTGCATGGCCTTTGGCGAGGTCCACAACCTGGACGCTTACGCCCTCGGCAATTTGCATGGAGTCGCGGAACCGGACGCGTTCAACCTGTAGGGCGGACAGCAAACGGAATTTGCAGAAGCCGCCAGTCACATCGAGGATCTCGACGTATTCTGTTTTGTCGCCGATCAGAAGGCGAACGGACTGGCCGGCTTTACGGGTCAACACGAGATTGGTCATTTTTCACTCCGTACGAAAAAGTGCCAGATCATCAGAACGAAACAAACCGTGCCGATCAGGTAGCTAGAAACGTTGGATACCGAGTTCCAGAGCGTCGGATTGTCGTAGTGCTTTACCGTCGACATCCAGATCATGCCGAACACCCAATACTTTTCGAACTTAGTCATACGTCTTCCTCGACGATTTCGAATTTGCGGTAACCGAGTTCTTCGAGCTGCGCGGCCACTTTGGCTGCTTCGGTATTGTTAAGAGGGGCGCCAGTGCGATAGGTAAGCCGGCACAGGTCTAGCGCGAACTGGCTTAGCACTGGAATGCGTTTTTCTTCTTGGTCGTTCATTTCGCAATCACCCTTTCAATTATCAAATCGACTTCGAACACACTGGACTGCATGTCCATGCGTCGCTCAGGTACACGTTTCGTTCCCGCAATCAAATCCTTTTCGTTAAGCGCATAACCGGCCTGCGTGATCCAGTGTCCGGGGCGCCACGGCGCTAGGTCTGATACTGGCGGCTGAAGCATGGCGCACCTCCTAGGAGAAATAGAACGCGATGAGCATCAAGGCAACAATGGTCAGGAACATGAAGTCGGCGTCGTCCATGCTAGGTCTCGCTCTTCGGCAGGACATTGCTGATCAAGATGCGGAGATCTATAGCGCGACTACATGGGCCGCCTTCTAGCCATCCTAGAGGGCTCTGCGGACCAACCGGGTAGAAGTGAAAGAACTGTCCGAGCTTCTCGCACGCTTCCAGCGACTCGGCCAGGGTCAGTAACGCTTCAGCCTGTGCACGGGTGATCATTTCATCTCTCCTATGGTCAGCCCTATTCCGGCTTTGGCGGCGTGGCGAACCAGCTGGTCCAAGGTTTGCTTTTCCGGTACGTCTAATCCGATCTTGCGTTTAAGTATCTCTACGATCTGCTGGCGTAGCCTGCGGGCCTGCATATCACCAGTGCTGGTGCTTAGCCGAGTTGGCATGGTTGCTCTCCGTTCTGTGCTGAAGCGTAAATGACACAAGAGATCCAGAAGACTATCGAGGTCAGCAAACCAATGCCGAAGGCCCATTCTTCCAAACCTGTAGGCCGCGGCACTGTCAGACTAGCGGCCAAAGCGAACAGGCAAGTCAGCGATATGGCGAAAGGATTTTCTCTTAGTGGATTCTTCACGGCTTGCGTACTCCTAGCAGTTGTTCGGGGACGACGCGCATTGTGGTAGGCCCTACGGCCACGTCGTAGCTCTTCTGGCCGACCTTCACGACACGCGCCAGGCACTTGTGGTACTCGCTCTGCGTGTCGTTAATGCGAACGGTCTGATTGGGTTTGAAGCGGTTCACGACTTGGTTTCTCCGTAATAGATCCGAGAGCCGTCATCGTCAAAATCATGGCTTTCTGATGCAAGGCCTAGCGCGTATTGGAAAGCATCCGCAATCCGGTCGATGTCTTCTTGCGCTACGCCGGCGGCTTTCATTTGCTTTACGAACCGGCGCACTTGGTAACGAATTTGGCCTATTGCTTGGCGATCCTTCATCACGTATTGGCTGTATGGCATACCCTTCTCCTACTGCGGTTCACGGGGCTTATACCGGTACCGATGCCAACCATCCGTTAATTCGATTTCATCATAACTGGGGCGGCGGCTGGCGAAGCCTAATTCAACTGCTAAAGCATGCAACTCGTGGTCGATCTTGATGTTGTCCATCCCGATCCAATCCGCATCAGCGTTGCGCTTGTTAGCTTGCTTTGGCGTCAAGTCCATAAGGCTAACGCTACTCAGCTTTGCCATCCGGCGATTGTTCGTCTTGCGGTTACGCAAGAGGGCAACCATGGCGTCTATCTGTTTTTCGGTTGACATCTATCCGGCTCCTCGAGAAAGGCTCCTCTCGGAGCCCTCCGGCTCTACTTCATGCTTTTCAGAATGGAGGCGCAAACTGCGCAGTTCTTACCTTTGAGGCTGGCTTGCCATTTTGCGATCTTCTCGTTTGCTTCCTTGATCGCTTCCTCTTTCACTGAAGCTTCTACCATGATCGTTTTGGTGCGGTTCAGTGTGCAGCCGCAGGTATCGCAAGAGATTTTGGCTTTAGCTTTCAGTGCGTTCATGTTCGTTGCTCCAGGCTGTTTGCGTTGTGTGAAGCAACTATACAACCATTTACTTGTATTGTCTTGCGCTACCGACGAACGGTCATTTCTTCCGATCTCCTCGGCTGGTATTGATCAAAGGCTTCTGGCCGTCCTTCAACGGCCAGGGTGATTCGGTATGGCAATCCGGGCAGTGGATAATGCGTAGGCTGCTCATGCGTATCACGTCCGGGTTACCGCACTTTGGGCATTGGAGGGTCATTTTGGCCGCTCTTCCAATGTCTGTTTCCACTGCTCTTGCTTAGCCACAACGTCGGTCTGCAACCAACGGCCGTCTGGAGTTCTGTCAATCCAGCCGTTAGACATTTTGCTCGGTTTGCGTTCGAACCAAACCCAGTAATGATCCCTGTGATCCCCCGGTTCGTCCTGGGCCATCCATTGAGCCCACTCGGGTGCGTCTTTCCATTCTGGCTTCTCGTTCACGCTATAAATCCTCCAGGCATGGTTTTCACAACACGTTGCGCTACCTGGTCGTGCATCTGACCTTTGGCGCAGTCGCTGGTGTTGACTTTGGACATCTTGGGTTTCTTAGGCTTGGGCATCGGGGTTACCTACCTTGAATTTTTAGCATGCACTCCACTTCTACGTTAGAAGCCTTCAGCACTTCGCTCAAAGCTTTCAGACCGCGCGCCGTTTCTAGCTGCGATTCGGCGTTCTTGCCAAGTGCTGAAGCGATGGCCGTGATAGCGTCTACGGCTTTGGCGTCCCACTGGACACCCACGAAAGTGCTGTTGCTAACCGAGGTACCGGCCAGTTCGGCTTTAGCTGCTGCAACTGCTGCGTCGATCAGCTTTTCGTTTGCGGTTTTCTTTTTCATGGTGGATCTCCGATTGGTGGGTGTGTAGCTAGATTACAAGCACTCGCTTGATGTGTCTAGCTGTCTGTTACAAATTTTCTTAGCTTGTCTTCAAGCTTAATCAATCGTACGATGTGCCGACTTACTAAACACCACTGAGGTTTTGAAATGGCAACTCGTCGAAAAGTAGAATCCAAGTTCCGTGACAGCAGCATCCTTCGCGCCATCGCCCATACCGCTGTGCGCCTCGCCTTTAAAGGCGTTAAGCCAGAAGAGGCTGCGCAGGCGATCCGCTCCGAGGCTGCGAAGATCGGTATCTCCACCCTGGACGAAGCCGAGAAGGTCTTCGGCGCCAATATCTCCGCCGGTGAAATCGACGACGCTCGGCTTACAGGGTTGATCGAAGAGGCCCTGGCTAAGAACGCCTCCGGCAAACTCCTGAACACCCTCTACGCGGCCAAGGCGTACAACGGCCTGCTGCGCGCCCTCCTTATAGAAGGTAGCTTCTCAGAGATCGGCAAGCGCGTTGGTGTGTCCACTCAGGCTGTACAGCAATGGGCTGATCAAGGTTACGTTCCGCTTAACCGCATTCCTGAGTTCGAATCGCTGTATGGCATCCCGCGCGTTGAACTGATGAACCCGAAGTATGCTGCTGCCCTCGCTGAGCCTAACTTCTCGTCCGACGTATAAGCCGTGGGAGCCGCGAAGATGGCTACAAAATTTGCAGGCCTGCAGGCGCCTGCCGCCTTGCGGGAGTTAAAAGGGTGGCTGGTGTGGCGTTGGGTACGGCGCCCCGGTCGGCCGAAAGCTTTGAAGATGCCTTATTACGTCTCAGGCCCGGTTCGCAAGCACACCCACGGATCCGCCGAAGACCGCGCGCTACTGGTTACTTTCGAAGAGGCTAAGCGCGCTGCTGATCAGCACGACTTCGCTGGCGTAGGCCTGGCGCTGATGCCGGAGTTCGGTGTTACCGCTTTGGACTTCGACAACTGCGTCAAGGACGGCGAGATCGATCCCCGCGTTGAACGCCTGACCGTGGGCACCTACGCCGAGCTAAGCCCGTCGGGAACCGGTGTGCGCGCCTTCATGCTGGGCGAATCGCCGGACAGCAAAGACAGTTCGCCGGCAGACAACTCGTTCGGCTTCGAGACGTTCCATGGCAAAGGCTTCGTGACCTTCACAGGGAACGTGACCGAGACGACCCAGTTAACCGGCGACGAGAACACCGTCGCGCCGCTCACGGCTGAAGTGAAGGCGTTCTGCAATACCCGCTTTACTCGTCTGTCCAAGGTTCGCGCTGAATGTGTGGGCGCCGGTAAGCCTACCTTCGGCATGTCACCTGAGCAGATAACCGACCTATTAAAGAAACTGCCGGATGATCTGAGCTACGACGATTGGCGGAACGTCGGTATGGCTGTCCACCACGAGACGGAAGGCGAGGGATTCGACATATGGGACGAATGGTCGTCCAAGTCGCCGAAATACACGTCAACCGAGTACAGCATGGAGCGTTGGGTGTCGTTCGGGCGCAACAGCTCGGCGGAATACACGACCATGGGTTCCATCCTGTTGATGATCCGGGAAGCCGGCGGTGAAACCGGATTGGAGACGGCATCGGCTGACGAATTCGAAGTCCTCCCCGAGCCGAAGGGCGGCAAGTTCAACATCCGTTCGCAGTCCGAGTTCACTAGCAGCTTCAAGAAGATCCCCTGGCTGATAAAGAACTTCCTCCCTAAAGCGACTCTCGGCGTTATCTACGGCGAATCAGGCTCAGGCAAATCCTTCTTGGCCTACGACCTTTGCGCGGCGATCTCTCGAGGCTTGGATACGTGGTGCGGCAAGCGGGTAACCCAAGGTCGAGTGCTTATTGTGGTCGCTGAGGGCGCTCAGGGCTTCCGCCAGCGGATCGATGCCTACTGCCATCAGCAGTGTGTGAAGCCTGGTGATTTCCAGGTCGACTACATAAGCGACTTCATCCCTAACTTGACTATCCCTGCTCACGTCACCGACCTCATAAAAGAGATCAACGATCGGGAGCCCTACGATCTGATCGTTATGGATACCTTCGCCCAGGTGATGCCTGGCGCCGATGAGAACAGCGGTAAAGACGTAGGTGCCGCGTTGGCACAGTGCAAGCGTATCAACGTCAAGACCGGCGCTATGGTCCTCCTCGTCCACCACAGCGGCAAAGACGCCGGCAAAGGTGCCCGCGGATGGTCCGGCCTTCGCGCCGCGGCTGACGTAGAGCTTGAGATCACCCGGAAGGAAAACGATCGGGCTATTAAGGTAACCAAGCTTAAGGACGGCCAGGATGGCGCCTCTATGGGCTTTAAGCTGCATACGGTGACCTTGGGAGAGGATGAGGACGGCGACGACATCACTAGCTGTATCGTGGAGTTCTGCGAAGTGTCGGCCAAGCTGAAGAACGACAAAGGGATCACCGGTAAGAACAAGCGTTTGGCGTTCGACTTGGCTCACGATTTGGTAGGCCTAAACCCTGGCGGCGAAGTGACAACGCAGGATCTGATTGCAGCGATGCTGGTAGAAATGCCGCTCGATTCAGGCGCAAGAGATCAGCGTAAATCTGTAGCGGCCAGGTCTATTACTGGCTTGGTAAAGGATGGTTTGCTCCTCGAAAACATGCCCGGTGTGCTTTCCTTGCCGCCTGAAGGGAATGCGCAATAAATGCGAATACGCAAAGATTGCTGCTACATCTGCTACAAACGCTACTTTCTGCTATTTGTAGTTGTAGCGGTAGGTGCTAAGTGTTCTGCTACAACTACTACATCACCCCCTTTAGGGGTGTAGTAGTGTAGCAATGTAGCAACCGGGGTTTTTGTAGCTTTTTGCGGATTTGAAGGAAAGGAGTAAACCCGCAAGAATTGCGCGTAATGCAGATAACGACCCCCTGGCCGAGACGCCTTCCACTGGTTCGCGGTTTACGGGTACGCTGATCACCGAAGCCGGAATACCGGCGTCGCCTCACCACATGGAGCGGAACCCATGGCATGTTCCGGATGCGCTCGACGTCGGGCGAAACTCAAAAAACTATTGGACTTAGCCAATGAACGATTCGAAGAACTCAAGCAACGGGCTTTTGGTAATGCGAGTCCCAATGAACATCGGTCAGGAAACCGTAGACATGCTGACCAAGGATATATCTCCCCTGGCCGAATCAATGGGCTTGGAGCCGATGGTGATTGATAACGGCGGTGATGTGACGATAGCTATCGACTACACGTCGCTGCTGACCCGCCTGTGCGTCGCTGTGGAGCGATTGGCGGCGCAGGGTGAACCTCCGGCAGTACCGGAAGAGATCGCGCCTCCTGCGTTGAATGCGAGGCCGACAGGGCTGAACAGTCGGCCCAATGCGGAAGACTTACTGCGAGCCAACATGGAAAGATCCTTTCACGAACGTGAGCATGCCTCGCTCGGACGTACCTTAGGCGCCTTTAGCCATGCCGATGATCAGCCACCTCCTACCTTGCCGGAAGAAGCCACATTCCCCGTCACGGGCCCAATAGGCTCGGGACTGAATACCCGTGGCTAAGTCCAGGGTCACTATGCAGCCCACCCAAGCGCGTGAGGTCAGTACGCAGGCGGTGCAGATGCTCAACCCTGATGCATGGCGTGAGGGGCTGACCACAGCGCAGCGTGGGTACGGTGGGAAATGGCAGCGTGCACGTCTCGCCTACCTGGCTAAGCATCCGCTCTGCAGGATGTGTGAGGCTCAGGGCAAGGTGACCGTTGCCAACGTGGTAGACCACATCGTCGACCATCGAGGCGACATGAAGCTGTTCTGGGACTCGGCTAACTGGCAGCCCCTGTGCAAGCCGTGCCACGGGATCAAGACGGCAGCCGATGGAGGCATTGGCGATTACAGAAAGGGTTAGGCCCACCACCCCGGAGCCTTACAGCTCGCGGCTCTCAGCCTATTTGAAATGAGTTTGCACACCACTTAGGCCCAAGCCTCGAGCAATTCGGGGCTTTTTATTGCGTGTGAAAAGGCGCAGGAGATACGCGTTCAACCGCTCTAGATCGGGCATCCGGGGGGCGGTTCAAACC
>RCUR01000431.1_pt1 | contig 14945 bp, 13 predicted proteins | sample 2166151 | NCBI WGS metagenome assembly RCUR01 (sample SAMN09932785, study PRJNA488358) | compost metagenome | isolation source: compost soil in an enriched community | place: Germany: Experimental Botanical Garden
ACATCGCCGCCGACGTCAACAACCCGCTGTGCGGCCCCCACGGTGCCTCGGCGATTTTCGGCCCGCAAAAAGGCGCCTCGCCCGTGCAGGTCGAGCAACTGGACCGCGCCCTGGGGCACTTTGCCGACCATTGCGCGCAAGCCTTGAACAACGACGTGCGCGACGAGCCGGGCAGTGGCGCGGCGGGCGGCCTGGGGTTTGCCGCCAAGGCGTTCCTCGGTGCGCAATTTACGGCCGGGGTCGAGGTGGTTGCCGAACTGGTGGGGCTGGCCGACGCCGTTGCAGGCGCCGATCTGGTGATCACCGGTGAAGGGCGTTTCGATGCGCAAACCCTGCGCGGCAAGACGCCGTTTGGTGTGGCGCGGGTCGCCCGGGAACACGGCGTGCCGGTCATTGTCATCGCTGGCACGTTGGGCGAGGGCTATCAGGCACTGTACGAGCACGGTATCGACGCCGCGTTTGCCCTGGCAAGCGGGCCGATGACCCTGGAGCAGGCTTGTGCCGAAGCACCGCGCTTGTTGCGTGAGCGGGTGACCGATGTGGCGCGGGTTTGGCGGCTGGCCAGTCGCTGACCTTTCGAACACCCCAATCCCTGTGGGAGCGAGCTTGCTCGCGATGACGGTGTGTCAGCGACATCAATGCTGACTGACATACCGCTATCGCGAGCAAGCTCGCTCCCACAGGTTTTTTGAGTGTTGGCGGACTATTCAGGCGGATCAATCTGATCCAGCACCCGGTTCGCCGTGATCTCCGCCAGCATCACGCTGTTGGAAATCCCCAGCAGCGCATTGCGCGACCCGCCGTCCAGATGATCCACCAACTGGTGAACCATCACGTCGACTGAGGCCAGCGTTTCCACCAGGTAAACCACCAGGGTTTCGGTCGTGGCTTCTGGGTTCACGGTGAACAGTGTGCCGGGAGTACGCGGCGTGGCTTTGATATCGGCGATCGAGGGGAAGTGAAAGGCGAGGGCGCGTTCGGCGGCTTCGTTGAGTTTTTTTGAATCGGGTTCGTACGGGGAAACCGGATCGGTGTCCGGCGGGTTGGGTGTGACTTTGAACATAAGCTAGATCCTATTGTGGAGTGCCACCCCTCTTGCGACTAAACGAAAGGGGAGGCAGCTGTACGCAGGTTAGTCGACCGGGGATCTAGCAAACCGGCGCGCCCGAAGGCGCCCTGCGCACAGCTACCATCAAGTGCAAGCATGGGAATGCCTGACTGACAGAGCTTGTGCACTTCACTAGAAAACCACCGGGCGACTAAACCCGATCACTGATGAGCAGTGACACGAATCAAGTTACCGATGGCCCCCCAGGCGCACAAGCCGGCGGATTCTGGCGTAAGCGTAGGCAACGGCGCAAGGTCCTGTGGCTTTCATGAAGTAACCTTAAACACCATTAAACACGCGCTCGCGAGGTGCCGTGTTGCGCGATTTGAGATAGGGTTGTGGCCAGGAATACGCGCGACAGGAGAACGCCATGCGCTACTCAGCCTTGACCCAACGAATCGCCGGTGACGGAGCGGCGGCCTGGCAGATTCACGATCGAGCGCTGGCGCTGCGCGAGCAGGGTGTCGATGTCTTGCTGCTATCGATCGGCGACCCGGATTTCGACACCCCACAACCCATCGTCCAGGCCGCGATTGGCAGTTTGCTGGCCGGCGACACGCACTACCCGGCGGTGCGCGGCAGCCAAGGCTTGCGCGACAGCATCGCCCGCCATCATCGCCGGCGCAGCGGCCAGGCCGTGGATGCGCAGCACGTGATCGTATTCCCCGGGGCGCAGTGCGCGGTGTATTCGGTTGCGCAATGCCTGCTCGACCCGGGGGACGAAGTGCTCGTCGCCGAGCCGATGTACGTGACCTACGAAGGTGTGTTCGGTGCCTGCGGGGCGAAAGTGGTGCCGGTGCCGGTGCGCTCGCAGAACGGCTTTCGGGTCGATCCGGCCGATGTCGCGGCACTGATCACGCCGAACACCCGCGCGATGTTGCTCAACAGCCCGAACAACCCCTCCGGCGCCAGCCTGCCGCTGACGGCCTGGAAAGCGCTGGCCGCATTGTGCATTCGCCATGACCTGTGGTTGATCAGCGACGAGGTGTACAGCGAGTTGCTGTTCGAGGGCGAGCACATCAGCCCCGCGAGTTTGCCGGGCATGGCCGAACGCACGGCGACGATCAATAGCCTGTCGAAATCCCACGCCATGAGTGGCTGGCGGGTGGGTTGGGTGATCGGGCCGCACTCCCTGTGTGAACATTTGGTGAATCTGTCGTTGTGCATGCTGTTCGGCATTCCGGATTTCATCCAGAACGCCGCGCAATTGGCGCTGGATGAAAACCTGCCGCACGTGGCGCAGATGCGCGAGGAATATCGCCAGCGTCGCGACCTGGTGTGCGCCAGTTTGAATCTGTGCCCTGGCATCCAGGCGATTCGCCCCGATGGCGGCATGTTCGTGATGGTCGACGTGCGCCAGACCGGGTTGTCCGCCCAGCATTTTGCCGAGCGGCTGCTGGACGGTTATGGCGTGTCGGTGCTGGCCGGCGAAGCCTTCGGGCCCAGTGCCGCGGGGCATATTCGCATCGGTCTGGTGGTGGACCGGCCGAAGCTGGCGGACGCCTGCCGACGTATCGTGATGTGTGTGACGAATATGCTTGAAGGGCGGCGGGCCTGATTTTTTCGTCGCGGTCTTGAGCTCTTCTTCACCGTTTTGAACCCTGCGCCCCCCATCCTTCCTGCGCAGGGAATCGGCACCCACCTGTCAACTTTGACAGTATCGCTTTTTTTTTCATGAGCGTTTAATCCGCCCAAGGTCAGTTCGGCCTGCTGCGCGAAGAAGCGCCGATTCGGATGTTTGCCGCCCGCGTGGACTCTGGCTCAACACTTGTGAATATCGGCTACGTAGGTGGCAGGGAGTATTCCAGTGTTGTTTCGGATTACTCCTACATATCTGACGTAGGAAGTTTCTTAGGATTGCCGCCCCATCAGATACACGATCTGAAAAAGCACCGGCAGGTGGAGTTTTTGCCGATAGCCGACAGACTCAGGAGCGACCTTATGTACGTCAGACATTCCTTTTCATTTTCGCCGCTCGCACGCAAGCTCAAGCTTGCCACCTTTGCGCCGATGCTGTTGATCAGCCCGTGCGCGCTGGCACTTTCAACGATTGAAAATGGCGGCTCCAGAACCATCAACGAAACCACGGCGCAGGACAGTTGGTTGGTGCGAGGCGGTTCCAGTCTGACGGCCAACGGTGCCGCCACTAACCAGATTCGTGCCGAGAAGGGGTCGAAGCTTTCACTCAACGGCATGACGGCGACGGCCTTGGGTACAAGGAACGGCATTGAGCTGTCCACCAGTGAGGCGACCATTACCAATAGTCGGGTCATCAGTGATAGCACTGGATTGCGTCTGATCGCCACGGTCAACGGTGGCTCCACTGCACGGGTCAGCGCTAGCGAGATCACCGGCGGCCAGTTTGGTGCAAGCCTCAGTGCGCAATCGGAGCTGACGCTGGAGTCCGGCACCACAGTCACCGCCCGCAACGCTGAGGGCATTGGTATTCAAAGCTTCGGCGGCAACGTACAGGCGACTGACAGCACGATCGTCGGCGGGCGCAATGGTGTCAGCCTGTTCACCGCGGGCGACCTGCCAGCGAACAACGCCCTGATTCTTGACAAGACCCATGTCGAGGGCCTGAGTGGCTCGGCCATTATTGTCAACGGCCAAACCCAAACCAACACCGAGCGGGCCAATATCACGGTCACAAACGGTTCTACGTTGAAAGGGGGAAACGGCACGCTGCTGGAAGTCACCAACGGTTCTGCAGCTAATTTCAACGTCAACAACAGCCATCTGGTCGGCGATATCGTCGTGGCCGACGGCAGCAGTGCCGACGTGTTGCTCGACCAGTCTGCAACACTGACCGGGCGCCTGGAAAACGTTCAGAACCTGGCGGTCAACAACGCTGCGCGTTGGGTGATGGTCGATGATGGCAGTGTCAAAAATCTTTCGCTCGACGGCGGTGGCGTCCAGTTCGGCAACCCTGGGCAGTATTTCAATCTCTCCGTGGAAACCCTGTCGGGTACGGGGGGAACGTTCTATATGCACAACGACTTCACCACTGGGCAGGTGGATACCCTGACCGTGTCTGGCAATGCCAGTGGCAACCATCTTGTCGCCCTCGACAGCCAGGGCACTGAACCGGTAGGGGCAGGCTCCAAGGCCGTGGTGAGTATCGGCTCGGGTGACGCCACCTTTGCCTTGGCCGGTGGTGCCGTGGACCTCGGGGCGTTTTCCTACGACCTGATCAAACAAGGCGACAACGACTGGGTCCTGGACACGGCCACACGGGCTATCAGCCCTGGTACACAATCGGTCATGGCGTTGTTCAACGCGGCCCCGACGGTCTGGTACGGTGAACTCAGCACGTTGCGCACCCGCATGGGCGAGGTGCGCATGGATCAGGGCAAGGCCGGTGGCTGGATCCGTGCCTATGGCAATAAATACAACGTGAGTGACAGCGCCGGCGTGGCCTACAAGCAAACCCAGCAAGGCATTTCGTTCGGTGCCGATGCGCCGCTGCCCATGGGCGACGGGCAATGGCTGGTCGGTGTGCTGGGCGGTTACAGCCAGTCCGACCTGGACATGAGCCGTGGCACGAGCGGTGAAGTCGACAGCTACTACCTGGGCGCCTATACCACCTGGCTGGACGCGCAGAGCGGCTATTACTTCGACGGTGTCGTCAAATACAACCGGTTCCAGAACGAATCCGACGTTCGACTCAGCGACGGCAAGAAAACCAAGGGCAATTACGACACTGACGGCATCGGTGCGTCGCTGGAGTTTGGGCGAAACATCAAGCTGGCGGATGACTACTTTGTCGAGCCCTACGTTCAACTGTCCGGTGTGATGATCGATGGCGCCGATTACGACCTGGACAACGGCCTGGCCGCCAAAGGTGATCGTGTTCATTCCTTGCTGGGTAAAGTCGGTACCACGGTGGGTCGCAACTTTACCTGGGCGCAAGGTAAAACGGTCCAGCCGTACCTGCGTGCCGCGTACGTACACGAGTTTGCCAAGAATAGCGATGTCGAGGTCAATGACAACCGTTTCAGTACCGACCTGTCGGGCTCTCGTGGCGAGTTGGGCGCGGGCGTGGCCATGGCGGTGACTGACAAGGTTTCCATGCATTTGGACCTTGATTACAGCAGTGGCGACAAGATCGAACAATCGTGGGGAGCCAATATGGGAGCGCGCTATAAATGGTGACCATACGCCGGTAGTGTGGCGTGCAAAAAACTAATCCACCGGCTGGCCAATATCTGAGTGACAGTAACCAGCCGGCGATGCGAGATTGAGTTTTCATTGAACGGCCGGACTTCGGCGGCTAGTTTTTTTCCTGTGTCTGGCACTTGGCGAAGCACAACACCTGCGAGCTATGGAGGCCTATACCTCCCGAAAGCATCAGACCGTTCGGTTTACTAGCAAACCACGCGCAATGAAAAGAAAAGGTACTGAATAGCCGCTCTTGTAAAACACGGCCACTGGGGCGTCCCCATTCTGTTGGCTACTCAAGCAAGCGCCGCTGCTATGTTTGAATTTTTCGAAGGAGTCGAAATTATGGCGAAAGACTATTCATTATTGGAAGTTCTTGAAAGGATTTACCACAACCAGTTGGCCTTAGAGGCGGCTTTGATGGAGCTGACAGTCTGGGTGGAGCAGCGGGGCTCAGCTGAGATCGGAGGGAATGTTCGAGGAGCATTGGAGGCAATTGGTGATAACGCGGGCCATATAAAACAGGGATTGGCTCGACTGAAGAATCTCAACATCGACTGAAAAAAAACGCCCATTGAACGAGCCTACCTTCCTTAGGCAAATGGCCTCAGGTTGATTGCCGCAGCGTAGATGCCAGGGTGTATTTGCACTTTGAGAGTCTGCCTGGTCGATGTAACAGGTGGGTAAATCATTCAGTGGGCGTTTCGTAGTTTGGTGTTTTCCGTGGACGACAGTCGGGTTGCCTTGCCTTCCCGAGGGTGCAGTGCGCGCTGTAAATGCTGGTGCAAGCCTTGCTCGATCTGGGTGATGAAGTGATCGGCACTTGCGGAGCGAAAGTGGTGCCGGTGGCGGAACGTCTGGAGAACAGCTTTCAGGTCGCCTCGGTGGACGTGGTGGCACTGATTACCCCCCCCCCCAGACCAGTGCCATTTTGCTCAAAAGTCCGAACAATGCTTTCGGCGGCAATTTTCCGCTGAAGGTCTGGCTGGGACTGGACTGGCGTCGCTGTGAATTTGTTATGACCTGTGGCTAATCAGCGACGAGGTCTACAGCGACTTGCTATATGAGGTCCAGCAGCCCGGCGAGTTTGCCGGGAATGGCCGAGCGTATGGCGACGATCAATGACCTTTCGAAATCCCACACCATGAGCGGTTGGCGAGTGGGATGGGTGATCGGACCGAAACTTATATCCGAGCATCTGGTGAATTTGTCGTTTTCATGCTGTTCGGCATTCCGGATTTCATTCAGAACGCTGCGTAGATGGACCTGGATGAAAATCTGCCGGAAGTGGCGTTGATGCGCGAAGAGTATCGCCAGCGCCGTGATCTGGTGTGTGCGAGCTTGAACCATTATCCGGGTATCCGGGCGATTCAGCCGGTTGGTGGTATGTTCGTGATGGCCGATGTGCTTCAGATCGGGTTGTCTGCCCAGCACTTCGCGGAGCGGCTGCTGGTAGGTTGTTGCTTGTCGGTACTGGCCGGTGAGGCGTTCGGGGCGAGCGCGATGGCGCATTTCGTTCGGCTTGGTGGTGGATTAGCGGGAACTCGCGGAATAGCTGATGGCCCGGTGGGCCTGGCGGATTTGCATTGCCTTTTCTGGCCTCATCGCGTGCAGTCTCGTTCCCACATTTGATCTGTGGCGCTCACAGATCTCCTGTGGGAGCGAACCTGCTCGCGATGGTTACTTACAGGCAACAAATCTCTCAGGCTTTCCACACCTGTATGTTCACCAGATTCTCCGGCCGCTCACCCGCCAGCGCCGCCAGCAGGTTGTCCACCGCACAGCGGGCCATGGCTTCCCGTGTTTCATGAGTCGCCGAGCCCATGTGCGGCGTCGCCACCACGTTGTTCAATTGCAATAACGGCGAATCAAGGTTCAACGGTTCGCGCTCAAACACATCCAGCCCCGCCGCGCGAATCTGTCCACTGCGCAACGCCTGGACCAACGCCGCTTCATGCACGACTTTTCCTCGGGAAATGTTGATGAAGATGCTTTCCGGGCGCATCAGTGCAAATTCCTCGGCACCGATTAACCCTTCGGTTTCGGCCGTCAGTGGCAAGGTCAGGCAAATGAAATCCGCTTGTTGCAGCAGGTCGTTGAGGCTGCGGTACTGGGCATTGAAGCGTTTTTCGACCGCCGGTTTCGGCGAGTTACTGTGATAGATCACCGGCATGCCGAAGCCGAAATGCCCGCGCTGGGCCAGGGCCTCGCCGATGCGGCCCATGCCGATGATGCCCAGGGTCTTGCCGTGTACGTCACTGCCGAAATGTGCGGGGCCGATGTTGCGGGTCCACTGGCCGTCGCGAACCATGTTCGCCAATTCCACCACGCGCCGCGCAGTGGCCAGGATCAGTGCGAAACCGGTGTCGGCGGTGGTTTCGGTGAGCACGTCCGGCGTGTTGCTGAGCAGGATGCGCCGCTCGGTCAGGTAGTCGATGTCGTAGTTGTCGACGCCCACCGAAACGCTGGCGATGGCTTCAAGGTTGGGCGCCAGGTCCAGCAGTTCGGCATCGAGTTTCAGGCTGGCACCGAGCAGACCGTGGGCATGGGGCAGGGCGTCGCGCAGTTTGCCGAGACCTTCGGCATCGAGGTTGTCGATCAGCGTCACATCGGTGTGCTCATGCAGACGAGCCATGAGCAGCGGCGAGAGTTTCTTGTACAGGACGACCTGCTTTTTCATCTTCGTGATCTCAACTTCAATTCAGGAATGAGCCGTGAGGGGGCGCGCTACCGTGGGCCGCTCCCGGTCGCTGGCGCCGGGCTTGAGGAACACCGTGAGCACCACCGAAAGCATCAGCGCACCGCTCATCAACAGATAGGATGCGCCGGGCGAACCGGTGGAGCTGTTCAGGTAACCGACCAGATAAGAGCCGCCAAACGAACCGAGCGCGCCCATGCTGTTGATCAGCGCCATGGCACCGCCCGCGACGTTGGCCGGGAGGATTTCCGGGATGATCGCGAAGAACGGACCGTACGGCGCATACATGCAGGCACCGGCAATCACCAGCAGGGTGTACGACCACCAGAAGTGTTCGGCGCCCAGCGCGTAGGAGCCGTAGAAAGCAATCGAGGCAATCAGCAGCGGCGGCCAGACGAAGCGTTTGCGCTTTTGCAGTTTGTCCGAACCCCAGGACACCAGCAGCATGCCGATCACCGCCGCCAGATAAGGCAGCGCCGATAGCCAGCCGGCCTCGACCATGTCCATCTGCGCGCCGGCCTTGAGGATCGACGGCAGCCACAACACGAAACCGTAGACACCGATGCTCCAGCAGAAAAACTGCAGCGCGAGGATGATCACTTTGGGTGAGCGAAACGCTTCGGCGTAGTTTTTCACCGCTTTGATGCCGACCTGTTCGGCCGCCAGTGCGCTTTCCAGATCCTGTTTTTCCTGATCGTTGAGCCACTTGGCCTGGGACGGACGATCATCGGCCAGACGCCACCAGATGAATGCCCACAACACCGCTGGCAACCCTTCGACGATGAACATCCAGCGCCAGCTGTAATGCTGCACCAGATAGCCCGAGACCACCGACATCCACAGCATGGTCACCGGGTTGCCGAGGATCAGGAAGGTGTTGGCCCGCGAGCGTTCGGCACGGGTGAACCAGTGGCACAGGTAGATCAGCATCGCCGGCATCACCGCGGCTTCGACCACGCCGAGCATGAAGCGGATGACGATCAGCCAGTAGGCGTTGGAGACGATCCCGGTCAACGTCGCCAGGCTGCCCCAGAGGATCAGGCTGACGAAAATCAGTTTCTTCACACTGTGTTTCTGCGCGTAGATCGCGCCGGGTACCTGGAAGAAAAAGTAACCGAGGAAGAACAGCGCGCCGAGCATCGACGACAGGCCTGGTGTGATCATCAGGTCGGCGGCCATCCCGGAGGCGGCGGCAAAACCGTAGTTGGCGCGATCGAGGTACGCCAGGCTGTAGGTGATGAACACGATGGGCATGATGTACCACCAGCGGCGGGTGGCGAGCGTTGCGGTTTTCATGGGTGATGCTCCTGAGCTTGTTGTTTTTGTCGCAGCAGGTAACGGTTTAGATCTTCAGTGACTGTGCCGGCCTATTCGCGAGCAAGCCCGCTCCCACAGGGGATTTGTGTCGGACCTGGATCCAGTGTGGGAGCGGGCTTGCTCGCGAAGACGCCCTCGAATTCAATGGACATTTCGGATCTGCCGGGCAACCCCTCCATATCCCCCCGACTCTGCACCGCACGGCTGCCAATCCAGTTGGCCCGCCGCACGGCGTCGGCAAAGCTGTGGTTTTCCAGGAGTGCGCTGATCATGCCGACGGCAAACCCGTCGCCGGCGCCGACCGTGTCGACCACCGTTTCCACCGGCACGCCGGCGACGAAACCTTGATCAAGATGAGTACTGTAGTAAGCACCGTGCGGCCCCAGCTTGATCGCCACGGCTTCGGCGCCCTGGTCGAGGTAGAACGCGGCGATGTCGGCCGGGTCTTCGAAGCCGGTGAGCAGGCGACCTTCGCTCAGCCCTGGCAATACCCAATGAGCGAGGGCGGCGAGGCGGTTGGTCTCGGTGATCATCAGTCGCTCGCTGGCCCACAGGCTCGGGCGCAGGTTGGGGTCGAACGACACGCTGCGCCCGGCATCGCGCATGCGGGTCATCAATTCGAAGGACATCTGCCGTGCCGTTTCCGACAACGCCGCAGGAATGCCGGTGGCGTGCAGATGCCGGGCCTTGAGCAAGTCGGGCACGATCGAATGCGACGACAAGTGACTGGCCGCCGAGCCACGGCGAAAGTACTCGACGACAGGATCGCTGCCATCGTCGGTGCGCGACTTGAGTTGGAAACCGGTGGGGTGCGCGGGGTCGATGTCGACGTGGCGGCAATCCAGGCCTTCCTTTTCCAGCGTGTCGATCACGAATCGGCCCAGGGAATCGGCGCCGACGCGGCTCAGCCATGCCACGTTGAAACCCAGGCGCGACAGGCCGATGGCGACGTTGCTGTCGGCGCCGGCAATGCGTTTGTGGAACGCGTTGACGCTGGCCAGGTCGCCGGTCTGCTCGGCAACGAACATCGCCATGGTTTCGCCGAACGAGAGGATATCGATCTCAGACATGAGCGTTCTCCAGCGACGATTGGCCGAGGTGGGCGAGGGCGGCGACATGCTCGGTTGTCAGCTGCACCAGGTCTTCGCCTTGCAGCGGGTATTCCGCGGCTCGCATAACGCCTTGGTCCATGTGCCGCAGCAGGTGTTCCCACTGTTGCAAGTCGCTGGCGGCGGGTGGGATGGCAACCAGTTTGCCGTCGGCACGGCGCGTCACCGCTTTACAGTGCACATAACCGACGTGCCGACCGAGCAACCGCGCGGCGCTGGCGGCGGACTGATCCTGCCACTGCCAGTTGCCGATATCGAAGGTCATTTTGATCGGCAGGTTGTGTTGCTCGACTTCATTGAAGAAACGCTGGAACGGTTCGATGCGGCCACCGTGCAGGGTCTGGTCGTTCTCCACCAGCAATTGCACCGCACTTTCGCCGAGCATGCGGGCGAGGCGTTGCAGGTCGCTGTTGTCGGTGAAGTAACCCAGCGATACTTTCAGCCATTTGGCGCCGAACATTTGGGCGCGTTGCAGTGCTGTCAGCAATTCGGGATTGGGTCTGGATTGACCGGCCAGCCACAGTTCCATCGGTGATGAGTACACGCTTTCCAGGCCCTCGGCCTGAGTCGCGTCGGCCAGGTGCTCGGGGTTCTCAAAGGTCAGCAGCTCTTCGCGCCATTCGATGCGCGTGGCCCCGGCGGCGGCCAGTACTGCGATGAAACTGCCCTGGCCGCGTTGGCGCACCAGATCGGCGCCGTAGCTGGACAGGCTGATGGAAACGGCGGGTTTGTTCATTGTTTTTCTACCTCTGAAACCGGTTTCATTTTTGTTCAAAAAAATATCAGTGAGTGATGTGTTGTTCTTTCGGGCCTCATCGCGGGCAAGCCCGCTCCCACAGTGTTTTGTGTCGTACATAAATGTTGTGTACCCCAGAGACTCCTGTGGGAGCGAGCTTGCTCGCGATGGGGCCAGCCCAGTCATCTGAAAACGCCAAGGGTCGACCCCCGCACAACCAGCTGCGGCGAAAAATCCAGCGTCCGCAACGCCCCGTCATCCCCCCGCAACCGCTTGAGCAAACACTCGAACGCACTCGCGCCAATCTCGGTGGTCGGCTGGGCCAAAGCGGTGATGCCACTGCCCACCAACGGGTACCAATCCAGATCGTCGAGGGCTATCAGCCCCACGTCTTCAAACAGATTGCACTTGAGCTCACGCAAGGCATGGGTGCTGGCCAGCGCCGCGATCCCGTTCGCGCAAAACAGCGCTTTCGGACCGGGGCCTGGCGTGTCGAGGAAGTTTTTCAGGTGCGCAGTCAGTTCGCTGCCGGTCTCAATCATCGTGCCGCGCAGGGCCGGGCGCTGTGCGATCTGTGCCTTGAAACTGCTGACCCGCTCGATCCGCGAACTGGTGCCGTCAAACGGCTCTGTCACCAACAGCACGTCGCGATAGCCGCGTTCTTCAAGGTGGGCAAGGGCCATCTCGACAGCCGCCGGGTTATCCAGGCCGACCATGTCGCTCTCAAGGTGTTCGACTTTGCGGTCCACCAGCACCAGAGGCATTTCCCGGTGCAGTTCATGCAACTCGTCACGGTGATGGCCGAGGGTGTTCACGATCAGGCCTTCGATGTTGTACGAGCGCAGCAGGGCCAGGTGCTGGCGTTCCTGCTCGTCGTCGCGATCGGTGTTGCACACCACCAGGCTGTAGCCGTGTTGACGGCAGGCGGTTTCCACCCCGTGCATCACGGCAATCGAATATGGGTTGCGGATATCGGCCACCAGCATGCCGATCAGGCGGGTGCGCCCGCGTTTCAGGCCGCGGGCCATCTGGTTCGGGCGATAGCCGAGCTCGGCAATTGCCTGTTCGATGCGCTGGGCAATGGCATCGGAGAGCAGGGCGCGATCATCGCCAATGAACCGCGAAACGCTGGCCTTGGAGACCTTGGCGTGTTCGGCCACGTCGAGCATGGTCACGCGGCTGCGCTGGGCGGCGGAGAAATCGTTCACGGTCTGAAACCTTCTTATTGGATTTATAAGGCAGAGCGCATGGCGCTGAAACCGGTTTCAGAAGACACCAGAAATGAATCCGTCGTCAAGTGTTCGATGAATCACAGGCCGACAAAAAACGACCAATGGAGCTCAGGCGAGCACGCTCAACCACGCCGAACCCAGCAACAACAGGCCCATGCAGCGGTTGAAGCGCTGCATCGCACGAGGTGAACGCAGCCAGCGACTGGAGCCGGCGCCGAGCACTGCCCAAGCTCCAAGACACGGCAGCGAGATCAGGAAAAACGCCAACGACAAATACATCACATGCACAAACCGGTCTTCACCCACCCCGGCAAACACGCTGACCACCGCCAGCGCCATCATCCAGGTTTTCGGGTTGATCCATTGCAGGCTCGCCGCGCCCAGCAAGCCGAGGCGCTTCTCGGCATTGTCGGCGGCAATGGCGGCAACCGGGGCGCGGAAGATTTGCCAGGCCAGATAACTCAGCCATGCCACGCCGGCCCACTGCATGAGCGTTTGCAGCGCAGGCCATTCGGTCAGCGAAGTCCCGGCACCGGTGCCCACCAACAACACCAATATCGCAGCACTGGCACAGGCGCCAAGAATGATCGGAACGGCAGCCATCAAGCCGAATCGGGCACTGTTGCTCAGCACCAGAATGTTGGTCGGGCCGGGGGTGATCGAGGCCACAAAGGCGAACAGCAGAAAGGGCAGCAACGTCGGAAAAGAGGACAGCATCGCAGGCAAACTCCGGTGAAGATCATTGAAGTCGATCTTCACAAGCCGGGCGCTTATCTGTCTGGAAGATTTGAGCAACGCTTGCGGTACAGCGCTGGTGTCAGACCGTAGGCGCGCACGAACCAGCGACCCAGGTGACTCTGATCGGCAAAGCCCAATGTCATGGCCACGGTTGCAGGTTGCTCACCACGGGCCAGCAATCGACGCGCGGTGACCAGGCGCAACTGCACCAGATACGCGTGAGGTGCGATGCCGTAGGCGGCCTTGAACGCACGGGTCAGGCGAAAGCGGTCGACACCGGTGACGGCGGCCAGTTGGTCGAGGCCGATGTCGTATTGTGCGTTGGCGTGCAGATAGTCCCGGGCCTTTTGCGCAACCAGGGGCAGGCGCGGATCTTCGCCATAGCGAGTGCGCCAGTGCAGATGGCTGGTGAGGCGTTCGAGCAAGCCATCGAGCGCGGTCTGGCGAACGATCTTCATTTCACCACTGTGCAGCGTTTCAAACGCAAGGCTGGTGGCGTGGGTCAGGCGCGAATCGCTGGCCAGGGTGTTGGCGAAACTCAACTCGCTGTTGTCCGGCGCGTTGTCAAACACCGCGCCTAACTCACGCTGCAACCACTGTGGGTCGAGGTACAGCATGCGATAGGTAAAACCATCAGCGGTCGGCGCCTCACCGTCGTGGATGTCGCCCGGTTCCAGCAAAAACACCTTCCCCGGCGTGCTTTGGTGTCTGGCTCGCCGACAATTGAATTGCTGCACCCCTTGCTCGGTGACACCCACCAGATAGCTGTCATGCCAGTGCGGATCGTAGGCATGGCCCTCGAAATGCGCACGCAGGGTCTCGATGCCGGTATCGGCGTCCTGGGCCAGATCGAGCCAGTTGTGAGAAGTCATGCTGCACCTGCACGGCAGATTTACCGACCCATTTAACGCCGCGCCGAGGGTGGTGACTAGAACGTTTGTGCAGCTTTCAGTTGAACAGCCCGGCGGCGATGTTGATCGAGAACCCGAGAATGGCCGTGTTGAACAGGAAACCTATCAACGACTGCGCCAGCACGATCTTGCGCAAGTCACGAGTGGCCACGCCGACATCCGAGGTCTGCACCGCCACGCCGACGGTGAACGAGAAATACAGGAAGTCCCAATAATTGGGCGTTGTCAGGCCTTCAGCAAAACGCAACGCCGGCTCCTTACCTTCCCAGGTGTAAAACAGCCTCGCGTAATGCACGCTGAAAATCACCCCGATCAGCAGCCACGAACCGATCACCGTCAACGCGGTGAAGCCGTAGTGGAGGAGCTTGCGCGTGGTTTCCAGGTCTTTGCCGCCGGCCAGTTCGAGGGTGATGGCTGCCAGACTGGCAATTGCCGCAACGCACACCACGAACAGCACCAGCCCGGCGTTCTCGTCCTCGATTTCGGCAATGCGTTTCACATCAGTCGCTTTCGAACGCACGACGAGCCAGGACATCAGGATCAGGTAAGTCCAGACCCCGGCATTCCAGCCGATGAGTATTTTGCCGATGACCGAATCGGCCGGAACCAGGATACCCGCTGCGATACCGAGCGTTGTGGCGGCGGACAGACGAGGGTGGGTGTGGGTGAGGTAGGGCATGAAGACTCGATGGTTGGTACTTTGCAATCACCATAGCCCAGCGTGGTCGATCGTGACCACAATCCTTAGGCCAATGAAATCGAATGTGGGAGCGGGCTTGCTCGCGAAGGGGTCATCACATTCAACATCCATGTCGACTGAGCATCCGCCTTCGCGAGCAAGCCCGCTCCCACATTGGGTAGGTGTTGTTTGTTAAATTTCTTTATGTCGCTTGCGCACCAGCTTCATCACCACCACAAAAAACACCGGCACGAAC
>RCUR01000432.1_pt1 | contig 14916 bp, 15 predicted proteins | sample 2166151 | NCBI WGS metagenome assembly RCUR01 (sample SAMN09932785, study PRJNA488358) | compost metagenome | isolation source: compost soil in an enriched community | place: Germany: Experimental Botanical Garden
TACCGCATGCTGATGTTCGGCGCCCTGATGGTGCTGATGATGATCTGGCGTCCGCAGGGCCTGCTGCCCATGCAGCGCCCCCACCTGGAGCTGAAACAATGAGCCGGCCTATTCTGGAGGTAAGCGGCCTGTCCATGCGCTTCGGCGGCCTGCTGGCCGTCAACGGGGTGGGCCTGACCGTCAATGAAAAACAGGTGGTGTCGATGATCGGCCCGAACGGCGCCGGCAAGACCACGGTGTTCAACTGCCTGACCGGTTTCTACCAGCCGACCAGCGGCAATATCCGCCTCGATGGCGAGCAGATCGAGGGCCTGCCGGGCCACAAGATCGCCCGCAAGGGCGTGGTGCGGACCTTCCAGAACGTGCGTCTGTTCAAGGAAATGACCGTGGTGGAAAACCTGCTGGTGGCCCAGCACCGCCACCTCAACACCAACTTCTTCGCCGGTTTGCTGAAGACCCCGGCGTTTCGCAAGAGCGAACGCGAAGCCATGGATTACGCCGCGCACTGGCTGGAGCAGGTCAACCTGACCGACTTCGCCAACCGCACGGCCGGCACCCTCGCCTACGGCCAGCAGCGGCGCCTGGAGATCGCCCGCTGCATGATGACCCGGCCGCGCATCCTCATGCTCGACGAGCCGGCCGCCGGCCTCAACCCGCGCGAAACCGACGACCTCAAGGCCCTGATCCGCATGCTGCGCGATCAACATAACGTCACCGTTCTGTTGATCGAACACGACATGAAACTGGTCATGAGCATTTCCGACCATATCTACGTGATCAACCAGGGCACCCCCCTGGCCGACGGGACGCCGGAGCAGATCCGCGCCAACCCGGACGTGATCAAAGCCTACCTGGGGGAAGCTTGATGCTGTATTTCGACAAGGTTTCCACCTTCTACGGCAAGATCCAGGCCCTCCACGACGTCAGCGTCGAGGTGCGTCAGGGTGAGATCGTCACCCTGATCGGGGCCAACGGCGCCGGCAAATCGACCCTGCTGATGACCCTATGCGGTTCACCGCAGGCGAGCAGCGGCAGCATCCGCTACCAGGGCGAGGAGCTGGTCGGCCAGAACACCCCGGACATCATGCGCAAGAGCATTGCCGTGGTCCCGGAAGGCCGCCGGGTATTCTCGCGCCTGACCGTGGAGGAAAACCTGGTGATGGGTGGTTTCTTCACCGCCAAGGCCGAGTTCAAGGAGCAACTGGACAAGGTCCTGCAGCTGTTCCCGCGCCTGCAGGAACGCCTGACCCAGCGCGCCGGCACCATGTCCGGCGGCGAACAGCAGATGCTCGCCATCGGCCGCGCGCTGATGAGCAAGCCCAAGCTGCTGCTGCTCGACGAGCCGTCCCTGGGCCTGGCGCCCATCATCATCCAGCAGATCTTCGACATCATCGAACAGTTGCGTAAGGACGGCGTGACCATCTTCCTGGTGGAACAGAACGCCAACCAGGCGCTCAAGCTGGCCGACCGCGGCTATGTGCTGGAGAACGGCCGGATCGTCATGCAGGGCAGCGGGCATGACTTGCTCAACGATCCGAAGGTGCGCGACGCCTACCTGGGCGGTTAAAGTCACCCGCCTTATCGAAACCGCTCCTCGGAGCGGTTTTTTATCTTCGCTGCTCGCCGCTCACCCATTGCTGCGTGCATGACGCCCCTGGCCAGTTACAATGGGCGCCCTTTTTCGCCGATGACCACTTCCATGACCGAGCCGATACGCCTGTCCAAACGCCTGATCGAACTGGTCGGCTGCTCGCGCCGCGAGGCCGAGCTGTATATCGAGGGCGGCTGGGTGACGGTCGACGGCGTGGTGGTGCAAGAGCCGCAGTTCAAAGTCGGGGCGCAGCGCGTCGAACTGCTGCCGGACGCCGTATTGGCGCCGGTCGAGCCGGTCACCCTGCTGCTGCATGTGCCCTCCGGTCACTTCCCGGATCGCGCGGTCGAGTCGATCAGTCCGGCCAGCCAGTGGCCGGACGACAACTCCGGCATCCGCCCGCTGAACAGCCACTTCGCCCGCCTGGTCACCTGCCTGCCCCTGCAGGCCGGCGCCGATGGCCTGCATGTGCTGACCCAGGACTGGCGCATCGAGCGCAAGCTCAAGGAAGATCAGGCCAAGCTGGAGCAGGAATACGTGGTCGAGGTCATCGGTACGCTCAGTAACAGCCAACTCAAACGCCTGAACCATGGCCTGGTGTTCAACGGCACCGCCCTGCCGCCGTGCAAGGTCAGTTGGCAGAACGAAACCCGCCTGCGCTTCGCCTTGAAGAACCCCTTGCCCGGACAGATCGTGTTCATGTGCAACAGCGTCGACCTCAAGGTGCTGGGCATGAAGCGCATCCGCATCGGCGGCGTGCCCATGGCCAAAGTCCAGCCCGGCCAATGGCGCTATCTCGCCGGCAAAGAGCGCTTCTAACTTTTCTCCAGCTGCCGCCTTTCAGGCGCCAGCCCTTTTCAGGACAGCCCCATGCTCAATAACGATGTACTGCGCAGCCTGCGCTACACGCTCGACATTAACGATGCGCAGCTGGCCGAAATCATTTGGCTCAGCGGCAAGCAGATAGAGCCGGAAACACTCGACGCCCTGCTGAAAAAGGAGGACGAGGACGGCTTCGTCGTCTGCGACGACGAGCTGATGGCGCATTTTCTCGATGGCCTGGTGTACTTCAAACGCGGCAAGGACGACAGCCGCCCGGCCCAGCCGTTCGAGCTGCCGGTGACCAACAACATGGTGCTGAAAAAGCTGCGGGTCGCCTTCGAGCTGAAAGAAGACGACATGCACGCGATCATGCACAGCGTCGACTGCCCGGTGTCGAAACCCGAGATGAGCGCGCTGTTCCGCAAGTTCGGCCACAGCAACTACCGCACCTGCGGCGATCAGTTCCTGCGCAACTTCCTCAAGGGCCTGACCCTGCGCGTGCGCGGCTGAGCCTCGCCTGCCTGGCTCATGGCGCTGCATTCCCAGGCGCAATAATGCCTGCCAGGCGGCAATCGGGCGATTAGGCTAGTGGCACTCATCCGTTCAACAGGATTCGCCATGCACCCCTATTTCTCCCTGCAAGGCCGCACCGCCCTGGTGACCGGCGGCACCCGCGGCATCGGCAAGATGATCGCCAAAGCCTTTGTCGAAGCCGGTGCGACTGTCTACGTCTGCGCCCGTGACGGCGCGGCCTGCGCGCAGACCGCCGCCGAACTCTCGGCCTTTGGCACCTGCCATGGCCTGGCCGCCAACCTGGCCAGCGAAGAAGGCGTGCAGCTGCTGGTCGCGCAACTGGCGGAAAAAGTCGAGCAGCTGGATATCCTGGTCAACAACGCCGGCACCACCTGGGGCGCACCGCTGAAAAACTACCCGGCCAAGGGCTGGGAGAAGGTCATGCAGCTCAACGTGACCTCGGTGTTCAGCTGCATCCAGCAGTTGCTGCCGCTGCTGCGCCAGGCCGGCTCGGCAGCCAATCCGGCGCGGGTGATCAACATCGGCTCGGTCGCCGGCATCAGCTCCCATGGCGAAGACGCCTACGCCTATGGCCCGAGCAAGGCCGCGCTGCATCAGCTGTCGCGCATGCTCGCCCGCGAACTGGTCGGCCAGCACATCAACGTCAACGTGATCGCGCCTGGGCGCTTCCCGAGCAAGATGACCCAATTCATCGCCCAGGACGATGCGGCCCTGGCCGAAGACTGCGCGCTGATCCCGATGCAGCGCTGGGGCCGCGAGGAGGAAATGGCCGCCCTGGCGATCAGCCTGGCCAGTACCGCTGGCGCCTACATGACCGGTACCATCATTCCCATCGACGGTGGTTTCCACCTCTGAACCCGCGCCTGGGCAACTGTGCGGCCGTTGGTCTGGCGCGCGGCTCGGTGACCGATGGCTCTGCTAGCTTTACTGGTTGGGGGTAACTGCACCTGAAGCCGCAGCTGCGGCAAGGAGCTAAAGCCATGGGCATGGCTGACTGGCGCATGCAGGGCGCCGAATTTGCCACCTGCAACTGCAACTGGGGCTGTCCTTGTCAGTTCAGCGCCCTCCCCAGTAACGGTCACTGCGAAGCCGTGGTGTCGATGCGGATAGACCAGGGCCACTACAACGAGGTCAAGCTGGACGGCCTGTGCTGGGTCGGCACCTTTGCCTGGCCCCGCGCCATCCACGAGGGCAACGGCCGCTGCCAGGTTTTCATCGAAGACAGGGCCACCCCAGAGCAGCGCGAAGCACTGCTGCGCATTCTCTCCGGAGAGGACACCGAACCCGGCAGCACTGTCTTTTCGGTATTCGCCGGCACCATCAGCGAGATGCTTGAGCCGCAATTCGTGCCCATCGCGTTCAGCGTGGACGTGGACAAGCGCGAGGCCCACACGCACATTGCCGGCGTACTCGAGGTCAGTGGCGAACCGATTCGTAACCCGGTAACCGGCGAACCCCAGGAGGCGCGGCTGATCCTACCCAAGGGCTTCGAGTTCACCGAAGCGCAAATGGCCAGTGGCACTTACCAGACTCAGGGCGCGATCAAGATCGCCTCCAAGAATAGCCACGGGCATTTCGCCCGATTGCATTTCACCGGGCAAGGGGTGGTGCGCTGAAGGTGCCGAGCCTTCCCGAGGAGTTCGCCGGCCAGCAGCAACGCTTGCCCCACTGGCCGCTGGGCAAGGAACAATGGCTGACGCTGCTTAGCCTGCTGGCATTGATCGGCATCGCCTGGCTGCTGTTGCTGCGCATGGCCGCGAGCATGAGCGCGCCCGGCGGCATGGCCGATGCGGCGATGGCCGGCATGCTCATGCCCTGGAGCCTGAGCGATGCGCTGCTGATGTTCGCCATGTGGGTGGTGATGATGGTTGGCATGATGCTGCCCAGCGCCCTGCCCATGCTGCTGATCTACCAGCAGATCCTGCGCAAGCGCATGCCGACGGCGCAGCGGCATCTGGCATTGCTGCTGTTCTGCAGCGCCTACGGCCTGGTCTGGACCGGCTTCGCCCTGGGCGCCACGGCGCTGCAATGGGCGCTCGAGCAGCTCGCCCTGCTCAGTCCGGGGATGCGCAGCAGCAGTACCGCGCTGGGCGCCAGCCTGCTGCTGGTCGCGGGCGTCTATCAGTGGCTGCCGAGCAAGGCGGTGTGCCTCGAGCATTGTCGCGGGCCGCTGCATTTCCTGCTCGGCTACTGGCGCCCCGGGATCCTCGGCGGCTGGCGTATGGGCCTGGCCCATGGCGCTTACTGCCTGGGCTGCTGCTGGGCCCTGATGGGCCTGCTGTTCGTGGTCGGAGTGATGAACCTGCTCTGGGTGGCCGTGATCGGCGCCTTCGTCCTGCTGGAGAAAACCCTGCCGCAGGGGCTCTGGCTCGGCCGCCTCTGCGGTTTGTTGTTGCTCGGCTGGGGCCTGTGGCTGCTGCTGGGTTAGGGGCTGTCTTGCAATAATCCGCGGGGCCGCCTGGGCCATGCGCAGCACTGACAACCCGGTGCCTGGTGCGCACGACGCGCCGGCGGCAGCGAAACAGCAATTCCGAGACCTCAGCAGGACTGCTTAAGTGCGCCGCGCAATGCAGGTAAGATGAGCCCCCACCACCGCCGACCGCCCCCATGTCCTATTCCGTCTCGCCCATCGGCTTCGTCCGCTCCTGCTTCAAGGAGAAGTTCGCCATTCCCCGTCAGCCGCAGTTGGCACCGGCTGCCCGCGGCGTGCTGGAACTGGTCGCCCCCTTCGATAGCGGCGAGGCGGTGCAGGGCCTGGAGCAGGTCAGCCATGTCTGGCTGCTGTTTGTGTTTCACCAGGCACTGCAAGACCAGCCACGCCTGAAGGTGCGCCCACCGCGTCTGGGCGGGAATAAATCGGTGGGGGTGTTCGCCAGCCGCGCCACCCACCGCCCCAACGGCATCGGGCAATCGGTGGTCAAGCTGGACAGGGTCGAGCCGGGCAGACTCTGGCTGTCGGGGATCGACTTGCTCGACGGCACCCCGGTACTGGATATCAAGCCCTATGTGCCCTACGCCGACAGTGTCGCAGGCGCCTGCAACCGCATCGCCGAGGCTGCCCCGCCGTTGATCGAGGTGCAGTGGCTGGACGCGGCCCTCGGCCAGGCGCGCAGCCACGGCCTGCGCCTGGACCAGCCGCTGACCGAGTTGATCGAGCAATGCCTGGCCCAGGATCCGCGCCCTGCCTATCAGATACCGCCACCCGAGCGGCGCTATGGCGCGCGCTTCTGGGATGTCGATGTGCGCTGGCATTACCCCGAAGCGGGCACGATCTGCGTGCTGGAAGTGGTGACGAGCTGTTGAGCCAGGGGCAAATCTCCAGCCTGCGCAAAGCCACTACACATTTTGATTGAAGTATTGCTTCCGCAGCGTCTGGGCTGCGGCTAGAGTTGACTCGTGGGCAGCACCTTTCGGCACATCGTCACGCTCTCGCCACAGTCTTCTGCAGATCATGGCTGATCCCGAGAATCCATAATCTACCTTATGAAAAAACAGCCTTACGTGCCATCAGGCAACCTGGTCGACCTTCTGCTCGATGCCATCTGCGTGGTCGACAAGGAAGGACGCTTCGTTTTTGTCAGTGCGGCCTGTGAGCGCATCTTTGGTTATACGGCCGAGGAAATGGTCGGCAGGAACATGATCGAGCTGGTATTGCCGGAAGATCGCGCCAGAACCCTGCAGGCGGCCAACGAGATCATGGCGGGGACCAGCAAACCCAGCTTTGAAAATCGCTATGTGCGCAAGGATGGGCAGATCGTTCACATCATGTGGTCGGCACGCTGGTCGGAGGACGATCAACTGCGGATTGCCGTGGCCCATGACATCAGCGAACGCAAACGCAGCGAGACCATGCAAGCGGCGCTCTATGCCATTTCCGAGGCGGCGCACCTGGCCAAGGATCTGCCCGGTCTGTTCGAGAAAGTTCACTCGATCGTCGGCGAACTGTTACCGGCCATCAACTTCTCGGTGGCCCTTTACGATGAGCAGAACGATCAGCTGAGCTTCCCCTACCACATCGATGAGCGCCATCAGGCACCGGCTCCGCACAAACGCGATGCGCCCACCCTCAGCGCCGAAATCATCCGCACCGGGCAGACCTTGCTGCGTTCGCCAGAAACCCTGACGGCACTGCCCGAGCATGTGCAGGCGATCGACTGCGCGTCCCTGTATTGGCTGGGCGTGCCGCTCACCTCGCACAACGGCACCATTGGTGCCTTGGTAGTCCAGAGCTATACCCACGGTGCGCGTTACACCGACAAGGACAGAGAACTGCTGCAATTCGTCTCGACCCAGGTGGCGGCTGCCATCGAGCGCCAGCAGATGCTCAGTCGTTTGCAGTTCATGGCCCAGTACGACCAACTGACCCAGTTGCCTAACCGCGCACTGCTGCATGACCGTTTGCACACCGCACTGGCCAGGGCGCGCCGGGAGCAAACGCAACTTTCCCTGCTGTTCCTCGATCTGGACAAGTTCAAACAGGTCAACGATACCTTCGGCCATACCATCGGCGACCTGCTGCTGCAGATGGTCGCCCATCGCCTCAGACAATGCGTTCGCGAATCGGACACGGTCGCACGCCTGGGCGGCGACGAATTCGTGGTGCTGCTCGAAGACTTCCACTCACCGGATCACGCCTTGCTGGTCGCCGAGAAAATCCGCGTGGTGCTCAACCAACCCTTCGACCTGAATGATCAGGCACACGTGATCCTGCCGAGTATCGGCGTGGCGTTCTATCCACAGCATGGTAATGACGCGCAACAGTTGCTCAATCATGCCGACTACGCGATGTATATAGCGAAGAAAAGCGGCGGTAACCGCTTCCAGATCACGCGAGAGCCGCCCCCGGGCTGAGCGTCTGCAATGAGCGATCCCGGCGTGGCTGGATTCAGGCGCCGAGCAGGGTTCCCAGCAAGAAAAAATGCCGTTCACCCGAGCAAGTGAACGGCATTGCGTCTGCAGCGAGCCGCTGCATAACAACCTTGAGCTTACTTCTCGACGAAGGCGCGCTCGATCAGGTAATCGCCCGGTTCGCCCATGCGCGGGGAGATCTTCAAGCCGAAGCTGTCGAGCACGGCGGCGGTTTCGTCGAGCATGCTCGGGCTGCCGCAGATCATCGCGCGGTCGTCCTGGGGGTTGATCGGCGGCAGGCCGATGTCGCGGAACAGTTTGCCGCTGCGCATCAGGTCGGTCAGGCGGCCCTGGTTCTCGAACTCTTCGCGGGTCACGGTCGGGTAGTAGATCAGCTTGTCCCTCAAGGCATCGCCGAAGTATTCGTTCTGCGGCAGGTGCTCGGTGATGAACTCGCGATAGGCCACCTCGTTGACGTAACGCACGCCATGCACCAGCACGATTTTCTCGTAGCGCTCGTAGGTTTCCGGGTCCTGGATCACGCTCATGAAAGGCGCCAGGCCAGTGCCGGTACTGAGCAGGTACAGGTGCTTGCCGGGCAACAGGTCGTCGAGCACCAGGGTGCCGGTGGGTTTGCGACTGACCACCAGTTCATCGCCGGGCTTGAGATGCTGCAACTGCGAAGTCAGTGGGCCGTCCTGTACCTTGATGCTGAAGAACTCCAGGTGTTCTTCGTAGTTAGGGCTGGCGATGGAATAGGCGCGCATCAGCGGCCGGCCGTTGTCCTGCTGCAGGCCGATCATCACGAACTGGCCATTCTCGAAGCGCAAGCCCGGATCGCGGGTGGTCTTGAAGCTGAATAGGGTGTCGTTCCAGTGATGAACACTGAGTACACGCTCGACGTTCAGGTTGCTCATGCTTGTTCCTCAAGAATCACAGGCTATTGCAGTTGCAGCGGATTCTAGACGCGGCCAGAATATCTGTTAAGCGGATAATTACGATATAGATTATAGGTTATATAGATATGCGATTTACCCTCAGGCAACTCCAGATTTTCGTTGCCGTCGCCCAGCAGGGGAACGTCTCGCGCGCAGCCGACTCGCTGGCCCTGTCCCAGTCGGCCACCAGCACCTCGCTGAGCGAGCTGGAGCGCCAATCCGACTGCCAACTGTTCGACCGTGCCGGCAAGCGCCTGATTCTCAATGCCCTGGGCACGCAATTATTGCCCCAGGCGGTGGCCCTGCTCGATCAGGCCAAGGAGATCGAGCGTTTGCTGGGCGGCAAGAGCGGCTTCGGCTCGCTGAACGTGGGCGCCACCCTGACGGTGGGCAACTACCTGGCCACCCTGCTGATCGGCAGCTTCATGCAGCGCCACCCGGAATGCCGGGTGCAGCTACAGGTGCATAACACCGCGCATGTGGTGCAACAGATTGCCCACTATGAACTGGACATCGGCCTGATCGAGGGCGACTGCCAGCAGCCGGACATCGAGGTGCAACCCTGGGTCGAGGATGAACTGGTGGTGTTCTGCGCACCGCAACATGCCCTGGCCAAACGCGGCGAAGCCAGCCTGGAGGAATTGACCCGGGAAGCCTGGATCCTTCGCGAACAGGGCTCGGGCACCCGCCTGACCTTCGACCAGGCGATGCGCCATCACCCGCGCTCGCTGAATATCCGCCTGGAGCTGGAACATACCGAGGCGATCAAGCGCGCGGTGGAGTCGGGCCTGGGCATTGGCTGCATCTCGCGCCTGGCCCTGCGCGATGCATTCCGGCGCGGCAGCCTGGTGGCCGTGGAAACGCCCGAACTGGATCTGCGCCGGCAGTTCTACTTTATCTGGCACAAACAGAAGTACCAGACCGCCGCCATGCGCGAGTTCATCGAGTTATGCCAGGCGCTGACTGCCGGGGTCAGGCGCAGCGATGAAATAGTGCTGCCGAACATTGCCTGAGCGCCTCTGGCGGCGCGCCATCAGCCCAGCAGGATCACCGTCCAGACACTGGCGATCAGCGTCAAGGACATGAATTGTGCGGCACTGCCCATGTCTTTGGCGTTTTTCGACAAGGGGTGCAGCTCCAGGGAGATACGATCGACCGCTGCCTCCAGCGCCGAGTTGAGCAACTCGACGATCAGCGCCAACAGGCAGACACCAACCATCAGGGCGCGCTCGCCCCGGCTGACGTCGCTGTAAAATGCCAAGGGAATCAACACCAGATTGAGCAGCATCAGCTGTCGGAAGGCGGCTTCGCCGGCAATCGCGACGCGCAAACCCGCCAGCGAATAGCCTGCGGCATTGACGATACGCTTGAGGCCCGTCTGGCCCTTGAATGGCGACATGAGAAAGTTGCCCAAGAAAGTTGCCCGGAGTGTAAAAAGCCGGTTGGCAGGAGAACTATAGACCTGCACCAACAAACCGGCCTGCACCTGAGGATCAGGGCGACTCGCCTCGACAGCCCGCTCAACTGCTCGGAATCGATTCCATCTGCTGCAACAGCAGGGCCGCCTGGGTGCGGGTACGCACGCCGAGCTTGCGGAAAATCGCCGTGACATGCGCCTTTACCGTGGCCTCGGAAACGCTCAACTCGTAGGCGATCTGCTTGTTCAGCAGGCCGTCGCAGACCATGGTCAACACGCGAAACTGCTGCGGGGTCAGACTGGCCAGGCCGGCGCTGGCGGCTTTGGCCTCGGCAGAGACCTGAGCGGCCTCCTCGGTCTGCTGTGGCCACCAGGTGTCGCCATCGAGCACCACTTGCACCGCTTGCTGGATGCTCTCCAGGGAGCTGGACTTGGGGATGAAACCGCTCGCGCCGAATTCGCGCGCCCGCGCCACCACGGCCGCATCTTCCTGCGCCGAGACCATCACCACGGGCACCTGCGGGTATTGTCCGCGCAGCAGCACCAGCCCGGAAAAGCCATAGGCACCGGGCATGTTGAGGTCGAGCAAAACCAGATCCCAATCTGCTTTTGCCGCCAGGCAGGTTTCCAACTCGGCGATGCTGGCCGCTTCTACCAGCCGTACCTGCGGGCCAAGCCCCAGGGTCAGAGCCTGCTGCAGCGCACTGCGAAAGAGCGGATGATCGTCGGCAATCAGGATTTCATATGCGGCCATTGCAGGTCCTGTTCTTGTTATGTGAGTACCGCTGGCGCAGGCCTGCCGGGGGAAACGCGACAGACCGCTCGATTGAGCCACGCATAGTACACGGGCAACCGCAAATGCGCCTAAGGCGGCGCCCAGCATGCCGAGCGAACATGGAGTGGTCAAGCGCGTTGCTTTACGGCACAGTCTGCACTTTTGCCCAACGAGGCTATTTTATGCGAAGCCAGGCTCTGCGCGCCGACCTCTTGATGCTGCTGACGGCGATGATCTGGGGCTCGTCCTTCGTCGCCCAGCGCCTGGGCATGGACTCGATCGGCCCATTCCTCTATAGCGGCCTGCGTTTTGCCCTGGCGCTATTGATCCTGCTGCCCCTGCTACCGCTACTCGAGCGCCGCGCGCACAGCACGCCGACCGCGCCGCTGAACCGTCATCTGCTGCTGGGTGGCGGCCTGATGGGCGTGGCACTGGCCCTGGGGATCAACCTGCAGCAGGTCGGCTTGCTCTTCACCAGTGTCACCAACGCCGGATTCATCACCGGCCTGTACGTGATCATCGTGCCCCTGCTCGGCCTGCTGCTCGGCCACAAGACCGGCCTGGGCATCTGGCTGGGCGCCTCGCTGGCGGTGCTCGGCATGTTCCTGCTCAGCGTCGGCGAAGGCTTTCAGGTCGCCGCCGGCGACTGGCTGCAATTGGCCGGAGCCCTGATCTGGGCCGTGCATGTGCTGCTGGTGGGGGTTTTCGCCAGACGCCATGATCCTTTGCGTCTGGCGGTGGTGCAATTCGCCACCTGCGCGCTGATCAGCCTGCTGCTGGCGCTGATCTTCGAGGACATCCGCCTCGCATCGATCATGGCTGCCGCCCCGGCGATTCTGTATGGCGGCCTGTTCGGCGTGGCGATCGGCTTCACCCTGCAGGTGGTGGCGCAAAAGCACGCGATCGCCTCGCATGCTGCGATCATCCTCTCGCTGGAAGCCGTGTTTGCCGCCATTGCGGGCGCCTGGCTACTGGGCGAAGCGCTGCAACTACGCGGCTACTTCGGCTGCGCACTGATGCTCGCGGGCATGCTGCTGGCGCAACTATGGCCGAAAAAACCTGAAGCCCTGCTCACAGAAACAGCCGCAGGTGCTGATGCAGGGCGTCGTCCAGATCAACCGCGCGTGGAGCTTTAGCCGCCAGGTAATGCTGGCTGAAGACATCCAGGTAGGCGTTCAGCGCATCGGCGGCATGTTGATCGCCGGCCAACTCCAGACAAAGTGCCGCCACCTCGGCGGTACACAGGTGATCGTCGCGCGTTGACCGACGCAAGCGATAACGCGACAACTGCTCCGGCTGCAGAGTGAGTACCGGCAAGCCGTCGAGGTAGGGACTTTTGCGAAACATCTTGCGCGCCTCGGTCCAGGTCGCGTCGAGCAGAATGAACAGTGGCCGCTTGCCTGGCGCGGCCTGCACCTCGTTGACCACCCGCTCAGGCTCGGCGTATTCACCGGGAAACACCAGATAGGGCTGCCACTGCGGATCGCTCAGCAGCGCCGGCAAGGCGGGTTCGACCGCCGTGCGCAACCAGCCGAAGGCCGACGTATCGGCCACCACATCGGCAATCAACCAGCCGGTGTTGCTAGGCTTGAGCGCTTCGACATCATGCATCAGCAAACACATGCCCGACATTGCCTCGACCTGCGGACGCCAGGCGCACAGACAATGGCTCAGGGCCAGCCGGCAGCGCTGGCAACGCACGGCCTTGGAGCCACGGGCAAGGAAGGGTTTTTCACTACGCGCAATGCGCGCGGCGCGCAAACGAGCGACAGCATGGCTCATGCGCAAAGCGCTGCGCGGCGAGAAATGAATGGCATGTTGGATCCTGCAGCGGCTAGGCCGGCAGTTTATCAAAGCCGGCACCATTGCAGGTGGAGTAAACCCGACCCTTGGACACCAGCGGGCATGCCGCTTTTCCACGACTCGCCGCAGCTGATTGGCAGCCCCGGGCTCATGGGTTAACGTCCAGGCAGCACCCTGCCCTTATCAACACAATGGAAATGTACCCATGATCAGCCGGCGTTCCGGGCTGCGAATCATCAGCCTGCTCCTGCTGCTGGTGCTGCTTGGCGGTTACAGCTACTACAGCTGGCTGCGCCTGCTCGAGCGCCACGCGATTCGCCAGTTCGACTGGCAGGGGGCAAGCCTGTCGCTCAGCGGTATCGGCCTGGAGCGCCTCGACCTGGAGCAGCGCGACAGCACCGGCAGCGCCCAGGTCACTGCGCTGCAACTGCACCTGGGCTGGCAGCAATTCGGCCTGACGCCACCCTTCTGGCAGCATATTCGCCTCGCGCGCCTCGCCGTTGCCTGGCTACCCGCCGCCCAGAACGGTGAGCGGGAGCCCGCTGCCGCACCCGACCCGCAGCAGCTCGTCGCCGCGCTGGCCTGGCTGCCGCTCAGCCTGCACATCGAGCAGTTGACCGCCGAACTGCCCTGCGCCAGCGGGCGCTGCGCGCTGCAAGGCGACCTGCACCTGAGCCGGACGCAAGCCACGCCGTTGACCCTGGAACTGGCGCTTAACCTGCAACACCAGGCCCATCGACTGGCATGGCGCGCCCAGTTGCAGGGTGATGCCCGGGAAGCGGACCTGCAACTGACCCTGGCAGTCGACGATCAAAGCCAACTGAGCCTGCACAGCAGCCTGCGCAATAGCCCTGCCGGGCCCTTATGGAGCGGCAACCTGAGCGCGCCCGATCTCAGCCAGGCCGCGGCCCTGCAGGACTGGCTCAGCCAGTGGGCGCTCGTCCCTGGCGATCGACTGCCCAGCGCACCGAGCGCCGCGCGACTCTCGGCGACCTGGCAACTGCAGCTGGCCTCCGGCGCCCTGAGCCTGGAGCGACTGCGCAGCGCCAGCGGCCAGGTCGACGCCAGCGCCCGCCTGCCCGAGCCCTGGCCCATCCCTGGCGCGGGCCAGGTGCAAGGCAATTTCGCCGTCACCGCACGCGGAGTCGCAGGCCAATGGTTCGCCGAACGCCTGGCAGCCGACCTGCACCTCAACCGACCGCCCGCAGAGTGGCTGAGCGCGCTGCCGCCAGCCTTGCGCCCCGACTCGCTGCACCTGCGGATCCAGGCGTCCAACCCGCTCGCCGAGCTGCCGAGCAACCTGGCCGGGCGCTCGCTGCCACTGGCGATCAGCCTGACCAGCAGCGGCGCCAGCCAGCTCGACCTGCAGGCCAGCCTGGCCCTGGCCAACGCAGCGCCCTGGGCCGCACAGCTGAGCAAGGCGCGGCTCGAGGTCAGCAGCCCAGGCTTGGCGATCGACGACTGGCAACTGCGCGACCTGCAAGCGGATCTGCACTTCAACGGCTACCTGGACAGCCAGCAACTACGCCTCAACCTGAGCCAAGGCTCGCAGCTCAAGCTGAGCGAACTCAGTGGTGCAGATCTGCGCCTGGCGCAGCTCAGGGCCACCACCCAGGACCTGCAGTTGCACGCACGGCACCAGGCCGGCGCCCTGCAAACGTGGCGCCTGCAGGGTCCTGCCACGCTAGCGGCCCAACGCCTCGAGCATGCCGTACTCAAGCCGCAGGGCTGGCGCTGGCAGGGCACACTAGCGGCCAGCGAACAACGGCTCGAGCTCAACGGCCAGGTGGCGGCTGATAGCGATCTGCAACTGGCCGTGCAGTTGCAGCGCGACGACCGCCAGGGCCTGCAGCTGCAGGCGCAGCTGCCTGAAGTGTTTATGCGCGCCGGCAATCCCCTGAGCAAAACCCTGGCTGACTGGCCGGCACTGCTCGACCTCAGCAACGGCCGCCTGAGCGGCAACGCCAGCCTCAGCCTAGCCCCAGGTCACGATTTGCCCGAGCTACGCCTCGCGCTCAACGGCAAAGGCCTGGCCGGCATCTATGACCGCAGTGAACTCAGCGGCCTGGATGCGCGCCTGCAGCTGCGCCTGGATCAACACCAGCTTCACCTCGACCTGAACGAGCTGCGCCTGGAGCAAGTCAACCCGGGCATGCCCATCGGCCCGGCGCTGCTGCGCGGCAGCTAC
>RCUR01000433.1_pt1 | contig 14888 bp, 16 predicted proteins | sample 2166151 | NCBI WGS metagenome assembly RCUR01 (sample SAMN09932785, study PRJNA488358) | compost metagenome | isolation source: compost soil in an enriched community | place: Germany: Experimental Botanical Garden
TGGCCCTGCTCGACCAGGCCAAGGAAATCGAAGACCTGCTCAATGGCAAATCCGGATTCGGCTCACTGAGCGTCGGCGCAACCCTGACCATCGGTAACTACCTGGCAACCTTGCTGATCGGCAGTTTCATGCAGCTGCACCCCGAGAGCCAGGTCAAACTTCATGTACAGAACACTGCGAACATTGTGCAACAGGTCGCCCATTACGAAATTGACCTGGGTCTGATCGAGGGCGATTGCCACCACCCGGACCTGGAAGTGCAGCGGTGGGTCGAGGATGAACTTGTGGTGTTTTGCGCGCCGCAACACCCACTGGCCAAACGTGGCCATGCCAGCCTCACCGAGTTGACCCGGGAGGCCTGGATCCTGCGCGAACAGGGCTCGGGGACCCGCCTTACATTCGACCAAGCCATGCGCCATCACCATACGGCCTTGAACATCCGCCTGGAGCTTGAACACACCGAAGCCATCAAGCGGGCAGTCGAATCGGGCCTTGGCATTGGCTGTATCTCGCGCCTGGCCCTGCGCGACGCCATCCGCCGCGGCAGCCTGGTGGCCGTGGAAACTCCGGAACTGGACCTGGTGCGGCAGTTCTACTTCATTTGGCACAAGCAGAAGTACCAGACCTCTGCCATGCGCGAGTTTCTCGAACTGTGCCGCTCATTTACCGCCGGGGTCACGCGCAGCGACGAGATCGTCCTGCCGAATATTGCCTAGAGCAATATCACCGCCCAGACCAGGCCGATCATGCTCAAGGCTACGAACTGGGCGGCGCTGCCCATGTCCTTGGCATTTTTCGACAGCGGGTGGCGATCCAGGGAAATGCGGTCGATGGCCGCCTCGATAGCCGAGTTGAGCAGTTCGACAATCAGCGCCAACAAGCACACGGCAATCAGGATGGCGCGCTCGACACGGCTTACATTCAACAGAAAGGCAACCGGGATCAACACCGCGTTGAGTATCACCAACTGGCGGAAGGCTGCCTCGCCGGTAAAGGCGGCACGCAGGCCGTCAAAGGAATAGCCGGTGGCATTGAGAACGCGCTTGAGGCCAGTCTGGCCTTTGAAAGGAGACATAGGTGGATTGCTGCAACCTTGCAAAAAAGTGAACGCTAGTTGAAAGCCAGTCAAAAAAGCGTGAAGCCGAATGGCTTTATGTACTGGAAATCGATTCGAGTTGTTGCAGCAGCAAGGCTGCCTGGGTTCGGGTGCGCACGCCAAGCTTGCGGAAGATCGCCGTAACGTGAGCCTTGATCGTCGCTTCCGAGACATTCAGCTCATAAGCGATCTGCTTGTTCAGCAGCCCCTCACAGACCATCGTCAACACGCGAAACTGCTGCGGCGTCAAGCTGGCCAGGCCTTCGCTGGCGGCCTTGGCTTCGGCCGAGACGCTGACCGCCTCGAAGGCCTGGGGTGGCCACCAGACTTCACCCTCGAGCACCATGCGCACGGCATTCTGGATGACGTCCATCGAGCTTGATTTGGGAATGAAGCCACTGGCACCGAACTCTCGCGACTTCACCACCACTGAAGCCTCTTCTTGCGCCGAAACCATGACCACCGGGATCTGCGGGTACTGGCCGCGCAATAGCACAAGCCCGGAAAAACCATAGGCACCCGGCATGTTCAGGTCCAGCAGGACCAGGTCCCAGTCGGCTTTCTCGGTAAGGCGCGTTTCCAGTTCGGCAATGCTCGCCACTTCGACCAGGCGAACATCGCTGCCCAGCCCCAGGGTTACGGCCTGGTGCAGTGCACTGCGAAACAGAGGGTGGTCATCGGCTATCAGGATTTCGTATGTGGCCATCGATCAAATGATCCTGGTTTGTGCGAGCACGCAAGGGAAATAGGCGCTCGCAGAGGCGACTCAAAGCGCTGGCAACAGTTGCCGCACGCCAATAAGGCAAAGCAAGGAAGCCCCTGGGAAAAACAGCGTTCAAGCCTTCTCCGTGCCTGAATCGGCGCCAAGCATGCCGAGCCCACACCGGGCGGTCAAGCCGAACGCGGTTGCGGCGCTCCCGGACGCATCAGAGGAAGGCTTTGAGACGACTGTGGATTTCATCTTGCTCATCGAGTGGCAGTTGGAATTTCGCCGCCAGGTAATGACTGCTGAACACGTCCAGATAGGCGTCCAACGCCTGTGCCGCCACTTGATCGTCAGCCAGTTCCAGGCACAAGGCCGCCACTTCCGCGGTACAGAAATGATCGTCACGCTTTGAGCGTCGCAATTTGTAGCGCGATAGTTGCTCAGGTTCGAGGCTCAGAACCGGGAATCGCTCCAGATACGGGCTCTTGCGGAACATCTTGCGCGCTTCGGTCCAGGTCGCATCCAGCAGAATGAACAATGGGCGTTTGCCGTTTTCGACGACCACCTTGTTGACCACACGCTGGGGCTCGACGAACTCCCCCGGAAACACGATATAGGGCTGCCACTGATCTTGCTCAAGCAACGCCAGCAACGCTTGGTCGACTTCTGTGCGAGACCAGGCAAAGGCACTGGTGTCATCGATCACATCGGCAATCAACCAGCCCGTGTTGGTCGGCTTCAGCGGCTCGACGTCATACATCAGCAGGCACATGGCCGAGTTTGCCGCTACCCGAGGCCGCCAGGCACATAGGCAATAGCTGAAAATCACCCGGCAGCCGGGGCAGCGTGGAGCTCTTGAGCCACGCGCGGTAAAGGGTCTGATGCTGCGGGCCAGGCGCTGGTCGCGCAATCGGGAAACGGCATGGCTCATGGGTGCAAACCAGAAGCACAAGGGGAAATCGTCACTGCACAAACTCGGTGAGGCTGGAGACTCGCCAGTTTACCAGAGCACTGCTTACCAGAGCACCGCTTACCAAAGCACTGTGGCAACTACGACCTGACACGGTTTTCAGATAGAACCTGCCCCCTGCCGTCCCTTATAATCAGCAGCCGGCCCGTTAACCACTAGTTGGCCAGGTCTTTCCGGCAGCAACTTCTGCCGCGAATGAACGCACCGCCAGGACGCTGGTCAAACCGCCAGCCACCGAACCAGGAGAGTTTCATGCTGCGCTTTATCGTCCCGTCCATCACCTTGCTGTTAGTTCTGCCCCTGGGCGCACAGGCAGCGTCCAAGAAAGACTTCGAACTCAGCAAGATGCTTGAGCAGGTGGCCAGGGAAAGTAGTGTCGGCACGCCTCGGGCGATCAACGAAGACATCCTCGACCAAGGCTATACCGTCGAAGGCAAGGAGCTGATCGACCACCTGAGCGTGCGCGAAAGCCACGCCGAACAAATGCGCAGCAATCCTAAAGCTGTCTACTACCAACTGGGGGCCAGCGTGTGCCGCAACCCCAACTTGCGCAAGCTGATGGACCGTGGGGCGGTGATGACCTATGAGTTCACCGAACACAAGACCAACCGCCCAATCGCCACGCATCGCTTCAAGGCGTCCGACTGCCCATCAGCAAAACCGAAAAAGTAATCAGCTCATCTGCTCATTGACGCGCCGTTGCTCTTCATCGGCGCGCAGTTCGGCGAGCAAGGCCTGCATGTAAGGTGAAGGCCGCTCGCCACTCTCAAGACGCCGCAGGCACTCCTGCTCCAGCGTCAAGTGGTTGGCTTCTGCCGCCCGCTTCAATTGCCGATACAACTCCATGTCGAGCTCAAGACTCATACGCCTCATAAGTCAGCCCTCCGTGCAGCCAGTGCTGCCTCTCCAGTAAACCAGCTTGCACAAAAGCCTGGCACTCGCCTGACGAGCGGTGTCGCCTCTGCCGAACGAATGAAAAGCCATTGTTCGTCATGACGTTATGCAAACATGATCAAAGCAGCATAAACAGCTGCCAGGGTCTAGATTTACAGAACCCGACATTCACATTGACACATGCAGTGTCGCGGCCGCACCGAACGTTTCGGCGGCCCCAGGTTCTGATGCAGAAGGAGAAGTTGAATGCCTTACGAACCGAATGAGTTCCTGTCCAGTCACTTCAAGAACAACGGTATCGATCTCACCAGCCAGGTCGAAGAACACCTCAACCTGGTCGCGCCCAACAGCCCGAACCTGCCGCTATACCGCGACATGGTATTGACCGTTCTGCGCATGGCCCAGGACGACCGCAATCGCTGGAATGCCAAGATCACCCTGCAGGCATTGCGTGAGCTCGACCATGCCTTCCGCGTGCTGGAGCAATACAAGGGGCGCCGCAAAGTCACTGTCTTCGGCTCCGCTCGCACCCCGATTGAACATCCTATCTACGCCCTGGCCAAGGAACTGGGCGCAACGCTGGCCCGCTCCGACCTGATGGTGATCACCGGCGCGGGTGGCGGCATCATGGCAGCAGCCCACGAAGGCGCGGGGCTCGATCATAGCCTGGGCTTCAATATCACCTTACCCTTCGAGCAGCATGCCAATGCCACTGTCGATGGCACCGACAAACTGCTGCCCTTCCATTTTTTCTTCACCCGCAAGCTGTTCTTCGTCAAAGAAGCGGACGCCCTCGTCCTCTGTCCTGGCGGCTTCGGCACGCTGGACGAAGGCTTGGAAGTGTTGACGTTGATTCAGACCGGCAAAAGCCCGTTGGTACCGGTGATACTGCTCGATGTTCCGGGTGGCAGTTTCTGGCAGGACGCCCTGGACTTCATTCGCAAACAACTGGAGGGTAACCACTACATCCTGCCAAGCGACATGAAACTACTGACTCTGGTGCACAGTGCCGACGAGGCGGTTGAACAGATCAACCAGTTCTACGGCAACTACCATTCGAGCCGCTGGCTGAAGAAGCTGTTTGTGATTCGCATGCACCATTCACTCACCGAACCGGCACTTGCGCATCTGGACGAAGCCTTCAAGGACCTGTGCCTGAGCGGCGGGTTCCACCAGCACGGCTACGACGGCGAAGAACACGACGAACCGCAATTCAGCCACCTGGCACGCCTGGCCTTTACCTTCAATGCCCGGGACCAGGGCCGGTTACGTGAGCTGGTCGATTACATCAACCTGCCAGAAAACTGGGCGATGCCCCTGGCCCAACCGTTGACGCAACCGGCTCGTTCCCGTGAGCCGCTCAAGGTGACCTGAAGCTTGCAACTCGCTGGCCCGGGAGTCAGGCCTGCAGATTCAATCATCCATGCCCCGGCCGCTCAACAGGCGGCCGATCATTTCCAGCGGATAACCCCGGTAACTAAGGAAACGTGTCTGCTGGGCGCGTTCGCGCGGGTCCGCAGGCAGCCCTGGAAACTTGCGTCGCCAGGTTTCGGCAAGTTGGGCTTGCCAGTCGAAACCGCACTCACGCAGGGCCTGTTCAATGTCGCTGCGCTGCAAACCTCGCTGGCTCAACTCCTCGCGAATTCGCATCGGGCCATAACCCGAGCGCGCACGGTAGTTGATGAAGCTTTCCAGGTAACGGGATTCACTCAGAAGGCCCTCGTCCGTCAGCCGGTCGAGCGCTTCATCGATCAATTCGGGAGGGGCGCCGCGCTGACGCAATTTGCGCGTCAGTTCGACACGACCGTGCTCGCGACGTGCGAGCAGGTCCATGGCAGTACGCCGTACGGCGACAGGGGTATCGAGCACGGCGGACATAGGCAGGATCAGAAGTCGGCGTCAGCGTCGACCAGATCGTCTTCCTGAGCCACTGCGGCTACTGCAGCCTTGTTGGCGTCAGGGCCGCCGGTCAGCAGCTTGTCGCGGATCTGCTTCTCGAGGGTCGCTGCGATTTCCGGGTTTTCTTGCAGGAACTTGGCCGAGTTGGCCTTGCCCTGGCCAATCTTGCTGCCCTGGTAGCTGTACCAGGCGCCGGATTTCTCCAGCAGACCGTGCTGAACACCCAGGTCGATGATCTCACCGTTCAGGTAGATACCCTTGCCGTACAGGATCTGGAATTCAGCCTGGCGGAATGGCGGTGCCACCTTGTTCTTGACGATCTTGACGCGGGTTTCGCTACCCACCACTTCGTCGCCCTCTTTCACCGCGCCAGTACGACGGATGTCCAGACGGACCGAGGCGTAGAACTTCAGCGCGTTACCACCGGTGGTGGTTTCCGGGCTGCCGAACATCACGCCGATCTTCATGCGGATCTGGTTGATGAAGATCACCAGGCAGTTGGCGTTCTTGATGTTACCGGTGATTTTACGCAGCGCCTGGGACATCAGGCGGGCTTGCAAGCCGACGTGCATGTCACCCATTTCGCCTTCGATCTCGGCCTTGGGCACGAGCGCGGCAACGGAGTCGACGATGATCACGTCAACGGCATTGGAGCGCACCAGCATGTCGGTGATTTCCAGGGCCTGTTCGCCGGTGTCTGGCTGAGAAACCAGCAGATCATCGACGTTGACGCCCAGCTTGCCGGCGTACTCGGGGTCCAGGGCGTGCTCGGCGTCGACGAAGGCACAGGTCGCGCCGGACTTCTGGGCCTGGGCGATCACGGACAGGGTCAGTGTGGTTTTACCCGAGGATTCCGGGCCGTAGATCTCGACGATACGACCTTTTGGCAAGCCGCCGATGCCCAGCGCGATGTCCAGGCCGAGCGAACCGGTAGAAATGGCCGGGATCGCCTGGCGATCGTGATCACCCATGCGCATGACCGCGCCTTTACCGAATTGACGTTCGATCTGACCCAGGGCCGCAGCCAAGGCACGCTTCTTGTTGTCGTCCATTGAAGTCCTCACGTAATCAATTAGGCCTGACGGCCTGAACACCTGTATAAGTAGACAGTATTATTTCACAGGGTTTGAGCCACGCCTACCCCCGATTCGCGATTTCTCCTGCTGCAAGGTGTAACAGCCCCTCTAGCGCGGCCTTGACCGTTTGTCGGCGTACATCATCCCGGTCGCCTGGGAACAGCCGACGCTCGCTGCTGACCCGGTTGCCAACGGCAAATGCCAGCCACACCGTGCCGACCGGTTTCTCCACTGAACCGCCGTCAGGGCCGGCCACGCCGCTAACCGCCACGGCAAACTGCGCCCCACTGTTGGCTTGCGCTCCGCGGACCATGGCCTCGACCACCTCGCGACTGACCGCGCCGACCTGGCTGAACAAGGCCTCGGGCACCTGCAACTGGCGGCTTTTCTGCGCGTTGGAATAGGTGACATAACCGGCCTCGAACCAGGCCGAACTGCCAGGAATGCGCGTGATGGCCTCGGCAATACCGCCGCCGGTGCAGGATTCGGCTGTGGTGACGTGGGCGCTCAGGGTAAGCAGATCGCCGCCCAAGGTGGCGGCGAGCCGGGTGATCGGGTCCATGCTCGAGACTCCAGAGTCAATATAGGGTTTGCTGGTCAGCGGATTCAAACCTCGATCAGATGCTTGAGCGGGTGATAGCCCGCCTTGAGCGTCGCGGCCACATCGAGAATGGCTTTCTCGATGCCATTGAGGTGCAGACAGGTCAGCTCGATGGCAGCACTCTGGTTACCCGCCTCGATGTATTCGATCAGGCGCAGGTGTTCGTTGTCGCGGCAGGCATCGTGGCGGCCGTCGTCGAAGGCCGCGGCATACAGCGATGCCCGGGAAATCAGTTTGCGGAACCAGTCGAGCAGAATGGGGTTGTTCAGGGTTTCGGCCAGCTTGATGTGGAACTGCCCCAGCAAGTGCAGCAGGCGTTCGTGGTCGCCGTTGCGTGCGGCCTCTTCCTCAAGCAACAGGTGATCGCGCAAGTCCCGGGTGGCTGCCGAGTCGCGGCGGCGGCACAGCTCGCTGACGATACCGATCTCCACCAGGCGTCGGGTTTCGAACAGCGAACGGATTTCTTCATCGCTGGGCAAAGACACCCATGCGCCTTTGTTGGGCTCTGTCGAGACCAGGCCATCCGCTTCCAACTGCTTGAGCGCGGCACGCACGGACGTTCGGCTAACGTTGAAAAGCGCAGCCAGGGACGTTTCACCCAGCTTCATTCCCGGGCGCAGGCTACGCTTGCTGATTGCTTCGTAAACCCCTTGGTAGACGCGATCGACTGTGGTTTCCAGCCTTTTTTCAGTCATTCACAACTCCTTGCGTGCGGTACAACCAGGCTCGTGGCGCAAAGCTGCCAGCGAAAAAGCGGGTTGCGCCGCCAGAATAATCCGGGCATTGCCAGACCGCATCCAAAACATGCATACAAAAAACAATAGCCCTCCCTGGCTCTTGCCTGCGACACGCTCATGCAGCACTTGCAAACCACCGATCTGCGCGACGCAGAGCCCCTGCGTGGAACCGCAGCCGGCATCACCCGGTAAATCCCTGTAGTATTGGAGCATTAACCTTGCCCACAAGACGCCCCGAGCCAAGTCCTTGAATGTCTGATCTTTCTAACCACACCCCGATGATGCAACAGTACTGGAAGCTGAAAAACCAGCACCCGGACCAGTTGATGTTCTACCGCATGGGCGACTTCTACGAAATCTTCTACGAAGACGCGAAGAAGGCCGCAAAGCTCCTCGACATTACCCTGACCGCCCGTGGGCAGTCAGCCGGGCAGTCGATCCCCATGTGCGGCATTCCCTATCACGCGGCCGAGGGCTACCTGGCCAAGCTGGTGAAACTGGGCGAGTCGGTGGTGATTTGCGAACAGGTCGGCGACCCGGCCACCAGCAAGGGGCCGGTCGAACGCCAGGTGGTGCGCATCATCACGCCCGGCACCGTCAGCGACGAGGCCTTGCTCGATGAACGCCGCGACAACCTGATCGCCGCCGTGCTCGGTGACGAACGTCTATTCGGCCTGGCCGTGCTGGACATCACCAGCGGCAATTTCACCGTACTGGAACTCAAGGGCTGGGAAAACCTGCTGGCCGAGCTTGAACGCATCAACCCGGTGGAGCTGCTGATCCCGGACGACTGGCCGCAAGGCCTGCCGGCGGAAAAGCGCCGTGGCTCACGGCGCCGCGCGCCATGGGATTTCGAACGGGATTCGGCGCACAAGAGTCTGTGCCAACAGTTCGCCACCCAGGACCTCAAGGGCTTCGGCTGCGAAAAACTGACCCTGGCCATCGGTGCCGCCGGCTGCCTGCTCGGCTACGCCAAGGAAACCCAGCGCACCGCCCTGCCCCATCTGCGCAGCCTCAAGCATGAGCGTCTGGACGATACCGTGGTGCTCGACGGCGCCAGCCGACGCAACCTGGAACTGGATACCAACCTGGCCGGCGGGCGCGACAATACCCTGCAATCGGTGATCGATCGCTGCCAGACTGCCATGGGCAGCCGTTTGCTGACCCGTTGGCTAAACCGGCCGTTGCGTGACCTGAAGGTATTGCAGGCCCGGCAAAGTTCGATCAAATGCCTGCTCGAAGGCTATCGCTTCGAGAAGCTGCAACCGCAGCTCAAGGACATCGGCGATATCGAGCGGATCCTTGCCCGTATCGGCCTGCGCAACGCCCGGCCACGCGACCTGGCACGCTTGCGCGACGCCCTCGGCGCACTGCCTGAACTGCAAAACGCCATGGCCGAGCTCGAAGCTCCGCACCTGGCGCGCCTGGCGGTAATTGCCGGCACTTATCCGGAACTGGCCGACTTGCTGGAAAAGGCAATTATCGACAACCCGCCGGCGGTGATCCGCGATGGCGGCGTGTTGAAAACAGGTTACGACAGCGAACTCGACGAGCTGCAATCACTGAGCGAAAACGCCGGGCAGTTCCTGATCGACCTGGAAGCGCGGGAAAAAGCCCGCACGGGCCTGGCCAACCTCAAGGTCGGTTACAACCGCATCCACGGTTATTTCATCGAACTGCCGAGCAAACAGGCCGAACAGGCGCCGGCTGACTATATTCGCCGGCAAACCCTCAAGGGCGCTGAGCGCTTCATCACTCCCGAACTCAAGGCATTCGAAGACAAGGCACTGTCGGCCAAGAGCCGGGCGCTGGCCCGCGAAAAAATGCTCTACGAGGCTCTGCTGGAAAACCTGATAGGGCATTTACCGCCCCTGCAGGACACCGCCGCAGCCTTGGCCGAGCTGGACGTGTTGAGCAACCTGGCCGAGCGCGCCCTGACCCTTGACCTGAACTGCCCCAGCTTCGTCGAAGAACCCTGCATGCGCATCGGCCAGGGTCGTCACCCCGTGGTCGAACAGGTATTGACCACGCCGTTCGTGGCCAATGACCTGAGCCTGGACGACAATACGCGCATGCTGGTGATTACCGGCCCGAACATGGGCGGTAAATCCACCTACATGCGCCAGACCGCCCTGATCGTGCTGATGGCGCACATCGGCAGCTTTGTCCCGGCAGCCAGTTGCGAGCTGTCGCTGGTGGACCGAATATTCACCCGTATCGGCTCCAGCGATGACCTGGCCGGTGGCCGTTCGACCTTCATGGTGGAAATGAGCGAGACCGCCAATATCCTGCACAATGCTACCGAGCGCAGCCTGGTGCTGATGGATGAAGTGGGTCGCGGCACCAGCACCTTCGACGGCCTGTCGCTGGCCTGGGCTGCCGCCGAGCGCCTGGCACAGTTGCGCGCCTACACCCTGTTCGCCACCCACTATTTCGAACTGACGGTACTGCCGGAAAGCGAACCGCTGGTGGCCAACGTCCACCTCAATGCGACCGAGCACAATGAGCGGATCGTGTTCCTGCACCATGTATTGCCAGGTCCGGCCAGCCAGAGTTACGGCTTGGCGGTTGCGCAACTGGCGGGTGTGCCCGGATTGGTGATTCAGCGTGCACGCGAACACCTGAGCCGCCTGGAAACTTCGAGCCTACCGCATGAAGTACCGAGCCCTACATCCGGTAAAGCATCCATCCCACACCAGAGCGACCTGTTCGCCAGCCTGCCACATCCGGTGCTTGACGAGATTTCCAGGACCGATATCGATGGCCTGACCCCCCGGCAGGCACTCGAATTGCTCTATACACTAAAGAACCGGATCTAACGCAGACGCGCGCAAGCTGATAGAATCCCGCGCGGTTTGGGAATGCCGCGGACTTTTAGCCTGGTCCGCCGGCTGCCTGGCCCGAACCTAGCGGCCCTGTCTGGAAGGGCTCCGCTGCCGCCGCCTGAGGAGAGAATTAGAAATGACCTTCGTCGTCACCGACAACTGCATCAAGTGCAAGTACACCGACTGCGTAGAAGTCTGTCCGGTGGACTGCTTCTACGAAGGCCCGAACTTCCTGGTGATTCACCCGGATGAGTGCATCGATTGCGCACTGTGCGAGCCTGAATGCCCTGCGCAAGCCATCTTCTCGGAAGATGAAGTGCCTGAAGACATGCAAGAATTCATTCAGTTGAATGTGGAGCTGGCGGAAATCTGGCCCAACATCACTGAAAAGAAAGACGCCCTGCCCGATGCCGAAGAGTTCGATGGCGTCAAAGGCAAGATCAAGGACCTGGAGCGCTAAGCTTCAGCCGGACTTGTCAAAAGGCCCTTCATGGGCCTTTTTTTTGCCTTGGCCATCGCCTGGCTCCAGGCAAAAAAAAGGGGCGGTATGACCCGCCCACATTTTTTCCGTAGTCCCTGTAATCCCTTTCATCGTCCTGATGAATCGCATCCTGCGATGTCCTTGGCCGTCATCCTTGATAGCCTGTGTCTGTCCGTAGACACACTTCAGATATTAGAGTTTCCAGCAGTCGGAGCAACCAGGAAAATCTTTCAAGAAAAGTCTCGCCAGCGTACAAGCGATAAAAAAACACATTATTTTTCAATAAGATACAATGCATCGAAAAGCAATCAAGGCAACCTTCCAGCGCGCCTTTCTACGTTTGCTTACACTACGGGTAAGCAATGTCCTACAAAACAAAAAACGCTAATGAATAGCATTTTGCTCGCCACCAATGAAAACGCCCCGAATCATTCGGGGCGCTCAGAGAACCAACGACTTAAGGCCGAAATCGCCTACTGGAACAACGACTCGCTGGACAAGCCATTTTTCTCAAGGATTTCACGCAAGCGCTTGAGGCCCTCGACCTGGATTTGCCGTACCCGCTCACGGGTCAGGCCAATCTCCAGACCAACATCCTCCAGCGTACTGCTTTCATGACCGCGCAAGCCGAAGCGCCGTACGACAACTTCACGCTGCTTGTCGGTCAACTCACCGAGCCACTGATCAATGCTCTGGGACAGATCGTCATCCTGCAGCAGCTCGCAGGGGTCTGTAGGACGGTCATCGGTCAGGGTATCGAGCAACGTCTTGTCCGAATCTGGCCCCAATGACACATCGACCGACGATACGCGTTCGTTCAGGCCGAGCATGCGCTTCACTTCACCGACCGGTTTTTCCAGCAAACTGGCAATTTCTTCCGGGGATGGCTCGTGATCGAGCTTCTGTGTCAGTTCGCGAGCGGCGCGCAGGTAGACGTTCAGCTCCTTGACCACATGAATCGGCAGCCGGATGGTCCGGGTCTGATTCATGATCGCCCGCTCTATGGTCTGGCGAATCCACCAGGTGGCGTAAGTGGAGAAGCGGAAGCCGCGTTCCGGGTCGAACTTCTCTACTGCCCTGATCAGCCCCAGGTTGCCCTCTTCGATCAGGTCCAGCAATGACAGACCGCGGTTGACGTAGCGTCGGGCGATTTTCACCACCAGGCGCAAGTTGCTTTCGATCATGCGCTTGCGCCCGGCCGGATCACCTTTTTGCGACAGACGCGCAAAATGGACTTCTTCTTCCGGAGAGAGCAATGGCGAAAAACCGATTTCATTGAGATACAACTGGGTAGCGTCGAGCGCCCGGGTGTAATCGATATACTTGTGCTGTTTAAGCGAAGTGGAGTGTTTGGCCTTGGTGCGAACCGAAGGTACAGCAGGTTCTTCGCTCGACACCGTTTCCATAACGAGTTCGGCCTCCATCAGGAGTACCTCATCGTCGATGTCAAACTCCGGCGCTTCTTTACTGAGAGCCATTGTTATAGTCCTTTGCTGAGTTCGACCTCAAGCCCGAACGACGCCTGATCTCCTTGGCAACGTTCAAGCCTGTCCCCTCTATGTGCAGAGAAACAGGCTGGGTGCATTCAACGACGTGGCAGAAATTGCAGTGGATCTACAGGTTTGCCCTGGCGGCGAATCTCGAAATGCAACTTCACCCGGTCAGTACCCGTGGACCCCATTTCGGCAATAGTCTGCCCTACCTTGACTTGCTGCCCTTCCCGAACCAACAGCCTGCGGTTATGACCGTAGGCACTCACATAGGTGTCGCTGTGTTTGATGATTACCAACTCGCCGTAGCCCCGCAAGCCACTCCCGGCGTACACCACCGAACCATCAGACGCAGCAAAAACAGGCTGTCCCAAATCCCCGGCGATATCAACGCCTTTATTCAAACTACCGTTTGAAGAGAACTTTCCGATCAATACACCATTGGCTGGCCAGGCCCAATTACCGCCCGAACGGTCGCCGGCAGGCACTGGATTGGCCATTGGTGCCGGGCTTACAGCGGCCTGTGACGTCGCCTGGGGCGCTGGTGGCGGCTTGGTAGCAGCTGCTGACGAGCTATTGACCGGGCCCCTTATAACGGTGGTTTTGGTGGACGAGGACGGCCCTTGGGTCGAACTGGTGGTCACCGATGTACTCGGGGTACTGGAGCGACCATCGAAGCGAATCGCCTGCCCCGGACGAATGGTATAGGGCGGCGCGATGTTGTTGCGTGCGGCCAGGGCCTTGTAGTCCCAGCCATAACGGAAAGCGATGGAAAACAGGGTATCGCCACGCTGGACCACATACTGGCCCGTGGTCACTGCCGGACGCTGTGCAGCCTTGCTATTGCGGTCAACAACCCGTGCGCCACTGGTCGTCGAGTTAGAAGAACACCCAGCCAACAGGCTGCCGAAGGCAAAGCCAATCACCAGTAGCTTTAAACTCGAAGAACCCATGCGCTGCCGAATGGCTGTAAGACTCACCCGCCGCTCCCTTTAATGGTGACCAACATAAAAAATGTAATAGTGCGCAATTATAACCAAGCACAGCCCTATTACGGACAGTACACCGGCAAAGTATGAACCAACATACATTTTTCAGGATTATACGGGCACCGCAGATAGACCAGAAAGTTCGAGCACAATTCAATATTGCGCGCTATCAGGCCAACGGTCCGTTGAGCAATGGCACAAAACGAACGGCATCGAGTACGCGCCGGGAGAATCCGTGTTCCTCACGCACGATGAGCATCAGGTGCTGGACATCGCCTGTAGCCCCCACCGGGATGACCATTCGCCCGCCAGGTGCCAGTTGGTCGAGCAAGGCCTGGGGCACCTCACTGGCGACCGCCGTGACGATGATGCCATTGTAAGGCGCCAGCGCTGGCCAACCCTCACAGCCATCACCCCAGCGAAACACGACGTTACGCAGGTTGAGCTCGACCAGACGTTCCTTGGCCCGATCCTGCAGGACCTTGATCCGCTCCACCGAGAATACGCGTTCGACCAGTTGCGCCAGCACGGCGGTCTGGTAGCCGGAACCTGTGCCGATCTCCAGGACCTTGTCCAGCGGCCCGGCCTCGAGCAGCAGCTCACTCATGTGCGCGACCATGTAAGGTTGCGAGATCGTCTGGTTGTGGCCTATCGGCAAGGCGGTGTCTTCATAGGCACGGTGTGCCAGCGCTTCATCGACGAACAAGTGCCTCGGCGTGCGCCTGATCACGTCGAGCACGCGGGTGTTGGTGACACCTTCATCGGATAGCCGCTGGATCAGGCGCTCGCGGGTGCGCTGCGACGTCATGCCGATACCACGCCGGTTCATATCGTCCTGTTCACGCATCAACGAAACCCCTCCAGCCAACCTTCCATGCGCTCGAAAGCATCATTGAAGGTCCGGTCCAGCTGCAATGGCGTAATCGATACATAACCCTGCATCACGGCATGGAAATCGGTGCCCGGGCCGCCGTCCTCGGCATCCCCGGCCACGGCAATCCAGTAACCTTCCTTGCCACGCGGGTTGACCACCTTGGTCGGTGCCGCCGCGCGCGCACGGTGACCCAGGCGAGCCAACTGCACGCCGCGAATATGATCGAGCGGTAGGTTGGGCACATTGACGT
>RCUR01000435.1_pt1 | contig 14848 bp, 14 predicted proteins | sample 2166151 | NCBI WGS metagenome assembly RCUR01 (sample SAMN09932785, study PRJNA488358) | compost metagenome | isolation source: compost soil in an enriched community | place: Germany: Experimental Botanical Garden
CTGTCGATGCTGGCGTGCCAGGTACTGGGCAACGATGTCACCATCGGCTTTGCCGCCAGCCAAGGGCATCTGCAGCTCAACGTGTTCAAACCGGTGATCATCCACAACCTTCTGCAATCGATTCGCCTGCTCGCCGATGGCTGCCGCAATTTCCAGCAGCACTGCATCGCCGGCATGCAGCCCGACAGCCAGATGATGGCCGCGCACCTGGAACGCGGCCTGATGCTGGTCACGGCATTGAACCCGCATATTGGTTATGACAAGGCTGCAGAGATTGCCAAGAAAGCCTACACGGAAGGCCTCACCCTACGCGCCGCCGCACTGGCCCTGGGCTATGTGAGCGACGAACAATTCGACCTCTGGGTACGCCCGGAAAGCATGCTAGGAGCCAGATAAGGATGACTGAAAGCAAAAGCGGCGCGACGCCAATCGAAGGTGATGGCAAACGCATCCTGATGATTCTCGGCACCCCGAAAAACACCAGCCTGTGCAACGCACTCGGCGAAGCCTATGCCCAGGGCGCACGCGAAAAAGGCCACGTGGTGCGACAGCTGAGGCTGGGGGAAATGACTTTCGATCCGATTCTGCGCGGCGGCTACGAGCAGAACCAGAACCTCGAGCCGGATCTGCTCGAGGCGCAGCGGCAAATCCATTGGGCCGAGCACCTGGTGTTCGTCTATCCGGTCTGGTGGGGTGGCATTCCGGCCCTGCTCAAGGGCTTCTTCGATCGCACCTTCCTACCTGGTTTCGCCTTCAAGTACCGCAATCGCTCGCAACTTTGGGATAAATTGCTCAGCGGCCGTACCGCCGACCTGCTGGTGACCATGGACACTCCGCCCTGGTACTTCCGCTGGATCTATGGCGCGCCGGCACACCGGCAGATGACCCGCACCATCCTCGGCTTCAGCGGCATCAAGACCCGTCGCCTGGCCGAATTCGCCCCGGTGCGGCCCTCCTCCGAGGAACAGCGCCAGAGCTGGCTACGCCGCGCCGAAACCCTCGGCAGCCGCGCCTGAGAACGGCGGATGCGTGGCTACAGTTGCGCCGCCAACCGCGCACGACGGGCACGCAAGTTGGCCATCAGCGATGGACCGAGAGCCGTCAAGACCGAGCCCAGCACCACCAGCGCCGCACCGCCGTAGGCGAGCCAGTTGATCTGCTCGGGGCGCACATGATCCGGCCACCAGGTCGCTGCCAGCGCTACCGAGCCGAACGTCACCAGCGGCGTGATCGCCAGGGTCGCACTGACCCGCGAGGCCTCCCAGTGCGCCAGCGCCTCGGCGAACGCGCCATAGGCCACCAGGGTGTTCAGGCAGCAGGCGAACAGCAGCCAACCCTGTAGCGCACTCAGCTCGAAGACCTGCTGCGGCTGTGCCCAGGGCGTCAGCAGCAATGCACAGGCCAGGTAGATCACCATCATCACCTGCAACGAATTCCACACCGTCAGCAACTGCTTTTGCGCCAGCCCGTAGAACACCCAGACAAACGCTGCCAGCAGCACGATCAGGACCCCGGCGGTGTAATCGGTCAGCGAAGTCAGCAATTCGCCCAGGCGCTGATTGAAAAACAGCGCAAAACCGAGCAGCAGCACGACCAGACCAATGCCCTGGCCGAGACTGAAACGCTCACGGAAGACAAACAGACTGCTGATCAGCAACAAGATGGGCGCGACCTGGATCACCAGTTGCGTGGTGCCGGGGCTGAGCAGGTTCAAGCCGGCCAGATAGAGCACATAGTTGGCACTTAACCCGGCAATCGCCAGGGCGAGAAGCCAGGCGCCCTTGCGGCCAAGAGGACGGAAACGCGGCAAGCGCTGGGCCGCAGCCAGGTACGCCAGCAGAATCGAACCGGAGACCAGCAGTCGATACCAGGTGACCGTAACCGGATCCATCACCTGCAGCACTTCCTTGAGTTTGATCGGCAGCACGCCCCAGAGCAGAGCGGTGAGCAGCGCCAGAAACATGCCGTAGAGCCAACGGCCGGAAGAAATATGCATGACTGCCTCGAACCCAAGCTGACGACGTAAAACACTAGTTTATGCCGCCCAAGCCTACCGACACAGTCACAGTTCAGTCGGCTTGCGCACCACAACTGTACTGCTGGGAATAACACACAGTCACAGGTTTGACGTCAAAAGCGCATAAATCAGCGAAAAACATGCAAATAAAGTCAAAAAACCAACCATTGGTCGTCAACTCGAGCAACTTGACCCGCGAGGATTAGACTCAAACTGTTCGGCTTATTGCATGAGGTTCTCGCCATGTACGGTCAACGCACCATCGACCCCAGCCCCGGCACGCACTACCGCAGTGAGCGGGTCACTGCGGTCAACGGCCAGTATTTCTTCGCCACCCGCGAAGGCACCCTCGAAGGCCCCTACTTCACTCGCATCGACGCAGAGCGGGAAATCACTTTCTATATCCGCCGCATGAGTCAAGCCAGCGACATCATCGAGAGTCGAGCATTCTGAGCCAGGTTGTGCCGCCCGCCGCCCATAAAAAAACCGCGCCTGAATCGACGCGGTTTTTTTATGCTCAACCCAGGCTTACCTGGCTGCGCTTCAGCGATAAGCCTCGAACAGGCCGGTCGCGCCCATGCCGCCACCCACGCACATGGTGACGATGCCGTAACGCAGCTTGCGTCTCTGCAGCTCGCGCACCAGATGACCGACCTGGCGCGAGCCGGTCATGCCGAACGGGTGGCCGATGGAAATCGACCCGCCATTGACGTTGTACTTGGCGTTGTCGATGCCCAGGCAATCGCGGGCATACAGGCACTGCGAGGCGAAGGCCTCGTTGAGCTCCCACAGGTCGATATCGGCAACGCTCAAGCCCCTGGCCTCGAGCAGCTTCGGTACCGAGAACACCGGACCTATGCCCATCTCGTCCGGCTCGCAGCCTGCGACGGTGAAACCGCGGAAGTAGGCCTTGGGTTTGAGCCCCAATTCCAGGGCTTTGTCCAGGCTCATGACCAGGGTCATGGAGGCGCCATCGGACAACTGCGAGGCGTTGCCGGCCGTTACCGAACCATCCTCAGCGAACACCGGCTTGAGCGCCGCCAGGCTTTGCAGGGTGGTGTCGGCACGGTTGCAGTCGTCGCGCTCGACCACGCCTTCGACGATGCTCTTCTCGCCAGTAACCTTGTCTTCGACCAAGTACTTGACGCTCATCGGCACGATTTCGTCGTCGAACAGGCCTTCGGCCTGGGCCCGCGCGGTGCGCTGCTGGCTCTGCAGGGCGTAGGCGTCCTGGGCTTCGCGGCTGACGTTGTAGCGCCGCGCGACTATCTCGGCGGTCTGCCCCATGGGGTAATAGATCCCCGGCAGATCCTTTTGCAGGGTAGGGTTGAACAAGTTGTCGGTGTTCATGCTCTTCAGGGTCATGGTGATCGACTCGACGCCGCCGGCGACGATGATCTCGCTGCAACCCGAGGCGATCTGGTTGGCGGCGATGGCGATGGCCTGCAGACCCGAAGAACAGAAGCGGTTGAGGGTCATGCCGGCGACCTGGGTGCCCAGGCCGGAGAGCACCGCCACATTGCGGCCGATGTTCATGCCCTGGGCGCCCTCGTTGGAGCCGGCACCAACGATGCAGTCTTCGACCAGCGCCGGATCCAGGTCGCTACGCGCCAGCAGCGCATTCACGCAATGAGCCGCCATATCGTCCGGACGGGTCTGGTTGAACTTGCCACGGAAGGATTTGGCCAGGCCAGTCCGCACGCTATCGACAATCACCACTTCACGCATGACGCACCTCATTGTTGACGTTGGATAGGCCGCGAGAATAAGGCTGGACAATCTCAGCCCGCGACGATCATTCACCAGCCGTATGCGTGACCATCTTCCGCCAGATCCTGGGGTTCCGCTGCAAGCTTCAATCCTTGGCGAACGCCGCCTCCAGCGCCTCATTGAGGGTGCGCAGTACCTTGATCCGGGCGAAGCGCTTGTCATTGGCTTCGACCAGGGTCCAGGGCGCAATCTCGGTACTGGTACGGTCGACCATGTCGCCCACGGCATCGCAGTACAGCGGCCACTTGTCGCGATTGCGCCAGTCGTCCTCGGTGATCTTGAAGCGTTTGAAGGGGATCTGCTCACGCTCCTTGAAGCGCTGCAACTGGGTGTCCTGGTCGATCGCCAGCCAGAACTTGACCAGCACCACGCCGGCGTCGCTCAGTTGTTCCTCGAAGTCGTTGATCTCGCCATAGGCGCGCAGCCAGTCGGCAGGCGTGCAATAACCCTCGACCCGCTCCACCAGCACCCGGCCGTACCAGGAACGATCGAACATGGTGAACCCGCCGCGTGCCGGGATATGCCGCCAGAAACGCCACAGGTACGGCTGCGCACTCTCCTCGTCGGTAGGCGCCGCCACCTGCACGATGCGGTACAGGCGCGGATCGAGCGCCGCCGTCACCCGGCGAATCGCGCCGCCCTTGCCGGCCGCATCGTTGCCCTCGAACACCGCCACCAGGGCATGCTTGCGCATGCGCTTGTCGCGCAACAAACCCGAGAGCCGCGCCTGCTCGGCGATCAGTTGTTCGTTGTAGTCAGCCTTGTCCAGCGCCTGGTTCATGTCCAGGCTGTCGAGCAAGCCACGGTTATCCAGGCTGGAGGTCAGCGGCGCCGCATGGGGCTGAGGCTGCTGCCGGCTCTTGGTCTTGAGCGCGGCCTGCAAGCCATCGAGGAGAATCTGCCCCACCGTCAGACTGCGGTAATACTCATCCACCCCCTCGACCACATACCAGGGCGCATAGTCACGGCTAGCACGGCGCAGCACCCGCTCACCGACCCGCACATACTTGTCATAGGTTTTCGACTGCTGCCAGTCAAGCGGGCTGATGCGCCAGCTGTGCAAGGGATCGTCCTGCAGCGACTTGAGGCGCGCCTTCATCTGCTTCTTGGACAGATGGAACCAGAACTTGAAGATCAGCGCGCCCTCGTCACAGAGCATGCGCTCCAGGGCCAGGGCGGCCTCGATAGCCTGATCCAGCACGGCATTCTTGAAGCGTCCGTGCACCCGCCCCTGCAACATCTGGCTGTACCAGTTGCCGAAGAAAACCCCCATGCGCCCCTTGGCTGGCAGCTGCCGCCAATAGCGCCAGGCCGGCGGGCGGGCCAGCTCCTCGTCGGTCTGCTGATCGAAGGTGCTGACCTGGATCAGACGCGGATCCATCCACTCGTTGAGCAACTTGACCGTCTCACCCTTGCCGGCCCCCTCGATCCCGCAGAGCAGGATGATCACCGGAAAACGCGCCTGCTGGCGCAACTCGTACTGCGCCTCCAGCAATGCTTCGCGCAACGCCGGTACGGCGGCGTCGAACGTGGCCTTGTCGATGGAATGACCAATCTCGGCGGACTCGAACATGACTAGCTCCCTGGTGTGATCAATAGAGCCTAGCGGATCGCGCGCGCGACGGGGTGAGCCATGTGCCATTGCCCAGCAGATTCATCCGGCAAAGCCCCCGACCCAGGCAAACAACCAATCGCAAACACCCCACAGACCCTGTGGGAGGGGCTTTAGCCGCGATAACACCAAGCAGACACCCTTTCGCGGCTCAAGCCCCTCCCACATAATGCCCGCCTGCTCAATCTGGTGCCCCTGCCATGCCCGACTCCCCGCTCGACCTACCCGACACTCAGCCCGCGCAGCTCGACTGGGACGCCGAGGGACAGCCGTTATCGCGACTGTTTGGCGATGTCTATTTCTCCAAGCAGAACGGCCTGGCCGAAACCCGCCATGTGTTTCTCGCCAATAACGATCTGCCGGCACGTTTCAGTGCCCTGGGTGACGACGAGCAACTAACGATAGGCGAAACCGGCTTCGGCACCGGGCTGAATTTTCTCTGCGCCTGGCAGCTGTTCGAGCAGCAGGCACCCGCGGGTGCGCGGCTGCACTTCGTCAGTGTCGAGAGATACCCGCTCGACTATGCCGACCTGCAGCGCGCCCTGGCCTTGTGGCCGGAGCTGGCGCCCTTCGCGCAGGAGCTGCTGAGCCAGTACATCGCCGTCCATCCGGGTTTTCAGCGCCTGACGTTCGCCGGCGGACGGGTCATCCTGACCCTGCTGATCGGCGACGCCCTGGAGCTGCTGGCGCAACTCGACGCGCGCATCGATGCCTGGTTTCTCGACGGTTTCGCCCCGGCGAAAAATCCGCAGATGTGGAGCGCGGAACTCTTCGCCGAACTGGCCCGGCTAAGCGCCCCCGGCGCCAGCCTCGGCACCTTCACCAGCACCGGCTACGTGCGTCGGCGCCTGAATGACGCCGGTTTCAAGATGCGCCGGGTGCCGGGCCTGGGCCACAAGTGGGAAGTGCTCAAAGGCCAGTTCGTCGGCAGCGCTGCGGGCGCCGGCAAACCCTGGTTCGCCCGCCCACCGCAACGCAACCTCGAACGCCGGGCCCTGGTCATAGGCGCGGGACTGGCCGGTTGCGCCACCGCAGCCAGCCTGGCGGCACGCGGCTGGCAGGTGACCCTGCTGGAACGCCACGCGGCAATCGCCGAGGAAGCCTCGGGCAACCCGCAAGGCGTGCTCTACCTCAAACTGTCGGCCCACGGCACGGCGCTGTCGCGCTTGATCGTCAGTGGTTTCGGCCACACCCGCCGCCTGCTCGAGCGCCTGCAAAAAGGCCGGGACTGGGACAACTGCGGGGTACTGCAACTGGCCCTCGACGCCAAGGAAGTGCAGCGCCAGGCGCAACTGGCGGCCGCCTTCCCCAGCGACCTGCTGGTCAACCTCGACCAGGCCAGTGCCGAAGCCAAAGCCGGCATCCGCCTGCCGGCCGGCGGGCTGTTCTACCCGCAAGCCGGCTGGGTGCACCCGCCGGCACTGTGCCGCTTGCTCGCCGAGCAGCCGAACATTCGCCTGCAGCTGCACCAGGAGGCACTGCAATTGCGCCGCGACGGCCAAGCCTGGCAGGCCTGGAACGGCGCGGAGCTACTGGCCAGTGCCGCCGTGGTGGTGCTGGCCGGCGCTGCCGAGATCAAGCGCTTCCCCTACAGCGCCGAACTGCCACTCAAGCGCATTCGCGGGCAGATCAGCCGAATACCGGCCACCGCGCGGAGCACGGCGCTGCGCAGCGTGGTCTGCGCCTCGGGTTATATCGCCCCGGCGCGCCTCGGCGAACATACCCTGGGCGCAAGTTTCGACTTCAAAAGCGACGACCTGAGACTCAACAGCGCCGATCATGCGGACAACCTTGGCCTGCTCGAAGAAATCTCCAGCGACCTGGCCGAACGCCTGCACAGCGCCCAGCTCGACCCGACGCAGCTCGAGGGTCGCGCCGCCTTTCGCTGCACCAGCCCGGACTACCTGCCCATCGTCGGCCCCCTGGCCGATCGCCCGGCCTTTCTCGCGGCCTACGCGGTGCTGGCCAAGGATGCCCGCCAGGTGCCGGATACCCCCTGCCCCTGGCTCGACGGCCTGTATATCAACAGCGGCCACGGTTCGCGCGGGCTGATCACCGCGCCCTTGTCCGGCGAACTGATTGCCGCCTGGCTGGATGCCGAACCGCTGCCCGTACCGCGCGATGTCGCCGAGGCCTGCCACCCCAACCGCTTCGCCCTGCGCCTACTGATACGCGGCCAATAGCCGCAACCCAAGGCGCCGCGCTTGCCTGCATCAGCCCGCACACATACCCTACGGGGTATACAGACCCGGAGTGACACCGCATGCGCCTGATCCTCGTACTCGCCGCCCTGCCGACGCTGGCCTGGGCCGCACCCGCTGCCGACCTGGCCAACCTCGAACGCGAAGCCGCCGGCCTTATCCCAGCCTTCCAGCAACAGCTGATGCAGACGGTAAAACAGGCGGTCGCCGAGGGCGGCCCGGTGCAGGCCGTGCAAGCCTGCCACCTGCTCGCGCCGACTATCGCCGCCGAGCACAGCCAGCAGCCCTGGACAGTCGGGCGCACCGCCCTGCGCCTGCGCAACCCGGACAATCAGCCGGATGCCTGGGAACGCCAGGTACTGGAAGATTTCTTGCTGCGACAAAGCGCCGGCGAAGAGCCGACGCAGATGAGCGCATCGGCGGTCGTCGACGGCGAATTCCGTTATATGAAGGCCATCGCCACCGGCGAGCCGTGCCTGGCCTGTCACGGCCAGGCGATCAAGGCCGAGGTGGCGGCGCAGATCAAGCAAGACTACCCCGAGGATCAGGCCAGCGGCTTTAGCCTGGGCGAACTGCGTGGCGCCTTCACCCTGCGCCGCACGCTGACGGAGGCAACACCATGAGCGAACAGACCCGCGCCGCCCATCAAGACGCCATGCTCAAGCGCCTGGCCCGGGTCGAAGGGCAGATCCGCGGCATCCAGGCGATGATCCGCCGCAGCGAGGACTGCGAAGCCATCGCCCAGCAATTCGCCGCCGCCCGCAAGGCGCTGGACAAGGCCTATCAGGAGCTGCTCGCCTGCCTGCTGGAAGAAGCCGTACTCGACCCCGAGCATGACCCCGGTGAAACCCTGGCCCGGGTCCGCGCGATCTTCACTAAATACACCTAGCCGGGATCATTCACGAACAACCGCGGGCTCCGCTTGATCCTCTGAAATAGCCGGCGTAACCCGCAGGCGACGGAAAGCACATCTGCCGCGCTCGACTGTCGACCCGCCGATGGAACGCACACAAGCATTCGCGCATTAAACCAAGGCTGAAAGCCCCAGCATCGCAATGTTTGCAGCCAAACCGAAGGGACTCTGCTTGTTCTGCAAGCACGCCATATCCATTGAGACGAGCAGGCATGGCCGCCACATGCGGCACCGCGCACAAGGCGGCAACGACTTTTGAAAAACCGGGTATTATTGCATCCCGGCAGCCACCTACAGTTCCACGTACGTGGTTTAACGCCCCAACAGGGCATTGAAAAGGCTTGAGCCGTATGCGCAGAAAAGCGCATGTACGGTTCTTCGGGACTCCGCGCCGGTTATGCTTAGGGGCCACCCGACTCAACCCTCCGACACTCCATGAGCCCGTTCTCTATCCACCGTGCATCGCTAACGCGGCGTCAACCAAGGATATCGAGCAGGCCGCTGGATTTCTCGACAGAGCGATTACCTACATGATCAAGCTGCACACCAACCATGGCGTCATCACCCTCAATCTGTTCGAAGACAAAGCCCCGGAAACCGTGGCCAACTTCAAGCAATACGTGAAGGAAGGTCATTACGACAACACCATCTTCCATCGTGTGATCAGCAACTTCATGGTTCAGGGCGGCGGTTTCGAGCCAGGCATGAAGCAGAAAGCCACCCGCGCGACCATCAAGAATGAAGCCAACAATGGCTTGTCCAACAAGATCGGTACCGTGGCCATGGCCCGCACCATGGAGCCGCATTCGGCCTCCGCACAGTTCTTCATCAACGTCGCCGACAACAGCTTCCTCAACCACAGCGCACCAACCGTGCAAGGCTGGGGCTATGCGGTATTCGGTGAAGTGGTCGAAGGCATGGACGTGGTCGAGAAGATCAAGGGCGTTGCCACCACCATGAAATCCGGTCACCAGGACGTGCCGGTCGACGACGTCATCATCGAGAAGGCCGAGATCGTCGAGTGATCCTGCTGATCTCCGACCTGCATCTCGAACAGGAGCGCCCGGACATCAGCCGGGCGTTTCTGCATTTTCTCGAGACTCGTGCGGTTCAGGCCGAGGCGCTGTATATCCTTGGCGACTTCTTCGAGGTATGGATCGGCGACGACGCCATCAGCCCCTTTCAACGCAGTATTGCCCAGGCCCTGCGTCAGCTCAGTGACAGCGGTACGCGCATCTACCTGATGCACGGCAATCGCGACTTCATGATTGGCCAGGCCTTTTGCCGGGAAGCTGGCTGCAGCCTGCTGCGCGACCCCAGCCTGGTCGAACTCGCGGGGGAGAAAGTCCTGTTGATGCACGGCGACAGCCTCTGTACCCAGGATGAGGCTTACATGCGCCTGCGCCGCTGGCTACGCAACCCGCTGGCACTGTTCATCCTGCGCAACCTGCCGCTGGCCACTCGCCGCAAGCTGGCGCGCAAGCTGCGCAAGGAAAGCCGCGAGCAAACCCGCCTGAAAGCCAGCGACATCGTCGATGTCACCCCGACAGAAGTGCCGCGCATCATGGCCGCCCATGGCGTGCGCACGCTGATTCACGGCCACACCCATCGCCCCGCGGTGCACCAACTGGAGGTGGCCGGCCAGCCCGCCCGGCGGATTGTCCTGGGTGACTGGGACAGCCAGGGCTGGACCCTGCAGATCGACGGGCAAGACTGGCAACTGGCACCCTTCCCGCTCCGCTAATCGGCGCTGCCCCCCCCCCGATGGCTTGCGGTACTGCGGGCTGGCCATGATGGTTTGCGCCAGGCGCCGGCTTGCCTCGTTGACCCGGTCGGCGACGAACAAGGTGATCTCGGTGCCCGGCAGGGTCGGCAATCCCTCCTCGATCACCCGCAAACCAGGCTCTAGGGTCGAACAGGGAATTGTTCCTGGCGGCTCGCTTCACGGCCTGTTCTTCGTCCTGAGCGGTGATCGCCAGGCAGCCCTGAGAGCGAACCTGGCAACAACCAAGGCCTGCTGAGCCCTGCAAGGACGGTGCTGGCCGGACGCCCTAAGCGGCTGCGCCGCTGTGAAAGCGGAACTCCTTGTCGGGCGTGAGGATCGCCTCGCGCTCGACCTCGGCGAAGTACGCCACCCGCTCATCGATAGGCTCTGCCGAATAGTCGCGCGCCATTTTCAGGTAACCCTGGTAGTGCCGCGCCTCGGACTTGAGCAGCGAGCGATAGAACTGCCCCAGTTCCTCGTCCAGATGTGGCGCCAGGCGAAAGAATCGCTCACAGGAGCGCGCTTCGATAAAAGCCCCGACGATCAGGGTGTCCACCAACTTGTGCGGCTCGCTGCTGCGCATATGCTTGTGCAGGCGCTGGGCATACAGGGCGGCACTGACCGGGCGATAGGCAATACCGCGCTTTTTCATCAACGCCGCGACCTGCTCGAAATGGCGTAACTCCTCACGGGCCAAACGCGACAAGTTATATTGCAAATCGGCCTTTTCGATATAGCGAAAAAGCAGGGTCAAGGCAGTTGATGCCGCCTTCTTCTCGCAATTGGCGTGATCTATCAGCATTACGTCCTGATTTTGCAAGGCTTGGGCGATCCAGGCGTCAGGCGTTGGGCAGAGCAGAAACGCTTCAATTTCCGGTAACAGTTGCATAGGCTCACGAAATTCGATGGCCGCCTCGGCTGGCGGGCAGGCAGGCAGGGCCGGCCATTATACGAATGGCGGCGCGAACAGCCACCCATGCCGTTGATACCGGCCAACAACACGCGACTGTTGCTGCATCTATGCTGCATTTATAGTAGTTACAACAGTAGTCACGACAGCAGTCACGAGTCACAAACACATCGAACGGAGACGAGCATGCAAGCCATTCGCAACATCTTAGTCGTCATGGAACCAGAGCGACCCGAAGGCTTGGCACTCAAGCGGGCCAAATTGATCGCGGGCGTGACCCAGTCGCACCTGCACCTGCTGGTGTGCGGCAAGAAGCATGAGCACTCGGCCTATCTCAGCGACCTGTGCGCCACGCTCGACAAGGAAGGTTACAGTACCTCCAGCCAGCAGGCCTGGCATGAGAACCTGCACCAGACCATCATCACCGTGCAGCAGGCCGAAGGCTGTGGCTTGGTGATCAAGCAGCACTTTCCCGACAATCCGCTGAAAAAAGCCCTGCTCACCCCGGACGACTGGAAGCTGCTGCGTTATTGCCCGGCCCCGGTGCTGATGGTGAAAACCGACAAACCCTGGACTGGCGGCACCATACTGGCTGCGGTCGATGTCGGTAACGCCGACGGTGAGCACCGCACCCTGCACAACAGCATCATCAACCACGGCTACGACATCGCCGCGCTGGCCAAGGCCGACCTGCACGTAATCAGCGCCCACCCCGCGCCTATGCTGTCGGCCGCAGACCCGACCTTTCAGTTGAAAGAGACCATCGAGGCGCGCTACCGCAATGAGTGCAAGGCCTTCCAGGCCGAATACGACATCGCCGAGGAGCGCCTGCATGTCGCCGAAGGCCCGGCCGACGTACTGATCCCCCAGGTCGCTCATCAACTGAATGCCGCCGTGACCGTGATCGGCACAGTGGCTCGCACCGGCCTGTCCGGAGCACTGATCGGCAATACTGCCGAAGTCATCCTCGACGCGCTGGACTGCGACGTCCTGGTGCTCAAACCCGACGACATCATCGCCCACCTGGAGGAGCTGGTGTCACAGCACTGAGAGGCTGCGAGAAAGCGCTCACCTACTGCGGCAATGCTGTTCACTCAAGCCAAGTGAGCAGCATTTTTTGCAGCCCTGCACGCCTGTCTTACCACAAGCCCCCGAGATGGTCGCTTCAGTGAATCGGCCTGCAAGCAAGATAACCGCGCACCAATAATGATGCCCTCCCGCGCTCTTCAGAGGTTGCTTCAGAGCAGCGGCTTGAGTGTCGGCCAGACATTTTCCAGTATCCGCGACTGAGCTTCGGCAGTTGGGTGAATACCATCCCTCTGCATCATCGATGGCACGCCTCCTATGCCCTCCAGTACGAAAGGCACCAAGGCAGCGCCGTACTCTTCGGCCACTTTGGGGAACACTTCAGCGAATGCTGTCGTATAGCGCTGCCCGTAATTGGGCGGCAGCTTCATCCCCAAAATCAGCACCTCGGCCCCCGCCTTTTGCGACTGCTCGACCATACCCGCAAGATTCTGTTGCAATTGCGCGGGGGGCTGGCCACGCAGGCCATCGTTGCCGCCCAGCTCCAGAATCACCAGGCTTGGCCGATGCTCGGCAAGCAGTCCAGGCAGCCGCGCGGCGCCGCCTGCACTGGTGTCGCCACTGATCGAGGCATTCACCACCTGGTGTTGATAACCCTGCTCGGCCAGGCGTTTTTCCAGCAATGCGACCCAGCCCTGCCGGGTATCCAGGCCGAAAGCCGCGCTGATACTATCGCCAACGACCAGCACGGTGTCCGCCAGCGCGACCTGCCCCCAGCACAACAGGGTAAAAATCGCACTCATTAACCCTGCACGCATTGGATTCTCCATGAGCTCAAGCATTCTTACCGCCCGCAACCTTAGCAAAGTGGTTGCCAGCGCGGAAGGCGAGTTGACCATACTCCATGACCTGTCCCTGGCGCTGAACAAGGGCGATAGCCTGGCCATCGTCGGCAGCTCCGGTTCGGGCAAATCCACCCTGCTCGGCCTGCTCGCCGGCCTCGATCTGCCGAGCAACGGCACTGTCGCCTTGGCCGGGCACGACCTGGCCGCACTGGATGAAGACCAGCGCGCGCGGATACGCGCCGAGCATGTCGGCTTCGTGTTTCAATCGTTCCAGTTGCTCGACAGCCTCAATGCCCTGGAAAACGTCATGCTGCCGCTTGAGCTGGAAGGCCATGCCGATGCCCGCCAGCGCGCCCATGCCCTGCTCGATCGGGTCGGCCTGGGCCAGCGTTTGACCCACTATCCGCGCCAGCTCTCCGGCGGCGAACAGCAGCGCGTGGCGATTGCCCGCGCCTTCGTCGCCGAACCCGACGTGCTGTTCGCCGACGAGCCCACCGGCAACCTCGACAGCCACACCGGTGAACGCATCAGCGACCTGCTCTTCGAGCTTAACCGCGAGCGTGGCGCGACCCTGGTCCTGGTCACCCACGACGAGCGCCTGGCCCATCGCTGCCAACGCCTGATCCGCCTCGAAGGCGGCCACCTGGTCGACCACGTGGAACCCTGATGACTCGCTTGCCGCTGGCCCGACTGCTCTCCCTGGCGACCCGCCAACTGCTGCGCGACGCCCGCGCCGGCGAGTTGCGCGTGCTGTTCTTCGCCCTGCTGGTCGCAGTCGCCGCCAGCACCGCGATCGGCTACTTCAGCGCGCGGCTGAACGACGGCATGCTGATGCGGGCGACCGAGTTCCTCGGCGCCGACCTGCTGCTCAGCGGCAGTACGCCCGCCGCTCCGGAACAGGTCAGTCAGGGCAAACAGTTGGGCCTGGAGCATTCCCAGGTGGTCGAGTTCTCCAGCGTGATCGCCAGCGATGCCGGCATCCAACTGGCCAGCGTCAAAGCGGCCGACAGTGCCTACCCGCTGCGCGGCCAGCTGAAAAGCGCCGCCGCCCCCTACGCAGCCGAGCAAGCCGGTTCCGGCCCGCAACCCGGTGAGGCCTGGGCCGAGGCACGCCTGTTCGCCGCGCTGGAGTTGAGCGTCGGCGACACCATCGAAGTCGGCTCGAAAAACCTGACCCTGAGTCGGGTCCTGACCTACGAGCCGGATCGTGCCGGCGACTTCTACAGCCTGACCCCGCGCGTACTGATGCACCTGGATGACCTGGCCGCCACGGGCGTGGTGCAGCCCGGCAGCCGGGTGCGCTACCGCGAACTCTGGCGTGGTACGCCGCAGGCCCTGGGCGCTTACCGACAGGCAATCGGCACGAATCTGGCGGCCAACCAGCGCCTCGAGGATGCCCGCGACGGCAATCGGCAAATCGGCAGCGCCCTGGGCCGCGCCGAGCGCTACCTGAACCTCGCCAGCCTGGCGGCCGTGCTGCTCGCCGGGGTAGCCGTGGCCCTTTCGGCCGCGCGCTTCGCCGCCCGACGCTTCGATACCAGTGCCCTGCTGCGTTGCCTGGGTTTGTCGCGCCACCAGGCGCTAGGCCTGTTCGCCCTGCAACTGGCCCTGCTCGGCCTAGGCGCCAGCCTGATCGGCGCCCTGCTCGGCTGGCTGGCCCAGCAGGGTCTGTTCTATCTGTTGCAGGGTCTGCTGCCGGCGCAGATCCCAGCGGGCGGTTTATGGCCGGCGCTGGCCGGCATCGCCACCGGCCTGGTCGCCCTCGCCGGCTTCGCCCTGCCGCCCCTGG
>RCUR01000436.1_pt1 | contig 14844 bp, 15 predicted proteins | sample 2166151 | NCBI WGS metagenome assembly RCUR01 (sample SAMN09932785, study PRJNA488358) | compost metagenome | isolation source: compost soil in an enriched community | place: Germany: Experimental Botanical Garden
ATCACATCAGGGTTCATCACATTACTCCGGCGCGCAGCAGGTCGTGCATGTTCAGGGCGCCTATCGGGCGGTCGTCATTGTCGACCACCACCAGGCCGCTGATCTTGTGGTCTTCCATGATCTTCAGGGCTTCGGCGGCGAGCATCTCCGCGCGGGCGGTCTTGCCGTGCACGGTCATCACGTCATCGATCTTCGACTGACGCACGTCGATGCCGCGATCCAGGGTGCGGCGCAGGTCGCCATCGGTGAAGACCCCGGCCAGGCGGCCATCCGTCTCGGTGACCACGGTCATGCCCAGGCCTTTCTGGGTCATCTCCAGCAGGGCGTCGCGCAGCGAGGTGCCGCGCCGCACGCTGGGCAGGTTGGCGCCGGCATGCATGACGTTCTCGACTTTCAGCAGCAGGCGTCGGCCCAGGGCGCCACCGGGGTGGGAGAAGGCAAAGTCTTCGGCGGTGAAGCCGCGCGCTTCCAGCAGGGCGATGGCCAGGGCGTCGCCGAGCACCAGGGAGGCGGTGGTGGAGGAGGTCGGTGCCAGGTTCAGCGGGCAGGCTTCCTGGGAAACGCGGGCGTCCAGGTTGACTTCGGCGGCCTTGGCCAGTGCCGAGTCGGGGTTGCCGGTCATGCTGATCAGGCAGATGCCGAGGCGCTTGATCAGCGGCAACAGGGTGACGATTTCCGCCGTCGAGCCCGAGTTGGACAGGGCCAGCACCACGTCGTCGCGGGTGATCATGCCCATGTCGCCATGGCTGGCTTCGGCCGGGTGGACGAAGAAGGCGGTGGTGCCGGTGCTGGCCAGGGTGGCGGCGATCTTGTTGCCGATATGCCCCGATTTGCCCATGCCGACCACCACCACGCGGCCCTTGCTGGCCAGGATGAGCTCGCAGGCGCGAACGAAGTTGCTGTCGATGCGTGGCAGCAGCTCTTCGATCGCCTCGAGTTCCAGGCGGATGGTGCGTTGTGCGGACTTGATCAGCTCGTTGGACTGGCTCATGGCGTCTTTCATAGGCATGTCGAGTAAAAGGCGGGGATTATAGCGGGAAAGATCCGCTCGCTCACCTTTGAATCGTGCGGCAGGATGGGCTGGACGGTTGGAGGCTGCATGCGGGCAAGTGTTCGGCCGTGTGCGCGGCGTTCTGTAAGCAAATGTTCGATCTTGGGCAGGCCAATTCGGCAGTGCTATAGTGCGCGGCCATTTTCGGCCGGTCCGGCAACTGCAGTGTCTTGGCAATGCTGGCGGGCGTCTTCCAGGGAGGCTGCATCCAAGGAGTCGAGATGAGTGCCGAGCAACAGTACGCGGTCGAGCTGAAAAAACTCAGTTTTCAGCGGGGCGAGCGCGACATTTTCAAAGACATAGACATTCGCATCCCGCGTGGCAAGGTCACCGGCATCATGGGGCCTTCCGGCTGCGGCAAGACCACGCTGTTGCGCCTGATCGGCGCGCAGCTCAGGCCGAGCAAGGGCGAGGTGTGGGTCAATGGGCTGAACCTGCCGAGCCTCTCGCGCAGCGAGCTGTTCGACATGCGCAAGCAGATGGGCGTGCTGTTCCAGAGCGGCGCGCTGTTCACCGATCTCGATGTGTTCGAGAACGTCGCCTTCCCGCTGCGCGTGCACACCCGGCTGCCTGACGAAATGATTCGTGACATCGTCCTGATGAAGTTGCAGGCGGTGGGCCTGCGTGGCGCCCTCGAGCTGATGCCGGATGAGCTGTCCGGTGGCATGAAGCGCCGCGTGGCGCTGGCGCGGGCGATTGCCCTGGATCCGCAGATTCTCATGTACGACGAGCCTTTCGTGGGCCAGGACCCGATTGCCATGGGCGTGCTGGTGCGCTTGATCCGTTTGCTCAGCGATGCCCTGGGCATCACCAGCATCGTGGTGTCCCACGACCTGGCGGAAACTGCCAGCATTGCCGACTACATCTATCTGGTGGGGGATACCAAGGTGCTCGGTCAGGGCACGCCGGACGAACTGATGAATTCGGATGACCCGCGCGTTCGCCAGTTCATGCAAGGCATTCCCGACGGGCCGGTACCGTTCCACTTTCCGGCGGCAGACTTCCGCGACGATTTATTGGGGGGGCGCTGATGCGCAAGACATCTACGCTCGAGCGGATTCGCTTGCTTGGTCGTGTCGGTATCGATGTGGTGGCCACGCTTGGGCGCTCGACGGTGTTCCTTTTGCGTGCGCTGTTCGGTCGGGGGACTGCCGGCAACCCGTTGCAGCTGACGATCAGGCAGCTGTACTCGGTCGGCGTGATGTCCCTGGCGATCATCGTGGTCTCGGGGATTTTTATCGGTATGGTCCTGTCTTTGCAGGGGTTCAATATCCTCTCCGACTACGGTTCGGAGCAGGCGGTCGGGCAGATGGTCGCCCTGACCTTGTTGCGCGAGCTCGGTCCGGTGGTCACCGCCTTGTTGTTCGCCGGGCGCGCGGGTTCCGCGTTGACCGCGGAAATCGGCAACATGAAATCCACCGAGCAGTTGTCCAGCCTGGAAATGATCGGTGTCGACCCGCTCAAGTACATCATTGCGCCGCGCCTGTGGGCCGGCTTCATCTCGATGCCGTTGCTCGCCGTGATCTTCAGCGTGGTCGGTATCTGGGGCGGGGCGATGGTCGCCGTCGACTGGCTCGGAGTTTATGAAGGTTCGTTCTGGTCCAACATGCAAAATAGCGTCTCGTTCCGTGAGGACGTGCTCAACGGGGTGATCAAAAGCATCGTGTTCGGCTTTGTCGTGACCTGGATCGCCGTTTTTCAAGGCTATGACTGTGAACCGACTTCGGAAGGCATCAGTCGCGCCACCACTAAAACAGTGGTTTACGCCTCGCTCGCCGTGTTGGGGCTGGACTTTATTCTGACCGCTTTGATGTTTGGAGACTTCTGATGCAAAACCGCACCCTGGAGATTGGTGTCGGCCTGTTTCTGTTGGCCGGGTTATTGGCCCTGCTGCTGCTGGCGTTGCGTGTCAGTGGTCTGACGGTGGGCAGCAGCAACGATAGCTACAAGGTCTATGCGCACTTTGACAATATTGCCGGTCTAACCGTAAGGGCCAAGGTGACCATGGCGGGGGTGGCTATCGGCAAGGTGACCGCAATCGATCTGGATCGCGACAGCTACACCGGTCGCGTTACCCTCTCGCTGGACGGCAGCGTGGACAACCTGCCTGCCGATTCGACTGCGTCGATCCTGACCGCCGGTTTGCTCGGCGAGAAGTACGTCGGCATCAGCGTTGGCGGTGACGAAGAGGTGCTGGTCGATGGCGCTACCATCCATGACACCCAGTCGTCGCTGGTGCTGGAAGACCTGATCGGTAAATTCCTGCTCAATTCGGTCAATAAAGACGAGGCCAAATAATGAGGGCTCCCACGATGCTCAAGACCCTGCGTAACAGCCTGTTCGCGCTGCTGGCGGCCTTGCCGCTGCTGGCAGTCGCCGCGCCGACTGCCCATCAGGTGGTGCAGCAGACTACCACCACGCTGCTGGAAGACCTGAAGGTCAATAAAGAGCAATACCGCAAGGATCCGGCGGCCTTCTACAACGCGCTGAACGATATTCTCGGCCCAGTGGTGGATGTCGACGGCATTTCCCGCGGGGTGATGACCGTGCGCTACTCGCGCCAGGCCACGCCTGAGCAGATGCAGCGCTTCCAGGAGAACTTCAAGCGCAGCCTGATGCAGTTCTATGGCAACGCCCTGCTCGAATACAACAATCAGGAGATCCGGGTGCTGCCTCCCAGCGGCAAGCAGGATCCGCAGCGCGCTGCGGTGAACATGGAAATCAAGGACGGCAATGGCACCGTCTACCCGTTGTCCTACACCATGGTCAACCAGGACGACAGCTGGAAGATGCGCAACCTGATCATCAATGGTATCAACGTGGGCAAGCTGTTCCGCGATCAGTTCGCCCAGGCCATGCAGAACAACCGCAATGACCTGGACAAGGTCATCGACAGCTGGGCCGATACCGTGGCCAAGGCCCGTCAGGCCAAGGGCGAGTCGTGAGCAAGGGCGCTATAGTCGAACAGTCGCCGGGGCTGTTCCGGCTCTCTGGCGTGCTCGATTATCGCAGTGGTCCGCTCTTGCGCGAGCAGGGTGGGCGGCTGATTGCCGCCAGTCAGGCGGCTGGCTGTGTGATCGATTGTGCGGCTGTGGACAAGTCCAGCAGTGTGGGCCTGTCGCTGTTGCTGGCGTTCATGCGCGACGCCCAGGCCGCGGGCAAGAGCCTGGTGGTGCGCAGTCTGCCCGAGGACATGCACGAGATCGCCAGTGTCTCCGGGCTGCTGGACGTGCTGCCGCTGGAGGCGTGAGACCGGTTCGCGGTCGGGGCAGCCCGCCTGGGGGTTCGCAGGCGAGTGGCTTTTTTTGTATGATGCGCGGCCGCGAGCCCTGGCTCTGCTGTCGTTTATGAATGCGTTGATCGAGGTTGAGCATGCAGGCCCAAGAAGTAAAAAGCCTCCTGGAGGCCAAATTGCCAAACACCCAGGTGGAAGTTGAAGGCGAAGGCTGTAACTTCCAGCTGAACCTGATTGGTGATGAGTTGGCCGGCCTCAGTCCGGTCAAACGTCAACAGCAGGTCTACGCCCACCTGAATCCCTGGATTGCCGATGGCAGTATCCATGCGGTGAGCATGAAATTCTTCAGCCGTGCCGATTGGGCCGCGCGCTCCTAAATCGAGAGAGTCATGGACAAACTGATTATTACCGGCGGTGTGCGCCTGAATGGCGAGATTCGCATTTCCGGGGCGAAGAACTCCGCCCTGCCGATTCTCGCCGCCACCCTGCTGGGCGATGCGCCGGTGACCATCTGCAACCTGCCGCACCTGCACGACATCACCACCATGATCGAGCTGTTCGGGCGCATGGGCATCGAGCCGATCATCGACGAGAAACTCAGCGTCGAAGTGGATGCGCGGGCGATCAAGACCCTGATCGCGCCTTACGAGCTGGTGAAGACCATGCGCGCCTCGATCCTGGTGCTCGGGCCGATGGTGGCGCGTTTCGGTGAGGCCGAAGTCGCCCTGCCCGGTGGTTGCGCCATTGGTTCGCGTCCGGTCGACCTGCACATTCGCGGCCTCGAAGCCATGGGCGCGATCATCGATGTCGAAGCCGGCTATATCAAGGCCAAGGCGCCCGAGGGCGGCTTGCGCGGGGCGCACTTCTTCTTCGATACCGTGAGCGTGACCGGTACCGAGAACATCATGATGGCCGCCACCCTGGCCAGGGGCCGCAGCGTGCTGGAAAACGCCGCGCGCGAGCCGGAAGTGGTCGACCTGGCCAACTGCCTGATCGCCATGGGCGCGAAGATCTCCGGTGCCGGTACCGACACCATCACCATCGATGGCGTCGAGCGCCTGCATGGCGCGCGTTTCAATGTGATGCCCGACCGTATCGAAACCGGTACCTACCTGGTAGCGGCCGCGGCGACTGGCGGCCGGGTCAAGCTGAAAGATACCGATCCGACCACCCTGGAAGCGGTGCTGTCCAAGTTGCAGGAAGCCGGCGCGGAAATCACCACCGGTGCCGACTGGATCGAGCTGGACATGAAGGGCAAGCGGCCGAAAGCCGTCAACCTGCGTACCGCGCCTTATCCGGCGTTCCCGACCGATATGCAGGCGCAGTTCATCGCCCTCAACGCGATTGCCGAAGGGACCGGCACGGTGATCGAAACCGTGTTCGAGAACCGCTTCATGCATGTCTACGAAATGACCCGCATGGGCGCGCAGATCCAGGTCGAGGGCAACACCGCGATCGTCACCGGTGTCGACAAGCTCAAGGGCGCGCCGGTCATGGCCACCGACCTGCGGGCCTCGGCCAGCCTGGTCATCGCCGCCCTGGTCGCCGACGGCGATACCCTGATCGATCGCATCTACCACATCGACCGTGGTTACGAGTGCATCGAGGAAAAACTGCAGATGCTCGGCGCTAAAATCCGCCGCGTGCCGGGTTAGGGTGGTGCTGATCGCAGCGATGCCCAACAACCAGCCTGCAAGGGCTGGTCTGGTCCAGTTCCAAAGGAAATTTGTTTCATGCTGACCATCGCGCTGTCCAAAGGCCGCATCCTCGACGACACCCTGCCGCTGCTCGCCGCGGCGGGCATAGTGCCGACCGAGAATCCGGATAAAAGCCGCAAGCTGATCATCCCGACCACCCTGGACGACGTGCGCCTGCTGATCGTGCGCGCCACCGACGTGCCGACCTATGTCGAGCATGGTGCCGCCGATCTCGGCGTGGCCGGCAAGGACGTGCTGATGGAGTACGGTGGCCAGGGTCTGTACGAGCCGCTGGACCTGCGCATCGCCCAGTGCAAGCTGATGACCGCCGGTGCCGTCGGCGCAGCCGAGCCCAAGGGCCGGCTGCGGGTGGCCACCAAGTTCGTCAACGTGGCCAAACGTTACTACGCCGAGCAGGGCCGCCAGGTCGATATCATCAAGCTGTATGGCTCGATGGAGCTGGCGCCGCTGGTGGGACTGGCCGACAAGATCATCGATGTGGTCGACACCGGCAATACCCTGCGCGCCAACGGCCTGGAAGCCCAGGAGCTGATCGCCACCATCAGTTCGCGGCTGATCGTCAACAAGGCCTCGATGAAGATGCAGCACGCGCGCATCCAGGCGCTGATCGACACCCTGCGCGAAGCGGTCGAGTCGCGACATCCTAGCTGACACCACTTAGTGCGGCGTTGAGTCGCACTCGCCTATCCGTGTCATAGCCAAATTCTCAGGTGCCCGCGCGGTGGGCTTGCTAATCTAGCGGCGCCTGAATTTTTGCTATCACACGAGGCTTGACCATGACTGCTCCTCTCGCCATCCGCCGACTCGACGCCGCCGACCAGGACTTTGCCCAGCACCTGGATCATCTGCTGAGCTGGGAAAGTGTCTCGGACGATGCGGTCAACCAGCGTGTGCTGGAGATCATCAAGGCCGTGCGCGAGCGCGGCGATGCGGCACTGGTCGAGTACACCAAGCGGTTCGACGGCCTGGACGTGGCCTCGATGGCTGATCTGATCCTGCCGCGCGAGCGTCTGGAGCTGGCCCTGACCCGCATCACCGCGGCGCAGCGCCAGGCGCTGGAAATCGCCGCCGAGCGGGTGCGCAGCTACCACGAGAAACAGGTGCAGGATTCCTGGACCTACACCGAGGCCGACGGCACTGTGCTGGGCCAGAAGGTCACGCCGCTGGACCGCGCCGGCCTCTATGTACCGGGCGGCAAGGCGTCCTACCCGTCCTCGGTGCTGATGAACGCGATTCCGGCCAAGGTCGCCGGCGTGCCGGAAGTGGTGATGGTGGTGCCGACCCCGCGCGGCGAAATCAACGAGCTGGTGCTGGCCGCCGCCTGCATCGCCGGGGTCGACCGGGTGTTCACCATCGGCGGCGCCCAGGCCGTGGCCGCGCTGGCCTACGGCACCGAGAGCGTGCCGCCGGTGGACAAGATCGTCGGTCCCGGCAACATCTACGTGGCCACCGCCAAGCGTCATGTGTTCGGCAAGGTCGGCATCGACATGATCGCCGGGCCCTCGGAGATTCTGGTGGTCTGCGACGGCCAGACCGACCCGGACTGGATCGCCATGGACCTGTTCTCCCAGGCCGAGCACGACGAAGACGCCCAGTCGATCCTGGTCAGCCCGGATGCCGCCTTTCTCGACCGGGTCGCCGCCAGCATCGCCAGATTATTGCCGACCATGGAGCGCGCCGAGATCATCCGCGCCTCCCTCGAGGCCCGCGGCGCGCTGATTCAGGTCGCCGATATGGCCCAGGCCATGGAAGTGGCCAACCGCATCGCCCCGGAACACCTGGAGCTGTCGGTGGAAAATCCCGAGCAATACCTGCCGTCGATCCGCCATGCCGGGGCGATCTTCATGGGCCGTTACACCGCCGAGGCGCTGGGCGATTACTGCGCCGGGCCCAATCATGTACTGCCGACTTCCGGCACCGCGCGCTATTCCTCGCCGTTGGGCGTCTACGACTTCCAGAAGCGCTCGTCGATCATCCACTGCTCGGCCGCCGGCGCGTCGGAACTGGGCAAGAGCGCCAGCGTGCTGGCCCGTGGCGAGTCGCTGACCGCCCACGCGCGTAGCGCCGAGTACCGCATCAAGAGCTAATGCAGCTTCGTAGGATGGGTCGGGCCGCGCAGGTTGAGCGCAGCGATACCCATCAAAAACGCAACGAATTCGAGGAGAGAAGGGCAGATGAGCAAATTCTGGAGCCCCTTCGTCAAGGACCTGGTGCCCTATGTGCCGGGCGAGCAGCCGAAACTGGCCAAGCTGGTCAAACTCAATACCAACGAGAACCCCTATGGGCCCTCGCCCAGGGCGATTGCCGCCATGCAGGCCGAGCTGAACGACAACCTGCGCCTGTACCCGGACCCCAACGGCGAGCGCCTCAAACAGGCGGTGGCCGACTACTACGGTGTGCAGCCCGGTCAGGTGTTCGTCGGCAACGGTTCCGACGAAGTGCTGGCGCATGCCTTTCACGGCCTGTTCCAGCACGACAAGCCGCTGCTGTTCCCGGATATCAGTTACAGCTTCTACCCGGTCTACTGCGGTCTCTACGGCATCGCCTCGGAGGCGATCGCCCTGGATGAGCAGTTCCAGATCCGCGTCGAGGACTATGCGCGGCCCAACGGTGGCATCGTCTTCCCCAATCCCAACGCGCCGACCGGCTGCCTGTTGGCCCTGGAGGCCATCGAGCGATTGCTCAAGGCCAATCCAGACAGCGTGGTGCTGGTGGACGAGGCCTATATCGACTTCGGCGGCCAGAGCGCCATCGCGCTGGTGGATCAATACCCGAACCTGCTGGTGACCCAGACCCTGTCCAAGTCGCGTTCGCTGGCCGGTCTGCGCGTCGGTCTGGCAGTGGGCCACCCGCAGCTGATCGAAGCCCTGGAGCGGATCAAGAACAGCTTCAACTCTTACCCGCTCGATCGCCTGGCGATTGCCGGCGCGGCGGCGGCGTTCGAGGATCGCGCCTATTTCGAGCAGACCTGCCGCCAGGTCATCGACAGTCGCGAAAGCGTGGTAGCCGGCCTGCAGGCGCTGGGCTTCGAGGTGCTGCCTTCGGCGGCCAACTTCGTCTTCGCCCGCCATCCGCACAAGGACGCCGCGACCCTGGCCGCCGGCCTGCGCGAGCAGGGGGTGATAGTGCGCCACTTCACGCAGGCGCGGATCGCCCAGTTCCTGCGCATCAGCATAGGCGCGCCGGAGCAGAACCAGGCGCTGCTGGACGCCTTGAGCGGCCTGTAAGTGTTGGTGCATTAAAAAGCCGGAGCAGTGCTCCGGCTTTTTAATGCATGGGCTGCTGGCTATTCGCTGTGGGCCTCGCCGAGAAAGGTCAGCGAAGTGAACAGGCCGCGGGTTTCGATATCCGGGTCATTGGCCACCGGCAGGTTGGCTTCGGCGGCGATGATATTCAGCCCCTCGTTACGCACCATGACCTGGGCGCGGCCTGCCGCGTCGGTCACCGCACTGACCTGATGCGGCGCGCCGCGGTAATCGCCGATCAGCTCGATGCCCGCGGCGGGCTTGCCGTCGATCAACACGCGCACCGGCAGCAGCTTGCCCACACCGACTTCGAGCGGGTCGACCTCCGGCACTATGACCATCTTCAGCTGATCCAGCGCCGGCAGCTTGGCGCCTTCCTGGTAGATCGCCAGGCTGTACTTGAAGGTGTGCAGGGACTTGGTCGAACTGGGCACCTTGCTGCGGCCCTGGTTGATCCACTGCTGGTCCGGGGTCAGCGACCAGGGGCCGTTGTCCAGCGCCACGGCGACCATGGCCGGCGGCTTCAGCGGCTCCAGGCGGGCGTGGTCGTCCAGGCGCTTGAGCGTGACCGGGATCATCTTGGCGCGGCTGTCGTAGGCCCAGGCACCGCTGATCTTCTCGGCCTTGAAGGCATTGTCCTCGGCGCCGTGGCCGTAGATGGTTTCGATATTGCCGCGGCGTTGTTCGGTCCACAGGCCGTGGGCGTCGACCTGGCCGATAAACAGGGCGGCGGCGAGCAGGGGGAGCGTTTTTCTCATGGGGGTTTCCTTGGTTCAGAGGTCGACGGTCAGGTTGAGGCTCAGGTTGCGCGGCTCGCCGGGCATGACCCAGAGATTGCTGTAGGAGCGTTCGTAGTACTTCTCGTCGAACAGGTTGTTGAGATGGGCGCCGATTTTGATCCGCGGGCTGAGTGGGTAATGGGCGAGCAGGTCGAGGGTGTGATAGGTCGGCAGGGTGAAATCGCTGCCGGCCTGGCCCGAACGGTCGCCGACATAAGTGAGGGCCGCGCCCGCGTCCGCGCCGCGTAGCCAGCCGTCCTGGAATTCATAGACGCCCAGCAGGCTGCCGCTTTGCCGGGCCACGCCGAGCAGGCGACTGCCGGTCGGTAGCGACTCGTCGCCCTTGGTGACCTCCGCATCGATAAAGGCGAAGGCGCCGATCACCCGCAGCGCATCGGTCAGCTGGCCGCTGACCTGCAGATCGAAACCGCGGCTGCGGGCTTCCCCGGCAGCGGCCTGAAAGCTGGCATCGACGGGGTCCGCGCTCAGCACGTTTTCCTTGGTCAGGTGAAAGGCCGCCAGGGTGGCGCTGAGACGCTCGTCGAACAGCTCGAGCTTGAGGCCCGCCTCATAGCCGATGCCTTGTTCCGGGTCGAACGGCCGGTCGCTGCGATCCAGGCCGTTATTCGGTTTGAATGAGGTGGAGGCGTTGGCGAACAGGCCGACGGCCGGGGTCAGCTGATAGAGCAGGCCGGCGCGCTGGGTCAGGGCGTCGTGCTGTTGCGTGCTGCGGGCGCCATTGATCTGATTGTCGATGCTCTGGTCGAAGCGTTCGAAACGCATCCCGAGCACGCCGCGCAGGCGTTCGCTGAAGACCATCTGGTCCTGCAGGTTGAGCGCATGGCTTTGCACCTGCTCATGGCCATCGCTGCCCGAGCGCGCGCCGGTGGGGCGGGGGCGGCCGTAGACCGGGTCGTAGATGTCGATATCGCTGCGCGGGCGAATCTCGGTAACCCGCTCGTTCTTGCGGTAGTTCTCGTACTCGCTGCCGATCAGCAGCTGGTGTTGCAGGCCGCCGAACTGCAGCTCGCCGCGCAGTTCGACCTGGCTGATGCTGTCGTGCCAGGTGGTTTCGCGCTCGCGGAAGCGCCGCGTCAGGGTACGCTGATCGCCAGCGAGCGAGAGGGCCTCGGTGGCATTGCCGCCCAGCGTGCCTTCCTTGAAGTGACTGGCCAGGCGCAACTGCCAGGTATCGTTGAGGGCATGCTCGAGGCTGGCCTGGATCAGGTTGTTGGCGTTGTCGATAGTGCCGTCGCTCGGCTCGCCGAGGAAGGTCGAGCGCGACACGCTGCCCAGCCGATTATTCGGCGCGACCACGCCGCGGTCGAACACCGAGCGGTGGCGCACCACTTCGGCCTCCAGCAGCAGGCGGGTATCGGGGTTGAGCTGCCAGCTGAGCGAGGGTGCGGCGAACAGGCGCTCGCTGCCGACATGGTCGCGGAAGCTGTGGTTGTCTTCGACGGCCAGGTTGAGGCGCGCCAGCAGGTCGCCTTGTTCGTCCAGCGGGCTGTTGAGGTCCAGGCTGCTGCGGTAGCGGTCCCAGCTGCCGGCGCTGGTGGTGAGGCGGGCGAAGGTGTCGGCCTGGGGCTTCTTGCTGACGAGGTTGACGGTGCCGCCGGGGTCGCCGCGGCCGTACAGGCTGGCGGCGGGGCCCTTGAGCACCTCGATGCGTTCCAGGTTGGCGGCGTCCGGCGTGCTCGGGTAACCGCGGTTGGCGCTGAAGCCGTCCTTGTAGAACTCCGAGGTGGTGAAGCCGCGCACGCTGTATTCGTAGAGGGTCAGGCCGCCGAAGTCGTTCTGCCTGGACACGCCGCCGGCGAACTCCAGCGCGCGTTCGACATCGCCGCTGCCCAGGTCTTCCAGCACCGCGGCAGGCACCACGCTGATCGCCTGCGGAATGTCGCGGATCGGCGTGTCGGTCTTGCTGGCGCTGGCCGAGCGGGTGGCACGGTAGCCTTGCACGGGGCCGTCGGCGGCTTCTTTCGGTGCGCTGATGGTGCTGTCGCTGAGTTGCACGGGGGTGTCAGCCAGCGCGCCAGTGGCAAGCAGGCTGGCGGCTAAGGCAAGGGCTGGACGCAAGGCAGGGTTCCTCTCTCATATAATTAACGTAATAACATAACATTAATAATGAGACGATTTACCATTCGTTCAGTCCGCTGGCGGTTTTAGCTGCCGTTCGCCGGCGGCCGTACGCCTATTTCTGCGCTCAGTTCCTGTAGTTTGCCGTTACGCATGATCTCGATGCGGATCTTCTCGCCGGGCTTGGTACGCGCCACCTGGTTCATCGAGCGGCGGCCGTCGCCAGCCTCTTCGCCGTCGATATTGAGGATCAGGTCGCCGGGTTGCAGGCCGGCCTTCTGCGCCGGGCCATCGCGGTAGATGCCGGCGACGACGATGCCGGGGCGTCCCTCCAGGCCGAAGGATTCCGCCAGTTCCGGAGTCAACGGTTGCACTTCGATGCCCAGCCAGCCGCGAATCACCTGGCCCTGCTCGATGATCGCCTGCATCACCTCCAGGGCCAGTTTCACCGGAATGGCGAAGCCGATACCTTGCGAGCCGCCGGACTTGGAGAAGATCGCGGTATTGATGCCGACCAGGTTGCCGTGGGCATCGACCAGCGCTCCGCCGGAGTTGCCGGGGTTGATCGCCGCATCGGTCTGGATGAAGTCTTCGTAGGTGTTGAGGCCCAATTGGTTGCGCCCGGTGGCGCTGATGATGCCCATGGTCACGGTCTGGCCGACGCCGAAGGGGTTGCCGATGGCCAGGGTGACGTCGCCGATCTTGATGTTGTCCGAGCGCCCGAGGGTGATCGCCGGAAGGTCAGGCAGATCGATTTTCAGCACGGCGAGATCTGTTTCCGGATCGCTGCCGATGATCCGGGCCAGGGTTTCCCGGCCGTCGCGCAAGGCCACCACTATCTGGTCGGCGCCCGTGACCACATGGTTGTTGGTCAGCAGATAGCCTTCCGGGCTCATGATCACCGCCGAACCCAGGCTGGATTCCATGCGCCGTTGACGCGGCAGGTTGTCGCCAAAGAACTTGCGAAATTGCTCATCCTCGAACATGGGGTGAGCCGGCTTGCTGATGAACTTGGTGGTGTACAGGTTGGCTACTGCCGGCGAGGCTGTACCCACCGCGGTGGCGTAGGACACCGGACCTTCCTGTGTCGGGCCATAGACAGGCGCCTGGCGTAGTTGTACATCCTGGGTGGGCAGGCCAACCCATTGCGGAAAGTACTGAATGATCAGCAGGGCCGATAACACACCGACCAGCAGGGGCCAGCCGAGAAAACGCAGGGCCTTGAACATCGATGAAATCCTGAGGGTTGCGGGGGGCTGATGCGCCCCTTAAGGTGCGCCATTATAGAGGGGCGATTGCCAATAAGGCAGCGGCCTGTAACAGCTGGTGAGGAATCCATATGGCTATTGCCTTGACCACTCTGGTGGCAGAAGCGCAGCGCTACTTGAACGCCGCTCGGATCAGCGATTACTGCCCGAATGGTTTGCAAATCGAAGGACGGCCCCAGGTGCGGCGTATCGTCAGCGGAGTCACCGCCAGCCAGGCCCTGGTCGATGCGGCGGTTGCGGCCGAGGCCGACGTACTGCTGGTGCATCACGGCTATTTCTGGAAGGGTGAGAATCCGTGCATCACCGGGATGAAGCAGCGCCGCGTGAAAACCCTGCTGAGCAACGACATCAGCCTGCTGGCCTACCACCTGCCGCTCGACGTGCACCCGGAGGTCGGCAATAACGTGCAGTTGGCCGCCCAGCTCGAGATTACCGTCGAGGGGCCGCTCGACCCGGACGATCCGCGCAGCGTCGGTTTGCTTGGCTCCTTGCGCGAGCCCATGAGCCCGCGCGATTTCGCCAGGCGGGTGCAGGAGGTGCTCGGCCGTGAGCCCTTGCTGGTCGAAGGCGTGGAGATGGTTCGCCGGATCGGCTGGTGTACCGGCGGCGGTCAGGGCTATATCGACCAGGCCATCGCGGCCGGCGTCGATCTCTATCTGACCGGTGAGGCGTCCGAGCAGACCTTTCACAGCGCCCGCGAGAATGGCATCAGCTTTATCGCCGCCGGCCATCATGCCACCGAGCGGTATGGCGTGCAGGCGCTGGGCGATTACCTGGCGCGCCGGTTCGCCATCGAACACCTGTTTATCGACTGTCCCAATCCCATCTGATGGCGCATGGCTGGCCGATTCGGCGGGTATAAAGCTAGATCGTTTCGATCTAGATAGCCTCCTGATTAGAAGCGGGTGCTGTGCTAGAGTGCGCCATCGTCCACGGCCCGCCGGCCCAATTTCACTGCAAACCGTGAGTAACCATGCTCGATAAATTGACCCACCTGAAACAGCTGGAGGCGGAAAGTATCCACATCATTCGTGAAGTGGCCGCCGAATTCGACAACCCGGTAATGCTCTATTCCATCGGTAAAGACTCCGCCGTGATGCTGCACCTGGCGCGCAAGGCGTTCTTTCCGGGCAAGCTGCCGTTCCCGGTGATGCACGTCGACACGCGCTGGAAATTTCAGGAGATGTACTCGTTCCGCGACAAGATGGTCGCCGAAATGGGCCTGGAGCTGATTACCCACGTCAATCCGGACGGCGTGGCGCAGAATATCAACCCCTTCACCCACGGCAGCGCCAAGCACACCGACATCATGAAGACCGAGGGCCTCAAGCAGGCACTCGACAAGTATGGTTTCGACGCAGCATTCGGCGGCGCCCGTCGCGATGAAGAGAAATCCCGCGCCAAAGAGCGCGTGTACTCGTTCCGCGACAGCAAGCACCGCTGGGACCCGAAGAACCAGCGTCCCGAGC
>RCUR01000437.1_pt1 | contig 14837 bp, 7 predicted proteins | sample 2166151 | NCBI WGS metagenome assembly RCUR01 (sample SAMN09932785, study PRJNA488358) | compost metagenome | isolation source: compost soil in an enriched community | place: Germany: Experimental Botanical Garden
CGTTCTCGATGGCGCTGCGCTTCTGGGCGATTTCCAGTTCGCTGTAGCCATTGGCACGCTTGAAGGCGATGTGCAGGTCGGTAAGCAATTGCTGTTCTTCGCTGTCCGCGAAGCGCAGCTTCTCCGAGAGGATCAACGCGCCGCCCGGCAGCAGCGTCTGGCGGATGCGTGCCAGCAGATCACGACGCTGTTCGCGCGGGATGAATTGCAGGGTGAAGTTCAAGGCCACCACCGACGCCGGCTGGAAGTCGAGCTGGCAGATGTCGGCCTCGAGCACCTCGACCGGCAGCAGTTCCTGGAACATCGAGTCCTGGGCGTGCAGGTACTCGCGGCAGCGCTCGACCATCGCGCTGGAGTTGTCCACCGCGACCACCCGGCAGTCCTCGGTCTGCACATGGCGGCGCAGCGCCTGGCTGACCGCGCCCAGCGAGCAGCCGAGGTCATACAGCGCGCTGTGCGGCTGGGCGAACTGGCTGGCGATCACCCCGATGTTCTCGACGATGGTCGGGTAGCCCGGCACCGAGCGCTTGATCATGTCGGGGAATACCCGCACCACCGCTTCGTTGAACACGAAGTCGGCAACCTGCTCCTGGGGGGTGGCATAGATGCGGTCGGGGATCTGCTTCACGGCGCGCTTCCGGCATGGGAAAAACCCGGCATTCTAGCCGAGTGCCGGGCCGCCTCGCAGCTCTCTCACTTCAGCTGGTCGGAAAGGTACTCGCCGGCGCCCTGCAGCGGCCCCAGCGGATTGCGCTCGACCTGCATGCGGCGGATCTGCGGTTCGCCGTTGCTGACCTTGTGCACCAGCTTGTCGTCCACCAGCACGAACACCGCGCGGAATGCCCAGCCCTTCACCTCGCGGTTCTTGCGGAAGTTGAGCACGTCGGCCCAGAAGCTGCCGACCCGCTGGGTGTCGGTCTGGTTGAACTCGAAGGCATAGCCGGTGCAGCGTTCCTTGGCCTCCAGGCAGGTCACCAGGCTGTCCGGCAGGTAGTCGATGGGAATGTTCGGCTGGACGAACATCATGCGCACATCGAGGAACGACAGCGTGCGGCCATTGCCGTTGATCACCGGGTCGAAACCGAGGGAAAACAGCTCCGGCCGGGTGGTCGCGCCGGGAACGGCCTGCGCGTAGCGACCTTCGGCATCCAGGTAGTCGCGAAACGGCGAGAGGATTTCCGCGCGTTCGCTGGGAAGAAGACTGCCGCAGCCAGAGAGCAGAACGAGCAGGCCGAGCAACGCGTATCGTCCATACAGGTACATACCGCACCCCCCATATAGCGAAGCCTGTATCTACTTCTATAGGCGATTTACGGGCGCGCTGCCGGTCGTGGGGACGAGCGGTGGGCATTTCCCGCGCAACCAGAGCCGCCACGCGGCAGCCTTCCGCGGCCGCGCGCTGGCTCTCACTGGGCGCGAAACAGCACCTTGGCCACGTCGGCGTAGTGACTGGCGAAGTGCACCGTCAGCCCCTCCTTCAGGTAGTCCGGCAGCTCCTCGAAGTCGCCGCGGTTGGCTTCCGGCATGATCAGCTCATTGAGCTTCTGCCGGCGCGCGGCGATGACCTTCTCGCGCACCCCGCCGATGGCCAGCACCTGGCCGGTGAGGGTCAGCTCGCCGGTCATCGCCACGTCCTTTTTCGGCGCCTGGTTGCGGGCCAGCGAGAGCAGGGCGCTGGCCATGCTGATGCCGGCACTGGGACCGTCCTTGGGGGTGGCGCCTTCCGGCACGTGCAGGTGGACGAAGGCCTGGTCGAAGAAGGTCGGGTCACCCTTGTACTTCTTCAGGTGCGAGCTGATGTAGCTGTAGGCGATCTCCGCCGACTCCTTCATCACCTCGCCGAGCTTGCCGGTCAGCTTGAAGCCGCGGTTGAGGGTGTGGATGCGCGTCGCCTCGATCGGCAGGGTGGCGCCGCCCATGCTGGTCCAGGCCAGCCCGGTGACGATGCCGATGCCCTCCAGGCGCTGCTCCTTGCGAAACGGCGGCATGCCCAGGTAGTCCTCGAGGTCCTTCGGTCCGACCTTCACTTTCGCCTCGGGATCGCCGAGCAGGCGGACCACCGCCTTGCGCACGATCCTGCCCAGCTGCTTCTCCAGTTGGCGCACCCCGGCTTCGCGGGCGTAGCCTTCGATCACCGCCTTCAGTGCGCTGTCGCTGATCGACAGACGCGCCTTGGGCACGCCCGCCTTGGCCAGTTGCTTGGGCCACAGGTGGCGCTTGGCGATGGCCAGCTTTTCCTCGGCGATGTAGCCGGACAGGCGGATCACCTCCATGCGGTCGAGCAGCGGGCCGGGGATCGAGTCGAGGGTGTTGGCGGTGCAGACGAACAGCACCTTGGACAGGTCCAGGCGCAGGTCGAGGTAGTGGTCGAGGAATTCGACGTTCTGCTCCGGATCGAGGGTTTCCAGCAGCGCCGAGGCCGGGTCGCCCTGGTAGCTCTGGCCCATCTTGTCGATCTCGTCGAGCATGATCACCGGGTTCATCACCTCGACGTCCTTCAGCGCCTGCACCAGCTTGCCGGGCAGGGCGCCGATGTAGGTGCGGCGGTGGCCCTTGATCTCCGCCTCGTCGCGCATGCCGCCGACGCTGAAACGGTAGAACGGCCGGCCGAGGGATTCGGCGATCGACTTGCCGATGCTGGTCTTGCCCACCCCCGGTGGGCCGACCAGCAGCACGATGGAACCGGCGATCTCGCCCTTGAAGGCGCCGACGGCGAGGAACTCGACGATGCGCTCCTTGATGTCGTCCATCCCGGCGTGGTGCTTGTCGAGCACCTTGCGCGCCCGCGTGAGGTCGAGCCGGTCCTTGCCCAGCACGCCCCAGGGCACGCTGGTGGCCCAGTCCAGGTAGTTGCGGGTGACCGCGTATTCCGGCGAACCGGTCTCCAGCACCGACAACTTGTGCAGCTCCTCGTCGATGCGCTTGCGCGCCGCCGTCGGCAGCGTCTTGCCCTCCAGGCGTTTCTGGAACTCCTCGGCATCGGCGCTGCGGTCGTCCTTGGTGATGCCCAGCTCCTTCTGGATCACCTTGAGCTGCTCGCGCAGGAAGAACTCGCGCTGGCGCTTGCCGATGGTGCTGTTGACCTCGGCGCTGATCTCGTTCTGCAGGCGCGCCACCTCCACCTCGCGGCGCAGCAGCGGCAGCACCTTCTCCATGCGCTTGAGCACCGGCACGGTGTCCAGCACCGCCTGCAGGTCGCTGCCCGGCGCGGTGGTCAGCGCGGCGGCGAAGTCGGTCAAGGGCGAGGGGTCGTTGGGGCTGAAGCGGTTCAGGTAGTTCTTCAGCTCCTCGCTGTACAGCGGGTTGAGCGGCAGCAGCTCCTTGATCGCGTTGATCAGCGCCATGCCGTAGGCCTTTACCTCGTCGCTGGGATCGGCCGGGGTGCGCGGGTAGTCGACCTCCACCAGGTACGGCGGCGTGCGGCTCAGCCAGCTGCGGATACGCACCCGGGCCAGGCCCTGGGCGACGAACTGCAGGCTGTCCTCCTGCTTGCTGGCATGGTGCACACGCACAACGGTGCCGTGCTCGGGCAAGCTCTCCGGGTCGAACTCCTCGGCGCTCTCCGGCGGATTCTCCAGGTAGAACAGCGCCACACAGTGGTGCTCGGTCTTGGCCACGCGAGCGAGGGTCTGCGCCCAGTGCTCCGGGTTGACCACGATGGGCAACACCTGGGCCGGGAAGAACGGCCGGTTGTGCACCGGCATGATGTACAGCTGGTTCGGCAGCACCTGGCCCTGCAGCACCACGCCGGTGTTGGCCGCGCTGTCGTCGTCGACGATCTCGTGAGGAATGTCCTGCTCGCTCATGAAGGGGCTCCTGCGCCGTCGGGTGATTTGAGTCTAGATGGGGCGGGGCGGCGGTCATTTCAAGCGACGTCCCGGCCTGGCGGGACTGCAGGCGGTCGCGATTAGTACTTGATTGTTATGTTATTACATCTTAACTTGCCCGCCGCGCGGCCAGGGACCTGCTGGAGGCTGCGCGAATTCTGTTCGCCTGCGCGGTCGCCACGGATTGCGCCCGCCTGTCTTTGAGGTATTGCATGACACCGCTTCGCCATCCGCTAGCCCTGGCCATCGCCCTGACTCCGCCGTCGACCATCGTCCTGGCCGCCGAAGCCCCGCCGCTGGAACTCGGCTACAGCGTGGTCAGCGCCAGCGCGCTGGCCAGCAGCACGCAGGAGATGACCACTCCGGCGGCGGTGCTGGAAGGCGACCAGCTGGTGCTGCGTCGCGGTGCGACGCTCGGCGAGACCCTCGACGGCCTGCCCGGCGTGCACGCGGCGAGCTTCGGCGCCGGCGCCAGCCGCCCGGTGATCCGCGGCCTGGATGGCGGACGGCTGAAGGTGCTCAGCGATGGCGTCGACGTGTTGGATGCCTCCACCGTCAGCCAGGACCATGCGGTGAGCGTCGAGCCGCTGCTGGCCGAGCGCATCGAGGTGCTCAAGGGCCCGGCCACCCTGCTGTACGGCGGCGGCGCCATCGGCGGGGTGGTCAACGTGATCGACAGGAAGGTGCCGACCTACGTGCCGGACAAGGGTTACGAGGGTGAGCTGGAGCTGCGCGCCAACAGCGTGGCCAACGAGGGCGCCGGGCTGTTCGGTCTGACTGCCGGCAGCGGTAACTTCGCGGTGCGCGTCGAGGGTGTCAAGCGCCAGGCCGACGACTACGAGATCCCCGGCGCGGCGGGCGAGCCGCGCTCAGGCAAGCAGGTCGGTTCCTACAACGACACCGACAGCTACAGCCTGGGCGGCAGCTTCATCGGCGAGCGCGGCTACCTGGGGTTGGCCTACAGCCGCCAGGAAAACCGCTACGGCCTGCTGGCCCACGAGCACGTCGACTGCGACCCCCATGGCAACCACTGGCACTGCGGCGAGCACGAGCACGACGAGGAGGAGCACGAGAGCGAGGAGGAGCACCACGACGAGCATGGCGGCGCGGTGCCCTACATCAGCATGAAGCAGGACCGCTGGGACCTGCGCGGCGAGCTCGCCGACCCGCTGCCGGGCTTCGAGCTGGCGCGCCTGCGCGTCGGCCACAGCGACTACCGCCACAGCGAGATCGAGGAGGGCGTGGCCGCGGCGATCTTCGACAACCAGGCCAGCGAGGCGCGCCTGGAGCTGACCCACCGACCGCTGCTGGGCTGGCATGGCGTGCTCGGCGGGCAGACCACTCGCCGCGACTTCGCCCGGCTGACCGCAGAAAACCCGATGCCACAGACCCTGACCCACAACCACGCGCTGTTCCTGCTCGAGGAATACACGGCCGGTGCCTGGCGCTACGAGCTGGGCGCGCGCCACGAGTGGCAGGATATCGAGGCCGACTCCGGCGCCCCGGATACCGACCACGCCGGCACCTCGCTGTCCGCCGGCGCGGTATGGACCTTCCGGCCCGAGTACTCGCTGGGCCTGTCGCTGTCGCGCTCCCAGCGCCTGCCCAGTGCCGAGGAGCTGTATGCCTACGGTCCGCACGCCGCCAGCCGCACCATCGAACTGGGCAATCCGGGGCTGGAGGAGGAAACCTCGCACAACGCGGAAGTCACCCTGCGCAAGTTCGCCGGGCCGACCACCTTCACCTTCAGCCTGTTCCGCAACCAGGTGGACGACTTCATCTATGCCGCCGATCTGGGCCGCGATCCGGGTGGCAACTACCGCGAGGTCGAGTACCGCCAGGAAGACGCCGTGCTCACCGGCGCCGAGGGCGAGGTGCGCCATCAGTTCACCGACAGCTTTGCCGCTAGCCTGTTCGGCGATTCGGTGCGCGGCAAGCTGAAGGACGGTGGTGACCTGCCACGCATCCCCGCCGACCGCCTGGGCGTGCGTCTGGAGCAGCGCTTCACGGCGGCGCTGGACGGCCAGCTGGAATTCTACCGGGTGCAGCGTCAGGACGAGCTGGCCGCCTTCGAGACCGAGACGGCCGGCTACAACATGCTCGGCGCCGGCCTCAGCTACCACGGCAGCCTGAGCCAGGCCGACTACCAGCTGTACCTCAAGGCCGACAACCTGCTCGACGCCGAGGCGCGCCAGCACAGCTCATTGATCAAGGACGAGGTGCTGCTGCCGGGGCGCAACTTCACCGTCGGCATGCGCGTCACCTTCTGAGGGCCGAAAACGCGACCGCCGGCGCAAGGCCGGCGGTCGTCGTTCGGGCAGGGCGGGATCAGCCGATGGTCATCAGGCTGGCGTTGCCGCCGGCGGCGGCGGTGTTGACGCTGAGGGCGTGCTCGATCAGCAGGCGTTCCAGCGGGATGTCGCTGTCGCCCCGGTTCAGGCCGTTGACGCCGACGATCGCGCCGGGACGCTTGGCGGCCAGCTGGCAGACTTCGCGCAGCTGGTCGGAGTCGCCGTGGTGGATGATGGCGTCGAACGTCAGCTCGCTGGTAGCCCAGTCGCCGATCAGCTGGATGCCTTGCTGGACAGCGCTGGGCAGCTGGGCGAGCAGCTTGCGGTTGGCCGCGTTGTCCGGCCACAGCACCTGGCAACCCACCGCGAGCACGGCGGCCAGCTGGGTCAGCAGGTCCTGGCTGTCGTCGGCCAGGCACAGCACCCGCTCGCGCGGCAGCAGGCTGTAGGTGTTGCGCTCGCCGGTCGGGCCGCTCAGTACCTGGGTCAGGCCGCTCGCCGACAGCGCCGCATAGCGCTCGGCCAGTGCGGCCAGCTCGGGCTGCTGCTGGCGCGCCCACTCCAGCAGGGCCTCGAAGGCCGGCTTGGGAGTGGCCGGACGCTGCACTTCGCCGTCCTGCAGCTGCACGCTCACCGCATCCTGCGGGCGGGTGGCCAGCAGGCGGTACATGTACAGCGGGCCGCCGGCCTTCGGGCCGGTGCCGGACAGGCCCTCGCCACCGAACGGCTGCACGCCGACCACCGCGCCGACCATGTTGCGGTTGACGTAGAGGTTGCCCACCTTGGCGCTGTCGACCACCTGGGCGATGGTCTCGTCGATGCGGGTGTGCACGCCGAGGGTCAGACCGTAGCCGCTGGCGTTGATCTGCTCGAGCAGGGTGGCCAGCTCGTCGCGGCGGAAGCGCACCAGGTGCAGCACCGGGCCGAAGATCTCGCGCTTGAGCTCGTCGAAGCTGTCCAGCTCGATCAGGGTCGGCATCACGAAGGTGCCGCGCTTGATCTCCTCGCCCTTGGCGCGGGACAGCTGGTGCACCTTGCGGCCCTTGTCGCGCATGGCCTGGATGTGCCGCTCGATGTTGCCCTTGGCTTCGTCGTCGATCACCGGGCCGATGTCGGTGCTGAGGCGCTCCGGGTTGCCCAGGGTGTACTCGGCCATGGCGCCCTTGAGCATGGTCAGCACGCGGTCGGCGACGTCTTCCTGCACGCACAGTACGCGCAGGGCCGAGCAGCGCTGGCCGGCGCTGTCGAAAGCGGAGGCGATCACATCGACCACCACCTGCTCGGTAAGCGCCGAGGAGTCGACGATCATCGCGTTCTGGCCGCCGGTTTCGGCGATCAGTGGCAGCGGGCGGCCCTGGGCGTCCAGGCGGCCGGCGAGGTTGCGCTGGATGATCCCGGCCACCTCGGTGGAGCCGGTGAACATCACGCCGCGGATGCGCTCGTCGGCGATCAGCGCGGCCCCCACGGTCTCACCGCGGCCGGGCAGCAGTTGCACCGCGCCGGCCGGCACGCCGGCCTCGAGGAGGATGCGCACCGCCTGGGCGGCGATCAGCGGGGTCTGCTCGGCCGGCTTGGCCAGCACGGTGTTGCCGGCGGCCAGCGCGGCGGCGACCTGGCCGCTGAAGATCGCCAGCGGGAAGTTCCACGGGCTGATGCACACCACCGGACCCAGCGGGCGGTGGCTGTCGTTGGCGAAGTGGTTGCGTGCCTGCGCCGCGTAGTAGCGCAGGAAGTCGACCGCTTCGCGCACTTCGGCGATGGCGTTGGCGAAGGTCTTGCCGGACTCGCGGACCAGCAGGCCCATCAGTTGCTGGATCTCGGCTTCCATCTGGTCGGCGGCGCGCTCCAGCACGGCGGCGCGCTCGGCCGGCAGGGTGGACTGCCAGATCTGTCCGCTGGACACCGCGCACAGCGTGGCGTTGCGCACGTCCTGCACGCTGGCCTCGAACACTTGGCCGACGACGTCGCGGTGGTCGGCGGGATTCTTCAGTGCCTGTGGCTCGCCGAGCGCAGGAGTCTCGCAACCCAGCAGCGGCATTGCCTTGTAGTCGTTGTTGGTGCTGGACAGCAGCGCCGAGGACAGCGAGCCGAGACGGTGCTCGTTGGCCAGGTCGATGCCGCTGGAGTTGACCCGCGCCTCGCCGTAGAGGGCGCGCGGCAGCGGGATGCGCGGGTGCGGCAGGCCGAGGGTGCCTTCATGGGCGGCCATCTGCTCGACCTGCACCACCGGGTCCTCCACCAGGTCCTTCAGCGAGATGCTGTGGTCGGCGATGCGGTTGACGAACGAGGTGTTGGCGCCGTTTTCCAGCAGGCGGCGCACCAGGTAGGCGAGCAGGGTCTCGTGGCTGCCCACCGGAGCGTAGATGCGGCACGGCCGGTTCAGCTTGCCGTCGGCGACCTTGCCGACCACCTGCTCGTACAGCGGCTCGCCCATCCCGTGCAGGCACTGGAACTCGTACTGACCGGGGTAGTAGTTCTGCCCGGCCAGCTGGTAGATAGCCGACAGCGAGTGGGCGTTGTGGGTGGCGAACTGCGGGTAGATCGACTCCGGCACGGCCAGCAGTTTGCGCGCGCAGGCGATGTAGGAGAGGTCGGTGTACGGCTTGCGGGTATACACCGGGTAGCCTTCCAGGCCGTTGACCTGGGCGGCCTTGATCTCGCTGTCCCAGTAGGCGCCCTTCACCAGACGGATCATCAGGCGGTGGCGGCTGCGCTTGGCCAGGTCGATCACGTAGTCGATCACGTAGGGGCAGCGCTTCTGGTAGGCCTGGATGACGAAGCCGATGCCGTTCCAGCCGGCCAGCTTCGGCTCGAAGCACAGGCGCTCGAGCAGGTCGAGGGAGATTTCCAGGCGGTCGGCTTCTTCGGCGTCGATGTTCAGGCCGATGTCGTACTGCTTGGCCAGCAGGGTCAGCGACAGCAGGCGCGGGTACAGCTCATCCATCACGCGCTCGTACTGGGCGCGGCTGTAGCGCGGGTGCAGGGCGGAGAGCTTGATGGAGATGCCCGGGCCCTCGTAGATACCGCGGCCGTGGGAGGCCTTGCCGATGGCGTGGATGGCCTGCTCGTAGGACGCCAGGTAGCGCTTGGCGTCCTCGTCGGTGAGCGCGGCCTCGCCGAGCATGTCGTAGGAGTAGCGGAAGCCCTTGCTTTCCAGGGGGGTGGCGTTGGCCAGCGCCTCGGCGATGGTTTCGCCGGTGACGAACTGCTCGCCCATCAGGCGCATGGCCATGTCCACGCCCTTGCGGATCACCGGCTCGCCGCTCTTGCCGATGATGCGGTTCAGCGAGCTGGAAAGGCCGGCCTCGTTATGGGTGGACACCAGCTTGCCGGTGATCAGCAGGCCCCAGGAGGCGGCGTTGACGAACATCGACGAACTCTGGCCGAGGTGCTGGCTCCAGTTGCCGTTGCTGATCTTGTCGCGGATCAGCGCGTCGCGGGTGGCCTTGTCGGGGATGCGCAGCAGGGCTTCGGCCAGGCACATCAGCGCCACGCCTTCCTGGGAGGACAGCGAGAACTCCTGCAGCAGACCCTGCACCAGGCCCTGGCGGCCGCTGGCGCTCTTCTGGTTGCGCAGCTTCTCGGCGATGCCCAGCGCCAGTTTCTGGCTGGCCTCAGCCAGCTCCCTGGGCATGCGCGCCTGCTCGAGGAGCATCGGCACCGCTTCGGTCTCCGGGCGGCGGTAGGCGGCGGTGATCGAGGAACGCAGCACGGACTGCGGAAGGATGCTCTCGGCGAAGTCGAGGAAGACCTGCAGACCCTGCTCGGTCAGCGACTCCAGCGGCTCCTCGCCGGCGGCCACGGCCAGGCCGTTGTGCTCGGCCGGGGTCATGCCGCCTTCGATCTGCTCGAGGTAGTTGAAGATCGCCTGCTTGATCAGCCAATGGGGGGTGCGGTCGATCGACTGGGCGGCCTGCTTGAGGCGTTCGCGGGTGGCGTCGTCGAGTTTCACGCCGAGAGTGGTGGTGGCCATGGGGTGTCCTATTATTGGGATGGAGCGCTGCAACGTACCTGAAGATTAGACACGAACAATCGAATGGTGCAACCAGGTGCAACCATTAATTTTTGGCAAGGCGACAAACGTGGTGGTGACGTGATTGACGTTGTTACTTTTCTGCACTGCCAAAGTGCGGCAAGGGTCAAAAATGCTACAAAAAGGAGCATTTTGGGTTTTTATCCTTGAATACGGCAAAAAAGTGAAACCTTTTGCCGGAAATTGGTTGCACCTTGTGTTCGGGTTTGCCTAGATTAATGGCGTCGAAGGTGCAACCGGGTGGTCCGGGGGCGACAGACGAAACAGATCCAGATCAATAACAACCGCATGGGATCCCCCTCATGAACATGACCAACCCGACGCTGATCACCTTCGTGATCTACATTGCGGCCATGGTGCTGATCGGCTTCATTGCCTATCGCTCCACCAACAACCTTTCCGACTACATCCTCGGCGGACGCAGCTTGGGCAGCTTCGTCACCGCGCTGTCCGCCGGTGCCTCCGACATGAGTGGCTGGCTGCTGATGGGCCTGCCCGGCGCGGTCTACCTGTCCGGCCTTTCCGAGAGCTGGATCGCCATCGGCCTGATCATCGGTGCCTACCTCAACTGGCTGTTCGTCGCCGGCCGCCTGCGCGTGCAGACCGAGCACAACGGCAACGCCCTGACCCTGCCGGACTACTTCACCAACCGCTTCGAGGACAACAGCCGCGTCCTGCGCATCTTCTCCGCGCTGGTGATCCTGGTGTTCTTCACCATCTACTGCGCTTCCGGCGTGGTCGCCGGTGCGCGCCTGTTCGAGAGCACCTTCGGCATCTCCTACGAGACCGCGCTGTGGGCCGGCGCTGCCGCCACCATCGCCTACACCTTCGTCGGCGGCTTCCTCGCGGTGAGCTGGACCGACACCGTGCAGGCCAGCCTGATGATCTTCGCCCTGATCCTCACCCCGATCATCGTGATGGTCGCCACCGGCGGCATGGACCCGACCTTCGCCGCCATCGAGCTGAAGGACGCCAGCAATTTCGACATGCTCAAGGGCGCCAGCTTCGTCGGCGTGATCTCGCTGATGGCCTGGGGCCTGGGCTACTTCGGCCAGCCGCACATCCTCGCCCGCTTCATGGCTGCCGATTCGGTGAAGTCGATTCCCAACGCCCGCCGCATCTCCATGGCCTGGATGATCTTCTGCCTGGCCGGCGCGGTCGCCGTGGGCTTCTTCGGCATCGCCTACTTCTCCGCTCACCCTGAGCTGGGCGTGGCGGTCGAGGCCAATCCCGAGCGCGTGTTCATCGAACTGGCCAAGATCCTGTTCAACCCGTGGGTCGCCGGCGTGCTGCTGTCCGCCATCCTCGCCGCGGTGATGAGCACCCTGAGCTGCCAGCTGCTGGTGTGCTCCAGCGCCCTGACCGAAGACTTCTACAAGGCCTTCTTCCGCAAGGGGGCCTCCCAGGTCGAGCTGGTGTGGGTCGGCCGCGCCATGGTGCTGCTGGTGGCCGTGATCGCCATCGCCATCGCCTCCAACCCGGACAGCAAGGTGCTCGGCCTGGTGTCCTACGCCTGGGCCGGCTTCGGCGCCGCCTTCGGCCCGGTGGTGATCTTCTCCCTGCTGTGGAAGGGCATGACCCGCAACGGCGCCCTGGCCGGCATGCTGCTCGGCGCGGTCACCGTGATCCTGTGGAAGAACTTCTTCGGCTGGACCGGCCTCTACGAGATCATTCCGGGCTTCATTCTCTGCACCCTGGGCATCCTGATCTTCAGCCGCATCGGTAACGCGCCGTCGCTGGCCATGCTCAAGCGCTTCGACGAGGCCGAGAAGGAATACCGCGACGCTCACCTCTGATCTTTACCGATCAACCCGGTCGCGGGTTCAACCGCGCGACCGGCACTGTCAACCAGGCACGGAGCAGTCCGTGTTTTACGGCCCACGTTATGGCAAACGCGGGCCGTTTTTTTATCGACTGCCAGGCGCCTGCGCTATGCTGCGTGGCTGTTTTCTCCCCTGCGCAGGCCGCCCATGACCGAATCCCCGAAGAATCCGCTGCACGGTGTCACCCTCGAAGCCCTGCTCACCGAGCTGGTAGCGCATTACGGCTGGGACGGCCTGGCCCAGCGCGTCGACATTCGCTGCTTCAAGAGCGATCCCAGCATCAAGTCGAGCCTGACCTTCCTGCGCAAGACGCCCTGGGCGCGGGAGAAGGTCGAGGCGCTCTACGTGCGCCTGCGTCAGGGGCGCGGCTGAGGGCAGGCGGGGCACTTCACATGCGTTGTGCCAAGCAATCGACAACTTGACGGGTGACCTCCCGAGTATCCTGTGGCTACTGGCCATCCAGCCCATTGCCGCTTTTGGCCCACCCCCGCTTTCGACGAGATACTCTCCCGAGCATGTTCATGACGCTTGCCGACTCACGGCCGGAATACGCTGCGCTGACGGCTGTGGGCCGCGTGCGCGAGCACAACGAGGATGCCCTGCTGTGTTGCCCGCCGCTGAGCCTGTGGGCGGTGGCCGACGGCATGGGCGGTCATGAGCGCGGCGAGGTCGCCAGTACCTTGGCGCTGAAGACACTGCGCAGCCTGACTCAGCGCGGGGAGGATCTGCCTGCGGCCATCCGGGGCGCGCATGCCGCGATTCTCGCCGAGGCCGAGCAGGATCAGGGTAGCCGTGGCATGGGCACCACCCTGGTGGCGGTGCGCTTCAATGGCGCCGACTTCCAGCTGGCCTGGGTCGGCGACAGCCGGGCCTATCGGCTCGGTGCCACAGGCATCGAGCAGCTGAGCCGAGATCACAGCTGGGTGCAGGCGATGGTCGATGCCGGGCAGATGACGCCCGAGCAGGCCCGCAGCCATGCGCGGCGCAATATCGTCACCCAGTGTCTCGGTCAGGCCGATCAGGAACTCCAGGTCGATCAGCTGCAGGGGCGCCTGGGCAATGGCGAGCTGCTGCTGCTGTGCAGCGACGGCCTGACCGGCGAACTCAGCGATGCGCAGATCCAGCAGATCTGCGCCAGCGCCGGCACCCTCGAGGTCATGGTCAGCGAGCTGGTCGAGGCGGCCAACCGCGAGGGCGGCAAGGACAACATCAGCTGCATCGTGCTCGGCCTGAGCGGGCCGGCAGCTGCGCCCGTCGAAGAGCGGCCGCGCGGCTTCTTCGAAAAACTGTTGAAACCCGCAAAATCCTGATCTGGCTGCCATCCCATGAGCGACAGCGCACTGCACATTCCCGGCTACACCCTGCATGGCCCGTTGGGCAAGGGCGGCATGGCCGAGGTCCACCTGGCTACCCAGCAGTCGCTGCAGCGCAAGGTGGCGATCAAGATCCTCAGCAAGTCCGAGAATCAGGAGTACATCCAGCGCTTCATCAAGGAAGGCCACCTGGTTGCCTCCCTGCATCACCCCTCGATCATCACCATCTACGACATCGATCAGCTGGCCGATGGCCGTCACTATCTGGCCATGGAGTTCCTGCCCGGCGGCGACCTGGCTCGCCACAAGGGCGAGTTGTTTGCGCCGCAGCGTGCCCTGGCCATCGTCCGCCAGATCGCCAGCGGCCTGACCGTGGTGCATGACCAGGGCCTGGTGCACCGCGACGTCAAGCCGGCCAACATCCTGTTCCGTGACGATGGCACGGCGGTGCTTACCGACTTCGGCGTAGCCAAGGATCTCGACCTCGACAGCGAACTGACCCAGTTCGGCATCGCCGTCGGCAGTCCCGCCTACAGCAGTCCGGAGCAGGCGCAGTGCCAGCCGCTGGATGCACGCAGCGACATCTACAGCCTCGGCGTGATCCTCCTGGAGATGCTCACCGGCAGCAATCCGTTCCGCGCCGGCAACTACACGCAGACGGTGATGAACCACGTGCAGCTGGTGCCGCCGCCGCTGCCGCCGGCCCTGGCCGGCTGCCAGGGTCTGCTGGACCGCATGCTGGCCAAGCAACCGACGCAGCGTTTCTACGACTGCCGCGAGCTGCTGGCGGCGCTGGATGAAGTCGATCTCAGCGATCCGGATGCCACCCGCATCGGCCCGGCCGTGGCGGTGAGCGCTGCGCCGCAGTCGGCGCTGGCCAAACCTGCTCCGGCGGGCAAGCCAGCCAAACCGCGCAAGGCGTGGCTGCCGCTGCTGTTCACCGCCGTGGCCCTGGTGGTGACCCTGACCGCTGGTGGCCTCTATTGGCGCCAACAGCTGCAGATCACCGATTTGCTGACCCAGGCCGAGCAGCGTCTGGCGGCCGGGCTGCTGGTCGAGCCGGCACAGGACAGCGCCGAACACTACTTCCGCCAGGTGCTGGAGCTCGACCCGCGCAGCCAGGCGGCCCAGGCCGGCCTCCAGCAGGTCAAGGCCCGACGCATCGCTGGCTTGCTCGAACTCGCCGAGCGACGCCTGGCGGCGGGGCAGCTGGTGGAGCCGGCCGAGGACAGTGCCGAGCACTACTTCCACCAGGTCCTGGGCCTGGACAGCGGGCATGCTGGCGCACTCGATGGGCTGCACCGGGTGCTGGCCGCACGGATTGCCGAACAGCTGGCGCGTGCCGAGCAGAGCATTGCCGGGCAGCGCCTGCTGCTCCCCGAGAACGACAGCGCGGTGCACTACTACCGGCAGATCCTCGACTGGGCGCCGGACAACGAGCAGGCGCTGGCCGGGCTGCAGCGGATCGCCGGGTTGTACCGCGAGATGGCCAGTACGGCCTATCGGCGCGGCGACTTCCCCACTGCCCTGGCGATGATCGAGCGCGGCCT
>RCUR01000438.1_pt1 | contig 14808 bp, 13 predicted proteins | sample 2166151 | NCBI WGS metagenome assembly RCUR01 (sample SAMN09932785, study PRJNA488358) | compost metagenome | isolation source: compost soil in an enriched community | place: Germany: Experimental Botanical Garden
GTGGCAGTTCATCGACGAACACCACGTCATCGGGCAGCCACCAGCGCGCCACCTTATCGGTGAGGAAATCCAGCAACTCTTCGCGGCTCGCGGACTGGCCAGCCTTGAGCACTACCACCAGCAGCGGACGCTCCTGCCACTTGGGGTGGGCAACACCGATCACTGCGGCTTCGGCGACGGCCGGATGACCAATGGCGGCGTTTTCCAGGTCGCTTGAAGAAATCCACTCGCCGCCGGACTTGATCACGTCCTTGGCGCGGTCGGTGATCTGCATGTAGCCGTCCGGATCGATAGTGGCGATGTCACCGGTATCGAACCAACCGTCGCTGTCGAGGATCTGGCCGCCGGCACCGCGGAAGTAGCTGCTGGCAATCCACGGACCTTTGACCAGCAAGTGGCCGAAGGCCTTGCCGTCACGCGGCAGACTGTTGCCCTCCGCGTCGATGATCTTCAGCGCCACACCGTAGGGCGCGCGGCCCTGCTTGGCCTGTAGGTCAAGGCGCTGTTCCAGGCTGGCGTTGGCATGCTTGGGTAGTGGGTGGCAGACGGTGCCGATCGGCGACATCTCGGTCATGCCCCAGGCGTGCATGACGCGGGTGTCGAAGTGGCGCTCGAAGCATTCGACGACAGTGCGTGGGGCGGCCGCGCCACCGATCACCACACGATTGAGGCAGAGCTCCTCGCGCGGATGTACGCCGGTGCTTTCGACATGCTGCTGAAGCATCATCCAGACGGTCGGCACGCCGAGCGCCATGGTCACGCCTTCATCGCGCATCAGTTGATAGATGCTAGCGCCATCCAGGGCTGGCCCGGGCAGGACCAGCTTGGCACCCGATAAAGCGCCGGCATAAGGCATGCCCCAGGCATTGACGTGGAACATCGGCACGACGGTCAGTGCCACGTCGTTGTCCGACAGGGAAAAGCCACCGGGGGTGCAGGTGATCAGCGCGTGCAGAACCGCTGAACGGTGCGAATACAGCACGCCTTTCGGGTTGCCGGTGGTGCCGGAGGTGTAGCACATCGACGAGGCGCTATTTTCATCGAGCAGCGGCCACTCGAACTGCTCCACCTGCTCAGCCAGCAGCTCGTCATAGCAGCGCAGGTTGGCAATCTTGAGCGCGGGCATGTTCGCCCGGTCGCAGAGGGCAATGAAGGCCTTGATGTTCGGCAGTTTCGGCGCGAGTTCCTCGACCAGGGCGGCGAAGCACGGGTCGAAGAACAGGTACTGGTCTTCGCCATGGTTGGCGATGAACTCGATCTGCTCCGGGAACAGACGCGGGTTGATGGTGTGCAGCACGGCGCCCATGCCGGATACGCCGAAATACAGCTCCATGTGCCGGTAGCCGTTCCAGGCCAGGGTGCCGATGCGCTCGCCGGGCTGCACGCCGAGGGCGGTCAGGGCATTGGCAAGCTGTTTGGCGCGCTGGCCGATGTCCGCATAGGTGCAACGGTGGATGTCGCCCTCCACAGTGCGTGAGACGATCTCTGCGTGCGGATGGGCAACGCAGGCGTGCTCAAGCAGGGAAGAAATTAGCAGGGGCTGGTGTTGCATCAGGCCAAGCATCAAGGCTCACCTCGGTCTATTGGACGTGTTGTATCCGGCCGGCGGACATGCCGCCGGCCTGGGGTGAAGTTCACTCACTGTTCGCGGCAGCCGCTGCCGTAGCGGTTCAGCTGTTGCTTACGGTCTCGTCTGCGCTGGTGTCGACCATGTCGTCGAGGTAGCACCGGCTGGCGCGGTAATAGGCATAAGCGGCGCCCAGGCTGGCCAGCGGCACCACGGCCATGGCCACCTGCAGGTTGAAAATGTCAGCCAGCAAGCCGGTCACGAAGGGGCCAGGCGCCAGGCCGATGAAGTTGTTGGCCAGCACCAGGGTGGCCAGCGCCGAGGCACGAATGGAGGCGTGGGTAACATCCGACACCACAGCACCGGAGGGGCCAGCGAACCCGGCACCGATCAGCAGGCCGATGGCGATCACTGCCAGTTGCAGGGTGCTGGGCGGCAAGGAGAAGGCCACCAGCAGGATGACGCCCGAGATCAGGGCATAGGCCATGGGCACGCGCAGCCGGTTGCGCTGGTTGTGGCGACTCAGGCGGTCGGCCAGCACACCACCAAAGATCATGCCGATACCGGAGGCCAGCAGCAGCGCGCCGGCCACCGTGGCGGACTTGGCCATGTCCATGCCGTGAAGGCGGTTGAGGTAGCTGGGAATCCAGGCGATCACCGCGCCCTGGATATACATCTGCAAGCCCGAGCCCAGGTAGGTCCAGAGCGCTGTACGGGTGGTCAGCAGCTGGCGAATCACCGCTTTCAGCGGCAGACGTTCCGCCTTGCTCTGCACCTTGCGCTGGGCCGGTTCGCGTACCACCAGGGGGTAGATCAGCGCGAGGATCAGGCCGCCGGCACCGACCACGATAAAGGCCATGCGCCAGCCATAGTGCTGGGCCAGCACACCGCCGAACATCACACCGAGCACCGAGCCGAACAGGCCGGCGGCGAGAAACGCACCGACCACAGTGGCGTGCAGGCGCCGCGGGAATACGCTGAGCAGAATGGCGCCGCCGGCGCTGCCGTAACCGGCTTCACCCAGGCCGACCAGGGCACGCGCCAGGAGCATCGCCATGAAGTTGCCGCTCAGGCCGCAAGCCACGGTGGCCAGGCCCCAGACGATGGCCATCAGCGTGACGCTCTTGACCCGCCCCCAGCGATCGGCCATTAGCGAGATGGGAAAACTCATCACGCCCACGGTCAGGGCAACCACGCTGACCAAGGCGCCCAGCTGGGTATCGCTCAGGGCCCACTCGGCCTTGAGCGAGGGGAATACCGCATTGATCACCTGGCGCGACATATAGTCGGAGATCATCAGGCCGAAGGTCAGGGCGAACACCAGCCAGGCGTAACCGAGCGAGGCTTTCGGCGCCTCGTCGTCCTGGCTGCTGTCGGTGCTACTCATAAGCAGGGCCATGCTGTCTTTCCTGCCAGATGTTCACTGGCTATTGTTCGAATTGCGCCCGGCAACTGCGCACAGGCAAGCGCCGGACGGTCAAGCAATCAGTGATGAGGCGCGACTAAGCGCCCCATCGGTTTGAGCCTAGTCCCACATCAGCTGGCCGCGCTGGCCAGGCTTGCGATTAGGGGCCCAGCCCAGGGCCTTGAGCGTTTCGTCGGTGCTGGCGTAGGTCTGGCCGATCTTCATGGTGGCGCGCGCTTCATCGGCGTTGGCGACATCGCGACCCAGGTGCTGGGCCTGCTTTACGCACCACTCGATCTGCTGCACGGAGGTCATGCGCTCATAGCGCGGCCCGGTCAGGCAGTCTTCGATACCGACCCGCACGTGGTGGCCCATGGCCATGGCGATGGCATTGGTCGGGTAAATGGTGCGCATGACCGACTCGTTGGTCAGCACTGCGCCGTCTGGCACGCGACGGGCGAATTCGACCAAATCGGCTGGGTGGCGACTGGCCAAACCGCCACCGATGGCCACATAGCAGAGGTTCAGCGGGCCCTTGTAGAGGCCCTTGCGCACGATGTGCTCGACGGTTTCCAACTGATGTACATGGCCGAGCATGAAGAACGGCTGAATGCCGTTCTCACAGAGCATGCGCAGGTTGGTTTCATAGAAGCTCGGACCGGCTTCCAGAGACATCTCGCGGAACGCCGCCATCATGGCCGGTTCGGCCATCGACGTGCCTGCCACATCCCGCTCGGTCAGCAGTTCGGTGATGTTCATCTGGGTGGAGTTGATGGCGATGGTCACCTGATCCGGCTTGCACTCGAGCAGTGCCAGGGCATGCCGTGAGTCGTTGGCTGGCCACTGAGCAATGCTGCCCGGCTCCGGCGCGAAGGAAATCGAACCACCCACCTGCAGAATCATCTTCGGTACTGCTTCACGCAGGCGGAACAGCAACTCGTTGAACATCGACATGCGCTTGGAGCCTTTGCCGTCGGCCTCGCGCACATGCACGTGGAGCAGCGTGGCACCGGCGTTGTAGCAATCAACGGCCTTCTGCACCTGCTCGTCCATGGTCACCGGAATGTCTTCCGGGAAGTCGGACGGCACCCACTCGGGACCGTAGGGCGCAACGGAGATGATCAGCTTGTCTTGGTTTTCCGGGTACAGCGAATCGTGGGTATAGAACATGGCGGTGACCTTGTTTGTGGTGTGGGTGGTGTTCAGTAGGTGCCTTGCATGGGGCCGTCGCTGGCCAGCTTCTGCGCTTCCTCGATCAGCATCGGCGCGCCGAGGGCCATGCTGTGGATGCCCAGCACGGAAGTCAGCTGCAGTACGGCGAGGATCTCCTCGACGCTCACGCCCAGCTCCAGGGCCTTGCGGATATGGCGACGCACGCCCGGGGCATACATATGAGTACAGGAGGCATCCACGGCGATGGAGATCAGCTCGATGGTCTTGGGGTCCAGCAAGCCCGGGCGCATGGAGTGCGCAGCCATGGCGAGGAACTTCTCGATCCAGTCGGCGTCCAGTTCGGCCAGCTTGTCCCAGGCAGGATTCCAGTTGCCGGCTTCGCGCATGGCGTCGCAGGTTGGGGTCTTGGGCAGGTCTCGATTCATATGTGGGTCCTTGGTAGAAACATGACTTAAATCAATCCTAAAGCCGTCAGAAGGCCTTCGATTGACTCTACGGGACATTGATTTGACGGCTCGGGACAGGCTGTTGGCCCGCCCGGATCGTTTCAGATATAGGTGCCGCCAGAGGCATTGATGATCGAGCCGACCAGGTAGCACTCGTCAGAGGCCAAGTGGGACACCAGCGCCGCATACTCCTCGGGCTCACCGATCCGCCCCAGCGGCAGGATCTGGCTGAGCACGTTGAGCTGCTCGGGTGTCTGATGGCTGAGGAACTCTTCGAATGCCGGTGTGCGCACGCCACCGGGGCAGATGGCATTGACCTGTACATTGGCGCCGGCCACCTCGTAGGCCACCGAGCGAGTGAAGGCTATGACTGCGCCCTTGGTCGCCGAATAGTGCGGACTGTGTGCGCTCATGGCGGAAATGCCGGCGATACTGGCGATATTGATGATCTTGCCGTAGCGCTGCGGTTCCATGCGGTTGAGGGCGGCGCGGGTGCAATAGAACACGCCATCGACATTCACCGCCCAAAAGCGCTTCCACTCCGCATCGTCCATGTGACGGGTGATCTCAAGCGACTGCCGGGGCACCGGCTGGGTCACTAGCGCGTTATGACGTTGGCGTCGTTCTGCGTCGTGGGGTTTATCCGGCACCAAGGCCGCATTGTTGACCAGGATATGCAGGGTGCCGAAACGCGCGTCGATTTGATCGAACATGGCGGCCACCTCGGCGCTCGACGAAACATCACAGCGCAGCGCCAGACATTGTGCGCCCCGCCCCTCGATCTCGGCACGTGTGGCTTCGAGCGCCACTTCGTTGATGTCACAAATGACCACGCAGGCGCCTTCGCCGGCCATGCGCAGGGCGATGGCGTGGCCCAAGCCACCTGCACCACCGGTAATCAAGGCAACTCGACCATTCAACTTCATGGGAGGACACTCCATCTAATGAGGTCCTCAGTCTCGCCAAACTGCTGGTATCAAACTTGACTTTGCGGGACATCGACTTGTTATGCTGACAAATCGCCGTCCCGGATTGGTAAATCAGCCATGAGCCGTCTTATTCGCAGTGCCTGCCTCACCAATTACGCGGAACTAGCCCGCTCGTTCAACGTCGATCCTATGCAGCAATTGCGCCTCGTCGGCCTCGATCCGCGCTGCTTGCTGCAACCCGATCTGAAAATCCCCACCGAAGCCGTGGCCCGGCTACTGGAAAGCTCTGCGCGTGAGGCCGGCGTGGACGATTTCGGCCTGCGCATGGCGGAAACCCGCAAGCTCTCCAATCTTGGGCCGCTGGCGTTGCTATGTCGTGACGAGCCAACTATCCGTTCGGCCCTGGAGGCGATGCGCGACTTCCTCTATCTGCACAACCAAGGTTTGGTGCTGAGTATCGAGGAGAGTAGCGGTGTGGTGGTTTTGCGCATGGAACAGGTAACGGTCGGCAACCTGTGTGTGCGCCAGTCGATTGAATTGGCGGGGGCGGTGACCCATCGCCTGCTGAAAACTTTGCTGGGCAACCACTGGCATCCTTCAGTGGTCTGCTTCCGCCACGCTCCGCCGCTGGACGACAGCCGACACCGCCGCGTATTCGGCACGTCGGTTCAGTTCAACAGCCTGATGGACGGCATCGTCTGCCGCAGCAGCGATCTCGACAAGGCTCTGCCCAGTGCCGATCCGGACATGGCTCGCTATGTTCATCAGTACCTGGAGAGTATCCGCGAAGGATCCAAGACGGCATTGCTGGAGCAGGTTCGCCAGATTATCTGGATGTTGCTGCCCACTGGGCGCTGCTCGGTGGAGCAGGTGGCTGCCCACCTGGGCCGTGACAGACGGACGCTGCATCGGCAGCTGACGCAGGAAGGCGAGACCTTTTCCTCACTACTGGATCAGGCACGTGCAGAGCTGGCAATGCGCCACTTGGAACACTCCAATCATCCATTGAGTGAGATCGCTGGCGTTCTGGGTTTCTCTGAGCTGAGTGCATTCTCCCGCTGGTTCAGCCGGCACTTCGATTGCAGTCCATCAACCTGGAGAGCTCGCCAGGTTAACCGGCTGGTCGAGGGGAGCCACATGGAGAAGCCCGCCTAGGACACGTGGGCAGGAGGCACTCTCCAGGCTTGCGAAATAGCACGTTGAGGTCATCCGAGAAATTATCAGTTACTCCACCTCTGGCAACTGGAACCGAGCTCGATAGGCTCCTGGCGTGAATCCAACGCGCTCACGAAACAGGCGCGAAAACGAGCTGATGTCGCTATATCCAACATATTGGGCGATACGCTCGGTACTCAGATCGCCGGCCTCCAGTAACGCCCGCGCCGTGTCGATGCGCAGGTTCTGTAAATAGGTTAACGGTGACTGCTCAAGCACCGCATTGAAGCGGCGTATCAAGGTACGTTCGCTGACCGCCAACCTCTGTGCCAGGTCTGTCATGCGCACCTGTTCCGCCAAGTGATCCTGAAGCCACTTCTGTGCGCGTTGAATCAAGGGGTCATTGTGTGTCTTGTCGGCGATAAGCGGTTGTAGAGGCGTCTGTGTCGTTTGGGTCAAATCGATCAGCATGCTGCGAGCGCACTGCATGGCAATAGCCTTTCCCGCAAACTCGCTGAGCACGTGAACGACTTGCAACAAAAATGTGGCATGTGCACCGCCACACACTAGTCGCTCAGACTCAGTCACTACCGGTCGCATTTGCAGATCGACCAGCGGGAAACGCTCGCGGAAATGCCCTTCCAACCACCAAGTGGTCGTTGCAGTCTTGTTATCGAGCAAGCCCGTATCGGCGAGCAGAAAGGTGCCCGTGCAATTCGCACAGAGCCATGCACCATGACTCCATTGCTTGATCAACCATTCGCGCACAGCTACCTGATTATCTAGAAATCGCTGGAAATGCTGCCACCCCCGGTAATGCAGGCTGGGGATAAAGACCAGATCGTAATACCGGCTCTCCGGTAGTGGGCGCATGGCCAGCTCAAGCCCGTTGCTCGCACGCACCGGCAGTCCGTTCTGTGAAATGAAATGCCACTCAAAAAGCCCAGCCGATGGCATCCCCTGCTTGTGCATATGCGCATTGGCAACCTGCAGCATGTCAGCAAAGCCACCGATGACGGACGCATAGGAATCATCAAATCCCAAAATTGCAGCAGTAGGCATGACGCAACCTTTTCAAGTGATATTGGCAATATTCGCATAATTGCTGTCGTTTTTGCCTATTACGTCATCACATGAGGCTCTCTACAGTTCTCGCCACGTTGCTTCCAAGCTCCATACGAGGACACTCATGAGCAATCTTGCCGATGTCGCTGCTAACACGACTATTACCCGTTACCAGGACAGCCTGTACCACGACCTGAATACCCCAGAAGAAATCCTGGCCATTCGCCAGGAGGTTCGCCGCTTCGCTGATGAGCATGTCGCACCAGTAGCTTATGCAATTGGCCATACCGAGGAATCGGTCGCAGCCTTCCCTCGTGATTTGTTCGCCAAGATGGCTAGCGCGGGCCTGTTCCGGATCCCCTTTGCTGCTGAGGTTGGCGGACGCGGGCTCAAGTACCCAGCCACAGCAACCGCAGTGATGATCGAAGAGCTGGCCTACCATTCGAACTCGGTGGCCGCCATCGTCGACGTGCATTGCATTCTCGCGGGCAATGCGTTGAAACACGGGTCAGATTCGATCAAGCAGCGCTATCTGGCGCCCTTGCTCAACGGCGACAAGATCGGCAGCTTTGCCACTACCGAACCGGATGCTAGTACCGACCTTAGCATCGAAGCCATGAGTACCCTCGCCACGCGTACCGAGGGTGGCTACATCGTCAATGGCCGCAAGCGCTTCATTACCAACTCACCAGTCGCCGACTTTGTTGTGTTGCTCTGTGTCGATGGAGAGCGCATGACCGAGCTAGTGGTCGAATTGAATTGGCCAGGTGTTCGTGTTGGTGAACCAGACAAGAAAATGGGCAACCACGGCCAACTGACTGCGGACATCTACTTCGACAACGTCAAGGTGCCAATGGCGAACATTGTTGGCCAGCCGGGTCAAGGTCTCAAGATCGCATTGCAAACACTGACTTACGGGCGGGTTGGCATTGCCGCGAGTGGGACGGGCATGGCTCAGGCACTGTTCGACCACAGTGCCGAGCGCCTCAAGACCCGCCGGGCTTTCGGCAAAGCCATCGCGCAGTTCCAGCACTGGCAGTTCAAGATGGCTGAGCGTGCCACTGAAATCGAGAACGCCCGCAACCTGTATCTCAAGGCAGCACTACGCATGGACCAGGGGCACGCCTTCCCGGAACCCGAGGCCGCGATGGCCAAATGGTATGGCACTAACCTCGCCGGTGAATTCGCCCGTGATGCCGTACAAATATTTGGTGGCTACGGCTTTATGCGCGAACTCGCGGCCGATGGTTCGCGCTATCGAGTTGAAGAGATTTACCGCGATTGCAAGATCGCCGAAATTTATGAGGGCACCAATGAGATTCAAAAGCTGGTAATTGCACGCGGCATCTTTGGTAAAGACATCACAGGCTGATTGGTCTGCCAACCCAAGCTTACTGGAGACCTATCCAATGCATATCCTCATTGTCCAGGCGCACAACGAGCCGCAGTCGTTCAATGCAGCCATGAAAAATCTAGCGGTCGAAGAATTGCGTGCGCAAGGCCATTGCGTCGACGTTTCTGACCTGTATGAGATGAACTGGAATCCGATCGCCAGTGCAGCTGATTTTGGCAACCGCGCCAATTCCGAGTACCTGACCTATGCCCTGGAACAGCGCCACAATCACTCGCAGCACACGCTGGCACCTGATATCCAAAGGGAGTTGGAAAAATTGCTGAAAGCTGATCTTGTGATCTTCAACTTCCCAATTTATTGGTTCTCGATGCCGGCGATCATGAAAGGCTGGATAGACAGAGTACTGATTTCCGGTGTGTGCTACGGCGGCAAGCGTTTTTACGACCAGGGCGGTTTGGTTGGCAAGAAGGCCATGCTTGCCATCACCATCGGCGGTCAGCCACACATGCTGGTCAGGGACGGCGTGCACGGTGAACTCAACGAGATGCTCCGCCCGATCCTACGCGGCACGCTGGCCTATACCGGGATGGCTGTGCTACCGACTTTTGTTGCGCATCACGTGCCGTACATCTCCTTAGAGGCACGCGCCACCCTGCTGGAGGAGTATCGGCAGCACTTGCGTTCGCTGGACACACTGGAATCGCTTACGTACGTATCGCTCAGTCAGTTCGACGAAAAGTTGCATCCGATCTCTGCTCCGAATACCTAGCCAATATTCGATTTGCACATCTCCACCGATGACTTGAATCGTCCCTGGTTCAGTAGATACATACGAACGACTGCTTTGGCCGGATGGGCAATTTCTCAGGGTTCATGCTTGACGCTGAATGAACAATCGGGGACCACGATATTGATTCTGCCGGTCGCCACGGGCCGCTTTCGACCCTAATGTAGGTCGCCTCGTTCGAACCAGAACCCGTCATGTCGCGGGTTGGCAATTAATTAGCTCGTCACTCTCACCTGCCGATAGTCCGAGTTTGCTGGTCATGCGTTGCTAGGGCGGATGATTGGGTGCGCGCAGGCATTGGATTGAGCATTGGGTTTCGTTGGTGGAAGTTCGACGCCACAGGAGCGAAAAGGTATTTTCAAACTACACTGAAGTGGGTTGAGACCTCCCTCTGGAAAAATACCGGTGCTCTGGCCTGTGACCCCTTACGCAAAGGGCATCACGCTGATGCAGCGGTGCCGAGGATGACCGCATGCAAAGCACTGGAGAGTAAAAGCGGGCACGTGTGCTTGATCCGGTCGAGCGTGTCACGGAGGTCATCTTCGGCCTGCTCATGGCAATGACCTTCACTGGAACGATCAGCGTGGCGACGGCGGGCCAGGAGGCGGAACGTACGATGATGATCGCCGCGCTGGGTTGCAACCTCGCGTGGGGACTCGCGGACGCCGTGATGTATTTACTGCGAACCCTGATCGAGCGGGTGCGCAACCGCACATGCCGTTACAACCGCGCCTCGGCAGGGATGATTTCAAGGGGGCAGTGGGTGTTTTCCTGCTGGTGGTGTTCTCGACATTTCCGCTTGTGGTGCCGTTTCTGGTGCTGGATCAGACGGCGCTCGCAGTACGCGTGTCTAACCTGGTCGGACTCGGAGTGCTGTTCATCGCTGGTTGGGTGCTCGCGAAATACGCTGGCGCAAAACCGTGGCAAGGCGCAATTGCGTTGGCAGTCACCGGCGCTGTGCTGATCACCGCGATCATCGCGCTCGGCGGGTGAGCAGATTGCAACCTACGCTGTTTACCTATCGTCGACTGGCATTGATGAGGTCTTGGTCATGGCAAAGGACAAGAAAAAAGCCCCTAAGCGTAATTCTGCTGAAAACCTGAAACTGAAGAACAAGGATTATCTTGAGCAACTGCACAGCCTGCACGTCGAACTGGTCAAATTGCAGGAGTGGGTAAAAGCCAAGGGCATCAAGATCTGCATCGTCTTCGAGGGGCGCGATGGCGCTGGCAAGGGCGGGACGATCAAGGCGATCACCGAACGCGTCAGCCCGCGTGTCTTTCGGGTGGTGGCACTAACGGCGCCAAGTGATCGAGAGAAAAGTCAGATGTATGTCCAGCGTTACCTGCCGTACCTTCCCGCGGCTGGCGAAGTGGTGATTTTCGATCGCAGTTGGTACAACCGGGCGGGGGTCGAGCGGGTGATGGGGTTCTGCACTAAAGAGCAGGTCGCCAGTTTCCTGAAGACAACGCCTCTCGTGGAGCGTGCAATCGTCGACTCGGGCGTAATCCTGCTCAAGTATTGGCTGGAAGTCAGCGACGAGGAGCAAACCCGCCGGCTCAAGGCGCGGATAGAAGATGGCCGCAAAATCTGGAAACTAACCCCAATGGATCTTAAGTCATACAGCCGCTGGTATGACTATTCACGCGCACGTGATGACATGTTCAAGGCAACCGACACCGAGCATGCCCCATGGCTGGTAGCGAACTCGAACGACAAGCGGCGGGCCCGTCTTAACATCATCACCGATTTGCTCAGCCGCATCCCGTACAAGGATGTCGCACGCGAGAAGGTGATATTGCCCAAGCGGCAGAGGCCAGGTGGCTATCGCGACCCGGATTATCCGCACCGGCGAGTTCCCGAAAAATTCTGACGGACACGTGTAAGCGAATCTGCGCTGTACACCAAAGGGCCACAGTCCTATGAGCAATTCGGATTCTTCGCCTCCCGTCCCGGAACCGGGCCGGATTGCACGTCGGGATACCGGCGACGAGACCGGCTGGGGTCGCTGGCTCCCTGGACTGCGCACGCTGCGCGAATACCAAGTGGCTTGGTTGCGTCATGACATCATGGCCGGACTGGTGCTGACCACGATGTTGGTACCCGTCGGCATCGCCTACGCCGTGGCGTCTGGCGTACCCGGCATCTATGGCCTCTACGCGACCATCGTTCCGCTACTCGCTTACGCATTGTTCGGGCCTAGCCGGATTCTGGTGCTGGGTCCGGATTCCTCGCTGGCCGCCGTTATCCTTGCCGTCGTCCTGCCACTGTCGGGCGGCGACCCGCAGCGCGCAGTCGCCCTTGCGGGCATGATGGCGATCGTGTCGGGAACAGTGTGTATCCTGGCTGGCATCATGCGCCTGGGCTTCATTACGGAGCTTCTTTCCAAGCCGATCCGCTACGGCTACATGAACGGGATCGCGCTGACGGTATTGATCAGTCAACTGCCGAAGTTTTTCGGCTTTTCGATCGAGTCTGACGGACCGCTGAGAAACCTATGGGCGATCGCCACGGCGGTGATGGATGGAAAGACCAACTGGGCCACGTTCATGGTCGGCGCAGCCACCCTGGCGGTGATCCTGCTGTTCAAGGGCAACAAGCGCGTGCCGGGCATTCTGATCGCCGTGGCAGGCGCGACGGTCGCCGTTGGCGTGCTGGATCTTGCCGCGCGCGCCGGTGTGTCGGTCCTCGGCTCTCTTCCACAAGGTCTGCCGGCATTCGCCATTCCCTGGATCACCACCGCTGATATCGTCCCCGTCCTGATCGGCGGTTGCGCCGTCGCCCTTGTTTCGTTCGCCGACACCAGCGTGCTCTCTCGTGTCTATGCGGCGCGGACCCATACCTACGTGGACCCGAACCAGGAGATGGCGGGGCTCGGCGTCGCCAACCTGGCCGCCGGATTTTTTCAGGGTTTTCCGATCAGCAGCAGTTCGTCACGCACGCCCGTGGCCGAGGCCGCAGGCGCCAAAACCCAGTTGACCGGAGTCGTCGGCGCGTTGGCTGTTGCCTTGTTGCTCGTAGTGGCGCCGGACCTGTTGCAGAATTTACCCACTGGCGCACTGGCTGCGGTGGTGATTGCATCAGCCATCGGCCTGATCGAGGTCACCGACCTGCGACGAATCTATCGCATCCAGCGTTGGGAGTTCTGGCTGTCGATCGTCTGCACCGTCGGCGTAGCCGTGTTCGGCGCGATCGAGGGCATCGGCCTGGCCATCGTGATAGCCGTCATCGAATTCCTGTGGGACGGCTGGCGGCCGTATTCCGCAGTACTGGGGCAAGCCGATGGCGTCAAGGGCTACCACGACATCCAACGTTATCCCGACGCGCGCCTGATACCCGGCCTGGTCCTGTTTCGCTGGGATGCCCCTTTGTTTTTCGCCAATGCCGAACTGTTCCATGACCGAGTGCTGGATGCGGTGGCTGCATCCCCTACGCCAGTGCGTTGGCTGGTCGTTGCGGCGGAACCGGTCACCAGCGTGGACGTGACCTCCGCCGACATGTTGGCTGAATTGATCGAAACCTTGCACGCGGCTGACATCGAGTTGTGCGTGGCCGAAATGAAGGACCCGGTTAAGGACAAGCTGAAGCGATTTGGGCTCTTCGCGCGGCTTGGCGAACAGGCGTTTTTTCCGACTATCGGTGCCGCCGTCGACAGCTATTTCGTGATTCATCCCGTGGATTGGGCGGGTCGGCAGGACGAGGAGTGTTGAGCGGCATCGGAGACATTCAGCGTCAGTCTTTATCAACGTTATCCAAATTGACTGGCTCGCCTGGTTGGACGCCGAGCTTATCGCGAATATCCTCGAACATCGCGTCGTATTCAGAGTGCCCGCGCATGATGATACTGGCATTGGCGGGCAATCCATGCTTGACCGCGGCCTTTGCCACGCGGCTGGCAAAGTTGAAAGCAGTGTCCCGGGGCATATCGAATTCTTCAGTGAAGCTGTGACCTGATACCTCACCGACCATCTTGAAGTGCATCAGCATTCCTTCCTTGGGGTCGCGGCGGACTTCATAGAAGACATCAATGTTGTATTCCGGAACTCCGGGATTGCCCAGAGTATTGCTACGATTCAGATGACCGGGCGTGAACATGGGGCGCTCCTTTTCGGGTTGATGGCTACCTTCTTGGCATCGGTTGAATACGAGGTTCGATTTGCTGTCGTGGCACAATCCCGTAACCCGTTCGACCAATGCCACCCACCATCGAGGGTTGGCTTTGCAGATTGTCTGCGCTTTCATTATCTCGATGACAGGACGATCTGCTGACGCCGATGGTTGCGGCAACCATGACAAAGGAGATCAAGTACCCGAGCATCAGGGATCTCCGCTATGGTGTATCAGTTAGCAACAGACAACTCCCCCCTTACAGCGTAGGTGATCGTTTGGGGTTTTCTACCTTGAGCCACCCACTTCCTCACCAGAACGCTCGACCGGGTGAGTACCGAGATGAGCCTGCATGTGCTCGCCTACAATCTCAAACGCGTTTTGCGCTTGATGGGTAGCGATGCATTGATGGCAGCGATGAAGGTCTGAGGCCTGTTTTACAACTCTTGCCGCCCTCCAGCAGGCACGTCGAAGCCGAAAGTGCCGTAGCAACCAGAAACACCGATTGCGCCTGATTGGGCCTCCGACGGCCTCCTGGACACTGAGGAAATCCCCCGGCAGTTGATTGCCACCGCTTGCTGCGTTTTTACACAGTCTGGGCCGTTTTCTGCCCGTCACGACCGGCAGCAGTCGACCCAACTCGCCCACCACACCCATCCAGACACCCCGTCCCGGCACCCTGCCCGCGCAATCGCGCCCCATGCCACGTAGAATCGCAGGTTGAAACAAGGACTTGAGGTTGCAGCGGTGGATTTACAGCAGGGGAAAAAAGGGGGCGGATTTATTTATAGGGCAGACCGTCCCCTGCTGGCCGAGTACC
>RCUR01000439.1_pt1 | contig 14783 bp, 16 predicted proteins | sample 2166151 | NCBI WGS metagenome assembly RCUR01 (sample SAMN09932785, study PRJNA488358) | compost metagenome | isolation source: compost soil in an enriched community | place: Germany: Experimental Botanical Garden
GGATAGCCCGACCGTAAATAAAGAAACCTGCTGTTTCTAAAAAAGAAACAGCAGGTTTATTTATTGTAGGCAACGCCAAAATGATTTTATTATTTTTCAGTGGCCTTTTTGGATAACCAAAAATCAGTGAGCGCATCATAGTCTACTGGATTGGCCGGTTTTTGATTCTGTAATCGTCCCGATTCAAAACCCCTGACCAATATAGTCTCTATCAAATAATCTTCATTGACCTCAAAGGGAGCATATTTTGTTTTTAAGTTTATATCAAACATTCTGGCTGTTGAATTGGACCAAAACGCCTTCCAGCTGTTTTTAAGATTACTTACTAATTCGTAAGTTGTATTCCCAGTTTGACGGTGAATCAGTTTTACCAGTATCTGTCCTTGTTTGCGAGACAGTTTTTTGAGTCTGGCTTCAAATTCATTACTTAGGTAGTCTTCGACAATTTTGAAGTATTTCTTTTTTTCCTTACTGGTTTTGAGTTTTGCCATTCCTCTATTTAAAGCCGTCAATCTTTCGGAAGCTAATTTTGCGTAAGGATAGGTTTTATACACTCTGTTCTGCAGAATTAAAAATTGCTTTTTGGCTTCGAGATCTAACTTCTCTTTATGAATTATAATTTCCGGTAATAAAATGGTATCGCTAAGTATGGTGTCGTTTTCTGTCAGGACATAGCCCATTCCTATTGTGTCCTTTTGAGTTACCTGCGCATTTGCAGATGCCGAAATAAAAAGTAAGAAAAGTAGAACTTTAATAATCTTCATGTTTGAAAAATTTAATTGCCAAAATTATGCATTAAATATACAACTGTAATGCCAAATTTTTAATTTAGCAGAAAAATAATTTTATGAGTACTGAATCAATATTAAAAGAAAGCTCTCTTACTTTTTTAGAGAAATACCTAAATAATGCCTCTCCAACTGGCTTTGAAGCTCAAGGTCAAAAACTTTGGATGGAATACATGAAACCCTATGTGGATACTTTTATTACCGATACTTATGGAACTGTCGTTGGGGTTATCAATCCTGACGCTCCGTATAAAGTTGTAATTGAAGGTCATGCAGATGAAATCGCCTGGTATGTGAACTACATTACAGACGACGGATTAATTTATGTGATTAGAAACGGTGGTTCAGACCATCAAATTGCGCCTTCAAAACGCGTAAACATCCATACCAAAAAAGGAATCGTAAAAGGTGTCTTCGGATGGCCTGCCATACATACCAGAAACAGAGATAAGGAAGAAAACCCAAAAATCAGCAACTTATTTATTGATTTAGGTTGTGAGACAAAGGACGAAGTTGAAAAATTAGGTGTTCATGTGGGTTGTGTGATTACTTACCCGGATGAATTTATGATTTTGAACGAAAATAAATTTGTTTGTCGTGCTATCGACAACCGTATGGGCGGATTTATGATTGCCGAAGTAGCTCGTTTGCTACATGAAAACAACATAAAACTTCCTTTTGGACTATACGTTACTAACTCGGTTCAGGAAGAAGTGGGTCTGCGTGGTGCCGAAATGATTACCCAAACCATAAAACCAAACGTAGCAATCATTACTGATGTGTGTCATGACTCCACTACTCCAATGATTGAGAAAAAAATTGAAGGAGAAACCAAAATTGGTAAAGGCCCTGTTGTTACTTATGCCCCGGCCGTACAAAATAATTTGAGAGAATTAATTTTGGAAACTGCTTTTGCAAAAGAAATTCCGTTTCAACGATTGGCATCATCAAGAGTTACCGGAACAGATACGGATGCTTTTGCTTACAGTAATGGTGGTGTGGCTTCGGCTTTGATATCATTACCGCTTCGTTATATGCATACCACCGTAGAAATGGTACACCGCGAAGACGTCGAAAATGTGATCAAACTAATCTATGAAACCTTATTAAAAATAGAAAACGAGGAAACTTTCTCTTATTTCAAATAGTTTCATTAGGAGCTAATCCCGCTATTCGTTGCAATCTTTTTCTCTTATACACGATTTTGCTTTTCAAGAAAAGTCGAATGTAGAGAAAAAAGGATTTTCACTGCTATCGGGGCTAAAAAACAACAAATGAAGTCAATTTACATCATGTTAATCGTTTTTTCAGGAACCTTCTTTTGGTCAATTATTAATCCAAAAGAAGGTTTTACCTGTTTTTTAGAAATTATACCGGCTTTAATAGGGGTTTCAATTTTAGCATTTACATTTAAAAAATTCAGATTTACCAATTTTACCTATTTCTTAATTTTAATTCACTGTATTATTTTATTCATCGGAGGACATTATACCTATGCCGAAGTGCCTCTTTTTCATTATATCAAAGACGTCTTTCATCAGAGCCGAAATAATTATGACAAAGTGGGACACTTTGCACAGGGATTAATTCCCGCCATGATTATTCGAGAATTGTTCATCCGAAAAAATGTAATTGCCAATAAAAGCTTTTTTAATTTTATTATAGTGTCCATTTGTTTAGCCATAAGCGCTGCCTACGAATGGATAGAATGGGCTGTTTCTCTTTTATCAGGAGATGAAGGAGATGCCTTTTTGGGAACTCAAGGTTATATTTGGGATACACAGTCGGATATGCTTTTTGCAACAATCGGAGCAATTACCGGTTTAGTTCTGTTTTCTAAAATTCAGGATAAACAAATTAAAACGCTCTAATCTATTATTTATCAAAACAGAAAAGCATCATTGTTGCTTTACAATGATGCTTTTTTTTTACTAATTCAAAGAAATACTATAGACTAGCCAAAGGTTTTGATTCTGATAATTTCAAAAACTCAGCTGCTTCTTTAGCATTGGATAGTTCGGCATATTTTAATGCAGTCATTCCTCTCTCCGTTTTTTCTTTTAGATTGGCTCCGTTAGCCAATAATACTTTAATAATTTCCACTTTATTAAATCGTGCTGCCATCATTAAAGGAGTTAATCCATTTGATTTTTCGTTAACGTCAGCACCGTATCCAATTAATTTCTTCACAAGATCTATTTCTCCCTTAGAAATTGCTACACATAAAGGAGTTGCTCCTTCATAAGTGGCATGATTAATTTCTTTTTGAGTATTCAAATTGTAATTTGATGCTTGAGAAACTGTTGAGAATGTTACTAAAGCGATTCCTAGGTAAACGATTGATTTTTTCATGATGATTGTTTTTTTCGTTAATTAATTGATTGATTGATTTTTGATGATTTAAACGGCTACTTATTTGCCTCTACAAATATATGTATTTAAAAAGGTATCTTGTTTTACAAGGTACTTTATTTTAACACAAAATTAACTTTTTAAGATTTTTATAAATTAAAGTGTCAACTAAAACATAAAACTCAAAACAGTCTAGTATAGAGACGTTTAAATCTAAAAAACGTTACACTCTTTCAGAAAAAAAATTATTTTTTTTAGATTGACGTAAGCAGAATAGCTATTTCCACAAAAAAATAATTCAAACTGTGTATTGTAATTTTTTTACTAAATTTACTTTAAACAATTCATAAAATGCAATCATCAGCACTAACGGTAGAAGACTACTTAAAAGAAATTCCCGAAGAAAGAAAACCTTACTTTTATAAACTTCGCGAAACCATTGTTAAAAACATTCCGGATGGTTTTGTAGAGCAAATGAGTTATGGAATGATTGGTTTTGTCGTTCCGCATTCTATTTATCCGGATGGATATCATTGTACCCCAAAACTTCCTTTGCCTTTTATAAACATCGCTTCACAAAAAAACTTCATAGCACTGTATCATATGGGACTATACGCAGACAAAGAATTACTGAATTGGTTTGTTGAAGAATATCCAAAATACAGTTCCCAGAAATTAGACATGGGAAAAGGTTGCATCCGATTTAAAAAATTGGAACAGATTCCTTACGATTTGATAGCGCAGCTTATGCAAAAAATTACGGTTCAGGATTGGATTTCTTCTTACGAGTTCAATTTTAAAAAATCAAAATAATCATTCATTTAAAACTTAGAAACCATGAACATTATCAAAAGAATTATTTTTGGATTATTGGGAATTATAGCTTTAGCCTTACTAGTTGCCTTATTTCTGCCAAAAGAATATTCCGTCGAAAGGGAAATCAGTATCAACAAACCTAAAGACAGTGTTTTTAACTATGTGAAATTTCTAAAAAATCAAGATAATTTCAGCGTTTGGTCGCAAATGGATCCTGCAATGAAAAAGACTTTTTCAGGGACAGACGGAACTGTCGGAGCGATATCAGCCTGGGAAAGTAAAGATGAAAACGTGGGAGTTGGCGAACAGGAAATCAAAAAAATTATTGAAGGAGAACGAATTGATTTTGAATTACGATTCAAAGTTCCTTTTGAATCAACAGATATGGCTTACATCACTACCGAAACTATTTCACCGGATAAGACTAAAGTAAAATGGGGTTTTAATGGAAAATCACCTTATCCTATGAATTTAATGCTAGCGTTCATGAATATGGATGAAATGCTCGGAAAAGATTTAGAAAAAGGACTTTACAATCTCAAGGTAGTCTTGGAGGAATAAATATCAGATGAAACTAAAAAACCGCAATCTAGTTCAGGATTGCGGTTTTTTTATAAATATTTTTTTGGTAAATCAATCTTATCTACTTGCTAAATAAGCCAAAACGTTCTTTTCAATTCTCTCATTGATACTAGAAATATCAGCTTTCACGAATTTCTCACCTAAGATATTCTCGTATAATTCGATGTATCGGTCTGAAACGCTCTCAATATACTCATCAGACATATCCGGAATTTGTTGTCCTGTTTGGCCTTGAAAACCATTTTCAATCAACCAACGACGAACAAACTCTTTAGATAATTGTTTTTGTTCTTCTCCTTTATCTTGTCTTTCCTGATATCCTTCAGCATAAAAATAACGAGAAGAATCCGGAGTATGAATTTCGTCAATTAAAACAATTTCTCCATCCTTGGTTTTTCCAAACTCATATTTAGTATCCACTAAAATCAATCCGCGACTGGCGGCGATTTCAGTTCCTCTTTGAAATAAGGCTCTAGTGTATTTTTCTAAAACCAAATAATCTTCTTCAGTTACAATTCCTTTAGAAAGGATGTCCTCTCTTGAAATATCTGCATCATGTTCCCCATTATCCGCTTTTGTAGTCGGTGTAATAATTGGTGTTGGGAATTTATCATTTTCTTTCAATCCTTCTGGCATAGTTACACCACACAGTGTTCTTTTCCCAGCAGCATATTCGCGGGCAGCATGACCTGAAACATAACCACGTATCACCATTTCTACTTTGAAAGGCTCACATAAGTGACCAACAGCAACATTTGGGTCCGGAGTAGCAATCAACCAATTCGGAACAATATCTTTTGTCAGTTCCATGAATTTGGTAGCAATTTGGTTTAGGATTTGACCTTTATAAGGAATCCCTTTTGGTAAAACCACATCAAAAGCCGAAAGCCTGTCTGTAGCAATCATTACTAAAAGTTCATCATTTATATTGTATACTTCCCTAACTTTTCCTCTGTAAACCGATTTCTGATTAGGAAAATTGAAATCAGTTGTTGTGATTGTGTTGCTCATTATTATTATTGTTGAGTTGTTGTTGTTTTTTACGAATGCAAATTTATGATTATTTTAGGAAGAAATGCAAGGAATCAACAGAGTTCAAACAATTAATAAATTGTTAGAGTAAATCAACGGTTTCACCTGCCCTTCAGAAAATTTTACAGCACTAAGTTTTATATTGAAATAGTTGATTTTAATAACTCTTGGTACAAGTGTTTCGCAACCCCATCATTATCGTTAGTTGAAATTACCTCCAAATGAGAGAGTTTCGTTTTCAAAGAATCAGGCGCATTACCCATAACCAAGCCCTTCCCTGTTTTTAATAGCATTTTCTCGTCATTGAATCCATCACCAAAAGATATTGCTTGGTGGAAATCAAAATTTTCTTTTTCTAGAATTTTAGCAATAGCTACACTTTTGTCTACCGATTTATCCATAAATTCTAAACATAGCGGAAGACTAAAAGCATGACTGAAAAGATCCGAATGCTTCTCTAAAATCTGATCTCTCAGTTCAATCAATTTAGAATGTTTTTCATGAGTGAAGAATACTTTTATGGCACTTAAATCCTCTAAAGTGTCAAAATCTACCAGTTCAGGATGGTAATTCAATTCCGGTTGAAACTCATTTAATTTTTCATTGTGTTTATTGGTTTGCCAAACATTTTCTCGGAACAAAACGGTTGTAATTGTCGGATCAATATCTAAAGACAAAACCGATTTAACCGAATTGCTTTCCATATTAATAGAAAAAAGAAGTTCTTTTTCCGGCGAATGAATCCTTGCCCCGTTTGATGTTACCAAATAAAGTGGGATATCCATTGTTTCCACTATTGGCATTGCGTCTAAATGGTGACGTCCTGTTGCCACAATGATCAAGTAATTTTGATTATGAAGTTCCTGAAAAATGGTTTTTGTATATTGAGATATTCTGTGGTCTGCGTTGAGTAAAGTACCGTCTAAATCGCTAATTACTACTTTAATTTTTTGTTTTGTCATTGCTCGTTTTTCACTGTCATTTTTAATAAATCCAAATTTATTGTATTTTAAACAGATACACAAAGTTTAATGAAAAGTTTGGGTTAACTTTTAGAAAGCATTTTCTCCAGGCTATTTTTAAAGTAACCCGTACCTATTGTATACAGATGAATTTGGTTAAAATATTTTTTTAAAATAATTGTTGCATTTTATATACAACAATAAAATATTGATCCATATATTTGTAAAAATAAAATTGTACTAAATTATGAATGCGAATCAAAAAGAATTAATCAAAGCCACTGTGCCTGTTTTAAAATCAAATGGAAATGCTCTAATATCTTATTTTTACCAAAGGATGCTAACCAATAATCCGGAGTTAAAAAACATTTTCAATATGGCCAACCAAGCCAGTGGAAAACAACAAGACGCATTGACCGGAGCTGTCCTTGCTTATGCAGAGAACATTGAAAACCCCACTGTATTAATCAACACATTAAAATCAATTGGGAATAAACATGTCAGTCTAAATATTGCGCCTGAACAATATGATATAGTTGGAAACCACTTAATCGGGTCTATAAAAGAAGTTTTAGGAGATTTAGCCACCACTGAATTAATTGAAGCCTGGACATGTGCTTACCAGGAACTAGCCCAAATAATGATTGGGATAGAAGCTGAAATGTATCAAAAAACAACAAATAAAAAAGGCGGCTGGAAAGGATGGAGAACTTTTATAATCGCTAAAATCGTAAAAGAAAGTGAAGAGATTAATTCATTTTATCTTAAACCCGAAGATAACAAAGAAATTGCCGATTTCTATCCGGGTCAATATATATCCGTTAGCACATTTATTCCAGAATTAGGTCATAAACAACCCAGACAATATAGCCTGTCATCACATTCCAACAATGAATATTATAGAATTTCGGTTAAAAAAGAAATTGGAAAGACTACGCCTGACGGTATTGTTTCAAATACATTGCATAATAAAAAAGTAGGAAACTCTATTGAAGTTAGTGCACCTGCCGGTGTATTTTTTGCTGATCCGGAAGCTAAAAATCCCTTGGTACTTGTTAGCGGAGGTGTTGGGCTTACTCCAATGATGAGTATGGTAGAAACCAACAAAAATTCACTTCAAAAAAATCAGACAGTCTGGATTCACAGTTGTCGTAATGAAAATGTGCATGCTTTCAAAAACACAATTGAGGAATTAAATAACGAACAGGATTGGTTGACCTCTTTTGTTTTTTATGAAACTTTACCTGAATCAGAAACAAACGCCATAGAAGGAAGAATAGATTTGCATCAAATCAAAGAAGAAATCCTTATTAAGGATGCAAAATATTATATTTGTGGGCCTGCTCTTTTCATAAAAGTACAATATCAATCATTGGTTGCCCTTGGTATCGACAGAGAGAATATTCTTTATGAAGAATTTGGCCCTAATTTATTAAGCCTTAATTAGTCATTTTATATGAGATTGAATCACTTTACCGATTTTAGTATGCGCGTTTTAATGTATTTAAATCAAAAAAAAGACAGTCCACAAAGTTCTTTAGATGATTTGGCGACTACTTTTAAAATTTCGCGAAACCATCTCATTAAAGTGGTTCAATTCTTATCTGCGAATCAATTAATTATCACTAAAAGAGGAAAAAATGGAGGAATTGTAATTTCCGAAAAGGCAAGGGAAATCCGATTAGGCGATTTAATTCATCTTCTGGAACAAGACGATATCCCCATAGTTGATTGCAACTCAAAACCTTGTATATTCCAATCACACAATTGCAAATTAAAATCGTTATTCAATGACGCCTATTCCGCTTTTATTGAAAATCTAAATCAATCTAAACTTTCAGATTTAGAATTCAAAAATTGGAGCTCTATGTTTTAAAACATCTTAAAAACAACTGAAATTCCCCTCTAATCAAAAAAAAAGGCTTTTTACAAAGCCTTTTTTTTAATCATGATTCTCAATCTGTTTGTATGCATCAATCACTTTTTTGACTAATCGGTGTCGTACAATGTCTTTATCATCCAGATAAATGATTCCAATTCCGTCAATATCTTTTAAGACCAATATCGCTTCTTTAAGTCCTGAAATGGTTCTTCGAGGTAAATCGACCTGGCCGGGATCTCCGGTAATCATGAACTTGGCATTTTTTCCCATACGGGTCAGGAACATTTTCATTTGGGAATGAGTTGTATTTTGGGCTTCATCCAAAATCACAAAAGCATTATCCAGAGTTCTACCCCGCATGAAAGCCAAAGGTGCAATTTGAATAATTCCTTTCAGAATATAATCTTCCAGTTTTTCGTTGGGCAACATATCACGCAAGGCATCATATAAAGGCTGCATGTAAGGATCCAGTTTTTCCTTCATATCTCCAGGCAGAAATCCAAGGTTCTCCCCCGCCTCTACTGCTGGCCGTGTAAGGATAATACGTTTCACCTGTTTTTCCTTTAAGGCTTTCACAGCCATTGCAACTCCTGTATAAGTTTTCCCTGTTCCTGCGGGTCCGACAGCAAAAACCATATCGCTTTTGTTCATCGTATCTACCAACAATTGTTGGTTAGGAGTCATTGCCTTGATGATTTTTCCTCCTACGCCATGCACTAATATTTTATCATGGCCCTGAATTTTTTTGTCATCTTGACCATCCCCCAGAATAACGCGTTCAATCACATTGTCATCAATTGTGTTGTATCTCGTAAAATGGAGCATCAACCGCTGGAAACGCTTCTCGAACTCGTCCAAAACTTCTTTTTCTCCAAAGGCCTTTATTGTCGTACCACGAGCAACAATTTTTAATTTTGGATAATATTTTTTAATTGTTTCAAGATGAGTGTCTTGAGCACCCCAAAATTCTTTTGGAGCGATGTCTATGAGCTCGATGATTCTTTCGTTCAAAAGGAATAGTTTTTAGGTTAAAATTATCAATTTATAATTCAAATACGTTTAGGGTTTAAAACTTATTAATATTTAGAATTTGTTTTTTCTTTTTTGCTTTTTTGAATTTACTATTATTAGCTTTGCATTTCTCAAATTTAATGAAAATTAGGTTTAGATATCGTCAATAGTTATAAACAAATTTATGTCAATAATTACCCTTACTACCGATTACGGCTTGAAAGATCACTTTATCGGTGCGTTGAAAGGGAAGATTTTATCTGAATATTCAGAGGCATCTATTATAGATATTTCCCACGATATAGACCCATTCAACACAGTAGAAGCCAGTTACATCATTGGAGCTTCGTATGCGAGTTTTCCAAAAGGTACTGTTCACCTCATTGGAGTGGATATGGAATGGAATAAAGAAAACCAACATATTGTTATGCAATGGAACGATCATTATTTTATTGCAGCCGATAATGGTATTTTAAGCATGCTTTCGCAAAGGATTGTGCCTCAAAAAGTTGTAACAATCAACATTCACGATCGTTTGCATAATGAAGCTACGGATATGGATGTTTTTGTAAAAGTTGCCTGTCATATTGCAAAAGGTGGTTTGCTAAACGTCATTGGTAAAGAAATAAAAAGCATTAAACAAGTTACCGAATTACAGGCAATCGTATCTGATGAGGGCAACTCATTAAAGGGACATGTCATATATATTGACCATTTTGGGAATGTGGTAACCAATATTTCTAAAAAACAATTCCTGGAAGTAGCCAAAGGCAGACCCTATGAGATTGTAATGAAAACCAAAAACATTAAAACCATCCTGCCCAATTACTCTGCCATTGTAAGTTCTGATAAATACCCTCTAAAGTATTATGAAGGCGAAAAATTAGCCATTTTTAACGAAGCCGGTTTTCTTGAGATTGCTATTTTCAGAAGTAATCCTTCTAAAGTAGGGTCTGCAAATAGTTTGCTGGGATTGAATTACAGAGATAATATAATTATAAAATTTGCTTAAAGTTTAAACCTTAAACTTTAAACGTTAAACAAAAAAACAATGTTTATACGAATAGTAAAATTGAGTTTTCACGAGGAAAATATTCCTGCTTTTTTAGAAAACTTTGAATTAATGAAAGACAAAATACGAAATGCCCCCGGTAACCGTTTTTTAGAGCTGTATCAGGACAAAAACAACAAAAGTATTTTCTTTACCTATAGTTATTGGGAAACCGAAGCCGATTTAGAAAATTATAGAAATTCTGAGCTTTTTAATGAGGTCTGGACATTTACCAAGAAATTATTCAATGACAAACCGGAAGCTTGGAGTGTGGACAAATTAGTTAGTTTGGTTTAAAGTTTTTTAGTTTAAAGTGGAGCAACTTTGAACTTTGAACCTTAAACTTTTTAAACAAAAAAAATTAAATGAAATCAATTGTATTAAGAGAAATAAAATCCTTTTTCGGTTCGCCAATTGGCTACTTGGTAATTGCTATTTTTCTAATTTTAAACGGTCTTTTCCTTTGGGTTTTTGAAGGCGATTATAACATTTTGAATACGGGTTTTGCCGATTTGACTCCATTTTTCACCTTGGCACCCTGGATTTTAATATTTCTGATTCCAGCCGTTACCATGCGCAGTTTTTCGGATGAGAAAAAACAGGGAACATTAGAATTATTATTGACTAAACCTTTGAGCATTTGGCAAATTGTAAACGGAAAATTTCTGGGTGCCATGCTTCTAATCGTGATGGCGATACTACCAACCTTTATCTATGTTGCAGTGATTTCTAGTCTGGGCATGCCGGAAGGCAATATCGACATGGGAAGCACGATCGGTTCTTATTTTGGACTATTGTTTCTTATTGCTGCTTATTCTGCTATCGGGATTTTTACTTCGACTTTGTCTGATAATCAAATCGTAGCCTTTATTGTAGCGGTATTTTTATGCTTTGTTTTCTTCTTCGGATTTGAAGGTTTGTCTACTGTACTTCCTACCATTTCTTCCGTAATTGCTTCTTTAGGCATGCAGGATCATTTCAAAAGTATGAGTCGTGGCGTAATAGACACCAGAGACATTATCTATTTTGTAAGTATAACGGTTGCTTTTCTTTCGTTTACTGTTTATAATCTAAAATCTTTTAAATCCTAATGAATATTTCTAAGAAAAACAACCTGAAATCGTTACTGATTACCCTTGCTGTTCTATTGGTTTTGAATCTGATAGGCAGTGCTTTTTTTCATCGTTTTGATTTAACCAAAGACAAAAGATACACGCTTTCTGAGACTTCATTAAACATCATAAAACAAGTCAAAAATCCTTTGTCTGTCAAAGTGTACATGCAAGGTGATTTACCGGCTGAATTTAAACGTTTACAGCAGGAAACCCGTCAATTACTGGAAGAATTTCAAGGATATAATTCCAATATTGTTTTCGAATTCGTAGATCCTTTGGAAAACGAAGCCGAAAGTATGGACAATATTAAAGAATTGTACAGAAAAGGGCTCACACCAATAAACATAACCGTTGACGATAAAGGAAAACAATCACAAGCCATGGTTTTCCCGTGGGCCATTGCGGTTTATAATAACAAAGAAGTGAATATTCCTTTGTTGAAAAACAGAATGGGAGCCTCGACGACGGACAAAGTAATTGGTTCTGTTCAGCATTTGGAATATTCTATTGCCGATGCTTTTAATAAAATTACTCAAGCCAAACAAAAAAAAGTAGCCATCATCAAAGGAAATGGCGAGCTTCATGAAGCATTTATTGCCAAGTTTCTGCTACAGGTGAGAGAAAGTTACCACATTGGTCCATTTACGTTAGATTCTGTTGCTAAAAATCCGACAGGAAGTTTGGATGCGCTAAAAAAATACGATTTAGCGATTATTGCCAAGCCAACTGAAACCTTTACCGATGCCGAAAAACAGGTTTTAGACCAATTTATTATGAATGGCGGAAAAACCATGTGGCTTATTGATCAGGTTTCTGTAGAAATGGACAGTTTGTATAACTCTTCGGGAGCTACATTGGCGTATCCAAGAGATCTGAACCTCAATGACATGTTCTTTAAATACGGTGTCCGTATCAATCCTGACATGGTAAAAGACGAACAAGGAAGCCCGATAAAACTAGCTTCGGGCGATCCGGGAAGCGCTGCTCAATTTCAGGAATTCGTCTGGAAATTTGCGCCTCAGGTGTATCCAAGCAGTCAACATCCGATTGTAAAAAATTTAGGTGGAATCAAATTTGATTTTGCCAACTCCATTGATACCTTAAAAAATGGAATCAAGAAAACCATTCTTTTGCAATCGTCCCAGTATTCGAAAAAAATAGGAACTCCATCAGAAGTCAATTTGGGTATTGTGACCGAAGAAACTACGCCTAACGATTACATTAATAAAGGAAATATCAACCTCTCCGTATTATTGGAAGGTCAGTTTCATTCGATGTTTGAAAACAGGGTATTGCCTTTTGATCAGAAATCATTTGAAACCAAAGGAAAAGAGACCAAAATGATTGTTATTTCTGATGGGGATTTGATTCGAAATCAACTAGACAAGAACATGCAACCTGTTGAATTGGGTTATGACCAACGCTCGGGAAATCTATATGACAACAAAGACTTTCTGATAAATTGTGTCAATTATCTGTTAGATGATAACGGACTTATTAACATTCGAAGCAAAGATCTTGATTTGCCATTATTGGATAAAGAAAAAGTTTATGAAAACTATACACAAACACAGCTCATAACTATCGGGCTACCAATTCTAATTTTAGGGCTTTTTGGACTGCTGTTTACATTCCTGCGAAAAAGAAAATACAGTAAATAGATGTTAATAAAAAATTTTCCAAACTAGAATAGTTTACGATATATTTGTAAAGTATATGGTTTTTAAATAAAGTTAAAAAGTATATCCAAAAACAATAAAATATAACAGATGAAATTTATAGTATCGAGTTCGTACTTATTAAAACAATTACAAGTTTTAGGTAGCGTTATCAACAATAGCAATACTTTACCTATTTTAGATAATTTCTTGTTTGAATTAGACAATAATATTTTAACAGTTTCTGCATCTGATCTTGAAACTACAATGTCTGCTACTTTAGACATTGATTCTACAAGCAAAGGCAGTGTTGCTGTTCCTGCAAAATTACTTTTGGAAATCCTTAAAACCTTTCCAGAACAACCTTTAACTTTCACTGTTGAAGAAAACAGTACTATCGAAATTAGTTCTAACTCTGGAAAATACGCTTTAGCTTATGCACCAGGAGAAGAATTTCCAAAATCTGTAAACTTAGAAGAGCCTTCTGTAACCCTTGTTCCTGCTGATGTTTTGGCAACAGCCATAAGCAAAACGATTTTTGCTGCAGGAAACGATGATTTACGTCCGGTAATGTCTGGTGTCTTCTTTCAATTTTCTCCACAAGGTTTGATCTTTGTGGCTACTGATGCTCACAAATTGGTAAAATATGCCCGTACTGATGTAACAGCTTCTCAAGTGGCTGATTTTATTATGCCAAAGAAACCTTTGAACATCTTAAAAAATATTCTTTCTGCTTCGGATACTGAAGTAAAAATTGAATACAACGATTCGAATGCTACTTTCTCTTTTGACAATTATATTTTGATGTGTCGTTTGATAGACGGAAAATATCCAAACTATGAAGCGGTAATTCCAAAAGAAAACCCAAATAAATTAATGATCGACCGTTCTCAATTCTTGAGTTCTGTACGTCGTGTGGCTATCTTTTCGAATAAAACCACACACCAGATTCGTTTGAAAATTGCAGGTGCCGAATTGAATGTTTCTGCTGAGGATATTGACTATTCTAACAAAGCAGAAGAAAGATTGACTTGTGATTATCAAGGTGATGATATGCAAATTGGTTTCAATTCCCGTTTCTTGACAGAAATGTTGACCAACTTACAATCGGATATGATTATGCTTGAAATGTCCTTGCCAAACAGAGCCGGAATCCTTACTCCAGTTGATGGATTAGAAGAAGGTGAAACCGTAACCATGCTTGTAATGCCAGTAATGCTAAACGGTTAATCACCAAATTTCAGAATTAAAATTATAAAATACGTTAACTAACCAAACCATTTTTATATTTAAAAAACCGCAATTTCCTAACCAGATTTTGCGGTTTTTTGCTTTATTTGGGAACTTGGTTGTTGGTTGTTGGGTGTTGGTTGTTGGGTTCTGGGTGTTGGTTGTTGGTTGTTAGGTGTTAGGTGTTGGGGATTGGAGATTGGGGATTGGGGATTGGGTTTTAGGTTTTTGACTTGATATTTATGCTTTTAATTGACAAATAACATCTTAACTTAATATCCTGAGTTTGATATTATTTTATCTC
>RCUR01000441.1_pt1 | contig 14720 bp, 14 predicted proteins | sample 2166151 | NCBI WGS metagenome assembly RCUR01 (sample SAMN09932785, study PRJNA488358) | compost metagenome | isolation source: compost soil in an enriched community | place: Germany: Experimental Botanical Garden
CTGGAGACCCAAGTGCGCAACGTCAGCGTGGACATTCCCCATGCCCGGCCAAACGAACCCACTCACCTGCTCCTCGATGGTGAGTTCGACGGCAGGCTGCGCGATGGCTTGAAAATCCTGCAAGAGGCACCGATCGGCACCGGCCCGACCTTTGCCCGTTGGGAAGGCGATGGCAGCTTGCAAGGCAAGCTGAAACTGGACATTCCCTTGGTCAAAGGCCATGCGCCAAAGATTGTCGTGGATTTCAAAACCGATCAGGCCCGCCTGAAACTGCCGGAACCCGAGCTGGAATTGACCCGGCTCAAGGGCGATTTCCGATTTGACCTGGACAAGGGCTTGAGCGGGCAGGGCATCAGCGCCCAGGTGTTCGACAAGCCGGTCAGCGCGCAGATTTTCGCCGAAGGCAAACCGGGCGAACCACGCACCCGTGTGGTGGCGAGCAGTCGTATCGAGGTCAGAAAATTGACCGACTGGTTAAAGGTCAACCAGTCATTGCCCGTGTCAGGTGAGTTGCCTTTTCGCCTGCAGCTGTCTCTGGGCGGGCCCGACAGCAACTTGAGCATCGCCTCCAACCTCGAGGGCCTGGCCATCGATCTGCCGCCGCCCTTCGGCAAGGCTGCCAGGGACACGCGCGACAGTACCTTCCGTATGTCGTTGCAGGGAGAAGAGCGCCGGTACGACATCGCTTATGCAAACCTGGCCAGCCTCGCCTATGCCGCGCCCGTCGGTAACCCGGGACAAGGGCGGGGCGACCTGATGCTGGGCCAGGGCAATCCCCAGTTGCCGCCGGGCAAGGGCATCCGCGTGCGCGGCGCGCTGTCGGAACTGGACCTGGACGCCTGGCAGGAACAGGCCGGGCGGTATGCCGGTGACAGCGCCGGCGACAGTGCCAAGCAGACACTGCGCAGCGTCGACCTCAAGGTGGGGTCGCTCAAGGGCATGGGCATGACCGTGAAGCAAGCGGCGCTGCAGTTGCGGCGTAATGCTGAGAGTTGGCTGGTAGAGATCGATAGCCAACAGATCAGCGGCAACATTCGCCTGCCCGATGCCAAGGGCGTGCCGATTGCGGTCAACCTGCAAACCGTACGCCTGCCCCCATCGGACCCCGCTGCCGTGGTGGTGGAAAACCCGCCGGACCCTTTGGCCAAGGTCGACCCGCGCAAGATTCCGGCCGTGGATGTGAAGATCCTCAAGTTGTACCAGGCCGATGAACTGGTCGGAGCCTGGTCGGTCAAGATCCGCCCCACCGGCAAAGGTATTGCCTTGAATAGCCTGGACCTGGGCCTCAAGGGCATGCTCGTGCAAGGCAGCGCGGTCTGGGAGGGCGCGCCGGGAGCCAGTAGCAGTTGGTTCAAGGGCAGGATGCAGGGCCAGAACCTGGCGGACGTGCTCAAGGCGTGGAAATTCGCGCCGACGGTCACCAGCAAAAGCTTCCGTCTCGACGTCGATGGCCGCTGGCCGGGTTCGCCCGCCTGGATCGGCCTCAAGCGTTTTTCCGGCACCCTCGATGCCAGCTTGCGCTATGGACAGTTTGTCGAAGTCGAGGGCGGCGCCCAGGCACTGCGGGTATTTGGCCTGCTCAATTTCAATTCGATCGGGCGCCGCCTGCGCCTGGACTTCTCCGACCTGCTCGACAAGGGCTTGAGTTATGATCGGGTCAAGGGCGTGCTGGTGGCCACCAATGGTGTCTACGTGACCCGGGTGCCAATCACCCTGACCGGGCCGTCGAGCAATGTCGAACTCGATGGCACCCTGGACATGGCCCGTGACCAGGTCGATGCAAAGCTTTTGGTGACGCTGCCTGTGACCAACAACCTGCCATTGGCGGCGTTGATCGTGGGTGCGCCGGCCGTGGGTGGGGCGCTGTTTCTGGTCGATCGCCTGCTGGGTGACAAGGTCTCCCGTTTCGCCAGTGTGCAATACAGCATCAAAGGCCCGTGGAAAGAGCCTAAGATTACCTTTATCAAACCTTTTGAAAAAAACTGATAGGCCGGAGCCCTGCATGCCGTTAGCAGTGATTCAGATGGTCAGCCAGGACGATGTAGTGGCCAACCTTGGCCAGGCGCGGGCCTTGCTCGAGCAGGCGGCCGAAGGTGGTGCGCAACTGGCCGTGCTGCCGGAGAATTTTGCGGCGATGGGGCGGCGCGACAGTGCAGCCATCGGCCGTGCCGAAGCCATGGGCCAGGGGCCGATACTGCCTTGGTTGAAACAGACGGCTCGCGACCTCAAGTTATGGATAGTGGCCGGTACCTTGCCCTTGCCGCCGCAGGGGCACGTCGATGCCAAGGCCCATGCCTGTTCGTTGCTGGTCGATGACCGTGGCGAGCAGGTGGCACGCTACGACAAGCTGCATCTGTTCGACGTGGACGTGGCCGACAATCGCGGGCGCTACCGTGAGTCGGACGACTATGCTCATGGCCACAATGTGGTGGTGGCCGATACGCCGGTCGGCCGGCTTGGCTTGACGGTCTGTTACGACCTGCGTTTTCCGGAGCTCTACAGCGCCCTGCGCGAGGCCGGTGCCGAGTTGATTACCGCACCGGCGGCCTTCACGGCAGTCACCGGCGCCGCGCATTGGGAGGTGCTGATTCGCGCCCGGGCCATCGAAACCCAGTGTTACATCCTTGCCGCGGCCCAGGGCGGTACGCACCCGGGCCCGCGCGAAACCTTCGGGCATGCGGCCATCGTCGATCCCTGGGGGCGTATCCTTGCCGAACAGGCACAAGGCCCGGCCGTGCTGCTGGCCGAACGCGATAGCAGCGAACAGGCGTCCATTCGGGCGCGGATGCCGGTGTCCAGTCACCGGCGCTTTTTCTCGCAGGGCGCATTGCGGCCTGCGCATACCTCGGAGTGACTATGAGCGAGTTGTTATCCAGTGTCAGCGAACACCTGCTGGCACCCGGTGGCTTGAAGATCGAAGACCTGCAATCGGTGCTGGGTGAGTTGGCAGGCCCAGGCATCGATGCGGCCGACCTGTACTTCCAGGGGCAGATTTCCGAGTCCTGGGCGCTGGAGGACGGCATCGTCAAGGAAGGCAGTTTCAATCTTGACCAGGGCGTCGGCGTACGGGCGCAATCGGGTGAGAAAACCGGGTTTGCCTACAGCAATGCCATCACCCTGGATGCATTGCAACAGGCTGCCCGCGCGGCACGTTCGATTTCCCGTGCCGGCCAGAATGGCAAGGTACAGGTCTTCAGCCATGAAGACGTAAAGCGCCTGTATGGCCAGGACAATCCGCTTGAGGTCATCAGCCGCGCGGAAAAGGTCGAACTGCTCAAGCGTATCGATGCGGCGACCCGCGCGCTGGATCCGCGGATCCAGCAAGTCACCGTGAGCATGGCAGGGGTATGGGAACGTATCCTGATCGCCGCGGCCGATGGCAGCCTGGCCGCCGATGTTCGCCCCTTGGTGCGCTTCAACGTCAGCGTGATCGTCGAGCAGAACGGTCGCCGCGAGCGCGGTGGCCACGGCGGTGGCGGTCGTACCGATTACCGCTACTTCCTCAGCGACGACCGCGCCATGGGCTATGCCCGCGAGGCCTTGCGCCAGGCGCTGGTCAACCTGGAAGCGATTCCGGCACCGGCGGGTACCTTGCCGGTGGTATTGGGTTCGGGGTGGTCCGGGGTGCTGTTGCACGAAGCCGTGGGCCATGGCCTGGAAGGCGACTTCAACCGCAAGGGTGCCTCGGCATTCAGCGGGCGCATGGGCGAAATGGTTGCCTCGAAACTGTGCACCATTGTCGACGACGGTACCCTGGAAGGTCGCCGTGGCTCGCTGAGCATCGATGACGAAGGGACCCCGACCGAGTGCACCACGCTGATCGAGAACGGTGTGCTCAAGGGCTATATGCAGGACAAGCTCAACGCCCGCTTGATGGGCCAGGCGCGTACCGGCAATGGCCGGCGCGAATCCTATGCGCACCTGCCGATGCCGCGCATGACCAATACCTACATGCTGGCCGGGGAAAGCGACCCTGCTGAAATCATTGCCTCGGTGAAAAAAGGCATCTATTGCGCCAACCTCGGCGGCGGCCAGGTGGATATCACCAGTGGCAAGTTCGTGTTTTCCACCAGCGAGGCCTACCTGATCGAAGACGGCAAGATTACCGCGCCGGTCAAGGGCGCGACCCTGATTGGCAATGGGCCTGAGGCCATGGGCCGGGTGTCGATGGTGGGTAACGACCTGTCGCTCGACAGCGGTGTCGGTACCTGCGGCAAGGACGGCCAGTCGGTGCCGGTCGGCGTGGGTCAGCCAACCCTGAAGATCGATGCGATGACGGTGGGCGGCACCGGGGCGTGAAGTCGGCGAGCCGGGGCGGGGCGCATGGCGGCCCGCCCGGTACGAGAGTCAACGCAGGCCGCGTTGCGTCTCGTCCAGCTCGCGGATGTACTTGAAGATTTTGCGGCTCGAAGCCGGCGGCTTGTTATGCGCAAGCTCGTGCTGGGCCTGGCGGATCAACGAGCGCAGTTGCTGGCGATCCGCTTGCGGGTATTCGCCGACAAATTTTTCCAGCGCATCGTCGGCGCCGCCGATCAAACGATCACGCCAGCGTTCAAGGCCGTGGAAGCGTTCGTTGTATTGCCGGGTGGAGGCATCGAGTTGGTCAAGCAACACCAGAATGGCGTCAGTGTCCTGATCGCGCATCAGCTTGCCGATGAACTGGATGTGCCGCTTGCGCGCGATATTCGCCGTGTGCTTGGGCGCATCGGCCAGGGCCCGGCGCAAGGCGTCGGTCAATGGCAGCTTGGCGACCAGGTCCGGCTTGAGTGTGGTAAGGCGCTCGCCCAGTTCAACCAGAGCATGCAGCTCGCGTTTGACCTGGGATTTGCTTTTTTCGCCCTCGTCGAGGGAGTCGTCGTAAGAATCAACCATGGGGGCAGTCCGCTAATAAACGCCGCCATGATAACCAGTCAGGGGCCACTTGTCCGGCCCAGTCGCAGGTTGAACCCTGCGCAAAGCAGATTTTGAGTGGAGAAAACTATGAGCGCAGTCCAAAGCGTCGGTCCGCAGGCCTTGCCGGCACTGCAGGAGCAGGTCGAGCAGATTATCGCCGAGGCCAAGCGTCAGGGCGCCAGTGCCTGTGAAGTGGCAGTGTCGCTGGAGCAAGGCCTGTCGACCTCGGTTCGCCAGCGGGAAGTGGAAACCGTCGAGTTCAACCGCGACCAGGGTTTTGGCATCACCTTGTATGTGGGGCAGCGCAAGGGCTCGGCCAGTACTTCGGCCAGTGGCAGCGATGCCATCCGCGAAACGGTCGCCGCGGCACTGGCGATCGCCAAGCACACGTCCGAAGATGAATGTTCGGGCCTGGCCGATCCGGCCCTGATGGCGCGCGACCTACCTGATTTCGACCTGTATCACGCCTGGGATATCAGCCCCGAGCAGGCCATCGAGAAAGCCCTGGCCTGCGAGGCCGCGGCATTTGCGGCCGACCCACGGATCAAGAATGCCGATGGCACCACCCTCAATACCCACCAGGGTTGCCGGGTGTACGGCAACAGCCACGGCTTTATCGGTGGCTATGCATCGACCCGGCACAGTTTGAGCTGCGTGATGATCGCCGAGGGCGATGGCCAGATGCAGCGTGACTACTGGTACGACGTTAATCGCCAGGGTGAGTTACTGGCGGACCCGGTCAGCATTGGCGTACGGGCCGCGCAACGTGCGGCCAGCCGCCTCGGTGCGCGCCCGGTGCCTACCTGTGAAGTGCCGGTGCTGTTTTCCGCGGAATTGGCGGGCGGCCTGTTTGGCAGTTTCCTTTCGGCGATTTCCGGCGGCAACCTGTACCGCAAGTCATCCTTCCTCGAGGGCGCGATGGGGCAGCGGTTGTTCCCCGAATGGCTGACCCTCGACGAGCGCCCGCATTTGCAGCGTGCGCTGGGCAGCGCAGCGTTCGATGGCGATGGCTTGGCGACGTATGCCAAGCCGTTCGTCGAAAATGGCCAGTTGGTGTCCTATGTGCTGGGCACTTACTCGGGACGCAAACTGGGCTTGCCGAGCACGGCCAATGCCGGTGGTGTGCACAACCTGTTCGTGACCCACGGTATCGAAGACCAGGCTGCACTACTGCGCCGCATGGGGCGTGGTTTGCTGGTGACCGAGCTGATGGGGCAGGGCTTGAACATGGTCACGGGCGATTATTCGCGTGGCGCGGCCGGTTATTGGGTCGAAAACGGCGAGATTCAATTCGCCGTTCAAGAGGTAACGATTGCTGGCAATATGAAAGACATGTTCCAGCAAATTGTCGCGATCGGTAACGATCTGGAAACCCGCAGCAATATCCATACAGGTTCGGTCTTGATTGAGCGGATGACAGTCGCCGGCAGCTGACCCATCAATCGGGCCTCAGGGCATACATATGTATGACCTGAGGCTCGACAGGCTACTTAGCATGAACATTCCTTAACCAGCGAAGTAGGAATGAACATGGAAAGTACATTGGCTCAGCGGCCTGTGGGCCCGGACGATCTGCCTGCTCTCAAACAGCGAGTACAGGACGTACTCGATGAGGCCCGTCGTCAGGGAGTGGCTGCTTGCGAAGCCCTGGCCTTGCGTTCGGAGCAATTGAGCCAGCAAGTTGCTGGTGATGAAGTAGGGCCGGCCGAAGACCAGCGTCAACATCATTTGGGCCTGGCACTCTATGTGGACGGGCGCAAAGGCGAGGTACTGCATCAGCTTGATGATGATTTTTCACCGGCCGAGGCGGTGGCTCAGGCCCTGGCGATTGCCCGAGCGGCGGACGCCGATCCGCATCTGGGGTTGGCGCAAGCCGATTCCCTGGCTTGGGATCATCCCGACCTCGACCTTTACCAGGATTGGCCAACAGCGGCGGATACATTGCTGGATATGGCCCGCAGATGCGATCAGTCGGCGTTGCAAACCGATGCGCGGATCGTCGGCTCACGGGGCACGATAGTGTCGGGCCAGGCGCAAAGCCAGGCCTATGGTAACAGCCATGGCTTTCTGGCTGGCTACTGTCACAGCCAGTTCATGCTCAACTGTTATATCCGCGCTGAACACAATGGCATTCGCCGTACCGGTGGCTCCAGTACCGCTCAGCGCAGCCTGGCACAACTGGGTGATTCAGCGCGTATCGGCAATGCTGCCGCGCGTCGCGCCATCGACTACCTGGGTGACGCCAAACTTCAAGGTACAAGCTGGCCGCAGGTATTCTCCCCACAGGCCAGTGTCTGGCTGCTAGCGGCATTTATCGAAGCGATAGGTGGCGAAGCGGTCAGCAGGGGGGCCTCGGTTCTTTCCGGCATGCTGGATAAACCCCTGTTTGGCCCTGACATCTCGATAGTCGAGTTTCCTCATCAGTACCAAGGCATCGGCAGCCTCCCGTATGACAACGAAGGGGTAGCGGTGAGTACCCGGACCTTTGTTGCAGACGGGCGCTTGCAGTCTTATGCCCTGGACGCGGCATCCGCTCGGCGCCTGGAGATGAAAAACACTGGCAACGCCAGCCTGGCGTTCGAACAGGCACGCAATCTGTCGTTCACACCGGGCCTGGCCACGCAAGCGCAGTTGCTGGCGCAAATGAATCGCGGGGTGTTCGTTGCCGAAGCCCGGGCGCCACAGGTTGATGTCCAGCAAGGCACATTCAGCATGAAAGCGATTGGCTTTTGGGTAGAAAACGGCCAGATCCAGTACCCCCTCAGCCCTATCACCCTTTCGGGCGACTTGAAGGACATCTTCGGGAAAGTTCTGGCGATTGGCAGCGATGTCGAGCAAATGAGCCGGATAAAAGGCACGTCGGTTCTGGTCGATGCGCTGACTATCAATCATTGAGTGGGCCGTAAAAAAAGCGTTTGGCGAAGTCCTGATCGGGCTTCGCTATTGTATTGATTGTCATTATCAAATAATAATGAATGTCATTATCTAGGCGATGATGTTCATGAAACCCGTCCTCCACGATTTGCCCTACCTGGAAAACTGGCGCTGGTTGAGTCGCCGGATTCGCTGTGCCCTTGAGCCGGACGAGCCGCGCCTGATCGAGCATTACCTCGCCGAAGGACGTTACCTGGTGCGCTGCACCGACACGTCGGCCTGGACCGTCGCGCAAACCTCTTTTCGCGTGTTGCTGGATACCGCCTGCGACCCGATGTTGCCCTGGCATTGGCGCAGCCAGTGCCTGGACCAGGCCTGGCGACCGCTGCGCGACCTGCGCCGCCTGGCCCAGGCCTACCCCAATGACCAACGCTGGCTGCCATTCGCCCATCAATTGGCCAATTGCCGCCTGCTGCCGTCGATTTCTCCTTCCGAACTGATGCAAGGACATTTCCATGAGTAACACCCGTATCGAACGTGACAGCATGGGCGAGTTGCACGTGCCCGAGCATGCCCTGTACGGCGCCCAGACCCAGCGCGCTGTGGATAACTTTCCCATCAGCCACCAACGCATGCCGCTGCAGTTCGTTCGCGCCCTGATCCTGGCCAAGGCGGCAGCCGCCAAGGCCAACATTGAGTTGCAGCAGATCAGCGAGGCGCAGGGCCAAGCCATCGTCACGGCTTGCCAGCAACTGCTGGAAGGCGATTTCATGCAGCATTTCCCGGTGGATATCTTCCAGACCGGTTCCGGCACCAGTTCCAACATGAATGCCAACGAAGTGATTGCGACCCTGGCCACCCGCGTGTTGGGCGAAACAGTCAACCCGAATGACCACGTCAACTGCGGCCAGAGCAGCAACGACATCATCCCGACGACCATTCACGTCAGCGCCGCCCTGGCCTTGCATGAGCAATTGCTGCCGGCGCTCAGCCATCTGGTTGAAGTGATCGAGCAAAAAGCGGTGCAGGTACACCCCTTCATCAAGACTGGCCGTACTCATTTGATGGATGCCATGCCGGTGCGCATGAGCCAGGTGCTAGGGGGCTGGGCCGAGCAGATCAAGGCCAATGTCGGCCACTTGAACAACCTGCTGCCAAGCCTGCAGGCGCTGGCCCAAGGCGGTACGGCGGTGGGTACCGGCATCAACGCCCATCCCGAATTCGCTGTGCGTTTCAGTGCACACTTGAGTCGGCTGAGCACTGTGCCGTTCACTCCGGGCAAGAATCTGTTCGCCCTGATCGGCTCCCAGGATACGGCGGTCGCGGTGTCCGGTCAGTTGAAGGCCACGGCGGTGTCGTTGATGAAAATTGCCAACGACCTGCGCTGGATGAACTCCGGCCCGTTGGCTGGCCTGGGCGAGATTGAATTGCAGGGTCTGCAACCCGGGTCTTCGATCATGCCGGGCAAGGTCAACCCGGTCATTCCCGAAGCGACCGCGATGGTTGCCGCCCAGGTGATCGGCAATGACGCGACCATTGCCGTGGCGGGGCAATCGGGCAATTTCGAGCTCAACGTCATGCTTCCCATCATCGCCCAGAACCTGCTCGGCAGTATTGAATTGATGGCCAATGCCAGCCGCTTGCTGGCCGACAAGGCCATCGCCAGCTTCAACGTCAATGAAGCCAAGCTCAAGGAAGCGCTGGCGCGCAACCCGATCCTGGTCACGGCGTTGAACCCGATCATCGGCTATCAGAAGGCGGCCGAAATCGCAAAAAAGGCCTACCAACAAGGCCGGCCGATCATCGACGTGGCGCTTGAGCACACGGACCTGCAGCGCAGCCAATTGGAAGTCCTGCTTGATCCTGAAAAGCTGACCGCTGGCGGCGTTTAACCCCTTTACCGTGCTTTGGAGGCTTCCATGCAGCATTGGAAACGCACCACCGAGATTGCCAACCGCTATTTCAATCAGGGCGACCTGGTCGATGCCCGCGAGTACTACCTGCAGGCCCTCGCGTTGGCCCAGGTGCTCTTCGAGCGCTGGCTGGATGCCGACGAAGCCGTCGCTGTCTGCGTGATTTCCCATCACAACCTGGCCGACCTGCACTTGCGCTTGAACCAGCCTGAAGAAAGCGCCCAGTACCTGTGCGCGATCCACCAGCGCCTGTTGCAGACCATGCAGGACCCGCGCCTGTCACCGGCGCTGCGTGAGGCCGCGGTGCGGCACAGCAGCAAGACCTACACGGAGCTGTTGGCGTTCATCGGGGAATACGGCGAATTCCCGCCCGCACAGCATTTGCTGTGCGGTGCCACCGAGTCGCCCCGGGCGCCCGTTCATCAATCCAGAGTCCATTGATATGCCTTATACCTTGCCTGCGTTGCCCTATGCCTACGATGCGCTGGAACCGCACATCGATACCCAGACCATGCAGATCCACCATAGCAAGCACCACCAGACCTACATCAACAACCTTAACGCCGCGGTAGAGGGCACCGAATATGCCGAGTGGCCGATCGAAAAACTGGTCGCCAGTGTCAAGGTGCTGCCCGAGTCCCTGCGTGGGGCGGTGATCAACCAGGGGGGCGGCCACGCTAACCATTCCTTGTTCTGGCAAGTCATGTCACCGACCGGTGGCGACGAGCCGGTCGGCGAGGTCGGCAAGGCGATCGTCGATCAGTTGGGCGGCTTTGCTGCGTTCAAGGAAGCCTTCACCAAGGCCGCGCTGACGCGTTTCGGCAGTGGTTGGGCGTGGCTGAGCGTGACGCCGGCCAAGACCCTGGTGGTGGAAAGTAGCGGTAACCAGGACAGCCCGTTGATGCACGGCCATACACCGATCCTTGGACTGGATGTGTGGGAGCACGCTTATTACTTGCTCTATCAAAACCGCCGTCCGGAATACATCAACGCTTTCTACAACGTGATCGATTGGTCCGAAGTGGAACGACGTTACCTCGCAGCCCTGGCCTGAGTCCTCCATCATGCGCGCAGAGGCAATGGCCGTTGAGAGTGTTCGCCTGTTTCGCCTGGCATTGGGCATTGTGTTGCTGCTCGGCGGCGGTGCCTTGCTGGCGGCCCAGGGGTTGGCGTGGCTGGGGTTGGAGCCCAGGTTGATGCGAGCGCTGGAAGGCGGCGCAATCTGTGCCCTTGGCACCGCCTTGGGCGCAGTACCGGTGCTGGTCATTCGCAGCATGCCGATGGCGGTGGCCGATGGCCTCATGGGTTTTGGCGCGGGCGTGATGCTCGCGGCCACGGCGTTCTCGCTGATCATTCCCGGGCTCGATGCCGCGCAAACGGTGGGGTTGGGTAAATGGGCGGCAGGTGGGGTGATCAGCTTTGGCATCCTTGCCGGCGCGCTGTGCCTTTACCTGCTGGATCACAAGGTATCGGCGGCATCGAGCGGGACTTTGGCTGAAAATGCACAACAACCGCAGATCGCACCGCGTATCTGGGTGTTTGTCATCGCCATCATCGCTCACAACATTCCCGAGGGGATGGCCATCGGTGTTTCGGCAGGTGGCGGCATGCCGGACGCCGACAGCCTGGCCATGGGGATTGCCTTGCAGGATGTGCCCGAGGGGTTGGTGATCGCGCTGGTCCTGGCGGGGGCGGGAATGTCGCGCTTCAAGGCGTTCTTGATCGGTGCCGCTTCAGGGTTGGTAGAACCGCTGGCGGCGGTGCTGTGCGCCTGGCTTGTGCGCATGGCAGAGATGCTGTTGCCGCTGGGCCTGGCGTTTGCCGCCGGGGCCATGTTGCTGGTAGTGACCCAGGAGATCATTCCCGAATCGCGCAGCAATGGCAATCATCGCTTGGCCAGCCTTGGCCTGTGCCTGGGTTTTTGCCTGATGATGGTGATGGATACGGCACTCGCTTGAGTGCCGTTGGGCTTACTCGCCTTCGTCGAAGAAGTTATTGATCAGGGCCACCAGCGCGTCCAGCGCTTCCTGTTCCTGCTCGCCTTCGGTCCTCAGGTGAATGGTGGTGCCTTTGCCGGCTGCCAGCATCATCATGGCCATGATGCTCTTGCCATCGACCATGGATTCTGGTGTGCGCCCAGCCTTGATCTGGCAGGGGAATTGGCCGGCAACGCCGACGAACTTGGCAGAGGCCCGGGCATGCAAGCCGAGCTTGTTGATGATTTCGATTTCAAGAGCGGGCATCGCGGGAGGAATCCTTCGGGCTAAAGGTCGCGGTGGCGAACCTGAACATTCTTGAGCGTGGACTGCAACGCCCGGCCCAGGCGTTCGGTCAAGTAGACCGAGCGGTGGTGGCCTCCCGTGCAGCCAATGGCAATTGTGACATAGGCGCGATTACTTGCGGCGAAGCGAGGGAGCCATTTGAGCAGGTAGCTGGAGATGTCCTGATACATCTCTTCGACATCCGGCTGGGCTGCCAGGTAGTCGGCTACCGGTTGGTCAAGGCCTGACTGTTCGCGTAGTTCCGGCTTCCAGTAGGGGTTGGGCAGGCAGCGGACATCGAACACCAGGTCGGCATCGACCGGCATCCCGCGCTTGAAACCGAATGACTCGACCAGAAACGCCGTGCCCGGCTCGGGCGTATTGAGCAGGCGCAACTTGAGGGTATCGCGCAGCTGGTACAAGTTCAGGTTGGTGGTGTTGATCTTGAGGTCGGCCAAATCGGCAATCGGCCCCAGCAACTCGCTTTCCACGCGGATGGCTTCGGCGAGCGAGCGATTGGCATTGCTCAGCGGGTGGCGGCGCCGAGTTTCGGAGAAACGCTTGAGCAAGGTGTCTTCGTCGGCGTCCAGGTACAGGACGTCACACTGGATATTCCGTGCCCGGGCTTCCTCGAGTAGTTGCGGGAAGCGCGTAAGATGGCTTGGCAGATTGCGCGCATCAATCGATACGGCGACCTTCGGTTGCAGCAGTTCGGTATGGATCAGGGCGCTTTCGGCAAGCTCGGGCAGCAGGCCGGCGGGCAGGTTGTCGATGCAATAGAAGCCGCTGTCCTCCAATACTGCGAGGGCGGTACTTTTGCCTGAGCCGGAGCGTCCGCTGACAATGATCAACCGCATGTTTAATGACCGTTCTGCACGTCCAGTACGACTTGATACAAGGCTTCGTTGCTCGTTGCCGAGCGCAGCCTGTCGCGTACGTTCTTTTGATCGAGCATGCTGGCGATCTGGCGCAGCAGCTCGAGATGAGCGTCGGTGGCCGCTTCCGGAACCAGCAGCACGAACAGCAGGTCAACCGGGGCGCCATCGATGGCGTCGAAATCGACCGGGGCATTCAGGTGCAGCAGGGCGCTGATCGGCCTATCGCAGCCTTTGAGCCGGCAATGCGGAATGGCAATGCCATTGCCAAAACCGGTAGAGCCCAGTTTTTCACGGGCGATCAGGCTTTCGAACACATCCTGCATCGCCAGCTCGGGAACTTCCCGGCCGATCAGGTTGGCAATTTGTTCTAATACGCGTTTTTTACTGCCTCCCGGCACGTTCACGAGTGAACGGCCGGGGGTCAGGATGCTTTCGAGTCGAATCATGGGTGGGGGGTATCAGCGGGCCGTCGCACCTTGCAGGAGGCTCTGCTGTTTTTCCTTGTGTTTTTTCAGTTGGCGGTCGAGCTTGTCGGTGAGCAGGTCGATGGCTGCATACATGTCGTCGTGTTCCGCATTGGCGACGACTTCACCGCCGGGAATGCGCAGGGTGGCCTCGATTTTCTGCTTCAGCTTCTCGACCTCCATGATGACCTGCACATTGGTGATCTTGTCGAAATGGCGCTCCAATCGATCGAGTTTCTCGCCGATGTAAGTGCGCATGGCGTCGGTCACAACCAGTTGATGTCCACTGATGTTGACTTGCATACCGCTTCTCCTTATTGCCATTGCATAAAGAGGCAGGCCTGGTTGCCTGCCGCTGGAACGCTGTGGCGCATTACAGGTGCCTGCCAGTCGATTACATCAATCGCTTGCGTTCGCTCGACGGTGCGATGCCGAGGGACTCGCGGTACTTGGCGACGGTTCGACGTGCTACCTGGATGCCTTGTGCCTCCAGTAAACCAGCGATCTTGCTGTCACTCAATGGCTTTTTCTGATTTTCCGCTGCAACCAGTTTTTTGATGATCGCGCGAATCGCTGTGGACGAGCATTCACCGCCTTCGGAGGTGCTGACGTGGCTGGAGAAAAAGTACTTCAGCTCATAGATGCCACGCGGGGTGTGCATGTATTTCTGGGTGGTGACCCGGGAAATCGTCGACTCGTGCATGCCCACGGCTTCGGCGATGTCATGCAGTACCAGGGGCTTCATGGCTTCATCGCCAAAATCGAGGAAGCCGCGCTGGTGCTCGACGATCTGGGTGGCGACCTTCATCAGGGTTTCATTGCGGCTCTGCAGGCTCTTGATGAACCAGCGCGCCTCCTGCAGCTGGTTGCGCATGAAGGTGTTGTCGGCGCTGGTGTCGGCGCGGCGCACGAAGCCTGCGTACTGCGGATTGACGCGCAGGCGCGGCACCGACTCCTGGTTGAGTTCCACCAGCCAGCGGTCGTTGTCCTTGCGCACGATCACGTCCGGCACGACATATTCGGCTTCGGTGGATTCGATTTGCGAACCTGGGCGCGGGTTGAGGCTCTGGACCAGTTCGATGACCTGGCGCAGCTCGTCTTCCTTGAGCTTCATGCGGCGCATCAGCTGGCTGTAGTCACGGCTGCCGAGCAAGTCGATGTAGTCGGTGACCAGGCGCTGGGCTTCGGCCAGCCAGGGGGTCTTGGCGTGCATCTGGCGCAATTGCAGCAACAGGCACTCGCCCAGGTTGCGGGCGCCGACGCCGGCTGGCTCGAATTGCTGGATACGGTGCAGGACGGCTTCGACTTCGTCGAGCTCGACGTCCATTTCCGGATCGAAGGCGTCGCAGATCTCTTCGAGGCTTTCGTCCAGGTAGCCCTGGTTGTTGATGCAGTCGATCAGGGTGACGGCGATCAGCCGGTCGGTGTCGGACATCG
>RCUR01000442.1_pt1 | contig 14701 bp, 11 predicted proteins | sample 2166151 | NCBI WGS metagenome assembly RCUR01 (sample SAMN09932785, study PRJNA488358) | compost metagenome | isolation source: compost soil in an enriched community | place: Germany: Experimental Botanical Garden
CCAGGAAGTTTTTGATGTAGGGCTGGCTCTGGGGGATCATCTTCTCGAAGCTGGGGGACAGGGTCAGCCTGGTCATCGCCATGTAGCCGAACACCAGGGTGGCCAGCGTCATGAAGAGCATGAATAGCGGCCTGTGGTTGAACACCATCCGCTCCAGCAGGTTGCCGCTGCGCTTGTCGAACTGTGCCAGGTCGCGGATCACCGGCATGGTCTCTTGCTTCACATTGCTCATGTCTGCGTTCTCGCTCTCGTTATTCTCGTTATTCGGCGGCCAGGGTGCGCACACCACGGCTGCCGACCAGCGCCAGCGTCCCGCTCGCTGTCAGCGCCGCGCCGGCCACCGGTGACGGTTCGGCCTGGGGCAGTCGCTGCAGAGGGCCGTTGCCATCCTGCACCCGCAGCATCTGGCCGGCCTGGGTGAACAGGCGATAGTGGCCATCGCTGCCTTGCACCGCCGCGCTGATGCTGATGGGCAGGCCACTGTCGAGCTGGGCCCAGTTGTTGCCCCCGTCGGTGCTGCGGAACACATGACCGCGCAGGCCATAGACGATCAGCTCGCCGGCCCTGCCGATCACGCCAAAGTAGCTGCCCTCATAGGGGGTGGGAACGTCGAGGAAGCGCTGCCGGGCCTCGTCCCACTTGCGCAGCAGGCCCTGCTCACCGACCAGATAGAGTCCGTCGCCGGTGCCGTTGATGGCATTGAGGTGAAAACCCTGCGGGTTGTCGGTGCGATCCTGCAGCGGCGTCCAGCTCTGGCCGCCATCCTCGGTGCGCAGGATCAGGTTGAAGACGCCGACCACGTAGCCGAGCCGGTCGTTGGCGAACCAGACGTCGAGCAGCGGCTTGTCGGCCCCCTCCTCCACCAGCCGCTGGCCCTCTTCGGTCAGGGCGGCCCACTGCTCGTTGTCCGGCTCGGCCTTGGCCAGGGCCGAGTAATGGCGCAAGACCAACTCGCCTATCTGGCGGCCGTCCAGCTGTTTTTGCCAGCTGGCGCCGGCATCCTGGCTGTGCAGCACCACCCCATCGCCACCCACCGCCCAGCCCTGTTCGGGGGTCGGGAAATAGACCGCATTGAGATCGGCGCTCACCGGCACGGTCGCTTGCTGCCACTGCTTGCCGGCGTCGTCGGAGTAGAGAATATGGCCGCGCTGCCCCACCGCCACCAGCCGCTGGCCGGCCGTGGCCAGGTCCAGCAAGGGGCTGCGCTGGGCCAGCGCGCTCGGTTTGGCCGGCAAGTCCAGCACGTCAACATAGTCGGACGCCTGCGCCGCGCTCGGTGTCAGCAGGGCGCAGAACAACCACGGTGCCAACTTCTTGAATGAACCCATACCACGTCCTTTTGTCAGGGCGCGCCGGGGGACTGTGCCCCCGGCGCCAACATCAAGGGGCCCGGATCCCTTCCCGGGAGCCGGACCTCTGTGACGACTAGCGGATCCCGGCCCCGGCCAGGGACTCCGGCGACCACTTGGCCTTCGACAGGGAGGCGCCATACTTGATGCCGCCGTAGGGACCCACCACACCGTTGATGTTGTAGGAGCCCGCCACCAGGTCATAGATCATGAACGGCGTGGCATCCGGGGTCTGCTTGTCGTAGCTCTGGCTCAGGAAGGCGAAGGAGCCGCGATAGAGCTGACCACGGGCGTCGTACTGGTCGGAGGCCAGCGCCATCCAGCTGTCTTCGTCGATGTAGAAGCGACGCTTGGCATAGATGTGGCGCTCACCGGCCTTCAGCGAACCCTCCACCACCCAGACCCGGTGTTTCTCCCAGCGCACGAAGTCCGGCGACAGGGTGTTGGGGGTGGTCAGCGCCCTGGCATCGGGCTCATAGGTCAGCTTGTAGGTGTTGTAGGGCACGATCATCTCCTGCTTGCCCACCAGCTTCCAGTCGAAGCGATCCAGCGCCCCGTTGAAGACGAAGACGTCGTCATAGGTGCCGGCGCCCGAGGTGCCCGGGTTCGGGGTGTCATAGGCCAGGTTCGGTGCCAGCTTGACCCGGCGCTGCCCCGGCAGGTACTGCCAGGCCTTGCGCGGTTGCTCCAGGGGGTTGGCGGCATCGCGCAGCATGATGGCCTCACCGGCACGGCGGGCGGGCCCGGTGTAGTACAGCTTCATCTGGTAGTAGGTGTCCCTGGCCGAGATGGGCTTGGCCATGTCCTCGTAGATGGCGTAGTTGATGAAGGCCTGACCTGTGGTGGAGAGCGCCGCCACACCGGACGAGTCGACGTTCCAGGAGTCGTACTTGGTGGCGATGTTCACCCCCTGATAGCGCAGCAGGAAGTTCCACATCACCTCGGCCCCCGACTGGGGGATCGGGAAGGGAATGCCCGGCAGCACGTTGTCCACCGCCAGCCCGCCTTCCAGGGTCTTGGCGCTGAGCGCGTTCTTCTTGGTGTTGTCCAGCACCGCCTGCGGCAGGGCCACGCTGCGGTGCGTCGGGTAGACATCGACCCTGAAGTCCGGGAAGCGGGTCAGCAGCTCGGCGGTGGTCGCGGTCAGCTGGCCCTTGTACTGGGCCAGGTTCTTGCCGTCGATCACCAGCAGCGGCTTGTCGCTGGCATAGGGATCGGGGCGCATGCTGTCGCCGGCCTTGAAGTTGGCGGGCGGGGTGGTCAGGCCCCCGGTGTAGGCCGGGATGCTGCCATCGCTGTTGGCCGCCACTTCGGCGCCGACCTGCGTCAGGCTGCTGCCCAGTTTGCCCGCCTCGGTGGCGGTGACGGCCGCCTCGGCCTGACCGATGAGGGCCAGGGTGAGGGATACGGCCAGCACTGTCCGTTCACATTTCATCATGTTGTGCTCCTGCTCGGTGACTCACCGAGGATCAGTAAGAGGTCTTCAGGGTCAGGTAGATGGCGCCTCTGTCTTCCGTGGTGGCGCCGCCACCGGAGAAGGAGGAGTAGCCGCCTGCGTAGCAAGTGTTGCGTTGGGTCGCGTCCAGCGCATTCGGGGTAGAGCCATCGGTGCCGCCGTCGTTGCAGTCGGCCGACTTGCCGAAGGAGTCCACGTATTTCAGGTCGACGAAGTACTGGTTGTAGATGGTGGCGCCCAGCCCGACGGCGTAGTTGCCGGTGTCTTTCGCCCCGCCGGCCTGCACCGGGGAGATGCCCGCCAGGCCCCAGTTGACCGACAGCGGCATGCTCATGTCGACACCCGGGAGCACCTGATACCAGATAGGCGTGAAGTTGACCGCCAGCCCCCAGTTGTCCGTGGTCGGCTTGTCGATGCCGGTGTAGCTGTCCTCGCCCTTGTAGAGCGCCTTGTTGTGGTCGTTCAGGCTCAGCAGGTTGCTGTAGTAGAGCTCGCCGAGCAGAGCGGCCGCATCGAACAGCGGGGTGTCGGCGATGGTCATCAGGCCGTTGAGGGTCCAGTGCAGGGTCTCGCCGGTGGCGCTGTAGCCATCGCTGTCATCGGTGATCACCCCGGTGCTGTCGTGGCGCGGAGGCAGGGCCCCCAGGCCGGCGGCCAGTCCACCCGGGCCCGAGGCGCTGAGCAGCGCCGGGATGCTGGAGAGCGGCATGTTGTGGCGATAGTTCAGGTCGCTGCCGACGCTGACCCCGGCCACGTCCTTGGAGAGGCTGAGGCCGAAGATGTCGATGTCTTCGCCATAGGCCAGGGAGTAGCTGGTGGTCGAGATGGAGTTGCGCAGGTTGAGGATCGGGTTGGCGGTGGCGCCACGGACACTCAGGCCACGGGCATCCAGCACCGCCTGGGGCAGGATGTCGGCGGTACGGCGGTAGAAGGCGCCCAGGGTGCCGTCCAGTGCCTCCGGTGACCACTTGGCCATGATGCCCCAGTCGCCGTGCTTGCCCGGCTCTATGTCTTCACCGCGGCGAATGTTGCTCAGGGTGCCGCTCGGCCCGGCCAGGCCAGGGCCCCCGGTATGACCCAGCAGGAAGGACTGGGCGCCGAAGCCCACCAGATCCGAGCTGCCGTAATAGGTGCCCGCCTCCGGCAGACGCGCGGCATCCCACTCGAGGAAGTACTGGGCGGCGAAGGTCAACTCCGGGTTGAGGGTGAAGGAGGCCGAGATCTGGTTGCGCGGCACGAACAGCTCCTTGGCCTCGGTGCCCGGGGAGGCCGCCAGCTTGGCGAGATCCAGGCCGGACTGGCCATAGCTCATCGAGTGCACCGGGTTGAGCAGGGTCTCGCCCCAGTAGAGGTTGTGCTGGCCGACCTTGACGCTGACCAGGGATTCGTCGCCCACCTCGGAGCTGAAGAACACGAAGGCGTCGAGCAGCTCGCCGGAGGGGCCGTGATAGTAGCGATCGGCGTAGTCACTCAGGTGACGGTTGCCCGCCACCGGGGGCAGCCCGACGATGCCGGAACTCGCGCTGTTGCCGTTGATGAAGGGGTTGTCATCGGCGCCGACGTCGTTGTAGGCGTAGTCATACCAGCTGGCGGCGCTGATGCGAAAACCCTTGTTGCCCTGATTGACCACGTCCAGCTCGGTCAGCAGGTCGAAGCGGGTGGCAACGGTGTCGCCGGAATCCTTGAAGTTGTAGTCGCCATCGTTGTTGTTCGGGGTGGCGAGCATGCGGTCGTCGGCACTCTCGGTACGCATGCCGTAGTTGAACTTGCCGGTGTTGTCGAAGCGGACAGACCAATCCTCGCTGTCCGTGTCGATCTCGACGGCCTGGGCGGCTGGCATGAGGGCGGCCATGATGGTGGTGGCCAGCAGGCTGAGGCGAAGGGCGCCGCAGCCATGACTCGATTGCTTGTAATCCATTACAGTCTCTCCGAGTGTTGTCGTCGTTTTGTTATTTTTGTTGCCGTTTCCGTTGGCTTTTTTATGGCGCTGGCCGGGGCGTTTCGCCGGGTTTGGCAAGCTGGCCGTTGGCCGGTTGCCTCCCCTGGGTATCGCTTGTCCGAGTGCGCTCTGTGTTCTTAGTGCCGACTGTAAGGCCTCGCTCAGGGGGCGCGCTTGCCATTGAACGTCAGTCACTTTTCATTTGGTGACAGCGGCTGCATCCCGCGGCTGGCGTGGGATTCGCTCGTCGTCGACCGGCCCCATACAGCCCCTGTTCAGCTGAAAACGGTGATCTGGGCGACAGAAAAGGCGCCAAGGAAACCGGGGAGGAAAACCAGCGGGAAGCGACGGGTCGGTGCAGGATAGCCAAGGGAAAGAGGCGGGCATGGCGGGCAAAAAACAACGGGGAGTGCGCGAGCGCCCTCCCCGTGGATGGCTAACCGTCAGCGCAGTATGGTGCAGCCGGTGGCGGCTTGCAGCGCCTCGAACTCGATGCCGGGGGCCATCTCCACCAGGCGCAGGCCGGCGGGGGTGACATCCAGCACCGCCAGATCGCTGATGATGCGATCCACCACCCCGACCCCGGTCAGCGGCAGGTTGCACCACGCCAGGATCTTGTGCGCGCCGCCCTTGGCGCAGTGCTCCATCAGCACTACCACCCGCTTGACGCCCGCCACCAGATCCATGGCGCCGCCCATGCCCTTGACCATCTTGCCCGGGATCATCCAGTTCGCCAGATCGCCGCGCTCGGACACCTGCATGGCGCCCAATAAGGCCAGGTTGATGTGACCGCCGCGGATCATGGCGAAGCTCTCGGCGCTGTCGAAGAAGCTGCTGCCGGGCAAGGTGGTGATGGTCTGCTTGCCGGCGTTGATGAGATCCGGATCCAGCTCCTCCTCCCCCGGGAAGGGGCCTATGCCGAGCAGGCCGTTCTCGCTCTGCAGCCAGACCTCCATGCCGCTCGGGATGTAGTTCGCGACCAGGGTCGGCAGGCCGATCCCCAGGTTGACGTAGAAGCCGTCTTGCAGCTCCAGGGCGGCGCGTTGCGCCATCTCTTCACGGGTCCAGGCCATGTGATAAATCCTTTCTCACTGTGCGCAGGTCGCTGCGCTGTTCAAAATGGAGGGGGAATCGAGTGCCCGTCGCGGCAGCTCAATACCGGCATGAGCGCTCGGTCAGCTCCTCAGGGTGCGCACCTCGATGCGCTTCTCGGGATGGGGATTGAGCACCAGCCGCTGCACGTAGATGCCGGGCAGGTGGATCTCGTCGGGGGCCAGCTCGCCCACCTCGACTATCTCCTCCACCTCGGCCACGCAGATGCGCCCCGCCTTGGCACAGAGCGGGTTGAAGTTGCGCGCCGTCTTGTTGAACATCAGGTTGCCCGCCTTGTCGGCCCTGGCGCCCTTGATCAGCGCCAGATCGGCGGTCAGGGCGCGCTCCATGACGAACCACTCACCGTCGAACTGGCGGGTCTCCTTGCCCTCGGCGATAAGCGTCCCGTAACCGGTGCGGGTGAAGAAGGCCGGGATGCCGGCGCCGCCGGCCCGCAGCTTCTCCGCCAGGGTGCCCTGGGGGGTGAACTCCAGCTCCAGCTCGCCCGCCAGGTACTGGCGCTCGAACTCCTTGTTGCCCCCGACGTAGGAGGAGATCATCTTCTTGATCTGGCGGCTGTAGAGCAGCGGCCCCAGCCCGAACTCATCCACCCCGCAGTTGTTGCTGATGATGGTGAAGTCGCGCTTGCCGCTCTCGCCCAGCGCCTCGATGAGCCGCTCGGGGATGCCGCACAGGCCGAAGCCGCCCGATGCGATGGTGATGCCGTCCTGCACCAGATCGCTAAGAGCGGCCTGGGCGCTGGGATAAATCTTGTTCATAAATACCTCTCTGGCTAATCCGTTGGCCACGGGGGCGCTGTCGTGTTTATTGCATTTTCTTGATTTGAGGTGGTGTCGCGAGCGTCCGATTACGCCGCTACGCGGCGAATCGAACCTACATAGGCAATTGAATTTTGCAGGTTCGATTAGGGTCGCGTATTCGGACGTCCACCACTAAGGCTTCATGCCCCAGTGCATCAGCAGCAGGACCAGGGCGGCGAGGAAGGCGGTCTCCCCCACCATCAGCAGGATCGGCTTGATGCCCACCCTGGCCAGCTCCTTGAGCTGCGTCTTCATGCCGATGGCGCTGATGGCGATGACCAGGCACCAGCGCGACAGATCGTTGATCCCCCCCTGCACCACGGCGGGCACCCAGCCGGTGCTGTTGATGCAGGCCAGCACCAGGAAGCCGACGGCGAACAGGGGCAGCAGCGGCGGACGCTTGCCGGAGGCGGGATCCGCCCCCTGCATGCGGGTGATCATGGCGGCCACCACTATCACCGGCAGCAGCATGGCGACCCGCATCAGCTTGACCACGGTCGCCACGTCCCCGGTCTCGGTGGACATGCTGTAGCCGGCCCCCACCACCTGGGCGACGTCGTGAATGGTGGCGCCGAGGAAGACCCCCGCCTCCACCGGCGTCAGCTCGAAGAAGCGGGCGATCATGGGGTAGAGGATCATCGCCAGGGTCGAGAGCACCGAGACCCCGATCACGGTGAACAGGGTGGCCCGCTCCTTCTGCGGATGGTTGGGCAGGGACGCGGCCAGGGCCAGGGCGGCGGAGGCGCCGCAGATGGCGGTGGCCCCCCCGGTCAGCATGCCGAACAGGCGCTGGAACCCCATCAGCTTGGCCGCCACCACCGAGAGCCCTATGGTGACCACCACCAGGGTGACCACCAGCAGCACCGGCATCCAGCCCAGCTCGGCTATCTGGCCGAGGGTGATGCGCATGCCGAGCAGGGCGACCCCGATGCGCAGCACGCTGCGCGCCGTGAACTCGATGCCCGCCTTGCAGGTCCCTTCGGCGGAGAGGAAGTTGAGCCCCATGCCGAGCAGCAGGGCAAACAGCAGCACGGGGGCGCCGTAGTGTTCGGACAGGAAGGTCGCGGCGGCCGCGACCGTGATGCTGACCGCCATGCCGGGCACCAGTTCGCGCACCCGCTGATAGCGATCTGTCATGGCTAGGGTGTGCATGGGATAGACTCCTGCGGTTCGATGACGATAAACAGGCTCTCACCCTCCTGCTCGACCGGATAACGGCCGACCCTGAGCTGATCCGAGTTGAGCAGATAGCCGGTGTGCAGGTTGAAGCGCAGGCCGTGGGCGCAGCACTGGATCACCGCTCCCTCCAGCCGGCCCCCGCACAGGGAGGCGCCCTGGTGGGGGCAGCTGTCATCGATGGCGTGGAACTGGCCGTCGATGTTGAACAGCGCCAGGCTCTTGCCTTGCGCCTCGATCAGCGCCCGCTTGCCCGGCGCGGGCACCCGCTCGGCCGGCACGGCGATGCGCCGCCCGCAGGCCGGCGCTTGCCGCGCCAGCGCCTGGTGCAGCGCGGCCAGCAGTTGCTCGACGGGCTGCGCCCCGGACAGGGTCAGGGCCTCGTCGATGACGAAACTCGGCACCCCCTGGCTGGCCGCCCCGGCGACGTCGCACAGGAAGGGGGCCCCATCCCCCTGCAGGCTGCCCACCAGCGTGGTGGACGAGAATCCCGCCGCCTCGGCCAGGCCCAGCAGGGTGGTGCCATCCCCCAGATCGGCGCCCCGCTGGAAGTGCGCCACAAAGAGTTGCTCCAGCAGCGCCTCCCGCTGCGCCGCCGTGCCCAGCTGGCTGGCGCGCTGCCACAGCCGATGGGCGTCGGCCGTGTTCGGCATGCGGGGGATGTTGCCAAAGTCCAGGCTGAGCCCGACGCTGGCCGCGGCCTGCTGCACCTGGGCCTGGCGCAGCCGCACCGCCTGCGCAGAGCCGAGGCGATGCTGATAGAAGCTGTTGAAGTCATCCCCCTGCACCGGCAGATAGGGCAGCAACTGCACCCCGCGCCAGCTCACGGCGACTTGCACCTCGGGCCGCTCGACCCGCAGCCGGGCCAGAGCCTGCTCCAGCTGGCGCTTGCCGATGAGGCACCAGGGACAGATAAAATCGAAATAGACTGCAATGTTCAGGGTACGACTCATGCCCTTTCCTCCGGGTTCTCGGTCCCTGTCCGGCGGCCAGCCGCAGGACAGCTCACATCCATCAAATCGAAATAGCCCCCTGTGTTCGGGGCACCGCTCATGCCCTTTCCTCCGGGTGCTCTGTCCCTGTCCGGCGGCCTGCCGCAGGACAGGGAAAATCACCATGGTTCCCTGTTGTCAGGGTACGACTCAGGCCCTTGCCTCTGTGGTATGGGCGGCGCCGGTGACGGGGGCGCAGGCAACGGGTGGCTCGGACTCCCCCTCCAGCCTGGCGACATCCTTGTGGTAGTGGCGCTTGCCGTAGAAGAAGACGGCCGCCGCCGCGATGCTGATGAGCGGCACCAGCTGGAAGGCGTTGTCCAAACCGATATGGTCGGAGACGCGGCCGGTGATGAAGGGGCCGGGGGCCAGCCCGAGCAGGTTGTTGGCCAGGGTCAGGGTGGCGAAGGCGGTGCCGTGCACGCTGTAGTGGGTCAGGTTGGCCACCATGGCGCCCGCCGGGCCCGAGGTGCCGGTGGCGATGAACATGCCAAGGCAGATGAGGGCCAGCTGGGGCAATCCGAACGGCAGGGCAAAGGCCAGCGACAGCAGGGCGCAGCTGCCGAGGCAATAGCCGATGGCCAGGCTGATCTTGCGATCCGGCCGATCCCGGCACAGCTTGTCACTGAGCATGCCGCACAGGATCATGCCGGCGCCGCTGCACAGCACTATGATGGCGGCCACCACCCCCGCCCTGTCCGTGTCCATCCCGTAGAAACGGTTCAGGTAGCTCGGCATCCAGACGATCACGGTGCCGCCGACGAACAGCTGCAAGCCGCTGCCGACGTAGGCCGAGAGCACGGAGCGCGTGGAGTAGAGGGTGCGCAGCGGCTTGCCGTGCGCCTTGCCAGCCGCCCTGGCTCCCGCCGGGGCGATCCGCGCCTCCTTGACGATGAGGGGGTAGATGGCCGCCAGCAGCAGGCCGAACAGCGCCATGCCGGCGAAGGCCCAGCGCCAGCCCAGCAGATGGGCCAGCACGCCGCCGGTGGCCATGCCCAGCACCGAGCCGAACATGCCGCCCGAGATGAAGGCGCCGGACAGGGTGGCCCGCATCTCCCGCGGGAACACCGACACCACCACGGCGATGCCGACGCTGCCATAGGCGGCCTCCCCCACGCCCACCAGGAAGCGGGCGATGAACATCTGCTCGTAACTCTGGGCCAGGGCGCAGCCCAGGGTCGCCAGGCTCCACAGCATGGCCATGATGGCCAGGCTCTTCACCCGACCGAAACGGTCCGCCAGCAGGGAGAGCGGGAAGGTCAGCAGCCCGACCATCAGCGCCACTATGCCGCTGAGCAGGCCAAGCTGGGTATCGGAGAGGGTCCACTCCCCCTTGAGCATGGGGAAGACGGCGTTGAGTACCTGGCGCGACATGTAGTCGGAGATGAGCAGACCAAAGGTCAGCGCAAACACAATCCAGGCATAGCGACGCGGTACGGCAGCCTTGCCAGCGTCGACATCGTCATTGATATGATAGGTAGCCATACAGTCCCTCGTGCTACGACAAATTGGGTGGGGTACTCAAGCAGCGAGCCTGCGAGTCACCCACCGCCTTCCTTTGGTGATAGATGACTCAATTGCCCGCCCCCCGCATGTTGCAAGGGCAAACGTCATTTGGCAAACAGAGTTATAGGGGTCGCAGCCTCTCTTTAGTCGAGCTGCGACCCATCTGGCTCAGACGCCCCGCGGCACGCCTTTCTCCCCGGCACGGCGATTGGGCGCCATGCCGTTGGCCTGCAGCGTCTCTTCGATGCTGTCGTACTGGACACCGATGCGATAGATGGCGCGGGCCTCCTTGCCGTTGGCCACCTCACGCCCCAGCTCGTGGGCGACCCGCACGCACTGGCGGATCTGCTCGACCGAGCTCATGCGCTGGCCGTGCTGGCCTATGATGGTGTCCTCGATGCCGCAGCGCGGGTGCAGCCCCATGGCCATGGCCATCATGTTGAACGGCAACACGTTTTTGAGCAGGGACTCGGCGGTGACGCAGGCACCGTCCGGCGCACGGTGGACGAAGTTCATGAAGTTGAACGGGTTCGGGCCGTCGAAGCCGCCGCCGATGCCGATCCAGGTCAGGTTGAGCGGCCCCATGTAGACGCCCCTGCGCACCAGCCGCTCCAGGGTCTCCATGGCGTGCATGCCGGTCAGCTGGAAGTGGGGCTGGATGCCGTTGGCCATCAGGCGCTTGAGGTGCTCGGCCACCCAGGCCGGACCGGCCGGGACCGTCATCTCGCTGTAGGCCGCCTTCAGGGCCGGGTGCTCCAGGGAGGTGCCCGCCAGGTATTCCGGGTAGAGCAGCTCCATGATGTTCATCTGGGTGGTGTTGATGGCGACCGTGACCTGATCCGGCTTCGGCGTCAGCTCGGCCAGCATGTGGCGGGTGTCGTCCGACAGCCACTTGGCCGCCTCCCCCTCGCCTTCCGGCGCGAAGGAGATGGAGCCGCCGACCTGGATGATCATGTCAGGCACCGCCTTGCGCACCCCGGCGATCAGTTCGTTGAACTTGGACAGGCGCTTGGAGCCTGAGCCATCCAGCTCGCGCACATGCAAGTGCAGCACGGTAGCGCCCGCCTCGTAGCAGTCGACCGCCTTCTGGACTTGCTCCTCCATGGTCACCGGGATGTCTTCCGGGAAGTCGCCCGGCGCCCACTCGGGACCGTACGGGGCCACGGTGATCACCACTTTTTCCATGTTTTCCGGGTGCAGGGAATCGTCAAAGAATTGCATCTGTTCTCTCCTTGAATGAAGACTGGCTGTGTGCCGGGCAACCCTGCCCGGCGTGATATCAGAAGGGTTGGTCGCCCATGATCCCGGCCCGCTCCATCTTGCGGTGGCAGGGCGGATAGTCCATGGCGGCATAATGCTGGGTGCTGCGGTTGTCCCAGATGGCGATGCTGTTGGGCTGCCAGCGCCAGCGCACCTGATACTCGGGGACATAGGCCTGGCTTATCAGATAGCGCAGCAGATCGCTGCCGCCCATGCTGTAGTCCTGCCCGTAGCGCACGTGCTCCGGGGTGTGGTAGTTGGTGAAGTGGGTGGCGAAGGCGTTGACGAACAGGATCTTCTCGTCGGTGTCCGGATGGGTGCGCACCACGGGGTGCTCGGCATCCGGGAACTGGGCCTTGAGCGCCAACCGCTTCTCGATGGGCATGGCCGCCCCGAAGCTCGCCTCTATGCTGTGACGGGCACGCAGGCCGGCGATCTTCTCCTTGATCTCCCCCGGCAGCTGCTCGTAGGCCACCACCATGTTGGCCCAGAGGGTGTCGCCCCCCACGGGTGGGCACTCCACGCAGCGCAGCACGCATCCCATGGGGGGTTGGGCACGCCAGGTGGCATCGGTGTGCCAGGCGTTCTCGTAGCGATCACTCGGCACATCCGGCGACTTGTAGATACGCACCAGGCCGGGGTTGTCCGGATCGCTGCCCGCCACCGGGTGATCCTCCAGCTCGCCGAAGCGGCGGGCGAAGGCCACGTGATCGCTGCGGCTGATATCCTGCTGCCGCAAGAACAGTACCCTGTGCTTGAGCAGCAGGGAGCGGATCTCGGCGAACAGCCCTTCATCATGAACGGCATCCGCCAGGTTGACGCCACTCAGTTCCGCTCCGATATGGCAGGTCAGTTGTTCTACACGCATGTCATGCACTCCCTCGATGACAAGTCTGTTGCGCCATGCGCCTCGCAGGCCGGCCCCTCCCATGAGAGGCCGCCTCGCGCGCTTGCTAGATAACGAAAACCGATGAGCCCGTGGTCTTGCGCGACTCGAGATCGCGGTGGGCCTGCACCGCATCCTGCAGTGCGTACTTCTGGTTGATCTCGATCTTGATCCTGCCGCTGCCCACGTGGTCGAACAGCTCGTTCGCCAGGGCCGTCTTCTCGGCCGGGTCGGCGATGTAGTCGGCCAGGGCCGGCCGGGTCAGATAGAGGGAGCCCTTCATCGCCAGCAGCTGCGGGTTGAACCCGTCGATCGGGCCGGAGGCGGTGCCGACGCAGACCATGAGGCCGCGGCGTTTGAGGGAATCGAGCGAGCCCAGGAAGGTGCTCTTGCCGACGCTGTCGAACACCACGTCGACGCCGGTGCCCTCGGTCAGCTCGCGCACCCGCTTGGCCACGTCTTCATGGCTGTAGTCGATGGTGAAGTCACAGCCGTGGGCCCTGGCCACCTCGGCCTTGGCCTCGCTGGAGACGGTGCCAATCACGGTCAGGCCGAGCAGCTTGGCCCACTGGGCGACGATCAGCCCCACCCCGCCCGCGGCGGCGTGCAGCAAGATGCTGTCACCGGGTTTGAAGTCGTGGATGCGGCGCATCAGGTAGGCGGACGTCAGGCCTCGCATGGTCATGGCGGCCGCCGTCTCGAACGCGATGTTGTCCGGCAGCTTGATGAGCGGGGCGGCGGGGATCAGGCGCTCGGTCGAGTAAGCGCCGAGCGTGTTGAGGAAACCGGTGTAGGTGACGCGATCGCCCACCGCCACATGGGTGACGCCCTCGCCGATGGCCTCCACCACGCCGGCCCCCTCGACGCCCATGCCATTGGGCATGGGGATGGGGTAGGTGCCGTTGCGAAAATAGGTGTCGGCATAGTTCAGGCCGACCGCGGCATGGCGCAGGCGAACCTGGCCCGGACCGGGTTCACCGACCGCCACCTCTTCGTAGCGCAGCACTTCCGGGCCCCCGGTTTCATAAAAGCGTATGGCGTTGGCCATCTCAGTTCTCCAATCCGTTCGTGAGTGAAACTCTTCGTCCGGATTGAATCTAGGGGGTTACGTAAACGGCCGCTTTTCATCGGGCGACAGCCACTTTTCATCTCATGACAACCCCGCTCGAATTCGTTGCCCCCCCTCGGGGAAGGCGCCAGAATCGGCCCTGACCCACCATGACGGCGCCGCGACGGCGACCGCCCATGTTGTTGGCAATGAGAGATACTTGATTGAATTAAATGGAATTATCCAAGAGGCAGCCGCCTGAGTCTGCCGATTGGCGGGCCTTTGACTTAAGCATAATTGACGTTAACGTCAACGTAGTGTGAGATGGGTATATCCGCAGCATGAAAGGAGTCACTATGTCTAACTTATCCCATTCGGCCGGGGCGCGTTTTCGCACCGCGCTGGCCAACGAGAAACCCCTGCAAATCGTCGGCACCATCAACGCCTACATGGCGCTGATGGCCGAGCGTAGCGGCTTCAAGGCGCTCTATCTGTCCGGTGCCGGGGTGGCCAACGCCTCCTTCGGCCTGCCGGATCTGGGCATGACCTCCATGAACGACGTGCTGATCGATGCCGAGCGGATCACCGCCGCCACCCAGGTGCCGCTGCTGGTGGATATCGACACCGGCTGGGGCGGCGCCTTCAACATAGCCCGCACCATCCGCGCCTTCGAGCGGGGCGGTGTCGCCGCCGTCCACATGGAAGATCAGGTCGCCCAGAAGCGCTGCGGTCACAGACCCAACAAGGCGGTGGTGAGCATGGCCGAGATGGTGGATCGCATCAAGGCGGCGGTGGATGCCCGCACCGACGAGAACTTCGTCATCATGGCCCGCACCGACGCCCTGGCAGTGGAAGGCATCGAATCCGCGCTGGAGCGCGCCGCCGCCTACGTGGCCGCCGGGGCCGACATGATCTTCGCCGAGGCGGTGACCAAACTCGACCAGTACGACCGCTTCAAGCAGGCGGCCGGGGTCCCCATCCTCGCCAACATGACCGAATTCGGCCAGACCGAGCTGTTTGACAAGGGCCACCTCGCCGACCACGGCGTCGACATGGTGCTCTACCCCCTGAGCGCCGCCCGCGCCGCCAACCAGGCCGCCCTCAACGTCTATCAGCAGCTTCGCCGCGATGGCCACCAGCGCGCCGTGGTCGACACCATGCAGACCCGGGAGTCCC
>RCUR01000443.1_pt1 | contig 14682 bp, 10 predicted proteins | sample 2166151 | NCBI WGS metagenome assembly RCUR01 (sample SAMN09932785, study PRJNA488358) | compost metagenome | isolation source: compost soil in an enriched community | place: Germany: Experimental Botanical Garden
AAAAAGTATGGTTCAGAAATAAATATCGATAATTTTTGGTATTATGAAAAGCAAAAAAACATCGCAATCATTCCTTGTTATATAGGGAACGATTGCGATGCTTTTTTATACTAAATCTAATAGCTGCATTCTTAATTGTATTCCATCAGGAACGCAGTATACTATTTGAATTAATTATTTTTTCTGTTCAATAAACACTTTGTTAATTTTTCCATTGAACTTGGAAGATTTTCCATAATCTGCCACATGAGTTCCGTCATCAACGCCAATATCTGCCAAATCATCAACGGAGAATATACCGGGTTGCACACGGTTGATTCTGTTTTCTGCTACTTTATCGCTATTAACAGAAATGGTACCAATTCCGCCTTTGCCCAATCCGCCTCCATCATATTTGAAATCATATGTCAGTTTGTATTTGCCTGGTTTTAATGCTTGCTTTGCCATTGTATGAGTTGATTCCAAACCGAGATAATTATAGCTGAATGCTGGTTTGCCTTCTTTTATATAGAAAGATAAGCCGCCGAATCTTCCGCCTTGGCATACTATTACGCCATTTCCATCGGCACCTACCTCAACATCCGCAGTGATGGTGTACGATTTATTTCTTAGATCTATAAAGACATCAATCCCCATTCCTTTCATTCCTTCTCCATAGGTTACGGAGGTTCTATCGCCCATGACTGTTGGTCTGCCCATCATTTCGGCATTGGTTCTTTCAAGAAGACGGTCGTCAATTGGAAGTACATAATATTTAGCCGCTTCTTTCATGAATAAAGCCTCCATTGCTTTTAACTTTTCAGGATTCTTTGCAGCCAGATTGTTTGCCAAACTGAAATCATTCTTAGTGTCGAATAATTCCCATTTGTCTTCCTGCAAGCTATTGTAGGGTTTTTGCATCCATGCTGCACGGTGAATGGTACGGGCGAACCAGCCGTCTTCATAAACGCCCCTGTTACCAAACATTTCAAAATATTGGACCGTGTGTTTTTCAGCAGCTTTTGTATCATTAAAGGTATACACCAAGCTGGTGCCTTCAATTGGATCCTGTTCGATACCATTTACCATTTTTGGAGCGGGTATGTTCGAGACTTCATATATGGTTGGTGCAATATCGATAACGTGACCAAACTGGGAACGCATTTCTCCTTTTGCTTTGATTCCGGCTGGCCAGTGAATCACCATGCCATTTCTGGTACCTCCAAAATCAGACGCTACTTGTTTGGTGTAGGCAAAAGGGGAATCCATTGCAACAGCCCAACCGGCTGCAAAGTGTGGGTAGGTACTTTCGGTACCCCATTCATCATAATGTTTCAACATATCCGGAACGGTTTCTGCTACTCCGCTGAAGTAAGTCATTTCTTGGTACATTCCGTTCATTTGACCTTCAGCGCTGGCGCCATTGTCACCTGCAATAAAAATAAAAAGAGTATTGTCCATTTGTCCTAAATCCTGAATTGCCGCTACGAGTCTTCCTACTTCGTAATCTGTTTGTTCGGCAAACCCGGCATACACTTCCATTTGGCGGGTGAAAAGTTTTTTCTCATCTGCAGAAAGTGCGTTCCAGTCTTTTATATCAGCCGGTTTAGGAGCAAGTTTTGTGTTTTGCGGAACAATTCCCAGTTTCTTCTGACGTGCTAAAGTTTCTTCCCGAATTTTATCCCAGCCCTGATCAAATTTTCCTTTGTATTTATCGGCCCACTCTTTCGGAACATGATGCGGGGCATGTGTTGCGCCAGGCGCAAAATAAATGAAAAAAGGCTTCTCAGGAGATAGGGCTTTTTGAAATTGTACCCATGAAACTGCCTGATTGGTCATGTCGGTGGTAAAGTGATATTTCGGGTCTTTAGGGGTTTCTACTAATGTAAGTCCGTCATAAATCAGAGGTGCCCATTGATTGGTTTCACCGCCAATAAAACCGTAAAATTTCTCAAAGCCTGAACGAGTTGGCCAGCGGTCTTGCGGTCCCGAGTTGGATATTTCCCAAGGTGGAGTTTCATGATATTTTCCAAATGCAGCGGTGTTATAACCATTCTGTCTCAGCACTTCTGCCATAGGTGTTATAGATTGTGGGCGTACCGCATTATTTCCTGGAAACATCGTTGCCGCTTCCATAATAGCCCCTGCATTATTGCTATGATGATTGTAACCGGTAAGCAAGGCTACTCTAGTTGGTGAGCAAAGTGCTGTGGTATGAAAACGGTTGTATTTTACACCGTTCTTGGCAAGGCCGTCAAGTGTTGGTGCTGAAACGGGGCCCCCAAAAGACTCGGTAACTCCAAAACCCATATCATCTATTAGTACAACCACCACATTAGGGGCTCCTTTTGGGGCTTTCACTTCAAAACGGGGTGGAGGAGTAGCGTTCCGTACATCGAGTTCTGTGTATTTCTGTCGGGCAGGCTCCTTTATAGGAAGTGACGTGCGATCTAATTCTTGTCCGAAAACTGTTCCGGAGAGCGTTACAGCTGTCAAGCCGATAAAGAACATAGAGATAACCTTGCTTTTCATAAAATTGTTGTTAAGTGGTTAAACGTAATTTCAAAAATAGGTAGTAGTGAATGGTATCTAAAAGATCAGGGTGTTAAAAATTGATGAAAAATTCCTAACAAATTTAATGAAATTAACATGATGTTTTATGATAAATGTCATTAAATCAAAGTTTTGCTCTGATTTTTAATTTGTATGGTGAATTCAGGGTTTATCCTTTCGCAATACAAATGATTGACTGCGTTTTGATACTATCTTTGATAGGGAAAGGGAGTTTTTATTCGGAACTATTTTTATAAAGAGTATAATGTCAGTTCGTTGGGATATTTCAGTCTGGTTTTTTTGGAATGTGTTAGTGGAAAAGGAAATGTGTAGTGAGCGAATGAAAGATTATCCGTTTTCGATTATATAGGTAAGGTCTTTAGAGAATACCGCTGCGGTTAATTATCCTTTCTGTGTTTCTTTTAAAAATATACCCTTACAAAAGGCATAAATGGCTCGCTATAAATGCTTTTGTCTTCGTCATATAAAACATCATAACGAATACCTACTGTTACATTTTGAGCCCTGTATCCTGCGCCGAGATACAAAGCGGTATTCCAATAATTATCAGAATGTCCTCCATTTGCATCTATAGGATAGTCATATTCTGTGTTAAATCGTAATTGCTCTAACTCCGCTGAAAGTTGAATTTGAGGGATTGGGGTAATTAAGCCTATTAAACTTCCTCCGTAAGTAAAGGATTCATAATAGTTGTCTGAAGAAATATAGCCAAATTGTAATGAGGTACCCAGGGCTACAACCGGATTGAAATTATAAATGGCACTCGGAGCGACATAGATATCAGTGTATCCTGAGCCAAAGCTCATTCCTATACCTCCTCCAAATTGTACATGATTCCAAAAATCGTTTGATCTGTTTGAATTAAATGATTGTTGTTGTGCAAACAAAGAACCTGAAAATAATAGGCTCAATAAAATTAAAAAAAAGCTTGAAACAGTCAAAAAACGATTTTTTCTCATGATTGTGTGGTTTATTTAACAATTTTTTACGTAAAAGTACGTAAAAAAATGATTTAAATATATTGGTTTATTGTACTTTTGTCAATCTATTAAATAAAAAGCACATTAATCAACATTATGGATAGGTTTTCATTTTTAAACGCAGCACATACAGAATTTTTTGCACAATTATACGATCAGTATTTAGAAAATCCAGATAGCGTAGAGCCAAGTTGGAGAAGTTTTTTTCAAGGTTTCGACTTTGGGATGACAACTTATAATGACGAAAACCCAGTAACATATATCGAAACTGTTGCTTCAGGTAATGTTGAAAGTTCTCTGGTATCTGAAAAACTTCAAAAAGAATTTAAGGTATTAAAATTAATAGACGGATACCGTTCCCGCGGTCATTTGTTTACGAAGACAAATCCTGTTAGAGAAAGAAGAGCTACGTTGCCTACATTGGCTATCGAAAATTTTGGTCTTTCGTCAGCAGATTTAAACACTGTTTTCGATGCTGCCAAAGCAATTAGAATTCAACCTTGTTCGCTTCAGGAGATTATAATGCATTTGGAGAAAATCTATTGCCAACACATCGGGGTAGAGTATATGTATATTCGTAAACCGGAAATAGTAGAATGGATTCAAGGCAAATTGGGTGTCAATGATAATCAGCCTAATTTTTCTTCAGAAGAAAAGAAAGCGATTCTTAATAAATTAAACGAAGCAGTTTCTTTCGAGAATTTCTTGCATACTAAATATGTAGGACAAAAACGTTTTTCTCTTGAAGGAGGAGAATCTGTAATTCCGGCTTTAGATGCCTTGATTGAAAAAGCGGCTGAAAAAGGAGTAGAGCAGTTTGTAATGGGAATGGCACACCGTGGTCGTTTGAATGTTTTGGCTAATATATTTGGGAAATCTACCCAAGATATTTTTAGCGAATTTGATGGTAAAGATTACGATCAGGAATATTTTGACGGGGATGTAAAATACCATTTAGGTCTTACTGCTGACAAAGTTACCAGTACAGGTAAAAAAATCAATATCAATTTAGCTCCAAATCCTTCGCACTTAGAAACAGTAGGTGCCGTAATTGAAGGTATCACCAGAGCGAAACAAGAAAAATATTTCCCGGATGATTTCTCTAAAGTATTGCCTATTGCCGTTCACGGTGATGCTGCTATCGCAGGTCAGGGTATTCTTTATGAAATTGTACAGATGGCTCAGTTGGATGGTTACAAAACCGGAGGAACCATTCATATTGTCATCAACAACCAAGTTGGTTTTACAACCAATTATCTAGATGCACGTTCGTCTACTTATTGTACTGATGTTGCCAAAGTAACACTTTCTCCAGTTTTGCATGTTAATGCAGATGATGCTGAGGCAGTAGTTCACGCCATGTCATTCGCACTTGATTTCAGAATGCAATTTGGACGTGACGTATTTATCGATTTATTAGGGTATAGAAAATACGGTCATAACGAAGGTGACGAGCCTCGTTTCACACAACCGGTATTATATAAAATAATTGCAAAGCATAATAATCCAAGAGATATCTATGCTGAAAAATTATTATCAGAAGGAGTTATCGATGCTACTTATGTAAACGGATTAGAAAAAGAATATAAATCTCATCTGGAAGTAAACCTTGAGGCATCCCGTAAAAAAGACTTGACCATTATCACACCGTTTATGCAAAATGAATGGCAAGGTTTTGAGCAGGTAACGGATACCCAAATGCTTCAAAAAGTGGATACCGCTTATCCTAAAGAGGGGCTTACAGAAATTGCCAATGTAATTTGTAACCTTCCTTCAGATAAAAAGTTTATTAATAAAATTCAAAAATTAATAAACGACAGAAAGACAATGTTTTTCGAAACCAACAAATTAGATTGGGCTATGGCTGAGCATTTGGCTTACGGTTCTTTACTACAAGAAGGTTATGATGTCCGTATTTCTGGACAAGACGTAGAGCGTGGAACTTTCTCTCACCGTCATGCTGTTGTAAAAGTAGAAGATTCTGAGGAAGAAGTGACATTGTTAAGTAATTTAGAAAACGCAACAGGGAAATTCAATATTTACAATTCCTTATTGTCAGAATATGGTGTTTTAGGTTTTGATTATGGGTACGCCTTGGCAAGTCCAAAAGCACTGACTATTTGGGAAGCACAATTTGGAGATTTCAGCAACGGAGCCCAAATTATGATTGACCAATACATTTCTTGTGGTGAAGATAAATGGAACAACCAAAATGGTATTGTTTTATTGTTGCCTCACGGATATGAAGGGCAAGGAGCAGAGCATTCTTCTGCCAGAATGGAGCGTTATTTACAACTTTGCGCCAGACATAATATGTATGTAGCCGATTGTACAACGCCTGCCAACTTCTTCCACTTGTTAAGAAGACAAATGAAAACGACTTTCCGTAAACCGCTTATTGTGTTTACACCAAAGAGTTTGTTGCGTGATCCAAGAGTAGTTTCACCTATCGAAGATTTTGAAACAGGAAGTTTCCAAGAGACATTTGATGACGAAACAGTAAATAAAGCAGCTGTGAAAACATTGGTTTTCTGTACAGGAAAGTTCTATTACGATATTACTGCCGAAAGAGAAAACAACGGTCGAAAAGATGTAGCAGTAGTAAGAATCGAACAATTGTTCCCATTACCGGTAGAACAATTAAAAGCGATTATTGCTAAATATCCAAACGCTGATGATTATGTTTGGGCACAAGAAGAGCCTAAAAACATGGGAGCTTACAGTTATATGTTGATGAACTTCAACTTGGTAAAATGGAGATTAGCTTCGTTGAAAGCGTATTCTGCACCAGCTTCAGGAAGTTATACAAGAGCAAAACGCCGTCAGGCAGATGCTGTCCGTATGGTTTTTGATAAGGATTTATTCCGTTCATAATTAGAAGCTGTTTAGCTTAGCTATATCTTTTTATCCTGAAAAAAATCAGTATAAAAAGTGGCCTCCCGAAGCTTCGGGGCATCAGGGCTAAAAAAATAAAGTATATAATAACGAAAGTTATTTTTAAGATAATTTAAAATTCATAATTTAAAAGAATACGAGATGATTTTAGAAATGAAAGTCCCATCACCAGGGGAATCCATAAAAGAAGTAGAAATTGCAACTTGGTTAGTAAAAGATGGCGATTATGTTGAAAAAGACCAAGCGATTGCTGAGGTTGATTCAGATAAAGCAACATTAGAATTACCTGCAGAAGCTAGCGGAATAATTACGCTAAAAGCTGAAGAAGGAGACGCAGTTGCAGTTGGTGCAGTGGTTTGTTTGATTGATACTGGTGCGGCAAAACCTTCAGGTTCAGCTCCAGTAGCAGAGAAAGCTCCAGTTGCAAGTACCGAAGCTTCTGCACCAAAGGCAGAAGTTAAAGTAGAGGCTCCAAAAGCAGCTCCAGTAGCAGCACCGACTTATGCTTCAGGAACACCATCTCCAGCAGCCAGAAAAATATTAGACGAAAAAAACATCGAGCCTGCTACAATTACCGGTACAGGAAAAGGTGGAAGAATTACTAAAGATGATGCTGTAAATGCGGTGCCATCTATGGGAACTCCTACAGGAGGAAACCGTGGTTCTGAAAGAGTGAAACTTTCTATGTTGCGCAGAAAAGTAGCCGAAAGATTGGTTGCTGCCAAAAATGATACTGCCATGTTAACGACTTTCAATGAAGTAAACATGACGCCTATCAATAACTTGCGTAATGAATACAAAGACGCTTTTAAAGCAAAACATGGCGGAGTAGGTTTAGGATATATGTCATTCTTTACTAAAGCAGTTACAAGAGCATTGCAATTATTTCCGGATGTGAATTCTATGATGGATGGTGATTACAAAATTGCTTACGATTTCTGCGATATTTCTATTGCTGTTTCAGGTCCAAAAGGATTAATGGTTCCAGTTGTTCGTAATGCAGAAAACTTAACTTTCCGTGGTATTGAAGCAGATATTAAAAGATTGGCTTTAAAAGCACGTGACGGACAAATCACTGTAGACGATATGACTGGTGGAACATTCACAATTACTAATGGTGGTGTTTTTGGAAGTATGTTGAGTACGCCAATTATCAATCCTCCACAATCAGGAATTCTTGGAATGCACAACATTATCGAGCGTCCTATCGCCGTAAACGGAAAAGTGGAAATTCACCCAATGATGTATGTGGCACTTTCTTATGACCACAGAATTATCGATGGTCGTGAGTCTGTTGGATTCTTGGTAGCTGTAAAAGAAGCTTTAGAAAATCCGGTAGAATTGCTTTGTGATAACAATCCTAAAAAAGCATTTGAATTGTAGATTGCAGATTCATATAAATAATAAACCCCGTTTAGTTTCCTAAACGGGGTTTTTGTTTGGCTCAATAGGTTATTCTTTTATGATCTTCACTGTTTTTTCTTCTCCTTCTGATTTTACTTTTAGAAAGTAAATACCACTTGATAAGGCAGATAAGTCGATTTCTGAACGGAGGGTTTTTATTTTTTTAGTCAAAACGGTTTTGCCTGTGATAGAATAAAGAGCAATTTCATCTATTATTGAGGTGTTTTGGATCGTAAGATTGTTTTTTACTGGATTTGGGTATGATTTAAAATTTGTCAAAACAAAATCTGGCGTTGCTAAAGCATTTAATTGTACAGTTACTGCAAGTCTTTGCGCGCTCTCAATGCCATTTATGGTTTGTGAAGCATAATAAGTGGTGTTGTCTACCAAAACGGTTGATAGCGGTAAAGGGGTTTCCCCAACTTTTTTGTTTGTTTGTTTTATTTTTCCTGTTGAAATTCCGGGAGTGCTATACCATTTTATATTCTCCCCTTCTACTATAATGTCTGCCAGTGTTTGTCCGGATACCAGACTTAACGTAATAGTGTTACTGTCATTTATTAATGGGGCTGGTGCATTAATAACAAAATCCAATGATGCAATACAGCCATTAGTATCTTTTGCCCAACTACTGTATGTTCCGGTAGCTAGATTGCTAAAAGTATTTTCAGTGCTGTAAATTGTCCCGTCTAATGAGTAGACATAAGGAGGTGTTCCGCCAGTTGCATTTGTAGTTACAGTTTGATCTGTAATGGTTATTGCAGTTGAAAGCAAATTAGGCTTTGTTATGACTACAATAGTAGATGCTATGCAGCCTTTTGCGTCTTTTGCTATTACATTATACGTTCCGGCTGTTAGATTTGAAAAATAATTTTCAGGTTGATAATGTAAACCGTTTATTGAATAAGTATAAGGGGTTTGTCCTCCAGAGGTATTTATTGTTATGGAGCCATCATTACTACCATTACAATTTAAATCTGTAACTGTTGCTGTAGTTGTAAGTAAGGAAGGTTGTGTTATAACTGCAATAGTATATGTTATGCAGCCATTATCATCTTTTACTAATACATTATACGTTCCAGCCATTAGATTAGAAAAATAATTTTCAGGTTGATATGGTGAATTATTTATTGAATACGTGTACGGAGAGACGCCTCCTGTCGCAGTAAGGGTTATAGTAGCATTGCTTATGCAATCAATAGGTTTTGTTATAGCTGCAGATGCTACTATAGGAGATGGGGCTTCTATCGTTGCAGCTGTCAAAGAAAAGTTGTTGTTCGCATCTTTGACTTCTATGGTATAAGTGCCAGCACTCAGATTGTTAAAAACATTATCGCTTTGATATAATGGGTCAGGAAGTATTCTGTAGCTATACGGTAATGTTCCGCCAGTTGCCACGACGGATATCTGTCCAAAATTAGAGCCATTACAAGGGGTAGGAGTTACAAGTAGAATTGCTGTAAGCGCTTGGGAATAAAAATTAAGAGAAGTTAAAAGTAATAAGGAAAGTAAAAATTTCTTCATAAGAATACATTTGTTAAAACAATAGAGATCTAACAAATGTATAATTTTTTTATTTCAGTAAATACAAATAGTGATTGTAATAATCCACAATAGCTTTGCCTTTCATTAGAACATCGGCGCCTATGATTCCGTGAACCGGTTTTGACCTATGTTGAACTAATGCTTCGTTGACATGGGATAAGTCAAAAATCACGAGGTCGAAAGTAATGTCTTTCCATGTGCCCAATTGCAGTTGGTTTTTTGTGGCAATTTGTGTCGTCATTCCGGTTGCTCCTGCTCCGGAAGCTTTGGTTTTTGATTTTTTGGCTTCCAATAAAAATAATTCGACACTTTCAAATCCCACGCAACTACTGGAAGCACCTGTATCCAGAATAAAATTCCCTTTAACACCATTGATTTTGGCTTTAATCAAAAGATGTTGTGTTTTGGTAATCTTAAATTTTACTTTTCTGTAATTTTCTTTTTTAAGAATTTCGTGTAGGTTTTTCATGGTTACTACCGTAAAGGCGCAAAGTTTTGCGCAAAGTTCGCAAAGTTTTATGGAAAAGGTTCTTTTAAATCGTAATTTTGCCTTTTTAAATTTTTAGCATTGAAATCAAATATAATCATTACCGATACGCATACCCATTTGTATTCTGAAGAATTCGATCAAGACAGAAAAGAGATGATACAAAGGGCTATTGATGCTGGCGTTTCACGTTTTTTTATACCCGCGATTGACTCTAGCTGCACGGATGCGATGTATGAATTGGAAAAAGACTATCCCGATCATGTGTTCTTAATGATGGGTTTGCATCCCACTTATGTGAAAGACAATTATCTCGAAGAATTGAAGCATGTGGAAAACGAATTGGCTAAAAGAAAATTCTATGCCATCGGAGAGATTGGGATTGATTTGTATTGGGATAAAACTCATTTGAAGGAACAACAAATTGCTTTCAAAAAACAAATACAATTGGCTAAACAATATAAGTTACCTATTGTGATTCATTGTAGAGAAGCTTTCGACGAGATATTTGAAATTTTGGAAGAAGAAAAATCAAATGATTTATTTGGAATTTTTCATTGTTTTTCAGGGACTTATGAACAGGCTTTACAAGCGATATCCTATAATATGAAGTTGGGAATAGGAGGGGTGGTTACTTTTAAAAATGGAAAAATTGACCAGTTTCTTCATCAGATCGACTTGAAACATATAGTTCTTGAAACGGATTCCCCTTATCTGGCTCCAATCCCTTTTAGAGGGAAAAGAAATGAAAGCAGTTACTTGGTAAATATTGTTTCTAAATTATCACAAATTTATCAGCTGTCAGAAAATGAGATTGCAGAGAGAACAACCGAAAATTCTAAAGCAGTTTTTGGGATTTAATACAGAATCTACTTTATTTTCACTTTTTTTTTGTTCATTTGCCCCTACAAATATAGAAATATAACAATGCAAAGATTTGACGCTATTCGGCCGTTTTACGATTCTGAAGTAAATGAAGCACTTCATGATGTTATTCATCATCCGATGATGAAGACATTGATGAATTTTACTTTTCCGGAAGTAGAAGATGATGTTTGGAAAGAACAACTCAAGAAAACACACTCTATTCATGATTTCCAATGTAATTTCATTTATCATTCGGTACAAAAAATACTGGAGAGAAGTTCAGAGGGATTAACAACTTCAGGTTTTGAACACTTAGAAAAAGACACCGCGTATTTATTTATTTCTAACCATAGAGATATTCTGTTGGACACCACATTATTGAATGCCACTTTATTTGAGCATGGTTTTGTGATGACTGCTTCGGCCATTGGAGATAATTTGGTTAAGAAGTCATTTTTAAAAATACTAGCCAAACTAAATAGAAATTTTCTGGTTCAAAGAGGTTTGACACCAAGAGAAATGTTACAAAGTTCAAAATTACTATCAGAATATATCGGACAATTATTATTGCACGAAAACCGTTCCGTTTGGATAGCGCAACGCGAAGGAAGAACCAAAGACGGGAATGATGCAACAAATCCGGGAGTGTTGAAAATGCTGGGAATGGCATCTGACGAACCTCATTTGATGGATTATTTTAAGAAAATTAAAATTGTGCCGGTTTCTATTTCCTATGAATATGATCCGACAGATGTTTTGAAAATGCCTCAATTGATGGCAGAAGCCAATAATGAAATTTACATCAAAGAAAAAAATGAAGATTTCATGAATATTCTTAGCGGAGTATTAGGGCAAAAGAAAAGAATTCACATTCATGTTGGGAAAGTTTTAGACAAGGAAATTGATACAATAGTCGCTGAAAATGATAATGCAAATAAGCAAGTACTGGCTTTGGCGCAGGTTATTGATGATGCAATATTGAGTAATTACAAACTTTGGCCAACGAATTATATTGCTTGCGACATCTTGAATAAAACCAATAAATATTCGCATCTGTACACAGAAAACGAAAAGTCGCTTTTTATGCGTCGATTAGAAATGCGAATAGATCACGACAATCCTGTGGCACTAGAAGGATTTTTAGCGATGTATGCTAATCCTGTTCAAAACAAATTAAAATATACTAATGCCATCTAAGGCTAAAATACTTCTGATTTATACCGGTGGCACCATTGGTATGAAAAAGGATTTTGAAACAGGTGCGCTTGTGGCTTTTAATTTTAATAAGTTACTGCAAAGAATACCTGAGTTAAAATTGTTGGATTGTGAGATTGAAACTATTTCTTTCGATAAGCCAATTGATTCTTCTAATATGAATCCCGAGAAATGGGCGAAAATTGCAACCATTATTGAGGATAATTATGATTCTTTTGATGGATTTGTTGTGCTGCATGGTTCGGATACCATGTCGTATTCGGCCTCAGCTTTGAGTTTTATGCTCGAAAATGTATCAAAACCAGTTATTTTTACGGGATCTCAACTGCCTATTGGGGACTTACGTACCGATGCGAAAGAGAATCTCATTACCGCTATTCAAATCGCTTCTTTACGCGAAAATGACAAAGCTGTTATCCGTGAGGTATGTCTTTATTTTGAATACAAATTATACAGAGGAAATAGAACAACCAAGATAAATGCAGAACATTTTAATGCATTCACATCTCCAAATTATCCTTTCTTAATTGAATCCGGAGTACATTTAAAAACGAATTCAGAATTGCTATGGCCCGTAAAAGAAGGATTGCCATTAAAGGTTCATAAAAATTTGGATAATCATGTGGTTATCGTGAAAATGTTTCCAGGGATAAGCGAAACTGTTCTAGCGGCTATTTTCGATATTCCAAATCTTAAAGGAATTGTATTGGAAACCTACGGTGCCGGAAATGCACCAACAGAAGATTGGTTTTTAAGTCTGTTGCAAAAAGGGATACAAAGAGGATTGCATATTGTTAATGTTACCCAATGTTCTGGCGGAAGTGTGCACATGGGGCATTATGAAACCAGTACCGGTATGAAAGAAATTGGAATAATTTCTGGAAAAGACATTACAACGGAAGCCGCAATTACGAAGCTGATGTATTTATTGGGACAAAATATAGCTCCAAACGAGTTTAAAACTGTCTTTGAAACGTCCCTGCGAGGAGAAATAGTATAATAATCAGATTTTACTTTTCTAACTCAATTTTTTTTAAGTTATTTGCAAACCAAAATAAAATAGAGAGGTGTCCGAGTGGTTGAAGGAGCTAGCCTGGAAAGCTAGTATATGGGTAACTGTATCGAGGGTTCGAATCCCTTCCTCTCTGCTGAAAATCATATAAAGCACTTCAAAAGCCCTAAAAACGAATGTTTTTTGGGCTTTTTTGCTTTTATGGCAATGCGAATAAAAAAACTACAGGTCTTTCAGTAAAGGATAAACTCGTTTGAATTTCTCGAAATGGTGTTCGTAAACTGCTTTGCAAGCTGCGTTTGGGAAAAAGGTTTTCTTTATTTTATTTTGAACTGGGATGTTGATTCCAATGGATTTCATACCAATTAATACGGCTCCCCAGGCAGATCCTTCCGTGGTTTGCGAGACTGATACGTTCATTTGAAAAATATCAGCAACCATTTGCAGCCAAAGCTCGCTTTTTCCAAAACCACCGCTGGCCATGATGGTAGTTTCTTTTCTTTTTTCCAGATCGGGAAGTAAAATTTCGGCAACACTTAATAATCCAAACAGGATGCCCTCTAAGGTGGCTCTAACAAGATGTGCCTGGGTATGAGTAATCTGGATTCCCAGAAGGGTTCCCTGTGCAGATGCGTCCCAAATGGGAGCTCTTTCACCCAATAAATAAGGAACAAAAAGTAAGCCTTCTGAACCTGCCGGGATTTTTTCAGCTTGCGCAAAAAGGGTTTCAAATGTGGCGTCTGTTTGTAAGAGTGATTCTTTTAACCATTGCAAAATAATGGCTCCGTTGTTTACGGCTCCTAATGTTAAGAATTGATCCTCGATCAGATGATAGCATTGGGTTCGCATTTTGGAATCAATATACGGTTTATTGATGGGTAAACGAACAGCTCCGCTGGTGCCAATTGTCAAGGCGATGCGGCCTTTTTCCATAGCTCCGGTTCCTAAGTTTGCCAAGGCACCATCACCACCGCCAAGAATATACAGGAAGTTGTCTGAAATTCCTTTGCTCTGATGAATTGGACTTTGGATAGTTGAAAGTTGTTGCGGCTTTATAGCTAAATAATTAAGAATGTCGGTTTCCCATTCTAAGGTATGAATATTCATTAATCCGGTTCCCGAAGCCATCGAAGAATCAATAACATATTCTCCGGTAAGATGGTGCCAGACATATTCTTTGATGCTGATGAATTTGTATGCTTTTGAAAAAATTTCCGAATTAAATTCTTTGAACCAGGCAATTTTGGTCATCGGGGAGAAGGGATGAATCGGGATCCCGGTTTTTTCATAAAATTGGTTTCCTAATTCTGAATGTTTTAGTTTTTCAGCCAAAGAATGTGCTCTATTGTCTGCCCACAAAATGGCATCGGTAAGAGGTTTTCCAGAATCATCAATAAGCATGATACTCTGCATGGCGGAACTGAAACTAATAAATTGGGGTTGAATGTCCTTGGTGATTTCCTGAATACAAAGGAGAACAGCAGCTAGGATTTCATCTGGTTTTTGTTCGCTCCAATCTGGTTTTGGGTGATACATAGGGTAGGATTTCGAGAACTCACGAATGACTGTTCCGTTATTGTCGAAACAAACCGCTTTGGTTGCCGTAGTGCCGATGTCAATTCCTATGTACTGTTCTTTCATTTTCTGTTTTTAAATTTGATAATTACTGTCCCACAAATACATTCAGCAATAGAACGCCCATCAATCCCATAATTCCAATAATG
>RCUR01000444.1_pt1 | contig 14664 bp, 15 predicted proteins | sample 2166151 | NCBI WGS metagenome assembly RCUR01 (sample SAMN09932785, study PRJNA488358) | compost metagenome | isolation source: compost soil in an enriched community | place: Germany: Experimental Botanical Garden
ACCAGAATCATAAATCACCTCTCGCTTGTGTATCTTGTGTAGCTTACACAAGTTGCGCAACTTGCGCAAGCATTCGCCCGGGGATAAGTTTGTTTGTTTGTTCGTAAGTTTGTTTGTTTGTTTGTTTGTTTGTTTTTCCGAATAGTGTTACAATAAGTCCATAGCAACGAAACGCATACCGGAGAACCAACATGCGCCCAGCCGAATTCACTGCTGAACAGATCATCGCCGCAGGCCAGGAACTGAAGGAAAAGGGTCGCACCGTCACAGGCTTTGCCTTGGCGCAGCTGGTTGGTGGCGGCAAGCCCGCACGCCTCAAGCAGGTCTGGGACGAGTACGCGAGCACGCAAGGCGTCGTTGCCGCTGAGCCAGTGGCGGATCTTCCTGTTGAAGTCGCCGAAGAGCTCAAGGCAGTGATCCAGTCGTTGGGTGAGCGCATGAGCAGCCTCGCGCACGATCTGAATGACAAGGCAGTGAAAACCGCCGAGCGCCGCGTGGCTGACGTGGTGCGTGAAGCGGGTGCACAACGAGAGCAGGCAGAGCGCGAAATTGAAGACGCGACAGCAACCCTGGAAGATCTGAACGACAAGCTTGAGCAGGCCCAGGCCGAATCTCAGGGACTCAAAGAATCGCTGGCCGCTGAGCAAGGTCGCCGGCAGGCGCTGGAGGTCGAGGTGGCCGGCCTCAAAGCAAACCTGTCCGCCGCTGAGGCGACGGCTCGTGAAACTGCTGAGCAGCTGAAGGGGGCGCAGGCCGAAGCCAAACAGCTGGCGGCAAAAGAGCAGGCCGCCCGCGAAAACCTGGCCAAGGCCGAAGGCAAATTGGAGTCAGCGCAAAGTCAGCTGGTCGACGCCGCTGCTCGCGAGCAGCAACTCAAGGATGAGTTAAAGGTCATGGACGGCGAACTGACCACGTCACGCAATGAAACCCATGCAGCCACCGTGAAACTCACCTCTGCCGAAGAGCGACTGCAGGCCGCTGAACGGGAGCGCGACACGGCACGCGGTGACATCGTCACGATGCGCGAAGAGGCCAAATCTGCGCACACCGAGCTCGGTACGGCCCATGTTGAAATCCAGCGTCTGAACAGCGAGATTCAGCGCCTGATCGCGGCGAACAAGCCGGCAACCAAAGGCCCGGCAAAACACTAATGGAAGGAGGGCAGGGGAGGGGGCTTGCCTTCCCTTGCCTGGCGGGGGGAGTCGCCTCTTCCCGCCGAAGGTGGGGCTAGCTCTATTTGCCCCGTCGCTATCGCTCAGCCGCCGTGCCGGCGAACAGATCAAAATCCTTCACCTGGACAACCTCGAGTTTTTGCTTACAGCACGGCGATGGCTTTAACGACCGCCAGGGCGGTCAGCGCATCACCTGCAGCGCTGTGCTCGATGCCCTGGTGGGCAACTTCGGCTTCGATCCTGGCCGCATAAAGGGAAATGGTGCCGTGGCGGTTCTGCGCACCATAGGCTTTGGCGGCCAGATCCATCGCGCACAGCTCTACGACGTTCCAAGCCCGATAGTCGTCGCCGAAGGCTTTCGCCGTCTGTTGCAGCAAGCGGCTGTCGAAATCATGGTTGAAGGCGACCACCTGGCGCCCGTCCAGCAGTTGACGCAGACCAGGGGCAATGTCTGGCCAGGTCGACGCGTCGACCAGTTCATCTGCAGAAATGCGGTGTACGGCCTGAGCTTCTGGATGGATCGCGACGGTTGGCCTCAACCTGGTTTCGAGCAACACCTTGCCGCTGCTATCAATCACGGCGAGCTCGATGACCTCATCACCTGAATCAATCCCCGTCGTTTCCGTGTCGATGAACAGGGCATCAGCAGCGAGCCAGGTTTGAGCCAACACCGCCGCCTTGCCTCGCTTGCTGTTCAGCTTTGCTTTGGCCCCGAGCAACTTGCCGGCCTCAATCTGCTTTTCAGTGACCGGCCTTTTCTCGCGCATCGGTACACAGTCGACAATGCGATAAACACCAAACTCACCGCCATAACCATTCTTGAAGTATTTGACGGGTTGCGCGGTGGGTGATGGTTTCATGCGGTATTCAGCTTTAAGAGTCGACGTCGAAAAACACCTATCCGCTTCTATGGCTTCTTTTCTGAGTTCTTCTAAGTTGATCATAAATGGCTATCTTTATATGGTGTTGTAGTAAGTATGGCATATCGTTCTTTTGTTGTAATCAAATATGGTTGACTAATGTGATGCGGTTTCATGATCATGGATAAGCAGTGTGAAAAAGCAGTAAGAGAAAAACCAAGGCAATCAACCAAATGCCTTTTTTAAGCGGTAGAGCTTAGGAGCCAGGGCTAACTCGCTTACGCGAGTTACTTCAGATTTCGCTCCGCTCATCTTCCACTGGCCTCTTCTCGCTGTGCTCAAATCGGGCTCGCTGTGCTCACTAACAACAAAAACAAAGAGCGTGATCAATGACAGAACCAACAGCTGAAAAGCCAAAGAAAAGACGGCATGGGCCGATGCCTAAGCCTGAGGCGCAACAGCGCAAACATCGCGTCTCGATCTTTCTGACCGATGCCGAGTTTGCCCAGCTTAAAGAGAAGGCCGGCGACAATGACCTGCCAGTCTTTGTGCGTACCCGCGCAATCAATGGGAAACTCGCGCCGCAAGCACCCAAGATGCCGAAGCTGAATATTGAGATCTGGAAAAAGTTATCGAGGGTGTCAAACAACCTCAATCAGATCGCCAAGCTGTTGCACGGCGGGGTTGATGTTGAGGTCGAGCGAGTGCTGAAAAATCTGGCCGCATTTCGCTACGCGCTACTCGTAGGCGGGCTCAAGCCTGGGGCCCAGAGCGACGAGGAGTCTGTATGAAGGGCATGCAGGCAATCTCGCGGGGGAGCGGCTTCGGTGGTATGACGAAATACGGCGTGGTCAATGCGAACGGCGATTTGGAGGGGGAGATCATTGGCGGCAACATGTCGGGCACCACTGCTCAGGAACTTTCAAAAGAGTTTGGCTTGTCGCGAAAGTTGCGACCAGATGTTAAAAAGCCAGTTTGGCACAACTCTTTAAGACTGCCCAAAGGGGACAAGCTCGAAAAAGACAAGTGGGTCAAGATGGCCAACGACTATATGAAACGCATGGGCTTTTCCGAGGCCCACCAGCGCGTCTACATACTGCACGATGATGAAAAAGGTCAGCACATTCACATTATTGCCAGTCGGATAAGCCTGGAAAATAAGCTCTACCTGGGCAAGAACGAGAATTTAAAGTCGACCAGGCATATTCAGAAACTTGAACGCGACTATGGACTGACACAAACCACAGGCCCGGACAAAGTTCGCGGCAACCTGGTGATGCCTGATACTAAAAGACCGACAGCAGGTGAGGCCGGTAAGTTTAAGCGCACCGGAGAAACTCCAGAACGCATTGCGTTGGCCAAACTCATCGATACCGCGATGACCGACAAACCAAGCGCATCGGCTTTTGCTGAGCGTTTGGCATTGGCTGGGGTTGAAGTTCGGGCGAACTTCAACAAAGGCACGTTGAACGGTTTTAGTTTCAGTCTAAATGGTGTGCCGTTTAAAGGCAGCCAGTTGGGAAAACAATATACGGGCCAAGGCCTGGCAGAAAGAGGTTTAACTTATGTCCCTGATCGAGACTATGCGCAACTCCAAGCCCTCACAGCAGCATCAAGAGGCAATCAGCAGCGTGATCCTGCTGCAACAGACCTTGGAAAAGCTGAACCCGACAGCCGAAATCCAGCAGGCCATTCTCGAGATCAAAAAGCTCCTGGCGATCAGCGGCGAATTGATCGCCAAGGAAGTCGTGAGCTCGACCGAGGCCCTGCTGGAGATTCTGCGGCTGGCTCAGGACGTCGCGAGCAACCTGGGAACGTTGATCGGGCAGAGCGAACAACACCTGAAGGATTCGATCCAGGCGTTGAGAGACGCGACGTCAGGGCTGAAGTTGATCCAGGCGCGAAAACCGCTGCCGAAAGACCCTCTGACCCAAGCGCTGCCGTGGCTCCTGCTCGCGAACATGGTCATCAGCATGGTGACATTGGCGACGGTATTACTTCTGGCGTAGAGGTCTCTTCAGCCGGTGTAATCCTGACCGGCGACAAAGGTAGCGATGAGCTGATCAAGGCCGCTCACAGCGGGCGTATGAAAGCCGAACGCGAAGCCCTGTCGCGGCAGAAAAAGCAGCATGCCGCAGATATGGCCAGCGCGCAAAAACGCCAGGCCGAGCTCGATAAGCCCGCGAGCAATCGCCTGTCCTGGCTGTCTGACAGATCGACGGATCCGACCTGGCGCGGGATGGAAATTCAGGCGTTCGCCAAGGCCACCGGTGCCGGCAAATTCGAGATCACCTGCAGCAGCCCGAACCCTGGTGAGAAACCAGTGAAAAAGGTCTTCACGGCAGAGCAATTGCAGAACCCGGCCACCATCAGATCCATGGCGCACATGTCCGCCAGGCGCTTCGATGTCAGCATCCGACCTGACCCCGCGTCAGGTGTGATTCTGCTCAAGGGCCTCGATGCCGACCACATCAAAAAACTTGAGGCCATCGGCCTGCAGCCCGCCGCTGTCGTCGATATTAGTGGCAAAAAAGAAGCGTGGATTGCTACCGGTGCAAAACTGTCGGTAGACGAGCGCACAGCGCTTACACAGCGCCTTGAAACGCTCACCGGTGTCAAGCAAAAGCATGGCGGTGCGGGCGGCCTGGCGGGCTTCTCAAGCGGCCAGCGGGCCGTGAGCCTGAGCGCTTGCCCTGGCCAGATCGCACCGACAGTTCGCGAGCTGATTGGAGAAATCAGGGCCGAAGCGTTTGAGGCCAAAGCGCTTGCACGCCAGGAGATTGCCGCGAAGCGCCTGGAACAGGCGATTGAAAAAGAGGTGCACGTCAAAAGCGTGGACTACGCAGACCACGGCGGTATCAAAACCCTTCGCAAAGGTTGGCTGAGCGACAAATATCACGCGACTTTGAACACGGCGACGACTCTCGGCGACACGTACACCCCCGCAACTGTTGAACGCGGTGTTATCGCCGCGATGGCCCGGCAAGGGGTGACAGCTGGTCAGGCCTACAGATCCGTTTTTGACGAGTCCAGGGTGTGTGCAGGTCGCGACCTGGACGCGGCGCACCTGGTCACCGAGACCTATACCCGTGTCGCCCTTGAGCACGAAGGGCGCTCGTCGGAGGGGGTCGACCTGCAAGCAGAGGCGCGCACGCGCTTCCCGGACGTGCTGAAACAGGCGGAAAAGGGAACGCTGTCGGAATTGAAGGGCGAAGCTGCTGAACAGGCCCTGGAGCGGCAACAGGATCAAAAGCGCCTGGACGCTGAAGCGCACAAGCGTCTGGAACAGGCCCAGGAAGAGGCGAAAAAGCGCAGAGCCCTGGAGCAAGAAGACGTGATCAAACCCAAATAATGAAAATCTCTTGCGTCACTGCTGACACACTAATACACTGTCAGCAGTGACGATTTCGGGGCTGTTATGAAAGATGCACGTGACAATAAAACGCGAGACCTTTTGGCTCCTCCTGCGACTCCTGGGTCAACCAGGCAAGCGGCGTATGCAGCGCGCATGCGAGCCGCTGGTTATTCCCAGCGCACTTTTTGGCTGACCGCAGAAGAGTCAGCAGCTATCGACACCCTACTAAAAACAATGAGAGCGACTCAGTCGCCGGAGCTTGACCATGCCGATTGATATCTTGCGCGCCTTTGATGAGAAGCAACCCGACCCCGATTTTTTGTGGCCAGGTTTCCTGGCTGGCACCGTAGGTGCGCTGGTCGCTCCTGGTGCGACCGGCAAAAGCTTCTGGGCCCTGCAAGCGGCCATGGCCGTTGCTTGCCACGTACCAGGCGGTGATTTACTGGGTCTCAACCCGACGCAAAATGGCCGGGTTTATTACATCGCAGGCGAAGACCCTGAGCTGGCACTGACTCAGCGTCTGTACAGCATGAGCAGTCATCTGGGCATCGAAGCACGGGAGTCGATTGCGAAGCATCTGGTGATCGATTCGGTTATGGGTACGCAACTGAATTTGATCAACGACGATCAGCGCAAAACCCTGATCGAAAAGTGCCGTGGCGCCCGACTCCTGGTCATCGACACGCTGAGTCGCGTTCACCAGCTCGACGAAAACAGCAACGCAGACATGTCGCGTCTGATCGCTGCCTTCGAAGACATCAGCAAAGCCACTGGCGCTGCCGTACTGTTTTTGCACCACGCGAACAAAATGTCGATCCGCGAAGGCCAGGGCGATCACCAGCATGCGGCGCGTGGCGCCTCATCGTTGATCGACAATTCGCGCTGGTGTGCGTACATGTCGAAGATGACTGAGGACGAATCAAAACGCCTCACGGAGCGCGCAGGCGGCGCGGCGATCCTGGGTCGTCGTGCGTACCTTGTCCGGTATGGCGTGAGCAAGCAAAACTATGGTCAGACTCAGCCCGAACAGTGGTTCACCAGGGCCGACGGCGGAGTGTTGATACCCGCCACACTGCATGCCGTCGAAAAATCGTCTGGAAACAGAGAGGGCCGTGCCCGTGTCTGATCTGCTGAGCCTCAAGTTTGCCATGCATGACACTATCCACTGCCTCACTCCAGGGCTTTTTCGCAGCCTGAAGCGCGGCGAACGGAAAGCCACCAAACTGAACGTCATTTATGAGTTTGGTGAGGGCGAAAAGATCGAGTTTAGCGGCCCAGAGCCATTGGGTGACGACGATTTGCGCGTGTTACAGGGGCTTGTTGCCATGGCCGGCCCGTCAGGACATATCCTGGATGAATCCCCTGAAACGCAACAGGGGCTGACGATTCGGCAGCTCATGGAGCTGAAGTGGGGAGCTACCAGCAAGAACGGGATGGTCGTCAAAGGTAGCTACCGCAGCCTATCCAGAGAGATCGGTTATGCCGATATCGAAAATTATAAGACCATCCGCGATAGCATCGAGCGCATGTGGAAAGTCTCGGTGATCGTCCAGAAAGACGGCAAGCGCCTCGGTTTTCGGCTGCTGGCCGAGTATGGCAGCGATGATAAGGATGGTTCGCTCTACGTCGCCCTTAATCCTCAGCTCACCTCAGCGATTGTCGGCGACGTTCGGCACACACGCATCGACATGCAGGAAGTCCGTGCCATCAAGCTGGGTGGCACACGTTTGATGCACCAACGGCTTTGCGGTTGGATTGACCAGGGTAAAAGCAGGAAAGTCAGCCTGGATACGCTCTGCAGCTACATCTGGCCGGAAGCGGTGGATGCGACTGCTATGCGGCAGCGGCGGGTGAGAGCCAAGCCCATCCTTGAAGAGCTGGCAAGCCTCGGTTGGGGTGTCGTCGAGTACGCCAAAGGAAAGTACGAGATAACCCGCCCGAAAGGGCCTAGCGCCTAGCTTTCAATGCTCACAATAGGCCGCTCATGCGGCCTTTTTTGTCCTTTACCCCCCAGTTTGACTGTCACGGTTTCTGAGGTATACACGACTAACATCGTCCGATTATCGGCCTGTTTATTGACAAAAAATCAAAAAATACCAGATTAACCGTCACAGCCGACCCCCCAGTTTAACTGTCACAGACCCCCAGTTTAACTGTCACAGACCCCCAGTTTAACTGTCACGCCAGAAAACGCTGAAACCCGTACTGGACGTGGCTTTCAGCCTTATATGCGTTTCTGATCTAAGATTTATCTAAAATAAATCTAAGAAGCACGGCAAAGCCGGCGCCTGCGGCTTGTCTTTTTGCCGTTGACCGTCCCGGTCGTTGGCCTCTAAGGAAGATCAAAAGCCAGATCAAGATCAAAAGCGCAGTGGCCAGGTAAGGTATGGATCAAAAGCGTAGCCCGCTGCGCGGAAGGGGCGATCCCTTATCAGAGCTCGACGACAAGCTGCTTGAGCCCGATGCTCACGCAGAAACGCTCAATCGCTGTTAGCGAGGCCCAAACCCTCACGGACTCACGTCTGGAGCGCACAGGACGCCACGACAGGCCAATACGACCCTACAGCGACCATCCGCCATCCACTCGCACGGCTCGGCACTCGCGCAGCGCTGAGTCGCCTATGAGGACTTCCAGCGTTTCTTGCTGTATGGCTTTCTTCACGTCAATTCTCACCAGGTGATAGCTGGAGTATCAAAAAATTGGTCGATTTTGAGAGACCACCGCTCACGCGGCGGGCCGGCAGTCTCAAAAAGCGGGGTGATTTTGATAGACCCACTATCAAATGGCGAGACCGCAAAGTCGCCTGCGGCAGCGGGCCCCGAAAGGCCAGGCGCCATGAAACCGGCACCTGACCTTCCGCGACCTTTAGCCAGTCTGCAGCCAGGCCAAGTGCACCGGGTAGTCGGCCAGGATCCTGAGCACGCCGGCATCCCCAGGGGTTTTCGTCAGCTCTCCGCTGAGCCATGTCACCAGGCCGGGCCGACCCAATGGATACGGCCCATGTCGCTCCTGGAGCTCGCTGATCAGGTGCAGCATGTTCCCGGTGTAGTGGTCACGCATGGGGCCTCCGGCGCAGCGGCATAATCACTGTAAAACCAGACCCCGGCAGTGTGGTACGCCAAAAGTGTGGTGAATGGCCACCAAGACCCACTCAGATTTCAACCAGGAGCGCGTAGTTCGTGGGGGGCAATTGAACGAATGCCCCGTTATTCGCCAACTGTAGGGATAGTCATCTCGATGGCTGAACCGCCGCAGGCTTACCATAGACAGATAGACAAAATTTCGGCCAAATGCGCCAGCCCACCAAGGAGGTCAAAATGACATCACCGAGTTTTATGAGAAGTGTTCAAGATGTAAACTCTATTATAACGGCAATAGATAACGTCATAAGATTTCCAGAAAGTCTAGATAACCAAATAAACATATATTCCGGCCATGTTGAGTTATTTCGAGAATATATTTTATCATCTAACAATAGTGCGGAGCTCCTCCATCGTATTAGATACGATAGGCTCGATGCCAAAACACGGATGTCATTGCTTAAACTATTTCGACGGTGCGTAAGCCCTGTACTTGATACGGAAAGCACAAAAAAAATCAAAAAAATCACAACAGAAAGTCTAGTCATTAATTTTGGCCACACTTTTAAACCCATTGAGCTTTTGAGACATCAGTTTGCATATATGAGTAACGATTACAAAGCCGCACTGTGTGCGTTACTTGGCGAATATGATACAAGAGGCAGCTCTGGCTACGCTCTGACTGGATTGTTTTTTGATTGGTTTAATTACGTATTTTCGGAAGAGATGATAATAGAAGGGCCGCGCGGCGCAGGCCGTGACATAGAATTAAATACCCTGTTTTCTGAGTTCGAAGGGCAATATCCGTGTGACTTTGTAATCAGAAATAAATATACGCAAGAAGCACTAGCTATTGGTTTTGCTCGATATGATTCAACGAGAGGAGGTGCTCAATCGGATGATCGCACAGGAGGCAACGCACACAAGGTTCTAAAAGCCAAACAATTCTGCGAAAGAACCAATGACTCGATAAGGATTATATTTTTATCCGATGGCCCAGGTCTTTCCCACGGCGATACGTGGGAGGAAACCTGTGCCCTAGATGGATCTTGGTTAGACCATGTCAGAGTTACAACTCTAAAAACAGCTGATCAACGAATAACAAGAGATTGGCTGCTTTCCGTTGCATCAAATCGCAGCTAACTCCAATATCTCTTCTTTGAATGCTTGTAAAAGCTCAGCATCGGCTATAAATGAAATTTCATAGCCGGTGTTTGAGGTATGAACAACTCCGAGATTTTCTTTATCAAAGCCAAAAAGGTCTTGATTTTTCTTTTCCAATGATTCGTTATTTTTTTGCACGTAGTCACCCATAGGCGACAATCCTTTGCGCAAGCGCTTCAGCGTAGCCTCAATAGCAGCAAAGGACTGATCTATGCCTACACACCTGCGTCCGAGCTCGCAAGCGGCGTGCATTGTGGTTCCCGACCCATTGAACGGATCTAAAACTAGGTCTCCTGGATCACTACTAGCACCAACTATCATCTTCAACATGTCATAATTTTTTTCTGTCGGATACCCAGAAATTACAATGCTCTGATGATGTGCATCTCTAAAATCTTCCCAATAATCAGTGTAAGGCCTTTTTTTATCATCAGTTAAATACACTTTTCTACGTGGGTTTCCGTTTTTTGACCAATGAATATCGCCTGCGGCATCCAACTCATCTAGTTTAGATGGTACATACTGCCAGTGCTTACCTGGAGGGGGAAGCATTCCACGCCACTCTAAACCGGTCTGTCCATGTCTGGTGCCGGGAGCATGAACTGGAACGAGTTTATACTGTCCCTTTGCATCAACTTTAGTGTATTCCTTGCTAATCCACTCGTCACTTGGTTTTTGCCCTGGTTTATTCCATTTATAATTTTCAGTCTTGGAATAAAAAAGAACATAGTCATTTATATTTGCATATTGATGTTTTGTGAAGTTTTTACTGCTGCATTTTCTACGAGTGATAATGTTTCTGAAATTTTTAATGCCGAAAACTTCATCCATTACTATTTTTAGTTGCGCCACCATCTGGTGTCCAATATGTAAATAGATCGAACCATCATCAGATAAAATTTCTCGCATGAGTATGAGTCGACGACGCATAAATTCTATGTAAGCAGTATCGCTTATCTGATCATTATATGCATGTTTCAAATCTCTAGTCTGAAAATCCATACCTGTATTATAGGGTGGGTCAAGATATATTAGAGTGGCTTTTTCACCTGACTCTAACAGTTTATGCAGGCCGAAGTAGTTATCCGCCAAAATAATACTATTATCGTCTACTGTTGTTATTTTTTTTGTTTCGCCGTTTCTCATTACCTTCAAAAACGACGAAGGCAATGGCTCTAAAATTTCTGCGACTGAAATTTTATTAGGATAAGTAAACTCGAAAAAATTTGTGTAAGGCAGCGGGTGCGGATCTCGATGCGGCATGACTGCTGTTAAAGAGTCAACACTGAGCTGTTCTTTTTTCGAAATTCCAGTTGCCATACGATCCTCTAGGTATAGGTTGATCCTGTCATTCTATCGTATAGCTTTGTAGGTAACCAGTGGTTACCTTATTTATTTTATTTTACTGACTAATGTGCCCCGCTGGTCTTCAAAGAAGCGGCCTTTATTTTCTTATAGGCAGCTGCGGAAGCTGATCTGCATCCACTAAGGGTTGGGGGATGCACGGAAAGCACACCGGGTTCGTTTTTCCCCATACTGTTTAGCCAGCGCAGACAGCTGAAGCCGACGAGGCAATGTGGAAAGGCTATGGTATCCCCCCCTAAAACTAAGCATTCAAAAAAACGTGGCCGACCTCGTTTAGAGACGCTGTTTGCTAGGTATGAAATACAGATCACAAGCTGGGATTTTAGCTGGTCGTTCTACCTCGCCAGGCCTACGGATAGGTGGCAAGGGAAAAGCCATTTTAAGGAGATGGCCACCTTGACGTTGCATGGTCATGTTATTGAGCCTGAGGTGTTCAAATATCCAGAAGCACTCCTGCGTTTAGTCGCTGACCCATGGTTAGACACCTTAGTAGAGCAACCATCGACTATCGGTTCGCTCTATGCCAATGACAAACAGCTAACGGGCTATGTCGGCATTCCCAGCCATCAGATGCCCATGCTGGTGAGCGTGGCGAATCGATTGCTGTTTATTGAACTCAATGGAGCACCGTTGCGCTATCGCAGAGCACTGATTAGAGACCTCCATCTGAGTACGGCTCCAGATTAATTCGTTCACACCCGAATTCGTTCCACCTCATCCAGGCTGACATCATCGCTGCGCCGGTCGTATAGCTGGGTCGTGCGCGTCGACGCATGGTTGGCCATCGCCGCCGCGTTTTCCAACGTTCCGCCGTTTTTTAGGTAAGCCGTGATCCCGGTCGCTCGACAGGAGTGGTTGCCGATCAGGGTCTGAATCCCTGCTGCCAAGGCACGCCGACGTACCATGGCATGCGCATTGGCTTGGGGTAGGGGTCTGATACTTAGCTGGCCAGTTCCGCGCTGGATTGTCCGAAACAGCGGCCCCTTCAGATTGCTCTCGATCTCCGACTGCACCAGGTACGCATGCAAGTATTCCTCCAACAGATGATGGCAGGGCATCGCATGCTGCTTGCCGCCCTTCTCCCGCAGGCGTACCCACAGCCGCCGGTTTTGCGTGTACACATCTTCGACCTTCATCGCCAGGGCGGCGCCGATGCGGGCGAAGGAGAACACCATCAGCGCGATCAACGCCCGGTCGCGCAAGCCCACCGGTGTGCTGATATCGATACTGTCCAGCAACTGCCGCGCTTCACTCGGATCGAGCACAGGGGTTTTGCCAGTACGAGCCGTGTGGCTCGGCCCGCGCACTGACGCGGCGGGGTTATGCGGCACGATCTGACCCACTACCAGCCAATCGAACAGGTGCCGGATGGCCGCCAGACGTTGTTTCACCGAGGGCGCGGCCAGCGTTTGCGTCTGCAGTTCGATCCAAGTCGCGACGTGTAGTGGGCCCACTGCGCGCAGATCAGCAACACATATGCCATGGCACCAGGTCAGGAACTCATTCACCGCCCGTGCATAGGCCCGCCGTGTGTTCGGGTTGCGGATCTGGGCCGTGAAAAACTCCAGAAAACACACCTGCGCACGCTCTCCCATGACGATTGCCGGCAGAGTGAGCCCGGGAATAACGGCAACCGTATTCACTGCCAAAGCCTATTGGCATCAAAGTCCAATTTTGCGGCTTTGAGCTCCCTCACCAGCTTTGTTTGCCAGCCATCAGCAGGATCCATGTCGGTGTAGATGACGCCGTACAGATCTGAAGGGATTTCCACATGGCCTTTGCGCAACAGGCAAACACGGCCTCTGCCGAGCTTTCCGGCAAAGTAGCCCAGTTCAAAAATAACGTTCTGCCGCGCTCTAGCGTCCGAGGTGTCTGCCTTGATGGAACCACCCAGATCGTCAGGCGTTAACAACACCACCGCAAAGCCAACATCTCCCGCAGCAGCCTCGAACTTTTCAATGATGGTGCGACCCTGATCGGGTTGCTCCTTAAGAATAATGGCCTCCAATCCAAGCTTTTCGAGAAACCGGGCTAGACCATGCATAGCGGCCTCATCATGGCCATGTACTACAAACACGCGGCGAGAAAGTTCTTGGGGTACCGGTTCTGAAATAGCTGGGAGTGACGGATTGGACTCAACATCAAGATCTGCAAGATCCTCCATCAGGGCCAGTTGAGCCTGCGTAAGCAGCGCGACTGCATTGCCGATGTTTCGCCGGGTAGGTGTGGCATAGTCCACCACTTCACCGCGAGAAATGACCATTGAATAATGTTGAAGATTTGCCGCCCGTTCATAAAGGTCATAAGCCGAGGTGCCCTCTCCAAAGCAGCGAGTTAGGGTGTCCTTAATCGCGACTTCCAAGGCCGTGATCTCAGCACTTCGTCCCTTAACCAACGTACCGACATCGAAGGCATTCAGCTCAGAGATTCTTTCTTCCAGCCTCGCAATACCCCGTTCTATGCCCTGAGGGGTCAGTTGTAGCTTGGGAGCGACGGTAGTGGTTGGAACTTTAGCGCGGGCCATCGGGTGAATCCTTTCTTATATGTGATAAAGGACATTATCACATATAGAAGCGCGGACGCGCCTATGGATTCTCAAAGCGGTTTTAAATTTGATTTTATGTTGATTCATTTTTTGAATCATGAAATGATGCCTGTAGTTAACCAACAGGAGCATCACATGAACGACATCATTTCGCTAATCGAAAACTCCAAGAAAGCAAAAAAAGAGCTGGTCGCGTCCACCGTGAGAATGCCCAAAGAACTGTATTCGTTCATCGAGGGGCTGGCGGACGAAATCGAGATCTCCAAGCAAGAGGTCATGCTCAAGTTGTTGGAGAAAGGGGCCGCCATTGCGAAGGAAACCCTAGATGGCGCTGAAAAAACCGAAGCCGAGCTTGAAGAACCTTCCGTCAGCGGGTTTCACGTTCTGAACACGAACAAGGGCAATAACCTCGAAGACCATGAGTGGATGCTGGCAAATGGTGCTGCCGCCGCTTTCTACTCGCCCTGGAAATTCAACATCGACCGGATCAAAAAAGATGACGTGGTGTTCTTGTATGAGAATGGCAAAGGCATCGTCGCCTACGGTCGGGGCACCGGAAAAGTTGAGATCGGCGATCACGATGGCGATAAAGACGAAACTCATTATCAGAAGCTGCAGGGCTTCAATGTCTTGGAGCGCCCTCTGCCCGCCGCCGAGCTCAAGAAAATCCTCAAGCGCAACGTTGTTTTTCTGAGAACGATGTCAGGGATGCCCGACGGTCAGAAAGTACTGGATCTGATTGAGGGGTAATATCGAACCCTGATCAATAAATCCCGCCAATCAGCGGGATTTTTTGTGGGTAACACCAGGCCCGACAGCGCGAGCAACATGTAGGTGTTGCGCATGCCGGGCTTGATGCCGTCGCGCAGCGCGACAGGGTGCGCAGGTCTTCGAGCCGGGCCAGGCCAGATCCATGAAGCACGGTTTTCAGCTGGCGCCCTTCTGCGTAACCTTGTAGTCCGCTTTTCAACCAGCTTGCGCGCCGTCCGTTGAGTCCTGGCCTTGCGTGGGGCGGAAGTCCCCCTCTCTCTCGTCTCGCTGGGTGCCTTTTTTATAGCGTCGGCTCGTCGTAGCCGATTCTTTGTTGATGCCGCTTCCAGCTCGGTACGTATGGCTTGATTT
>RCUR01000446.1_pt1 | contig 14635 bp, 35 predicted proteins | sample 2166151 | NCBI WGS metagenome assembly RCUR01 (sample SAMN09932785, study PRJNA488358) | compost metagenome | isolation source: compost soil in an enriched community | place: Germany: Experimental Botanical Garden
GGGCACTTCGGTGCCCTTTCTTCCCCAAAACGATAAACAATCGGCACTAAGTTGCCTAGGAGAGATTATGCTGAGTACACAAGATATAGCTGAGTGGGCATACTTCACTGCTGAATACGTTTTCCATATGACCCGAGGAGGTGTGTAATGTCCGTAGAACAAATGTTGAAGGCAGCCCTGATGGACGAGGAAGCCACTGCTGCTCGGGCGCTTGAGGCTGCCCAGATTCATAACAAGTACATTCTTGAACAGGTTGACCGACTGACTGCACTAGTCAAGAAGTTGGAATTGGAAGAGGATGAAGGGGAGCTTGAGTTTCTTGAAGAGGAGGCTGCTGATCTAGCTGAGGCACTGGAGATTGAGTTCATCTACACCGGCGTGGATGGCGGTACACGTCGCTACTCTCCAGAGGCATTCTGGGAGGCATCGGGTGGGTGTGAGTGGGTAGAGAGTGCTGAGATGGGCATCCACTACGGCTGGAACATTTAAGGAGGGTATATGACTCGTGTACAAGCTGTAGCGGAAATTGAAGCATTGGTAGCACAAGCAACTCGTGTACTGGTAGAGGCTGCCACTATTGCTCGTGAACATGATATTCCTTTCGAGTACGACTTGACTGGCAATATCGACGATCCAGCTGATAGCTGGAGTGATAGTGGTTGTAGTGACTACTGGGAATCTTCTAGCTGTTAATTTGAAAGGGAGTCCTTGACGGGACTCCCTTTTTTCGTTATGATTCTCGCACCAACCAAGCCAAAGAGGATCTAGAATGGCAATCATCTACCGCATTGTTGACCACAACCGTCGAGGTGTTTATTGTGCAGCAGGGAACACACCGTCCCTGTGGAGCAAGGTGTACGACAATTCATGGAGCAATGACAGGCAACCGTCTCCGTGTAATGATGGTATGCCTGATGTGAAGGACGAGCATAGGTTCGGCTTCAAGACCCCTGAGCAATTGAAGCGCTGGACTGAAAGCAAATACTGTCGAGAGTTGTTGACAAGGCATGGGGGGATGGTTAATATCTACTCCGTACCTGACAAGCACATCGTAGAAGGCAGGCACCAAGTAGCCTTTATCCGTAGAAATGCAAAGCTTATCGGGCGTGTCCCGGTCACCCACTTCGATTAGGAGATTACCATGGAATACTTCATCATCTACTTACTGGTTCAGGTTGAGAGCTTTGCTTGTCTGTTTGCAGGCTTTGCCAAGATAAGTATTGTAACTACGGCTATCGTAGGTGGGATGACACTGTTCGTCTGTGGTCTGGAAAGCTGTAGCTCCCAACACAGCTACACACACATACTAACCAATGGTGTACCGAAATACATCCTTAAGTGGTGCAAGCGGCTCCTCGTGACGGGCTTGGTCTGCTCTGTGTTGGCAACCATGCTCCCCACACAGAAGAACTTGGCTATCATTGTAGGCAGCGGCATGGTGTACAATGCTGTGACCTCTGATACAGGCAAACGCATCGCAAACAAGGCTGCCGAAGCACTTGAGCAGAAGATCGATGCAATACTCACACAATCTGAAACTAGTGTTGAACCTGTACAAGGAGAGAGAACCTAATGCGTGTAGCTAAGGGTAATGAAGATATGGCGACCAAAGAAGTGATGGCCTACGTTGCTAAGCTCCACCAAATGGTGGAGGATTTCAAGGCCAAGCAGCAGGAGATTATTGATTTCGCAGAGGAGTGTGGCTTGTGGCATATTGATTTATCCTGTAATCTGGAGTACACTGATGTTCAATACGAACACGAGCAGTGGCTCGCATCTGATCACAACTGTTAAGGAGAAAATTATGAAAGCTGTGCGTAAACAATTGACTGCATTCCATAGTCGTACTGGTCTTTCAGGTGAAGCCCTGAAAGATGCGGTAAGACAGGACTTGGTCCTAGTCCTCAAGAACAGCATGTTTCCTATTGAGCGGATTGATGACACAGATACGCTTGACTTACTGTTCGTCTGGGAAACCTCCGCACAAGGTGATGAATACTGGCGTGAACGTTGCTGGTAGGAGTGAAGACATGCTTATCATTGGAAGTCAAGCAGCAAAGCATTGGAACCTGCTCCAAGAAGGGCAGGTTCCCCGAGATACAGACATCATCTGTACATTCGAAGAGTTTAAGATTGAGTGTGCAAGGATTAAGGAACAGGAGGGTATCTCCCGCTGTGTCCCGTTGAGTAAGAATAAGTTCCACGTCCGCAACAGTGCTGGCTGGAACTACGAGTTTGAGGTTGCATGGCCGGACAGTTCTGGTGAAGACCTGCTATTAGTGGAAGATGCCGTTGGGAGTAAGGTGTATGCCTCCCCGCAGACACTGTTGGCACTTAAGCTAAGTCATCGTTATCTAAGGAATAGCCCACACTTCTTGAAAACGATGCGCAGTATCCAACACTTCCGTCAGTGCGGTATCAATCTTTCTGAGGGGGATAGTTTCTGGTATCGGTGGTTGCCAAAACGTGAACGTGAGACTTACGTCTACAAGCATCCTAAATTGGATGTGAGTAAGGGTGAGTTCTTCGATGATTCCGTGCCCTACGTGTACGACCATGATTCAATTCATGAGACGGTAGCCCTGATAGACAACGGCGATCCAGTGCACCATCGTCGTAAGCTTATCCCAGCTTACACCCACTACATGCAGGACGGAGCTGCTGTAATGACCGATAAAGAGAAGTTCTTTGCTCAGCGCTGGGAGATTCGGTTGTACGGTGTGTATGAGGAGGCTTGTGTGCTAGCTCTGGAGCGTAGCCAGATTCCTCATAACTTCGTCCCGGCTGCTCGCTACAGCTTCGAGCTAGCACTGATGAAGGTATGTACTTCGATCACGAGCGGTTGGTTCAGAGAGTATGCTTGGGAGAACTACGATAAAGTTCTTGACTTGTACGCTGAGCTAGGCGAGAATAACTACATCGAGCGATTCAAACGAAACGCACACCTACTGCAGCCCTTCGAAGGAGGTTACAAATGAGTGACATCATGCAACCAACGGTGGACGAAATCTGTCGTTCCCTACGAGAGGAGCCGAATAAGTGGGTTTTCACAACCTATACCTTCCACAAGAGCGGGGCGGATGCTCCCTCATTTTGGGGTGGAGATGATGAAGAGCCGATCACAAGTATGTGGAATGGTGCAACCCGGTCAAAAGTATTCTCTTTGACTCAGGGTGTCCAGATTCGGGAGGCATACTGTGCAGCTAGGTTGATCCAAGCCAGTGAGGAACAGCTTAAGATTATGGCTAAGTTTATACCGCAACCTGCCACCACAGAGTACGTAGGTCACAAGCTGAAATCTCTGTGGGAAAGATTTGTTGACCTGTTCGCCCTGTAAGTGTAAGATGTACCTATCGACAACCAAGGGGGTAAATGATGACCACCGATCAAACAATCCAGTTCATCCAAGATACCATGCGGCGTATCTCTCAGTGCCAGTACCATGAGATTGCACGGACCACAGCAGCGTATTGTCGTGGCCTGATTACCATGGCATCCCTGCAGGGTATTGTCGAGTATAAGGATTGTGATGCACTGATGCTCGAAACGCAAACAGTGCTTGACATCACCCTAGAATCTCTGTAAGCTACACACATCAACCAATAAGAGGAACTGATATGCAAGGCGTCCAATTCAATACCTACCAACGTTCGTTTGAGTATGATGGTGCTAAGAAGCAGCAGCGGAAGGAGGATCGGAAACGTCGTGATGCTCGCCGGGGTAAACGTGACGTATGGACAGAGAAGGAGTGACTATGAAGCGCATTACACAGAACGTCAAAACGAGTGCAATCGCCAAGAAGGAGTTCGCTGAGGCGTATGCCTCGCTAGCTGCCGATGGTCCCTATGATGCTGACATCGGTATTTGCTTCAACGTCAGCCAACTTGTCAACCGAGATGGCTATAAGATGACAAAGGCGCTGTTCCGTTGTGTAACTGGTGTTAGGGGAGAAGACTACCCGCTGCGACAATACCCCAGCGCATACTCTTGGGCCGTGCGGAGGAAGTGGTGTGCGGCCTTTGCTGAATCTTTCTCTACTGGAGAAATCCGGGTGGATTCTGAAATGCAGCAAAGTTTAGTGAGTGGTGTTCGAAAGTAATTAGGCGTTGACAGCATAACCCATAACGAATAGAATAACCACATCAGCCCAACAGATGGAGAGAGAAGATGACCACTGACGTAACTTTCGAAGCAAAGGTCGCCCGCAAGTATCTAAGCAAACGCAGTGATGCTGAGCAACGCGGCATTGAGTTCTCCCTGTCGATCAGGAGCATGGAGAATCTGATGAAGGCTAAGACCTGTTATTACACAGGCTTTGTTCTCACTGAACCAGATGGTGGGCACATGAAAGCGACAGATCGTACTATCGACCGAGTGGACTCCACCAAGGGCTACGTCAAGGGTAATGTTGTGGCCTGCTGCAATGCAGCCAACCAACTGAAAGCCATGTGTGAGGGTGCTGGGCTACAGGGCTACAAGATGGGTGCAAGAGTACTCGATAAGACTATCAAGCGTATTCAGGGGGGTGTGTGATGGGTGCCTATGCATTTGAAGCTTTCCAGAAGGCCCACCACTGGCATAAGGGGCAGAAGTATGGTGAGCATAATTACACCTACCACCTCGGACAAGTCGCTGATCAAGCGTATATGCTCTTCCATGAACTGGAGATGCCTTACAGTATGGATGAGATGCGGGCTGTTTGCTACCTACACGACATCCTAGAAGATACTGCCTGCCCTATTGCAGAGTTGCAGCAGTCCTTCCCTGACGTCGTCATAGACGCTGTTGTGGCTATCACCAAGGTTCCGGGTGAAACCTACCCAGAATATATTCGCAAAGTGAAAGCAAATCTACTTGCATTGCGAGTCAAGATCGTAGATACTCTCTGCAACTTGATGAACAGCATCAAGGAAGACAATAAGCGACGAATTCATAAATACACGAGGCAGCTTCAACTGCTGACAGCATAAGGAAAACACGATGAGTAGCTACGTAATAATGCTCGAAATGCGTAAGAAATATCTTGGTTGGTGGCACTTGTTCCACATCATCCTCACCCTATGTTCAGGCGGCGTGTGGTTGGTTATATGGGTTGTACACTGGCTCGTGTGCAACCAACACAACAAACAGATCGACCGCAAGATCGAACGTGTCATGGATGCAGATATGACCAGTGAGCTGTCTAGCCGAGCGCGAGGGTAAACAAATGAGTCTGGCTGAATCCTTGAAAGAACAAATCATGGCGCTTGACTCCTTGGTTTGCCAAGCGTATGATGACCTTGAGTACGCAGATGGGTTGGCTTTCAGTCAAGCTCGGGAACGTTACCGTGTTCTGCAACAAGAGCTAGGTCGTTCCAAGGACATGTATAAGAAGTTAACTCTGCACACTGTAGAAATGCCTTGGCACATCCATATTCAGCGGGTCAGGGAGAAGATACACGAAGCGCAGAAGCGTCGAGTTCAAGAGATAATGCTACAAATGGTCAATAACTATCAATAGGAGGAACACATGATCAATACTTTTAAGGCTAAGGCTACCCCGCAGGCTCTGGTTGATGACGCACTGAGTTCGTTCACCAAGGCAGAAGTGAAACTTCAAGCAGCTATGGACGAGATTGAGCGTCAAGAGCAGGCACTGATTGCCCAACAGGATGCAATTGCTGTTAAGGTCGGTGAGGCTGGCGCTGCAAAGTCCCGCCTTTCCCGCATCAAACAACGTATCACCGATATTCTGGCATAAGGAGAAAACAATATGTGGACTAAAGAAGAGAACATCGTCACCCTTGAAATCGACGTCCCTGATTTTATCGATGTAACGGAGGCACCGGATTGGGCAACCCACTTGGGCCGGGATTTCCATGGCTGGTTCTGGTTCGACCACCAGCCATGCCGTTATGATGAGAGGAGTTTGGTCAAAGGATTGCTAAATTGCAACCCATACCCAAACGGTAAGTGTGAACATATCGATTATACACATAATCGTCCCGGTGAGCTTGCCTTTGCTGCCTTAGAGGTGGCCAAGACTATAGAGGAAATCCAAGCCTTGTGGAAGGATGCTACCAGTAAGCGTGATCAGCATATCGCTGAACTGAAAGTTCTGAACAAGAGCGTCACCCTGTATGAGGCTGCGGCCAAAGCAAAGGGCGTTAAGTTCATCAAGTGAAGGAAGGGGCCGCTTGGCCCCTTTTTCTTTGTCTAAAGAAAAGTGCTTTAGTTGTTGACGACCTACTATGATCACTGTAAGATAGCCCCAATCCCAACCAAATAGGTACACAGCATGACCAAGAAAGAGCTGACCATAATTCTCTCCAGCATTAAGCTGGCCATGTCCAACGCAGCTAAGCATGCAGGCAGTGATCGGGGCATGGGGATGCGGTATGCTTCCTACGACATTGCACAGGAAGTGTGGTGGGAGATTATCTACCACAGCGAGGTGTTGCGTCGGAGCTACCCTGAACGCAATGATTGGATGGTCGCCTGCGGCTTCAACCCTGTAATCGAATAAGGAGAACATTATGAGTTTGCTCACAGTTGAACAGATGCGCGAGATTGTCAACGCCATTACCTACAAGCCAGACTGGACGATTCACCTGAAAGATGATGGCGACCGGCTGTATGTCCAGATCGAAGCCACTACCCTGGACAGCATCACTCGGGAACCTACGACTTGGAAGAGTGGTAAGAACTACCTCTCCCCATTCATGTGCCGTCAGGAGGTTGTTGGTGTGGTCTTTGGTGCTATCGAGAAGGCTGAGATTCATGAGATGCGGGAGTTCTTCCGATACAAGGGTGCTAGCATCTACAATCCACACCTCGATCCCGAAGCACTGGTTGAGCTGGCCAGCCGAAAGGAGAACTTCAACATGCGGGACAACGCTATGAGTATGGACGAGCCAACCAAAACCCACGATTGGAGTAAGGATACTATTACCTTTAAGCATGCATCCGGTCTTCGCTACACTTGGCACGGAGATGTTCTTAGCGAGGACGGTGGTCAGCGGATGGTTTCGTGGGGTCGGACGGGCATTGGTGGAACTAGCTACCGCAGTATCGCTCAGGCTGAGGAGTGGGAGGAGGAGGGTACTTGGATCGTAGAGCGTGTGGAGAAGGGGGAGTGATCATGCGTAACTACATCATTTGGCTGTCTGCTAGCATCTGGCGTGTATTTGCACTGTATGTGGCCAGCCTCGTCCTGTGTGCATGCCTGTTTAGCGTCATAGAGGGCCGTACCGTGGCCGAGAGCCTGTGGTGGGCTGGTGTGACGTCCCTGACTATAGGGTATGGGGATATCACCCCTGTAACGCACGCAGGGAGGGTTACAGCCATGGTGTTCAGCCACCTATGGATTTTCGGCATCGCCCCTATGGTTATCACGAACATGTTGAGCGTCAGCATGGAAGATCGGAATAAGTTTACACACGACGAACAGGAGGAGATAAAAAACCTCTTGCGTACATTGGCAGAAAATACTAAGATGGTCCCAACGAAACGAGAGGAGGTTTGAAGATGAACAAATTTAAAATTGGGGATACGGTACGTCGAATCCGTAGCGCACATGCAGGTATGGGCTATGGGGATACAGCAGTCGTCACTAATGTTAGCGGCATAAATCTCACCCTGAAAGGTTATAAGTCTGAGCATGATGCACAAAACTTCGAGCTGGCGGAGCCACAGTTCGACATGAAGACTTCTCCGTGGGAGATTCGTGTGAATACCACGGAAGAATTCGCTTCTACTCAGCGATGGCTGGAAGCTAACTTTGGGACTGGATTGCCCGGTCTGATGCCAAAATTACCCTTCATGCTTACAAACACCACCACCACCGGCGACATTATGAATCGTGTTATGTGGGGGGACATATCTTCGAAGTTCAGCCGCAGGGAAATCAAATTGCAATTTGAGACAACCATCAAGTCTGTCACCTACCCGGAGGTTGAAACCGAGCAGCAGCGAAAGATTCGTGAGTTGCAGGAGACAATCGAGAAGGCCCAGAAACAGATCGCAGATTTGCAGCAAGGGGTTTAAGCTGGGGGGCGAAGCTCGCCCCAGAAAAGAAGCTAGGGGGCTAATCTCCTACAGGCTCCCCCCGGAAAGAAAGGCCGGGGGTCTGAGCGCCTGAAACTTGATTGGCAATTTGGTACGCAGTGCCATGTACGGTATCAGGTAACTCCACGGACATAGTAAAACATCCATAGACTTTTAGGAGGATTGTATGCAAGTAGGTGATAAGATGTATATTCCAGTAGTCATTACTGAACTGGATAAGTGGGACAGCAAGAATACAGCTCACGTCACGTTTGCTGATGGCATGGGTGCCTGCTCTGTGTTCACAGAAACCTTGCTGACAGCGAAAGAGGTGCAAGAGATGTTGGAGCGGGACCAAGTTGCATATGATGAGTTCGGCCTGTAGAAAATTAGAACTGGCCAGATTTTTACAGGTCTAGGTAACGACAGATTTTCAGGTACAGACAGATTTTCACAGAAAATTTGGAACTGGACAGTTTTTAACAGAGATACATACACACAGGTATGTGGGGTAGGGGTTGCCCCTCGGGGAAGTGACGTGCTACACCTTGGGTGATCGATAGCTTGCTAACTATACCAAAAGGCTTGGTTAGCTTGCTAACGATGTCGATCATGTTAGATCAGAGATTTTCACAGCCGTCAACCCCTCATCCGATGAACGGACATCGATTGATAGCAAGCTATTGAATCCGTGACCTAGCAAGTCGCATGCCAAGTTTAAGCGATCACAGAAAATAGTTTCTGTCAACTGTGATTTTATACAGTGCTGGAATAACAGGCACACTATGCCCGACCGTGACCGGCGAGCAAATGAATAGTACCGCATTGGCTATAGAATGCAAGCATTATTTTCTGGCATGAATCCTGCTAATGCAAAACCCGTGCCAACTCAAATCGCAGGCTCCTCCCGTGTTTATCTCCTGCGCCCGCCACTCCGTGACTGCTTCCCAGCTGCTGCTATTATATCAACACCGATAAATCAAAAGCAACACCTAAATCAAAATCTTTTTTGGCATGCCATATGCATATAGCAAAGGCCGTGCCAAGTCTTGCGGGGAAAGCTTAAAACGACGATCTATTTTTATTGATGCCATGGCCTGGGGTATGGAGCAAAGGCCCCTTAAAACGCACTACAGGAGGTTTGGGGTAGTGACGTGCTACAAACACACGTTTGACAAGTGGCTGAGAATGTGGCACGCGCACGCCCGGTCAATTCAATGCAAGATACCCGAAAATAATTAGAAAAAAGTGTTGACGCCCCATGCCAGTTCGATAGAATGGCCACATCGGAACAAACAACGGATTACAAGATATGGGCATTTTTCGTAATAATATCTTTATTGGCATTATTGAATCTAACAATCCTTCCCAGTTCGTCCTCGACTATTGGAGGAATAAGGGAAGAGCCTACAAAATGCGCTTGATTACCGCAGAGGATCGCGCTAATATGGCACAAGGTTTTAAAGTCAAATTCTGAGGTTAACCCATGGCCACTGTAAATTTTAGCTTGTCTGGCACGACTACCAATCAAGATGGTACTGTTTACCATATTGGTGAATCTGGCACGGATTTTGCCCGTATTGATTCAATGCTCGACTATTATATGGGCATTGATTTTGTGGCCTATCAGTTGGTTTTGTCGGCTACCAGTGGTGATAAAATTCAGCGAAAAGAATTTGTAAAAAGCGCTTGATTCTAAAAACGTGGTCGGGCATACTGGCCACACATTAAACAGAAAGAGGGTTACAAAATGCAAACCATCCATACCGATGTTGTGTCGCGTCAAATTGCCGCCATGATCCGCGCCAATGGTTCCAAGTTTATCGGTGTGACGTTTGTCAAGAAAAATGGCGAACTTCGTACACTCAATGGGCATGTACGCCATGTCGCCGGCCATGATGGCGTGAACAATGCCGCCCACTATGAAAAATACGTCACTCTTGTCTTGAATCAGAAAGATAAGAATGGTAAAGAGCAGTTTCGTAATGTGAACACGGAAACTATCAAAAGCTTGTCTATTGCAGGCCGCAAAATTTCTTTCGAATAACAGTTGACGGGGCGCTGCTAGCGCCCCATACTACCAGGACACAAACAAACAAGGTTAACGAAAAATGAATATTCCAACGATTGGCCTGTTTTGCCTGAATTGCATTATTTATTCCTCCCTTCCAATTTTCGGTTAAGGAAAATATTATGTACGCTCTGTTTTTAACGCTTTGCTTTTCCAATGGCGGCTGTTATGATACCGTACCGGAAGTTTTCCCAACAATGGCAGAATGTTTCGGTGAAATGCGACACTTGCGGGAAACCGAGCAAGTAGCAAAAAACCGCACAAGCTGCAAGTTTATTGAAGACAAATAAAAGCTTTACAACGTGAATCATGGCCGATAGAATGGCCACTCAAACCAAGCAAAAGGGTTTAAAGATGAAAATTTCAACAGTGTACGGCTCAAATGTATCTATTACCGTCCACAAGTGTGGTAAGATTTTTATGGTTGGTGCATACTGCATACCGTTTGCATCGGCATCCGCTGCTAATTTGTTCGCCCTAACTTTAGTCTAACCGAGGTTTAAAGATGAAAAAGATTCTCAGCAAGCAAGACAAAAAAGCTTCCCGCCAATTGCGTGATTTGAAAAAAGGCCGTAAAGGAATGTGGCAAGCAAAGCAAGATTAAAGCTTGCACTGCTAGGCGCTACAATGTAGAATCTAATTTCTCTTTTAAGGTGACTAGAATGAAAACTTCCCAAGTAATCCGCACTACCCTTGATTCTGGCCTGTACACTGCTGATTGGAGGGGTAGATTCTTCTGCCATGCATTGTCGGCAGCTTGTAAAACTGGTATTATTACCAGTGAAGATGCCGACAATGCTAAAGAGGCTGTAATGCAAGCCACGGATGGGCATTATACGTTAACCAATTACCTGTCAAACATAGATGGAGCTTATGCGCGCCTTGCTTTCAAGTATGGCCACTGGTCAGGGTTCCCATATAATCGCCGGGTAAAATGGCTTCGCCGTCTGGCGCTTACACTTGAAAATCAAGGCAATTGATATGGGAAGCTTAAAAGAGCGTTATCAGATTTATGTGGATTGTGCAACTAGCCTAGGCTGGACAATCAAAACCTTTGATGAATGGCTTAACAGCTAAGGAAAAGATTTTTATATAAAGCGCTTGTATCCCTAGGCGCTTTATGTGAGAATGCTTGCCTCTTAACAGCAAACACGGAAACCCGCTATCATGAAAAACAATACCCCACGCGCTCTTTGCATGAATATCGCCCACGCTATCCAAAATGGCAATGCAAACGACGTTTTGAACGTTATCGATAATGCCCGCTCGGTTTTGACTGGCGTTAATTGGATACGCGATCTAGACAAGCTGGCGGCTATTGTACGTGATGACATGCCTCGTTTTAATATCTTTGCTAAACAAGGCAATTCCAAATTACCGTTTGTTGCTTTTTCTACACTTCCAATTGTTACATGCCCAGGCGCTGGCGAGTGTGCACAGTGGTGCTACTCTTTGACGGCATGGCGCTACCCTGCAGCATTCTGCAGGCAAGCACAAAATGCGTGGCTTATGCGATTCAATAAGCCTGCAATTATCCGGGAATGGTGCGACCTATTCAGCGTAAAGAAACTGGCCAACGGTTTTGACTTCCGTCTATATGTAGACGGCGATTTTAGTTGTCCTGCTGACCTATCTTTTTGGATGGATTTAATCAAGAGCGAACCAACTGTTAGGGCGTATGGCTACAGCAAAAGCTTTTCTCTTTTCCTGCAATATGACCAACAAAGAACTTGGCCAAACAACTACCTTGTAAACTTGTCCAGTGGCCACAATGCCGATACTGTAACCGCTGCAATGTTTGAGGCTTTGCCAGTAGTACGGGGCGCGTTTAAAGCTGTTAACGTTGGCTATCAAGTGACGTCCAAGCATTACGGCGACAAGGCACACAAAAAAGCTCTACGTGATGCATACGGAAAGAATGCTTTTGTTTGTCCGGGCAAATGTGGCGAGTGTACGCCTATTGGGCATGCATGCGGTAGCAAGCGCTTTGCAAACATCGACATTATTATCGCCGTACACTAAACATTAAACGGGGCGCTATATGCGCCCCATGGGGAATGCCATGCTATCAAATCAGGATCGTGCTTTTCGTGCCATCATGCAAGAATCCGCTCGCCACATCCGTTTTCACTGGTGGCAGTCTTTTGAGCGTATCGGGCAATCACGCCGTGCCATGGTTCGACGTATGCACAACAAGGCTTTGCACAATTCACGCACACTTGGGGTTAAATGATATGTCAGGCTTTAATAGTGGCAAAGCAAAACACAATACATTTAATCGTTCGGTTTATTCCCCTATTAATAAGTGTAACTTTATCCCAAATTGCGCCTATGAAGTTTTACACTCTTTCCACCATATGCCCGATGGGACTTGTATTGATATATATCAGAGCGACAACAAACAATATTGGCGAGCGGTAGTATCTAAGAAAGGCATGCGGGCGATCTGCGGTTATGCTGGCCTTTTGATTGACAAACATGGCCAAGTAGTGTGGAAAGAGGTAAACCCAGCTGATAGGGGGAAAGGCACGACAAAACAGCTTAAAGCTTTCTTTACCCTTACAACTGGCTTGAAACTTTGGAGCGCTTATCAGACGCCCGCAGGCTTAGCTAGCTTGTGACGTCCTACAAGGCCCTTAAAAGGGCCTTTCTCACACTCCCCTAGGCTACCCCATACCCAAGCCCCTGATAGGCCCTTAAAACGCCTCACAGGGGCTTTTGTGTACCTGAAAAAGATTAGAAAAACGATTGCACTACCTGAAAAGCTTAGGCACAATGGCCACCTCTTCAAGCAAAACCTAAGTAGGTGGCAAAATGGACAATCAAGATACCGCAAGCTTTGCTGCTGAAATTCGTGATGTAGTGGCCGAGCTGTTTAATGATGTTGAGTGGGATCACTCGCACCTTTCTGATTATACAATGCGCTTGCTTAAGGCAATTTCCCATGGTCTGGACGACTTCGACACTATTGATGCATGGCATACCACTGGCCTGACCTACTGAAAAATAGGTTGACGGGGCGCTGCTAGCGCCCCATAATGGCCCCTCTTAACCGCAAACGTGATAGGATCACAAAAATGAAAACTACAGGCTTAAAACTTATCGGTAAAGGCGCTTTTACTAGATGCTACCGCCTTGATGAATCTACAGTTTTGCTAAAGTCGCGTGATCCTATTAAAGAATGCATGGCCCATGGCATGTTTCCGAAAAGCCCCCTATTCCCCATTGTCGAATGTGGCGATGAATGTGGCGAATATCGGATGAAGTATTACCCGCGTGGCGGTAGCCTGAAAAATACCCTAGACCCGGATCAATGGGAAATATACAAAACCCTTCGCGCTCTTTTTGACTCCATTGGATACGTGAAAAACCCCCACGACCGTTATTCAAAATTGTATACATTGTTCCAAGAATTACCGGACAATATCCGTGATGATATGACCTATGCTCTTGATGCCGTTGCAAATTATGGCAGCGATATAGGCTTTGAAATCAGCCCGCGTAATGTGGCCACCGATAACGGTAAGCTAGTTTTGCTGGATTGCTTTTTTCTGGTATCTGAATTGAAAAAGTAGAAAATAAAGCTTTACAGCCTAGGCGCTAGTCGGTAAGATAGCGCCATACACACAAGCAACCAAGGAAACGCCAGCATGCAAAATTCCGAATTGTTCACCATTGCCCACCGTATGGCTAAATCCGTACATATCAAAGGCGACGCCTATAACATCACATTCGGCCATGCTTTGAAACTTGCACGCGGTTGGTTCAATGCAATTTTTAAGCGCGCTTTCGGTGAACAGATCCCGGTCAGCGCTGCTATTGTGGCTGGCATGTCATCGGTTTATTGTGATGAATTCCACTTGACAGGATCTATCACCATAAGCGGTACAAAATACCCTTATGAGTTTTCGTGCTACATGCCGTCAACCATGGCAAAATACATCCGCAAGAATTTGGAACTTGCCGACGATCACGACTTGACTTTAACAGTTGACGGAAAGAGCGGCAAATCCGTTTATAAAATCGTCAACTAACTGTTGACCATCTGGGCGCTATCCACATATAATAGCGCCTCACACAAACAAAACAGGATGTAGTGATATGAAAGCTTTCAATGTTTACTTGAATGGAAAATTGATTGACACTGTTTTTTATGCTGGCACCGATAGTGCCGACGATGTTAAAAAATCCCTGATCGATCATGCTGGGTATGACTTCCGGATCATTGTGAAAAAGGTGCGCTAATATGACAACCATTAAGAGCATTAAACCGTCTACAGCGATTTTGTACGCGCTTCGCCGCTATCGTTCCGGCTCTTTTATGTGTCACATCCTAAACGACAAGTTTCGGGAAACTGGCCGGCAAGGGTATGCGGACGCACAGAAGGTTATCAGCACAATTATCTGTGATGATTTCACTCTGAATTCGCACCTTAGGCGGACTTGTCGAGCTTATGGCCGTTTACGGGATTCTGGGCACGGGATAGAAAGCAAGGCATGTATGCAAGCTCGGGTTTTGTGGTTTCGCACCATTGCAGC